>OBJA01000751.1_pt1 | contig 26454 bp, 23 predicted proteins | sample 1519751 | NCBI WGS metagenome assembly OBJA01 (sample SAMEA3881238, study PRJEB22517) | soil metagenome | biome: lake sediment; feature: soda lake sediment; material: sediment, water from around vicinity | place: India | collected 2013-12-23 | depth 3 m
ATAAGCTTCACCTGGCCCTCTCCGACCCGCCACAGGGTCCCGGAACCGCACCCTCCGGCAAACATTGCTCCTACACCAAAAATAAAGCCACCGACCACTCCCCCCCAGCCGAACGTGCCCCGGACATAATTTCCCGCGGCAAGTACAGCTTCACCTTCGGCGCGAACCGGCACGGCGTATTTCAGCACCGCCGCGCCGATGGCAACGATGACGATGGAAAGCATAACCGATTTTGCCAAAGTGCAATCTCCGGTCATGTGTGGTTCGCGAAAACCCTGGACCATACACCAGCGTCCTCGCTGCATCGAATAACCGAGACAGGCTGCTAGGAGAATCACCCCTCCGAGAGACGCCACGTAATCGCTCTCCTCGTTGGCCGAATAGGAATAGGCTGCGTAAAGTATAACCAGGAGTCCTAGTACTCCCATTGCATAAATCACCGCTGGAGGGAAGGATATCGTTTTCGATCCCCCTTCCCCCCAGCTGATGTGTTCCATCTCCAGGTAGAGCAGCTTCAAGCCGAGGATCACTCCGAAAACCATTCCCAACATCATGGCAAAGCCGTTGGCGGCGAGATTACCTATGGCATTGTAGAAGCCGCCGACATTGCACCCTGCTGCAAGAGTCGCCCCTATGCCCATGAGAACACCGGCTATGACCGCTTTCACCAGTTCACGATAAGGAGGTATTCTGAGAGCGAATTCTTTCCCAAGGCAAGCTGAGACAAAGGCTCCTACCACAAACCCAATGCCGATGACAGAACCCGAGTCGATCAATATGGACCGCGGAGCCTCGTCATAGTAGCCAAAGAATCCGGCATCTGTCCCAAGAAGACTGGCCAGTCCATACATTATCCAATCACCCCAGTTTCTTATGGCACCTACAGCACCCCATGGCCTCCACCAGGCCATCATCATTACGGAAAAGAATGCGACAACGACTCCTGTGATGTAGGGGTTCCATTCTTTCTCGCAGAAAAGAGCATAGAGTTCCCTTGCTTTATTTTTGAAAACGCTTTCTTCGTTAAGAGTATACAATTCCTGTGCTTTATTTTTAAAAACAGTTTCTTCGCTCATGAATGACCCCCTCAAATAATAAAATGGCTCCCAGCATGTTTATCAGAATGATTACCATACACCCAAAATTCTTGTCAAGCTAAACGGCTCAATCAATCGGTGATTACCACATTGTAGTATTTTTAGAATTCAAATTAAAAACAATCAGTTATCGAGATATTCTATTTCATCGCTTGACATAATCGGAACGCTAAAGTATAGGTCAAATTATCAAGATATTTGGCATGTAACAAAGTCGAGTTATGGGAGATTACCCCCATTGCTAATCCAACTTTTTCATTCAGGAGAGCGAATATGAGTGATTTCAAAAAGGTTCCAGACAATGTTGTCCCAAAAACCATTCTTGATGCCAAAGGACTCAGTTGCCCGATGCCGCTTCTTCGGACAAAAAAAGAGATCGGTAAGCTCGCCTCCGGTGAGATTCTTCAGGTAGACGGAACAGACCCCGGATCACGGAACGACATCCCCGGTTGGTGTGAAAGAGCCGGTCATACCTACATAGGCGAAAAAGAAGGTTCCGGATTCATCAGCTTTTTTATAAAGAAAGGTTAATGAAGCTTTTCCACGACTTTTTTCGGCAAAACTCGATACTCTAAATACGGATCGGTTCCTGGATATATTCGTATTTAGAGTATTTTTTTTGAATCGATTGAAAACAGGCCCATCCATCACTTCCCGGAGGAAGCAATATGGCAAAAAGCTTAGGTATTTTCGTCACTACGCCGACCAGCCTGAAACATGTCATTGGTATTACCAAAGCTGCAAAAAAGAAAGGTTCGAAAGTAAAGGTCTTCTTTACCTGGAAGGCCACAAATCTCGCAAAGGATCCCGCTTTTCCGGGTCTCTGCGAGATTGCCGATGACGTCTCCATATGCGTTGACAGCTACAAGAAACAAGGATTTTCAGTAGATGACGTTCCCGTCGGTCTCACGCCCAAAAAGATGGCAACCCAGGCCCAGCATGGCATAATCATCGAAGATTTTGACTGCTATTTAAGTCTGTAAGGAGGTTTTTAATATGGGATATAAAAAAGTATGTTTCATGTACAGACATCCGGACTATGCTATAGATGGTATACGATCCGCCCTTGGACTCGCAGTCGAAAACATGTATTCGTACGGTGTCGTTCTGGATACGGAACTTCCTAAAATGGATGAAAATACGCAGGAAAGTATCGAAATGCTCCGCGATATGGAAGGTGAGATTTTTTCCACGCTGCCGTCCAACGTGGAAAAAAATGGTTTCGAGGCTCTTACTCTTGAGGAATTAGGGGAAAAACTTCGCGATATGACCCACATCATTCCATACGGATTAAAATAAAGTCAAGGAGCCCCCATCATGAAAATATTGAATGTCTATAAATCCGCTCCGGATGATACAGTCCGAAAACTTGTTGAGATTGTGACGCGTGACAGAGAATCCGAAAATTTCGATCTCAATGTCGATAACCCGGACTACGATGCACTTGTCGATAAAATATTCGAGGCTGACCAAACCATTTGTTGGTGGTGATTGCCAGGCATAACTTCAGGTGAGACCCGATTGGCTGTCAAGCGGCCAATCGGGTCTTCGCTTTTCAAGCAGATGTTCCATTATGGTGTTGTGCAGAAGAGGCCTGAATATCCTTATTGCTGTTGAATCGTCTCCCATGAGGACCCTGTTGGTAAGCAGGACGATACCCACTCCCTGGTCGAGATCGAGCCAGAATGATGTCCCGGTAAAGCCTAAATGTCCTACGGTACCAGGGGAAAAAAACTTACCGCTGCTCGATGCTTCTGATGAAGGAGTATCAAACCCGTAAGTCCAGTTCGAAGCCTGCCTCCTGGTGAGAAATTTTTTTAGAGTCGATCCGGTATAGGCAGGGTGGATGTTTTTTCCCCTGTATTGCAGTAACAGGTGCCCTGCAAGCGAGAGTACACCCGCTGCGGTTCCGAATAGGCCTGCATGTCCTGCTACCCCGCCCAGCATTCGGCAGTTATCGTCATGAACGAGCCCGCAAAGCCTTCTTTTTGACCAGCTGCATACCCCGGTGACGGCGCAGAGGTCCGATCCCAGACCTTCTGGTCCGGGAAAAAAAAGCTCTTCCTGAAGACCCATCGGGTATGCTATTTCATCCCTCCAGAAATCGGCCAAGGACCGGCCGCTCAATTCCTCTACCAAGAGGCCGAGGAGAATAAACCCAAGATCGCTATAGAGCGTTCCACTTCCAGGTGGAAAGACAATATTTTCTTGGCCTATCAGTTGAATTATCGCTTTTTTCCTCTCGTTTGGGTGGCATGCGGAGAGGGACAGGTGATACGGTCGGTGAGCCGGCAATCCTGAGGAATGACTCAACAGCATTCCCAGGCGGATCCTGGCCGCCTTCTCGCTCATCCCGCTAAAGAATGACCCCATTTCATCTTCCAGCCGTACTTTCTCTTGTTCTACCAGAGCCATTAGGGCAAGAGTAGTGACCAGAGGTTTTGTCAGTGAAGCAAGGTCATAAACCGTTCTACCGGTTACCCTGGCGCCTCTTTCATTCCTGTCGGTGTAACCGTAGTGACGGGTCCAGTGGTAAACCTTATCGTTCACGAATCCGAGACCGCCCACTGAACATGCTGAAAAAACATCATTTTTAATAGCCTCGGAAACGATGGCCTCTAGATCTTTCGACAGGCTCCTCTTAGGCTGTTTTTCCATGCCTTTGTCTATTATTCTATTGAATTTTCGACCCAATTTTACTAGATTGCGCAAATGGTTCGCTGATATTATATACCTGATTTTTCGTAGAATAGACCACCTTCTCGTGATCCTTCAATTCCTTGCCATTACCCTTATCAACAGACTATAAACAGCAGAATGTTTAATGATCGTGGATGAGGTGTTTGCAACATTGTTCATAAAATTCACTTAACAATTTCCTCTTATTGCAAAACTCGCACTGTTAACAAAAAACAATGTCTAAACAAAGATTTACCCACGATTTACACATATTATGCCGATTAATAAAAATAAGAAAGATAAAAACAAGGATGAGTAAGACGAAAGGAGTCTCCCTATGGCATTGAAATTTACGATCTCCCAAGACAAATTCCTCGAAGGTCTCAATAGCCTTCAGAACATTACCAACAAAAAGGGAACTTTAGCTATTCTTACCAATGTACTGATAGAATCAACAGATGGAGGTCTCGTCTTAACCGGAACGGATCTGGAAGTGGGGCTTCGTATCAGGGTTCCTGCAGAAATCAAGGAAAACGGATCTCTCACCCTCCCCTCAAAGAAGATTTTCGAAATAGTAAGAGAATCGGGTTCGAAAGTCATCTCGGTGGAAGAGATTGAGAACAGTTGGGTGGTGATCAAGGCTGGTCTCAGCACCTATAACCTAGCCGGAATGCCGAATGATGAATTCCCGGAATTTCCGGAGTATGAAGAAGATAATTTTCTGTCTTTCAAATCCGATATCTTTCTGGAACTCATTGAAAAGGTAATCTTTTCCATAGCAAATGAACAGGAGAATATCTACTCCCTGACCTCGGTGCTCTTCGAGAAGGAGAAGATTAATGATGTCAGTTACTTGAGAATGGTATCTTCAGATGGACACAGACTTTCCATCATGCAGAATGAAGTCGCACAGGATGTAGATAAACTCAAACTCAATGAGATCACGCTGATTCCCAAAAAAGGACTGCAGGAGTGGAAGAAATTCTGTGAAGGAAGAGACAACGTTGAGATATCATTTGAAAAAAAACAACTTGTTCTGCGGGACAGCAACGCCATAATGGTGATACGCCTCAAGACTGGAGAATTTCCACCGTATTCCGCAATTGTCGAAGCAATCGAGCTTACCAATTGTTTGAAGATCAAAAGGATCCCATTTTTAGAATCACTGAAAAGGATAAATCTCTTCACGGAGGACATCTTCCATACGATTCAGCTGAACATAGAAAAGGACAAGATGATCCTATCGTCCCAGAATGCCGACCTGGGGAATGCCAAGGATGAGCAAACGATAGTCTACGACGGGGAACCGCTGACCCTTGGGTTCAATTGCCGGTATTTTATTGAAACATTGGGGGTTATGGACTGTGAAACTGTTGAGGCCTACATTAATACCAACGACAGTCCGTGTCTGATGAAATCCGATGACGATAAGGGTTTTACCAGTATAATCATGCCCATGCAGCTATAAATCTATTACGATATTCATTACTATGGGAACGAGTGATAACGAAAACAACGGCTACGGTGCGGAACAGATACAGGTTCTCGACGGTCTGGAGGCAGTACGTAAGAGACCCTCCATGTACATTGGGAATACCTCGGAAGAAGGTCTGCATCACCTCATTTGGGAAATAGTCGACAACAGCATAGATGAGGCCCTTGCCGGATACTGCACTCGCATAAGGGTAACCATTCACGAGGACAATGCCGTTTCGGTCGAGGATGACGGACGAGGTATTCCTGTCGAAAAGCATCCTACCGAGAACATGACTGCATTGGAACTGGTCATGACGACTCTGCATGCCGGAGGCAAGTTCGATCATTCGAGCTACAAGGTTTCCGGCGGGCTTCATGGTGTAGGCGTTTCGGTGGTCAATGCCCTTTCAGTCGACATGTCTGCCGAAATCAGAAGAAACGGGAAAATCTATAGGCAGAAGTACCGCTATGGAGACAGGGTAAGCGACCTCGATATCGTGGGCGAAAGCGAAAGGACGGGTACCAAAATCACATTCCAGGCAGACCCAGAGATATTCAGGGAAACGACCGTTTACAATTACGAAACGGTAAAGACCAGGCTTAGGGAACTCAGCTTTCTGAATAAGGATCTTCGCATCTACCTGAAGGACGAACGAAGCGGGGAAGAGGACAGGTTCCACGCTTCAGGGGGAATTGTGTCTTACGTAGAATATCTCAACCGAAACAGAACCCCGATCTTCGAGGAGCCGATTTACATCTTCGGAATGAAAGAGAACGTCGAGGTTGAGATAGCCCTGCAGCACTTCGATGGATATTCGGAGCGTTTACTTTCTTTTGCCAATAACATCAATACAAAAGAAGGCGGAAGTCATGTTGCCGGTTTTCGGTCGGCTCTCACCAAGTGTATAAATAAATACGCCAGTGATGATTTGATACCCAAGAGCATGCGGGAAAAAATGGGGGGAGATGATGTCCGTGAAGGGTTGACCTGCGTTATCTCTGTGCGGGTACCCAACCCGCAGTTCGAAGGTCAGACAAAGACCAAACTCGGCAACAGCGAAGTGAAGTCTATAGTCGAATCGATCTGCAGCGAAAGACTGACAATATTCCTCGAGCAAAATCCCGGCGTGGCCAAGAAGATTCTGGCAAAGGTAGTGGATGCGGCAAGAGCGAGAGAAGCAGCCAAACGAGCAAGGGACCTGTCGAGAAAGAAGGGGTCCACAAGTCTTCTTATGGCAGGTAAGCTTGCGGAATGCCAGGAAAAAAATCCTGCAAAACGGGAAATATTCATAGTCGAAGGAGATTCCGCCGGAGGCTCTGCCAAACAGGGTAGAGACCGGTCCAATCAGGCAATCCTGCCTCTGCGAGGAAAGATCCTGAATGTGGAAAAAGCAAGATTCGATCGGATACTTGGCAGTGAGGAGATAAAGCAACTCATCGGCGCCCTTGGTTGCGGTATAGGCAAAGACGAATTCGACTTGGACAAGCTCAGGTACCACAAGATCATTATAATGACGGATGCCGACGTCGATGGTGCCCATATCAGGACGCTTCTCCTGACATTTTTCTATCGGCAGATGTTGCCGCTGATAGAGCAGGGTTTTATCTATATTGGTCAGCCGCCTCTCTACCGATTGGGAAAAGGTAAGAAGGAAAACTACTTTCTCGAGGAGAGCGAGCTGAACAGCTATCTGTTCACCCAGGCCAGTGAAAGCCTTAAACTGCATGTCGATGGACTGGATGTGGAAGTGCTCGAAGATGAGAAGTTCGTCTTGATTCTAGAAAAACTCTCAGTGTATCAGCGCATCAATAACTTCCTCAATAGGATGAATATTTGGGAAGAGATGCTGTATTTCATGCTCGAAAATGGGATTAAATCGGCGGATCAATTCAAGGACCAGGTATTCGTAAAAGAACTGAGGGATAGACTCCCGGAAGAAAAGCTGGTTATCGGTAACATCAGATCGTGCAGGTGGCGCCCTGACTGCTACGAAATGGATGTAGCCATCCGTGGCAAAGTACAGATCATGATGACCCTGGGTCCTCAGATACCGCTAATCAATGAATATAGGACAGCCCTGAATATCTTTCCGGTCATCAAGCCTTATCTGCGTCAGTCTTTTACCTTGGTATACAGCGGCAAAGGCGGTGAGGAAAAGAAATCTTCTGCGGAAGACTGGAAATACATGTTGAAAACGGTTAGGGAGGAGTCGTTCAAGGGAAGCCATCTCCAGCGGTACAAGGGATTGGGAGAGATGAACCCTGAGCAATTATGGGAAACCACCATGAACCCCGCAAATCGAACTCTCATGCAAGTAACTGTTGATGACGCAGAGAAGGCCGACGACATCTTCACTACCTTGATGGGCGACAAGGTGGAGCCACGCCGAGAATTTATCCAGAACCACGCATTGGAAGTTACGGATCTGGATATTTAAAAATATTAGCCTGATTATCGGTAAAAAGAAGTCATTCTATGAATATGGAACCTGAAGTGGAAAAGGAAGATATTTCAACGATCTCCATAGAGAAAGAGCTCAGGAAGTCGTATCTCGAATATGCAATGAGTGTCATTGTCGGAAGAGCTCTGCCTGACGTCAGAGACGGCCTGAAGCCGGTACACCGAAGAGCTCTGTTCGCCATGCGGGAACTTGGCGTATTCCACAATAGACCCTACGTCAAATCGGCGAGAATCGTGGGCGATGTCATAGGTAAGTTTCATCCCCATGGCGACACGGCGGCGTATGACACCATAGTCCGGATGGCGCAGGGCTTTTCGATGCGATATCCGTTGGTCGACGGTCAGGGCAACTTCGGTTCGCTGGATGGTGATTCTCCTGCGGCCATGCGATATACCGAGGCGAGAATGACCCGGATTGACAAAGAAATTGTCGATGACCTCGACAAGGATACCGTCGATTGGGTTCCGAACTACGACAATTCTCTCACGGAACCGTCGGTTATGCCCAGCAAGGTGCCTAACCTGCTGATAAACGGATCATCGGGAATTGCCGTAGGCATGGCGACCAACATTCCTCCGCATAACCTGACAGAAGTGTTGGATGCGCTCATCAGCTTGATCGAAGATCCGAATCTCACGGTTTATCAACTCATGTCGATCATCACCGGACCCGACTTCCCCACAGGTGCGCAGATTTGCGGAAGAGCCGGCATCCGTGAAGCATACGAGACCGGCAAGGGCGTCATAATCATGAGAGCCCTCACCCATGTAGAAAAATTAAAGGAAGGTAAAAGGGAAGCAATCGTCATCACCGAAATTCCTTATCAGGTTAATAAAGCCGTTCTCGTCGAAAGGATTGCCGATCTGGTAAAAGACAAAAAGATCAACGCCATAAGTGAAGTGAGGGATGAATCTGACAGGCACGGCCTGAGAATTGTCATTGAGTTGAAGAAGGATGAGGTGGCGGAAGTCGTCATAAACCAACTCTTTGTAATGACTCAGATGCAGAAGTCTTTTGGCATTATCCTTCTGGCCATCGTTAACAGCAAACCAGAAATTCTGAACTTGAAGCAGGTTCTCGAGCACTTTATCGTGCACCGTAAGGTAGTGGTGTATCGCCGAACTGCCTTCGAGCTGAGAAAAGCGGAAGAAAAGGCTCATATTTATGAAGGATTGAGCATCGCCGTAAACAATATTGATGATATAGTAGCTCTTATCAAGGCCGCAAAAAGTCCGCAGGAAGCGAAGGATGAACTGAAAAAGCGCTACAGCTTAAGTGATATCCAGGCTCAGACTATCCTCGATATGAGACTGCAGAGGCTAACAGGACTTGAAAGAGAAAAGATCCTCAGCGACTACCAGCAGATCTTGCTGGAAATCAAAAGGCTGACGGAAATCCTCGGTGATGAGAACCTGATAATGAAGATCATCAAGGACGAGTTCTTACTGCTTAAGGAGCAATACGGTGATTCACGCAGAACCGAGATCATCGACGCCGTCGATGAATTCGTCCCCGAAGATCTGATCGCGCCGGAAGATATGGCAGTAACTGTTACTCATTCAGGGTACATCAAAAGAAATCCGGTATCATTGTATAGATCGCAACACCGAGGTGGAAAAGGTGTGACTGCCGTGAAGAATATCGAAGAGGATTTCGTCTCGAACCTCTACGTCGCTTCAACTCTGGACACCTTCCTGTTCTTTACCAACCACGGCAAGGTATTCTGGCGGAAGGTATATGAACTTCCTCTGGCGGGGAGAACTGCGCGCGGCAAGGCTATAGTCAATCTCCTCAATCTGGCAGCAGATGAGAAAATAGCTGCTATTCTGCCGATAAAGAGTTTCGACGATGAAACGAACAACAAGACCATACTCATGGTAACCAAGTACGGCAGGATTAAGAAAACCAGCCTTCAGGAGTTCAGCAGGCCTTTGAGCAAGGGGAAGAGGGCTCTGACCTTCAATGAAGGAGACGAAATCATTGCCGCTCATGTTCTTACCGGCAAAGACAAGATATTGTTGGTTACTCAGCAGGGAATGTGCATCCAATTCGATGAAGACGATCTCCGGACAATGGGAAGAAATGCTGCCGGGGTAAAGGGGATAACCGTGAATGATGACGATGCGGTAGTGAGTGCCATAGTCATCAACTCGGACAACTCTATTCTGATCGTAACAGAAAATGGTTATGGAAAGAGGAGCCCGATCGATGAGTATCGTTTGCAGAAAAGGGGAGGAAAAGGTGTCATCGGAATCAGGAAAAGCACTCGCAACGGCAATGTCATTGCAGCCAAACAGGTAGACGACGAGGAGGAGGTCATCCTCATTGCCGATTCCGGAAAGATGATCCGCATGGATCTTGGTTCAATCAGAGTAATAGGGAGATCGACACAGGGAGTGAAACTCATCAACCTCGAGGACAATGAAAAGGTCGTCGGAATGGATAGCGTGGCAAAAGATCGGTCCGAGCAAGAAGATGACGACCTAGAAGAGGGAAATGGGCCGGACAGCCTGCAAGAAGATGAGATGGGGAAAAATGAGGATCATGAAGAATGAATCGCCGATTGCGGTAATAGGAGCCGGATCCTGGGGAACCGCATTAGCAATTTTATTGGCGCAGAAGGGATTCAAAATCCGACTTTGGGGGCACAGGAAAGAGCATGTCGACCTGTTAACCTCCGAGAGGCAGAATAAAAAGTATTTAAAAGATGTAATCTTTCCCGAAAACCTGAGCCCGACTCCATCCCTCGAAAGAGCGGTTGGCGGAGCGGGAATCGTACTCGTTGTCGTTCCTTCCCATTCATTCCGTGAGGTTTTTGTAAAAACCGTCCCTTATCTGGAGGTGAGAGCGAAGGTAATTTCAGCGGTAAAGGGCATTGAAAACGGTACCCTAAAAACAATGTCGCAGATTATGGAGGAAATTATCGAAATCCATGATATGCGAAAGAAAAAAATTGAGACAGGGGTATTGTCAGGTCCATCTTTTGCTGAAGAGGTTGCGCGTCGTGTACCTACAGCAGTAACCCTCGGCTTTCGGAACGTGCAGACAGCCCGAGAATTGCAGGAAAAGTTGGCCACCGATTCATTTCGGATATATACAAGCCGAGATATCATCGGCCTGGAGATCAGCGCCGCTATGAAGAATATCGTAGCCATAGCGGCTGGAGTATGCGATGGACTGGGATATGGACTGAATACCAGGGCGGCGCTGATAACCAGGGGTCTGGAGGAAATGAAAAGACTGGGAACAGCAATGGGTGCTGAAAGCTCGACATTTGCAGGATTGAGCGGATTGGGTGACCTGATCCTGACTTGCACAGGGAACCTCAGCAGAAACAGGATGGTAGGTTTGATGCTCGGACAAGGAAGAACCCTCGAGGAAGTAAAAGGCGAAATGAAAATGGTGGCCGAAGGGATCAGAACGACCAAATCCATTTACGATCTCGCCCGAAAATTCAAGATAGAAATGCCTATCCTCGAGCAGATCCACGCCATTATCTACGAAGGGACGAAATGTTCCGAGGCAGTGAAAGTACTGCTGCAGCGAGAGTTGAAGGAGGAATTTCGCTGAAAATAGCTACGAAGACCAGTCGTTGTCCTCAAACTGGCTGTGATCCGGTTTAGGAGGTTTTTCTTCAAAAAGACGCTGTTCCAGCCACTTCTTAATCATAAATATCTCTTCTTTCACCGAAGCCAGGGCCTTGCCACGGTGACTGACCCTGTTCTTGTCAGCCATCGACATCTCGGCGAAAGTCTTACCGGATTCTTCAAAATAGAAAAGCGGATCGTAACCGAAACCACTGGTCCCTCTTTTTTCGTGAAGAATCAGCCCCTCGCATTGTCCCTCATAGGTCAGGGCAGGTCCGGAAGGTACTGCAATCGAAAGAACGCACTGAAAATAAGCGCGCCTGTCAGGAATGCCATCAAGTTCCTTAAGGAGTTTTCTACAGTTATCATCATCAGAGGCTTCTTCACCTGCATACCTGGCGGAATAGACACCAGGGGCGCCGCCGAGGGCGGGAACAACAAGGCCCGAGTCGTCGGCTATTGCCGGCAGACCAAGAACTTTAGCGGTGTGCAACGCCTTTTTATAAGCATTTTCTTCGAAGGTGGCGCCATCTTCAATTACAGCCGGAATAGGACGGAAATCGGCGAGAGAAAGAACATCGATCTCAAGATCTTTAAAAATCTCTTGAAATTCCTTAAGCTTATTCTTATTGGTAGTAGCAATGACAAGAAGAGTTAGCATAGCGGAAAGTGTTTTTTGATATATGGGTTTTCAGGATTTATTCTTGCGAAGGCTCTTATCGTAACGTTCCTGCTCGCTGTAGATGCAGCCGCAATACGGTTGGCGATACAGGTCCATTTCTATCGCCTTGTCTACACCGGACTGCCAGCCCTCCCGAAAGTCGCGATAGAGGAAAGAAACGGAGTACTTGATGGAGAGACTTCGGCATATTTCAATAAGAAGGGAATGACGCTGATACTTGCTGTACAGCAAGGTGGTGGTAAATGCATCGAAACCCTGTTTCTTGGCAGTTGAAGCAAGTTTTTCCAGACGAAGAAGGTAACATATTTGACACCTATCATCCTCATGAAAAGCAACATTCCGGACAAAATCACGGAGCCCATACTCATCTTCCATAATAAGAGGCAAGGATGCGGCCGATGAGAACTGCTGAAGAGTGGTCATCCGCCGCTTAAACTCCAGAAAAGGGTGGATGTTCGGATTGTAGAAGAATCCTGTTATTCTGAGGCCCTCCTGTCTCAGACTGGAAAGAGGATAAATGGTGCAGGGACCACAGCACGAGTGAAGCAGTATTTTCATCACATCAGATCTTGTAGTTCTTGGGATCGATAGTGTATTGGTGGATCTTGTAGTTGATGATTCTCAAACTGGTGTCGAGATCCTTCGCTGTCCTGGTCTGGTTGCCATTGTTTCGTTTCAATCCTTCGATGATAAGCTCCTTTTCGAAATTTGCGACCGCTACGGCCAGAGAATAAGGATTATCTTTTTTGGGATTTTCTGCTGTTTGCAGGGTAGGGGGGAGATGTATACCTTTGATGGTGTCACCGTCACAGATGATGACAGCCCTTTCAATGCAGTTTTGCAGTTCCCGTACATTTCCCGGCCAGTGATATTGGATGAGCATGTCGATGGCGGACGTCGAGATCCTGCGGATATTCTTCCCGCTCTCCTTGGCATACTTTTCCAGGAAAAACTCCGCTATCAACAGGATATCCGTGCGTCTTTCACGCAGAGGAGGCATGTAGATCGGAAAGACGTTGAGCCGGTAATAAAGGTCTTCCCGGAAGTTTTTCTCAGCAACAGCCTTCTCAAGATCCCTGTTTGTAGCGGCAACCAAGCGGACATCGCAACTGAGCTGCTGGGTGGAGCCCAGGCGTTGAAAACTTCTTTCCTGAACCACATTCAGCAGTTTCACCTGTACGGAATTGCTTATCTCGCCGATTTCGTCGAGGAAGAGGGTTCCGCCTTCGGCCTGCTCAAAACGTCCGATCTTGCGTTCGTTCGCTCCGGTAAAGGCTCCTTTTTCATGGCCGAAGAGTTCGCTTTCGAGGAGCGTCTCTGGCAAGGCAGAACAGTTCACAACCACAAAAGGTTTGTTCTTTCTTTTGCCATTGTAGTGAAGGGCCTTGGCGACAAGAGTTTTACCGGTGCCGGACTCGCCCCGGAGGAGAACCGTGGCATTGGAGTCGACCACCCGGTGGATCATCTCGTAGACATCCTGCATCCTGCTGGAATTGCCTATAATATCATTTATTTTATTCTTCTCGGAAAGTTCTCTTTTAAGCTTCAGATTCTCCGTATAAAGTTCTTCGGTTTCCTTGGTGACCTTCTGTATCCGCACCACGGTCTGGGCTATGAGACTGGAAAGCACAGTGAGATATTGCAGGTCGGTGTTCGCCTGTTCGCTCAGGCCGTCCTTGTAGAATCGATCGATACTCAGGGCGCCGATGACATTTTGGCCATCCTTGATCGGGACGCAGAGGAAGGATCTTTTCTGTTCCGAAATGTTTCCGCGAGCTCTCGTTCTATTGAGAAACAGCGGTTCTTCGGAGATTTGAGGGACAATGATAGGCTCCCCGGTAGAGACCACTCTACCGGTGATACCCTCACCTATTTTGTATTTCCCCCTTTTTCGTCCCTCGGCCGTGATACCATGGGCAACTTCTATCTCGAGTTTACCGGTTAAAGGGTTTACAATGGTGACGGTGCCATTTTCCATACCCTTCATTTCGGCGAGGATGAACATGGATTTTTCGAGGCAATCACGAAGTTCCAGTGAAGAGGCGAGCTGTTTTGTAATCTCGTACAAAACTGTCAGATCTTCCAGTTGTCTGGAGATGTCCAGTTTTTCGGGCATAGTGAAGTACAAAGGTTCTAGAATAATTGAATGCTTTCTGGGGTTTTGCGGATTGTAACAATTTTCACCGAACAAATCGATATAATATGACAAAAATGTTGATTAATTGTTCTACCATCATTTTTACGGACCATTATATTGACAGAAGTTGGATCAGATGGTACAAAGTGGTTCCACGGAGGAATGGCCGAGTGGTTTAAGGCGGCGGTCTTGAAAACCGTTGTACGAAAGTACCGTGGGTTCGAATCCTACTTCCTCCGCCAAAGAGGAAGAAGAGAAGGAGAGGTGACCGAGTAGGCCGATGGTGCTCGCCTGCTAAGCGAGTGTGGGGGTAAAACCCCACCGAGGGTTCGAATCCCTCCCTCTCCGCCATGATATGTATTGAAGGACCAGCATACTTGCTGGTCCTTTTTTTTTGATGAGAAGCTCAGATACCCCAGAGGAGAGACTTCTTCACCCAACCTGTAAAGCCACTCTCATGCTGTACCTTCACCCAGTCTGATTTTTCCTCCAGTTTCGTAAATACGACGCCATGGTAGGCGTTTCCGATAACCGCGTTATTGTTGCCCGGCCCACTGCGGATGTTTATCGTCCGATCCTGATCTTTATTGGTTCTAACAATCAAATGCGAAGACTTGCTGAGGTGGGTCTTGTGAATCCAGCCGATTTCATCCTCGAAATCCTTTACCTGCAGCCAATCACCCTGTTTTTTCAGGACCTCAAAAGGAAAGCCGGTACCATACTCCCATTTGATATTATGTTGAATACCGGGACCGGATCTCATATTTACCTTATTGGCCTTTACACTCAGCATGTCTGCAGCAAAAGAGGAAGCGCTGATGGAAAGATATGAAAGGAAAATGATAAAGGAACTCACCTTAGAAAGAAAAAAGTTGCACATGCCGAAGACCTGGCCAAATGAATGAAAACTCATGCGGGCTAACGCCCGCAAACCACAGGGTTGTCGTCCCTCCCTCAAAGTAGAGGGGATAAGCACTTTCAAAGAATCATGCAGGCTGACGCCCGCAGCCTAAGGGCTGTTATCTCTTCCAAAGGCAGTGGGGAAAGTCCTTCACGAAATTCGTTCTTAAAAGTAGGAAAAGAATTTCTAAGGTACTGATCGAAGCCTGTTCGTATCACTCACCAGGAAGGAGGAGAGCTATAACCCTCTCGAGATCATCTGCAGAATAGTATTCTATCTCAATTTTCCCTCTTTTGCCGTTTTGGACAATGGTAACTTTGGCGTTGAGGTAATTCGTCAACTGCGTGGTGAGAGAGCTTCTATACGATTTGGAAGCTTCGCTTGAAAGATCCGGCTCTCTCTTTTGAGTTGGAATCTTTTCGCTGGCTGCCTTTTTGATCATTTTTTCCGTCTGCCTGACGGAGAGCCCGTTACGGATGACCAGACCTCTGATCTCCTGTATCTTGAGAGGATCGTCGGCCAGGCGCACCATTGCCCGGCCATGCCCCTCACTCAGAAGCCCGGAAGAGATATCCTTTCTAACCGAATCGGGTAGTTTTAATAATCTCAGCATGTTAGTAACGGTAGAACGTTGTTTGCCAACTCTTTTCGCCGTCTCTTCCTGGGTGTAACCGAATTTTTCGATGAGCTTTCGATAGGCATCCGCTTCTTCTATCGGATTGAGGTCCGTTCGCTGAATGTTCTCTATAAGAGCGAGTTCAAGAAGTGAATCCTCGTTGTCGATGTCTATAACCACCACCGGCACATGACTAAGACCCGCAATTTTCGATGCTCGCAAGCGACGTTCGCCGGCTATCAATTCGTAATCACCAGAATCGTTGGTGGTGACAATAAGAGGCTGAATGACTCCTTTTTCCCGAATTGAATCCGCCAGCTCTTGCAGGTCCTGAGGATTGAACTCTGAGCGAGGCTGATGCTTGTTTGGGATGATTCTGTCTATGCCGCAGTCAAAAAACTTCTCCTTTTCCTCTCCAAAGAGAAGTCCAACGCCTTGACCAAGTCCGAGTTTTTTTGCCATATCTATTCCTGTTTGAGAAGAAATTCTTTCGCTAAGGCCATATATGCAGCTGCTCCGGAAGATTGGCTGTCATAGTCAAATATAGTCTGTCCATGGCTTGGGCTTTCACTCAATCTTACATTTCTTGGAATTACGGTCTTGAATAGTTGGTCTTTAAAATGAGTGTTGATTTCATTCGCTACCTGATGGGTGAGTCGATTTCTTTTATCGAACATCGTCAAAACGAGCCCCTCTATATATAATGAACGATTGAGGGATTTTTTTACTGAGCGAATTGTATTGACGAGCTGGGCAAGGCCCTCCATGGAAAAGTACTCGCATTGCATCGGAATAAGGACAGAATGAGCTGCCGTGAGCGCGTTGACGGTAAGTAGTCCGAGAGAAGGAGGGCAATCGATTATGATATAGTCATAGTTGATATCGAGATTTACGAGAATCTGTCTGAGTTTTCCTTCTCTGCCATCCAGAGAAATCATCTCCAGTTCGGCCGCAGCGAGATCAATGCTCGACGGTATAACATCGAGGTTTTTCACGTTACTCGCACAGAGAATGTTTGGGACGGTAGAACTACCGGAATAGGCGTGATAGAGATGAGCTTTCAGCTTTTTGGTGTTTAAACCGATGCCACTCGATGCATTCCCCTGTGGATCCGAATCTATAAGGAGTACTTTTTTCTTTTTCCTGGCAAGAGCAGCCGCAAAATTTATGGCGGTGGTAGTTTTGCCAACTCCACCTTTTTGGTTTGCCACTGCGATTATCTTTGAAGCTGTTTTCATTCAGCCCTCCAAGGTTTTCTGGAATATTTGCAGCAAAAATAACTTAATTTTTAAAAAAAATCCCTCTTTTTCCATTAAAATTGGATTTATCTGTGGTTTTTTTACCATTTCCTTCATAATCTCATATCTTTCTGGCTAAATTTTAGAAAGTCGCTACAGTGATAGCAGATGTTTCACGTGAAACATTTTCGGTCCATGAAAAATTCATTTTTGGGTTGAATGTGTTTCTAAGGTACCCATTCTCTCTGTTGTTGTAGCGGGTAACTTACCCTTGGCTTGCGGGCGTCAGCCAGCATCATTTCAGGAGAAAAAATGAACTCTGATTTTTTGGTCATCGGAAGCGGAATAGCTGGTTTGTCATTTTCCTTGAAAGCTTCAAGGATTGGCTCTGTGGTTGTAGTGACGAAAAAAGAAGAATTGGATAGCGCGACTAATCTGGCTCAGGGTGGCATTGCGACAGTCCTGAATCCTGAAGACAGCTTCGATGAACATATTCGGGATACCTTGGCCGCTGGTGCGGGCTTGTGCGATGAAAAAGTGGTGAGAATGGTGGTGGAGAACGGTCCTGCAAGGCTCAAGGAACTGATTGACCTAGGGGTTCAATTCGTCAAGGAGAAGGACGGCAGCCTGAGTCTCGGTAAAGAAGGTGGCCATTCGAGGAGAAGGGTGGCCCATTCCTTCGATCTCACGGGAAAAGAAATTGAAAGAGCCCTCGCAGAAAGTGTAGGGAGATGCGCAAATATAGAAATACTGGAAAACCACATGTGCGTGGATCTCATCACTGTCGAAAGGCCCGGCGTGAATAAGTGCGTGGGGGCTTTGATCTTGGATGACAGTGGCAAGCTGAAGAGGTTTTTCGCGAAGGTTGTGGTTCTCTGTACGGGTGGAGTTGGTAAAGTATATCTCTATACGAGTAACCCGGATATCGCAACGGGAGACGGTGTTGCCGTGGCTTTCAGAGCAGGGGCGAAAATAGATAAAATGGAGTTCGTTCAATTTCACCCAACTTGTCTCTATCACCATCAGGCCAAAAATTTCTTGATCTCAGAGGCGGTGCGAGGAGAGGGGGCATATTTGGTTAACAAGGCAGGTGAACGTTTTATGGCGAAATATGAGCCGGAGGAAATGGAACTGGCTACAAGGGATAAGGTAGCGAGAGCGATCGACAAAGAAATGAAAACAACGGGTGCCGATTGTGTGTTTCTCGACATCAGCCACAAAGATGGCCTTTTCCTACGGAAAAGATTTCCAACAATCTATGAAAAGTGCTATTCACTGGGTATTGATATATCCTTAGTGCCTATACCGGTTGTTCCGGCCGCTCATTATCTTTGTGGAGGGGTGAAGACAGATGTTTATGGGAAAACGTCGGTGGAAAATCTTTTCGCCCTCGGTGAGACTGCCTGTACCGGCTTGCACGGTGGCAACAGGCTGGCAAGCAACTCACTCCTGGAAGCCATAGTTTTTGCGGAAAACGCCTTTTCCTACTGCCAGAGTAACTGGCGGGAGATCTGTCAGGGCCAACGGCATGTAGATGAATTAGAAGATCCCGGTTTGAACGATAAGGAGAAGATCGACGAGGAAATCTTAATCAATCACAACTGGGACATAATCCGAAGAATCATGTGGAATTATGTCGGAATAGTAAGAAAACCCTCCAGGCTGCTCCTGGCAAAAGAGCGAATCGCGGAGGTAAGGAGAGAGATAGACCAGATCATCGAAAAGTATCAGATGACGCCTAATATGTTGGAATTACGAAATATATCGTTAGTGGCATCCTTTATAATAGATGCATCTCTCCAGCGAAAGGAATCCTGCGGTCTCCATTATATCATCGATTGAAAGTTGATTCTTTGAACGATGTTTCTCTCAGGCTGGGATCCAATTTGAGAACGAATTCTTGAAGGTTCTGCAGTGGGAGGGGACAACAGCCTTGGGTTGCGGGAGTCAGCCCGTGTTAAACAATAGGCTGTGAAGTGTACTATGAGCCCCTGCTCGATTATGGGGTTTCTCTCTTCCTGCCACGCAAACGAAAAAAGGGATCAGCCTGGAAGCTGATCCCTTTTCACTCTGGCGTCCCCAACCGGATTCGAACCGGTGTTGTCGGCGTGAAAGGCCGATGTCCTGGACCTGGCTAGACGATGGGGACGTGATCTGTTGTATTGGTGGGTCGTGTGCGACTCGAACGCACGACTCTCTGATTAAAAGTCAGATACTCTACCGACTGAGTTAACGACCCTTGGAGGAAGTCTTTATACATGTTTGCCAGACGAGTGTCAACAGGTATTTCTCAAGTTTTTAACATCAGAGAGGGAAAGAGTCAAGGTGTACCTTTCGGGACGTTCAGGGTATCGGCACGGGTTGCGCAAGAGTCTTCCAATAAAAGAAAGGGTTGAGTCCGGTATCGAGGAATGCTATATGGGAGTTACTTCTTTTTTTCTCGACCTCAAGACACCATCCGGTGGACCAAGGCGTTCCTGTTTTTTACAGACCTCGTGCCGGGTCAAAAGTCAAATTCAAGCAGAGTAGATAATGGGTTTTCTCAAGGGATCAGCGAGTTTTGTGAGATTTTCTGTAGTCGGCGAGTTACCTGAAAATTCACTGGAATTTATCGCACAAAGAGTGGCGGCTTTTTCTTTCAAGGATATCGACGACACCTACGATGAATACTCTATCGGTTGGGTATCCGTGCTCAACATGTTCGACACAAGGTTCGCTTACGCGTCGTATGTCGCCGGCGAGTATATTACCCTGACCCTCAGGGTCGACGAAAGGAAGGTTTCTCCGGCGATCCTGAAAAAAATCGTGCAGAAAGAGGAAGAGCGGGTTCGTCTCGAGCAGCAGGTCCCGAAACTGAGCCGATCCATGAAGGTGCAGATCAAAGAGCGGATACGGACGGAATTGATGCGCAAAGCCATTCCGTTGCCCTCGACTTACGAGTTATGCTGGAGCCTCTCCGACGGCACACTGTACTTCTTCTCCACGAATAAAAAAGCCCATGCCATCCTCGAGGATTTCTTCAAGGAAAGCTTTGGCCTGCTCCTGAAGCAGCAGATTCCCTACACCGTTGCCGAACACCTGGTCGAGGAAGATCTCCTGGAAAGACTCGACAAGCTGTCGCCGGAAATATTTGTTTAATAGAATCAGTATGATTTCGAAGTAATCGGAGCGAGTTTGAGACGAATGGATTTAGTCGATCTGATAGCGGAAAAACGATTCCTGGGCCAGGAATTCCTCACCTGGCTGTGGTGGAAGAGCGAAGAGCGGGGGGGCAGCATTGAGATAACCGGTCTCGGTGACATAACGGTCTCCTTCGAGAAACACATGCTGCTCGAATCGGGTGAAGGCGAGTCGAGCGAAAAGCTGATCTGCACAGGTCTGCAGACCGAACTCCAGGAGGCAAGGACCGGCCTGCAGATGGGCAAGAAACTGGAGCAGGCAAGGATAGTGATCGGCCATAACAGCTATGAGTACAGCCTGACCATGTCCGGTGCCCTGATGGAGTACCGTAATGTCCGGCTCCCGAAAACGGAGGCAACCGAAACCGATAAGAGCGAGAATCCCGAAGAAGTAGAGGGAATGATCCTCGAGCGTATTTACCTGATCGAAGAGTTGGTACGACTTGTCAATATGCTTTTCGGCATGTTCCTGAAGGTCAGGCTGGGAGCGAACTGGCGGGACGAATTGGTGACGATCCGCGAGTGGGTGGCCAAAACCGCGGTGGTCGTCTGAGCGGTCATAATTTTATCAAACTGGATCGAGAGGCTATGGAGTTCGAAACGATAATCGGGCTGGAGATTCACGCCCAACTGAAAACAAAATCCAAGATCTTCTGCAGTTGTTCGACTGTCTTCGGTGCTCCCCCGAATACCAATACCTGCCCGGTCTGCCTGGGCCTGCCGGGGGTTCTGCCCGTTCTGAACGAGAAGGTGGTGGAGTTTGCCATTCGGCTTGGCCTTGCAACCAATTCCGTTATCAATCGTTACAGCCAGTTCGCCAGGAAAAATTATTTCTATCCCGACTTGCCGAAAGGCTATCAGACGTCCCAGTTCGATCTGCCGATAATCGGCAGGGGGCGGATCGAGATCGAAGTGGAAGGCCGCAAAAAACAGATCGGTATAACCCGGATACATATGGAGGAGGATGCAGGTAAACTCCTCCACGACGAGTACGAGCCGGTTTCCCATGTCGATTTGAATCGAACCGGCACGCCGCTCCTGGAAATAGTCTCGGAGCCGGACCTCCGTTCTCCGGTCGAGGCTGTCGCCTACTTGAAGAAGATTCACGCCATCCTGCGATATCTCGATATCTGCGATGGCAATATGCAGGAAGGGAGCTTCCGCTGCGACGCCAACATATCACTCCGTCCGCATGGCCGGGAGGAGTTCGGCACTCGAACGGAGCTGAAGAACATGAACTCGTTCCGTCACGTCCAGAACGCTCTGGAATTCGAAGAAAGAAGACAGCGCGACCTGCTCCTCGAAGGGGAGAGCATCATCCAGGAGACGTTGCTCTGGAACCCGGACAGCAACAGCACCGAATCCATGCGCGGCAAGGAAGATGCTCATGACTACCGTTATTTCCCCTGCCCCGATCTCGTGCCGGTCGAGATCAGCGAGGAGTGGATCGAGGAAATAAGGCAATCACTGCCGGAACTGCCGGATCAACGGCGGGAGCGCTTCTTGGTTGATTACGGCCTGCCAGAACACGACGCCGTGCTGTTGACCGCCGATCGCGATCTGGCAGACTTCTTCGAGGAAACCGTGCGCGGCGGGGCGCAGGCGAAGAAGGCTTCCAACTGGATCATGACCGAGCTGCTGCGGGACTTGAGAGGTGAACCACTGTCGACCTGCCCGATCAAGGCCAGCCAGCTGGCCGCCCTCTTGCTGATGGTGGAGAAGAATACTATCAGCGGCAAGATCGCCAAGACAGTTTTCCAGGACATGCTGGCGAGCGGCCAGGATCCGGAAACGATCGTTCGGGTGAAGAACCTCCTCCAGGTCTCCGATTCCGGCGAGCTGTTGACCCTGGTCCGTGAGATCATCGCCGCCAATCCAGGCCAGGTGGAGGAATTCCGCAACGGAAAGACGAAACTGATGGGATATTTCGTCGGGCAGCTGATGCAGAAGACCAGGGGCAAGGCCAACCCGGCCCTTGCCAATGAGCTCTTCGCCAAGGAATTGGCCGGCTGAAATTACGCAAGACAGGTGATCGAAGGTGGACAAGGAGCTCTGGCAAAAGAAGGGAGAAGGCCACCGGGCTCGGCTGCGCGACCGTTTCCTGGAGAGAGGCCTTGACGGCTTCTCGGATCTGGAAGTCCTGGAGCTGCTCCTCTCTTTCGGCACTCCTCGCACCGATTGCAAGGAGCCGGCGAGGCAGCTCCTGAAGCAATTCGGCTCATTTGCCAAGGTCCTGGAAGCCCCGATCGCGGCGCTCCAGACCGTTCACGGGGTGGGCCCGAAAAACAGCTTCGCCCTCCATTTCGTCCACGCCGTCGCCAGCCATTATCTAAAAGAACGGCTGACCGGCAAAAGATATCTCCACTCCTCCAAAGAGGTGGAGCAGTATCTCGTTCATTCCCTGCGTGGACTGAAGAAGGAGGTCCTGACGGTCATTTTCCTTGATTCCTCCCACGCCATCATCGATTCGGCGATCATGGCCGAAGGCACTCTCAACGTGAACACCGTCTATCCCCGGGAGATAATAAAAAGAGCCCTGGAATATCATGCCGCGGCCCTGGTCATCGCCCACAACCACCCGTCCGGCTCCCTGCAGCCCTCCGCCCAGGACAAGAGGCTCACCAAGAGTCTCTTTTGCATCTGCAGCTATATGCAGATTCAACTGCTCGATCACTTGATCATCGGTGACGGGGCCTACAGTTTCGCCGATAACGGCCTTATGGAATCGATCCGCGAGGATTGTCGTTTCCTCATGAATACCTTGCAGTAAGAAGATGTCCGCCCTCTATCTGCACATTCCGTTTTGCCGGAGCAAGTGCCATTATTGCTCATTTACCTCCAGTGCCGGCTGCCGCGAACTCTTTGTCCCGTATGTTGCGGCCTTGAAGAAAGAACTCTCGCTCCTGGCGGAGGATACCCACCCGACGCTGGCTTCGATTTTCATCGGCGGCGGTACGCCGACGATTCTTCCGCCCGAAATGCTCACCGGGATCTTGAGTCATTGCCTGGATACTTTCCGGATAGCTTCAACCGCCGAAATTTCGGTGGAGGCAAACCCGGGAACGGTAAACGAGGATTCCCTGCGGGCTCTGGTTCGCACGGGGGTGAATCGCCTGTCGCTGGGGGTTCAGTCCCTCGATGAACGGGAGCTGAAGACCCTCGGCCGCACCCATACGGCAGGAGATGCCGGGATCGCGGTACGGGCGGCGAGAGCGGCCGGGGTACCCAATCTCAACCTGGATCTGATGTGCGGGTTGCCCGGCCAGACGGCTGCCTCCTGGCAGAAGACGCTTGATCTTACCCTTTCCCTGCAGCCGGAGCATCTTTCGGTCTACCAGTTGTCTATCGAGGAGGGGACGCCCTTTGCCGAGCTGTTGAGTGGTGGCCGGTTGGCCTTGCCGGAAGAAGAGGAGCTCCTCGAGATGGACCTTCGGACGGCGGCTTCCTGCAGGATGGCAGGTCTCGACCAGTACGAGATCTCCAATTACGCCAGGCCGGGCTTCGAGTGCCGTCACAATATCAACTACTGGGAGAACGGCGAGTATCTGGCCTGCGGGGCTGCGGCGGTGAGTTATGTTCGCGGCGTCCGCGAGAAACGGACTGGGAGTATCCTGGAGTATATCGACAGAATAGCGTCGGGCCAGCCAGTCATCGTGGAGAGTGAGCGTTTGACCCCGGATGCATCCTTCCGGGAGTCCGTCGTCATGGGCCTCCGGCTGCTCGGTGGGGTATGCCGCGCCGGCCTTCGCCGGAGATACGGTCGAGATGTCGAGGAGTACTACGGGCCGATGCTGGAGAAGTTACGCAAGCTTGGCTTGATCGAGCTAACCGATACCCGCCTCCGCCTCACCGACCTCGGACGGTCCCTTGCCAACCAGGTAATGGCGGAGTTGGTCTGAAAAGCTCCTTTACAGGGTGAGATAATCTTCGGGCAGCTGTCCCGCCGATTCCAGGCCGTTGATGGAGCTATTGATATGCGCCTCCACTGCCCTGCAGGCTCTTTCCCCATCATGGGAGGCCAGGGCGTCGACGATGGCGGTGTGTTCGCTCGTCGGGCTGTATTCGATTTTGTAGAAAGGGTCGTAGAGTATCAGGTAGATGCGGGTGCGGTCCAGCAGCTCCTTGATGTAGCTGCACAGTACCTTGTTGCCGGAAAACTCGGCGATCTTGAGGTGCAGGTTGTCGTTGGCCGCGTAGTATTCATCGAGATTGTTCTCATCGAAGATCCTGCTTTCCATGCCGATGAGGTCCCGCAGTTCCTGGACCTGATCCTGGGTGATGCGGGTTGCGGTCAGTCTGGTCGCCATGATCTCCAGCTGCGCCCTCACCAGAAAAGTCTCTTCTATTTCCCTCTGGGTAGGGGTTATGACAAAGGCTCCTCTGTTCGGGATGCTGTTCACCAATCCTTCGGCTTCCAGCCTCTTGATCGCGCTCCGCACCGGGGTTCTGCTGACCCCCAGTTGCTGGGCGAGCGCCACTTCGACCAGCTGACTGCCCTGTTTGATGTACCGTTTACGGATAGCAGTTTTGAGTTTCCGGTAGACAGCATCTTCCGAGTTGATTTTCCGGGATTTTTCCATATCGCATTGGCCCAAGACGAGATTCTCTGGTGCAGACGGACTCTGTGGTAAATTGCAAAAAGGTACGAATTTGATGCGGGTTGACGCCCGCAACTCAAGGGTTGTTACCCCTGCAACTGCAGAGGGGACGAGAACCCTCACGAGTAAAATTTCTACGAAAAAGGTGCAGGAAATTATTTCTAAGGTACTAATTCAGAATTGTACACAAAAATAGTTGACATGCATGCGGCGGATACCGTACTGTTCTTGTATTCAATAATTGTATACTATTTTTCCTGCTTGAAAAAGGCCTTTTCTCCGCGGGTTGAAAAATTTGCAGGACATGTGCCGGAGCAGACGACCCGGCTCCTCTTGTCTCAAAATCAGAAGAAGATACAGAAAAAGGACAACTGCATGTTGAACAAAATGATCGCGGGAATTCTGCCGCATATGCCGAAGAAACTCGTTTGGCTCTTCTCCCGGGAATATATTGCGGGGGAGACTCTGGAGCAGGCCATCGTCAACGCGAAGAAGTTGAACGCCGAGGGAATTCTCACCACAATCGATGTGCTGGGTGAGTTCATCACCACCCTGGGAGAGGCCGAGGCGAACAAGAAGGAATACCTCGAGGTGATAGACGCGGCGGAAAAGGCCGGGGTGAAAGGTAACTATTCACTCAAGCCCACCTTTTTCGGTCTCCTGCTCGACAAGGAGGTTGCCTACAGGCACATCCGTGAGGTGGTTGCCAAGGCGGCCTCCTGTAATAATTTTGTCCGTATCGACATGGAGGATTCGCCCTGCACCGATATGGAGATCGAAATCTATCGCAGGCTCAAGGTTGAGTTTCCAGGCCACGTCGGCCTGGTGGTCCAGGCCTATCTGAGGAGGACCCGCCGTGATATCGAGAATCTCCGGGATCTGAACACGCCGGAGTATCCGGTCAATCTCCGGCTCTGCAAGGGCATCTATGTCGAGCCGGAGTCGATCGCTTATAAAAAATATCAGGAAATCAACGATCATTTTCTCGACGACATAGAATACATGTTTCAACAGAACATGTACCCGGCTATCGCCACCCACGATGTGCAGATAATAGAAGGATCCTACAAGCTCATCGAAAAATACAAGGTAACCCCCGACAAATACGAATTTCAGATGCTGTACGGCGTAACGCCGGCCCTGCGCAGATCTATCGTCGACAGGGGGCATCGCATGCGGGTGTATGTGCCTTTCGGCAAACAGTGGTTCGGCTACTGCACGAGAAGACTCAAGGAAAATCCTCAGATGGCTGGGGTCATCCTGAAGGCATTGTTCAAGAAGGGGTGAGAGCGGTGAAACCGGGAAAATGACAGGTATCCGAGAGGGTATCGAGGGGGATAACATGATGAATCTGATGAACAACGCAGTAATCGTGACACCCGGACCGGTCAATGAACCCATCAAGAGTTATCAGCCCGGGAGCATCGAGCGGGCAAAGCTGAAGGAGGCGCTGGCCGAGGCGGCCGGCAGGCAGCTGGAAATCCCGCTCGTCATCGGCGGAAACCCGGTGAAAACCGGCAATCTCGGCCAGGTGGTCATGCCCCATGACCATCGTCATGTGTTGGCCGTGTACCATAAGGCAGGCCCTGCAGAGGTAAACCTGGCTATCGAGACGGCGGTGGCCTCCCGGAAGATGTGGTACGACTTTCGCTGGGAGGAGCGGGCGGCCATCTTTTTGAAGGCTGCGGAACTTCTTGCCACGAAATATCGTTATGCGATGAATGCAGGCTCGATGCTGGCTGGCGGCAAAACCGCCTTCCAGGCCGAGATCGACGCCGTCTGCGAACTCGTCGACTTCCTGC
>OBJA01000752.1_pt1 | contig 26395 bp, 25 predicted proteins | sample 1519751 | NCBI WGS metagenome assembly OBJA01 (sample SAMEA3881238, study PRJEB22517) | soil metagenome | biome: lake sediment; feature: soda lake sediment; material: sediment, water from around vicinity | place: India | collected 2013-12-23 | depth 3 m
TGGCCGAGTGGTTTAAGGCGGCGGTCTTGAAAACCGTTGTACGAAAGTACCGTGGGTTCGAATCCTACCTCCTCCGCCAGTAACCGCACAGGGGAGGAAGGCCGTCACGCTCCGGTTGCCGGAGGTCGCTTTCGGTGGCGGCGGATTTCAGCCTGTTCAAAAAATGCGGAGAGATGACCGAGTCGGCCGATGGTGCTCGCCTGCTAAGCGAGTGTGGGGTCAAAAACTCCACCGAGGGTTCGAATCCCTCTCTCTCCGCCATCTTTTCACAACTCCACGTTATTCACCAGGGCCGGGCCCCGCTGGATGGTGCGGTGGTATTCCACCGCCGGAGCGCCGAAGGCCATGGCGTAACCCAGGGTGTGATCGGCGGGAATTCCCAGTTTGGCCGGCATTTCCGGGCAGGCTGCCAGGGCCATCATGCAGATGCCGTCCCAGACCGTGCCCACTCCTTTGGCTTGAGCGTAAAGGTCGAAGGTGGTCAGGGCGATCAGGCTGTCCTGTCCGGGACAGGGCACGTCGGCCGGAGTGCTGGTGATCAGCAGGTGGGGGGCTCCCCGGAACATGATGTCCTGGCCTTTGTCCCGCCAGGCGGTGATCACCCAGTGCAGGTATTTGCCGGCCAGGCCCGAGGGCAGTTGGTCGGCTTTTTTCAGTTCGCTCAGTCGAGTGATGAGTTCATCCCGCAGCCGCTCCAGAATCGCCCGCTCCCGAATAACGGTGAAAAGTACCGCCCTGGCGTTTACCCCGGTGGGGGCGTGGCAGGCGGTATTGAGCAGTTCATCGATGAGCTGGGCCGGCAGGTTTTCTTGCTGATAGCGCCGCACCGTGCGCCGCCCCTTGATCAGGGTGGCAAGCTGCTCGGCAGGCGGCAGGTTGCCGGCCAAAGCCAGGCTGTCGTCCGGATTATTACCCAGAATTGAAAGCGCCGCCGTGGGGCAGACGGCCAGGCAGTGCTGGCACTGAATGCAGCGTGCCTGGTCGGTAATCCGGGGGTAATCGTCCAAGGCAATAATGCCCGCCGGGCAGTCCTGAGCGCACTCCCCGCACTGGATACAGCGTTCCTCGTCAACTTGAAACCGGAGCATGATCCCTCCTTTTTGGTGAAATGGCCGGGAAAACGGCTGATCATAGTTTCAAGCAGGATATAACCCATCCCGGTGTTTGTGTCCACCTTTGCCGGTCAGCATCATTACCCCGCAAAATGTTCGCAAAATGTTATTGTTGCGAGCATTTTTGGTGCAAATTATGCGCGATTGCGGTCGGGCCACAGTAACCCGGCTCCTGCGGCCACGACCAGGGCTGCCATAAGCAGTGGCGCGTCAAAATTTCCCCGGCTGGCCGCCATGAAGCCGGCGACGACGGGGGCGATGATCTGGCCCAGGCCGAACAGGCCGGTCAGCCAGCCCACCACCTGGCCGCCATGGGCCAGGGTGCGGCCATAGATCAGGGACAGGGCCACGATCCCCATAAAGGTACCGCCGAAACAGAGGGCTCCGGCGTAGGCGGCCCAGGGGTGGTCAAAGAATACGGGCAGAACGATGCCCACGGCCTGGATACTGTGGGCGGCTATCAGGGTTTTCACAAAGCCGAAACGGGCCCCGAAGCGGGGCCAGAACAGGGTGGACACGGCGGCAGCAACCCCCACCAGCACCCAGGCTGACTGGCTGACCAGGACCGAGCCGGTTTTCTGTTGCAGAATCGCCACCAGAAAGGTGGCCGAGATGATATAGCCAAAACCTTCGCAGAAATAGGCGGCCCACAGGCGCATCATGGGGGCGCCGCCGGCGGTGGGTTTGGCCGTGCCGCTGTGCGTTCTGGCGACAGGGGCGGTGGTAGCCGGCTGGGGCTGGACATACAGCCAGGCCAGGAGCAGCAGCAACAGGCTCAGCAAGGCGGTGCCAACCCATGCCCCCCGCCAGCCAAAGAGCATATCCAGGGTCGGAACGGCAATTCCGGCCAGCACGATGCCTACCCCCACGCCGCCGAACATCTGTCCTCCCGCATTGGTGTAACCCATGCTGCTCAGGCGATCCAGCACCAGCACCGAGCCCAGCACGAATACCCCCGCACTGGCGATGCCGGTGACGCCCCGCAGGGCAAACCAGATGCCATGGGAGTCGCTCAGGCCCATCAGGCCGGTCAGCAGTACGCACAGCAACAGGCTGATACGAAAACAGACCAGTCGTCTGGCCGGCGGCACGTAGCCGGCCACGACGGCGCCGACCAGATAGCCCGCGTAGTTGACCGAGGCCAGCAGGCCGGCAAAGTCACTGCCGAAGCCGGCGGCCTGCTGCATGATGGGCAGGATGGGGGTAAAGGCAAAGCGGCCCACGCCGATGGCAATGGCCAGGCTGGCCACTCCACCGGCCAGAACCAGCAGGTAATTAATGGGGGCAAGGGGGCGCAATGGTTGAGATTGTTCCTCTGCTGTGCACCTTGTGCAGCCTCAGAAAGCACAAAAAAACCGCAATCCTTGTCCGGATGCGGGTTTTTTGTGCTTTCTGAGGCTGTGTTGGATACTGAAAATGGTGGAGGCGCCGGGAGTTGAACCCGGGTCCGGAAACACTCCGCCGCAGGCGTCTACATGCTTAGCCCTGTAAAGTTGATTTTTCGTGCCGTTGCACCCCCAGGGCGAAACGCCGCGACACTATCCTGCTTTAGTTTCGCCGCCGGGCCACAGGCCTGCCCGGAAGGCTATCCCGCTAGTCGACGCCCTTACTGAACCCGCGGGAGCTGTTCAGCAGGACGGCAGTGCGCGCTTTCTAGGCGGCTACTGCGTAAGCATAGTCGTCTGCGACTATATTTAGTTCCACCGGTTTTACGAGGTTGATGGAAACCTCGGCATGCAACCTGTGCTTATATATCCCCGTCGAAGCCGTTTCGCCCCCCTTGTTTTATTGTTCTTTTCGCTCCGCCGGCCGTCGGCAGGGCCGGGCGGTCGAAGTTGATTCTGAATGACGGATAATAACCGTTTGTTTTTATAAGACAACAGGTTTGCGCCAAAAGTTCTCAGGCGGCAACTAAAAGGTGTGGCCAGGTCTCGGTAGCAAACTGGCGATTTTCCTGGATCTCTAAGGCGGCGCCGGGGGGTTGAACCGAGGCCAAGGGGTGAGGCCAGCGGGATGGCCCGAAGCCGCAATTAGTCTTGGCGGCGGCGCAGGGCCCGTTCCATGTCGCGGTCGGCCTCCTGCTTTTTGAGGGTGGCCCGCTTGTCGTAAAGCTTCTTGCCCCTGGCCAGCCCCAAAGAGAGCTTGGCCTTGCCTTTGGCGTTGAAATAAATTTTCAGCGGCACCAGGGTGCAGCCCTGTTCCTTGATCTTGCCGATCAGCTTGTTGATCTCCCGGCGGTGCAGCAGCAGCTTGCGGGGCCGCAAGGGGTCCTGGGTGTAGTGGGTGGCAAAGACATAGGGGGAGATATGGACGTTGTATAAAAAAACCTCCTCCCGCTTGATTTGGGCGTAGCCATCCTTGAGGTTGGCCTTGCCGGCCCGCAGCGATTTCACCTCCGGGCCGCTGAGCACCATCCCGGCTTCAAACTCCTGTTCGATGGTATAGTCGTGGCGGGCCTTCTTGTTGGTGCAGACCACCTTGATCCCCGGTTCCTTCTTCTTCATGGTCGGCAAAATACCATGAAAGCGAGAGGCGGGCAATTTGTAAACTTTTGGGGAGCGGGCGGTGCCGCTGAATAATCGGGGAAGTTCAGGCGGCGGTGATCCGCAGCACCTCGTCGATGGTGGTGATCCCGGCCAGGGCTTTGCGCCAGGCATCCTCCCGCAGGGAACTCATGCCCTCCCGGTGGGCGGCGCCCCGGATTTCCGCCTCCGGGGCCTGGCTGGCGATCAGCCGGCGGATCGGTTCGCTGATCGTAAATACCTCAAAGACGCCGCAGCGGCCCAGGTAACCGGTGTTGCGGCAGGCGCGGCAGCCCCGGCCCCGTTTGAGGATCAGTTGGCCGTCGCCTTCCGTCGGCGGCTTGATGCCCAAGGCCCGCAATTCTTCAGCCGCCGGATACTCTTCGCTGCAATGGGGGCAGATCCGTCGCACCAGCCGTTGGGCCACCACCCCCAGCAGGGTGGAAACCGCCAGGAAAGGCTGGACCCCCAGGTCCACCAGGCGGGTGATGGCGGAGACCGCGTCGTTGGTGTGCAGGGTGGAGAACACCAGATGGCCGGTAAGGGCGGCCTGGATGGCGTTGACCGCCGGTTCGTGGTCGCGGATCTCCCCCACCATGATCACGTCGGGATCCTGGCGCAGGATATTGCGCAACACGGTGGCGAAGGTCACCCCCACCTGGGACTGGACCGCGATCTGGTTGAACTCTTCATGAACCATCTCCACCGGGTCCTCGATGGTGATGATATTGATTTCCGGCCTGGAGACCTCCTTGAGCGTGGAGTAAAGGGTGGTGGATTTGCCGCTGCCGGTGGGGCCGGTGATCAGGATCATGCCGTGGGGGGCGGCGATCATCTCCTGATAGCGCGCCAAATCCGTGGGGCTTAAGCCGCCGGCGGCCAGATTCTGAAACAGCACCTCCGGGTCGAGAATCCGCAGCACCGCCTTTTCGCCGAAGGCCACCGGGATGGTGGAAACCCGGATCTCGGCCTCCTTGCCGGCCCGGTCGATCTTGATCCGGCCGTCCTGGGGGCGGCGCTTTTCGGCAATATTGAGTCGGGATAGGGATTTGATCCGCGAAATCACCGCCGCATGCACCACCTTGGGCAGCTTGTAAACGGTGTGCAGGGAGCCGTCGATCCGCAGACGCACCAGGCTGTTGTCGCGTTTGGGCTCAATGTGGATGTCGCTGGCCCGCTGCTCGAAGGCGTAGTTGAAGAGATGATCCACCGCCGTGGTGATATGGCGGTCGGTGGAGGCGGCTTCCTCGGAGCCGGAGATGCGGACATACTGTTCCAGGTTGCCCAGATCGACGCCGGGTCCGGCCAGGTGATCCTCGGCGGCGGAGATTGAGGTTTGAAACCCGAAAAATTCCCGCAGCATCCGCACAATATCGCTCTTGGTGGCCAGGCAGGGCCGCACCGCGATCTGGTTGACCCGCTCGATTTCGGCCAGGGCTCCGCGATTGTCGGGGTCGTGAATCGCCACCTCCAGCACCCCGTTTTTCACGGCCAGGGGCAGGATCAGGTGGTTGAGGGCAAAGCCTTTGGGGATGGTCTTGGTGACCACCTCCAGGTCCAGCTCCAGGGGGTCGAGTTTCTTGAACGGCAGGCCGGCCTCTTCGGCCACCGCCCGGATGATCGTTTCTTCATCGAGGAAAGTCTCTTCCGGGGCATTGGCAATGGCGAATTTCAAACTCGCCAGCAAATCCACCATGTTGGCCTGCGGACCGTCCGGTTGTGGCGGGGCTGAAACATGCCGCCGTCTCGGTGCCCCTTCCTTGCCTGGCGGGGCCTGGCCGTGCTGTGCAACCCGGGATTTGGCCACCCTCACTTGCTCACGGGTAAGCAGGCGCTTGTTGTAAAGCAGGTTGCAGAGATATGCTATGTCTTGCAGGCGGTTCACGAAAATCCGGTCAATTAGGTTGGGTCGGGGACCACTCCGTAGTGGCATTGGGGAGTATCTGGCGGACGCTGAGTTCCATAACCATCCGGTTGCCGTCCGGCAAGGAAAGATAAACTATTTCGGCCTGGCAGGGAATGGGCAGCCGATTGAAGTCGCTCAAGCTGCCGTCCCGGTTTTTGACGGTGGTCTCGGTGGTTATCCACATCCGCAAACCGTCCACCAGAATGGCGACGGCCCGGTCGGCCCTGAGCGACTCTCTTTCCCTCGGTCCGAAAGCCGCGGGGCTGCCGGCCTGGATTTTCCGTTCCACGATACCGGTGGTTTTCGCCGGTTGTTGGCCGCCGGCTGTCGCCGCCGGCAAAAGAGCCGCCGGCCAGCCGACAACCAGCATCATGGTAATGACAAACCATTTCCTGAGCAAAGTGGGCTTGGGCATGATCATCTTTCCTCCCAGGAGATATAGCCGCTCCGGATACTGAAGGCCGGGTCGAGATCAATGGCCTCGATGGCGCCGGTGCTTTGCTGGACGAAGCCGGTGGCCCTGCCGTCCGGCTGACGCCCCACATGAATGCCGACGCTGGAGGCCATGCCCCTTCCGAGCCGCAGGCGGTCGCGAATGGCGGTCACTCCGTCTATGGTGACGTAGCCGTCCTCAAATACCGGTTTGCTGTAAGCGGTGCCGCTTTCAAAATAAAGCGCGTAGAGATAGCTTTCCCCCCCGAAGGCGCAGACTTCTTCCTGGGGGACATAAGTAGTGAAGAGGACCAGCCCGCCCAGGACAACCGGCTTGGTAAGGGCTCTTTCCTTGGGCGTCTGCAGGGTACGGACCCAACCGTCTCTGGTCCTGGCTTCCGCCACCAGTTCGCGGAAGCCCATGGTCAGGTGGCCGCTGTCGTCCACCACCATTGCCACCGGGGCGTCGACAAATTCACCCAGGCAGGTGCCGTCGCCCTGCAGGTCAGGAAAATTCAGGACCGTCGGCAGGTTGGTGAAGTCCAAGTCGTCGCAGCCGCCCGGCGTACCCTCCTCGGTCACGAAATAGCCGCAGTAACAGGAGCCGCCGTCCTGGAGAATATCGCCGGTATCGCCATATGTTACCCCTGCCGCCGCGCAGTCGCCGGCCGGCCTTTGCCAGCAGCTCCAGTTCTGGGGGATGACCTCTTGGCCGACACAGTCGGTATCGCCGGAACCGGGCCAGCCGCCGAGATGGCCGAAAGGTATTCCGACACAGGCGTCGTCGTCTACCCCGATGGCCCGCCAGTACAGGGAGCGGTAATCGGCGGTGTTGGCGATTACGCCCTCGGGAACATCGTCGCAACCGCCGGCTGTTTTGTTGACGCAGCCCCAAACCGGCTTGGGATGGAACGGGTCCAGGGTGGCCTCGGTCCATTCGTCGTAGGTGCAGATGCAGGAGCCGTCACCCCAGATATCCCCGACCTGGCCGCTTCCGGAATCGCCGGTGGGAACGCCGACGCAACTGCCGGTCGGGGCTTCGTCGCAGGCCCAGGGATGGACCACCTTGTGGGCATCGGCGTCGAAAAGAGCTTTTACCGAGCTGTCGAACAGGGAAAGGTCATCGATGGATAACGGATCCCGGACTTTGGAGTAATTGAGATAGTAATCGTGCGGTGATTCCTGGTAGCGGCTGTTGTAGAACGGATCCTTGATTCCGAACAGATATTGGGTGTCGGTGGTGGTTTTGTCCGCCTGGCTGAAATAGCGGCCGGTGCCGAAATAGATGAAGGTGTTGCCAAAAAAATCCTCGCTCAGCGACGGCGCCGCGGTTACCGGGGTCGGCGAGTCGAAAATTTGGTGAAAGCTCCAGTTTGCAGGATTGCTATCGTAAATTCCGCCGCTTTGGGGAATGGTCAGCTTATACATGGCCCCGGCCCAACTGCCGTTGGGTTTCTGGTAGGTTTCGCCGAAATAGGCGGCATCGGTGCTGAAGTTGAGCCCTTTGTCCAGGCTGGCGGGGGGACCCAGGAAGGCGCGCTGGTTGTCGCCCTCAAACAACCAGTCGTTGCCGCCGCTGCCGATAGGCTCGCCGGTGGCCAGGTCAACAACATACACCTTGCTTTTCCGAGTGTCGGTCATGGTGCCGTCGTAGGTTTGCGGTCCGGAACCGAAGGTAAGAAACCACTTTTCTCCCACTTTGAGTGCCGCCGGTTCGGCCAGGGAAAAATTGAGCCCGTCGTATTCCCGTTCCCACAGCAGGCGGGGGGCGCGGGGGTTGCTGATGTCGATGGCGAAGTAGCTGGCGGTGAAGGTTCTTGTGGTATCGCTGCCGTCCTGATTGAAGTCGTCGGTGACGTTGATGTCCTTGCCGCCCAGGCGCAGGCCGCCCAGCAAAATCGTGCCCCAGCCGTTTTTGTGGTAGGTGTCGTCAATGGTCCCCGAATCCGGATCGCCAAGTGTGTTGTAGAAAATTCTGGCGTCGAAAATTTTGGGCTTCATGTCCACGTAATAAACATGGCTGTAGTCCTGGCGGGGCAGCCACTTGAGGTGGGGCAGTAAAGAGCGGGGGATGTAGGCCCACAGCTCGGAGCCGATTCTTTCCGAGGTGTCCGGCGGTTGAACGAAGCGTTTTTCCTCTTCGTCGTAGCGCCAGGAGGTGAAGGCGTGGAGCATGCCGTCGTTGGCTCCGACGTAAACCACCGTTTCCCGGTCGGGCCGGTTTCTATGGAAGCGGTAGAATTCCTGATAGGATCTGTCCGCATAGATGACGCCGAAGTTGTCCGGGGGGTGGGCCACGGACACCGGGGTTGAGTGCACGATGTCGCCCAGCGGCCAGGTGTAGCCGTTGACCCGGCGGCGCCTGGTGTCGGTGGTTCCCTGGAAGCCATCGTCGTGGCCCCGGATAAAACGAATCAGGTTGTGGGCCCGCTGGTCGTGGTTGCCGCCCAGATAACTCCAACTGGTCGCGTTTTTCACCCCCAGGTAAGGTTTAAGCAGGTTGCGCAGGGTGTCGGAGTCGTTGTTGAAGCGACCCCCGCCGAAAAGCGCGTTGGGCGAGCCGTCCGGCAAGGCTTCGTCCAGGGCGGTGAAAATGTTGCGGTCGGTGGGCAGGGTGTAGGCCGAGGAGAGCACTTCCCCCGCCTCCCACAGCGGTTTGATCTGATCCATGGGCAGAATTTCCGCCGGGGTGTCGTTTTCCACATCCGGGTAGGGATTGGCGGCGCTGACGGCAAAAACCTTGACCACCGTGTCGCCGTTGGCGTCGATGTCGAAAACTACTACCCGGTCCCGGGTTACGTCCAGGGCGGCGTCACCGGTGGTATCCTCCCTGAGCATCCCCCTGTCGTCCACCCAGAGGGACTGGAGGTAGCCGACCCACTTGGTTTCATGGATGCCGTCGGAAACCACCGGTTGAAAATAGGCCTGCACCAGGTTGCCTTCCCCTTCCGCCGAGGTGGCCAGTACCGAAACGGCGGTGCCCGAAGCGGCCCGGCGCAGAATATCGTTGATGGCCGCCATCAGGTCGGCTTCCAGTTGGTAGCCGTCGCGGGCCTCAAAATAGTTGTCCGGAATGTAGTCGTTGTGGCCGGGCCAGGGGTCGGGGCCGCCTTTGCGGGCGGCGTCCATCAGCAGTTCGCGGGCGTTGAGCAGTTCCGGGTCGTCGTCAGCGAAGCCGAAAGCGGCCATGATGGTGTAGAGGATCAGGTTCTGTTCGCCTTCCAGATCGGGGCGCAGGTCGTTGGTGCGGGCGTAGAGCGCGATGTCGCGCAGGAACTTGGTGCCCCCGCTGGGATAGTCGCAGTTGGCACCGGTGGCCTCGTTGCAGTCGACATTGGAGCCCTCTCCGACATAGTCCTTGAGATAGGCTGGAATCCGGGCATCTTTGGTTGAGGCTCCGTCGCTGAGCAGAATCACGAAACTTTTGGCGCAGTGGATGAACTCGCCGTCCTGGTAGTAGGGATCGTTGACATTGTTGCGGGCACCGGTGGCCTGGCCGTGGTAGCCCAGGGAGGTGTCAACCTGCTCCTGTTTGAAGTACTGCATGGCGACGTAATAGGTTTCTCCCAGCGGGGTCCAGGTGTCGCAGCCGGTGTTCTGGAGGTCGGTGATCATGTTGGTCATGTTGCCGCCCACCCGGTTGGAGACGAAGCCGCCTTCGCGGTTGTTGCCGGTGCCGAAATAAAACCACATATTGCCCCACCAGGCTTTATCCTCGCCCACCCGCTGCAGCACGCCGGAGAGCTCGCCGTCCCGGAAGCTTTCCGGGTCGTAGTTTTCGTTGAGCTTGATACGCAGATGAAAGCGGGAGTAGCCGCTGTAGGGGTTGCCGTTGTTGTTGGTGTCGACATACAGGTAACCGGCGCGAATGCCGTAGCGGTGATTGTCATGGTAGGGGGTGACGGCGGCCTGGCCGGTGCTGTCGAACAACCGCTGGAAGTAGCGGCTGGATTGGGCCGGGTTTTCCCCGTACAGGGTGCCGCCGCTGATGCGGGGGGTGGCTTTGCCGCCCATAATCACCTTGCGGGCGATATCGACCCGGCGCATGGCGGACCAGTTGAGCCAGTTGCCGTCCCAGATCGCCTCGCTGACCACCTGGGCATTGGTCCGGCATTCGGTGGCGCTGCCGCCGGCGTCTACCACGGTGGTGGTCATAATTTCCCAGGCGTCGGAGCAGCTATCTGTGTCGTAGCCCACCTTCTTGTATTTGTGGGAGAAAACGTTGCTGCTGTATTGGTAGAACCAGTCCGGATTGAAATAGCCGTAATAGCGGGTGGGCTCATCCAGGCCGGCGGCGGTATGGTAAGGGGCGCCGGTGAATTCATCCAGCACCCAGCCGCCGTCTCCGGGATAAGAGCCGTAGGCGTTGAAGTTCATGCTGCCGGAATTGTCCAGGATGATCATGATGTTGGGCTTGACCGGATTGACGGTGAAGACCGGGTAGCCCTCGTAAGCGGACATCTGCGGCTCGGCGGCCGTAACCGGCCCGTGAGCGCTGACCAGGATCGATACACAAACGGCGAGCAGTATACGTTTCATCATTGCAGTCCTCCTGCGGTGCCCGGTACATGCCGGTAGCGCACCCGCACCGCCGCTCTGGTGTCGTCGGCGGTTCTGATGGTGCGGGTGGCTTCCGCGTCGATTTCATACATTATCATAACCCCGCCCACGGCTCCGGCGCCAACCCCGGCGGCCCCGGCGGCGAATTCCGCGCCCCCCCCGACCATCGGCTGGGCCCCGCGGTGATTGATGCCCACTGCGACCTGATGGGGAGGGAACGGGAATGTCAGGTTGGGGGAGATGCGGTCCGCTTCCGGGGTGAACCCCATCACTTCATCATAAAATGTTCCCGGCGCTCCGAGAATGTTGATACCGGCCACCGCCGGGTCCTGGTCGGTGCTGCGGGCGATGGTGATCAGGCGGGGCACCGGGTTGACGCCGCTGTCGGCGGCATAGAAGACTTCGTTGCGCGCCCTGTCCGCTCCGGCGATTTGTAATTCCAGGTTGGTGCTGGTGGTGGCGGAAATACCGATCAGCACCAGCAGCAGCATGATCAGCAGGGCACCGACCAGTACAAAGCCTTGTTGCGGACCGGGGCGGCGCGGAGCCGGGGTATTGGTTGCGGGAGCCGGCATTTCGTTACTGCCTCACTTTGATGAAGTCCAGGCTGACGGTGCGGAGTATGCTGCCGCGATCGGTCCGCTGCACCATGATCCTGATGGTCTTGCAGTCGGCAATGGGCTGGTTGTAGGCCACGTTCCAGAGTACGGTGAACTGGTTGTCGAGTACTTCGGTGTGATCCGGGTTTGCCGTGTCGTCCAGGCCCGCCGTGCCGTTATTGTTGGTATCGACCAGCAGCGGGTCGTCATAAGGCAGGGCGATAAGCCGCTCCGCCCAGTCGCTGGCGATGGTGGTCGCCTCGGTGGTCCGCATGGCCATGTCGTTGCCGCCCAGGGCGGAAATTTGCATGGTAGCCGCCGCCAGAATGCCGACGGCCAGCAGGGTGATGGCGATCAGCACCTCAATCAGGGTGAAGCCGGCTTGGCGGGCTGAGGCAACGGTTGCGGTTCTCATCAGCGCAGTCCCATATTGCGGCAGATAACGGTTTGGGTCAGCAGTTGCCGGCGGAAGCCGTCGTTGAACGGGCCCCATGTCGCCCCTGAGCCGGCGGTATAAGTTTTGCTGTCCACATAGTTTCGGTCCGGTAACGGGGTGCGGGTGAGAACACTTACCTGCACCGCCCGGATCTGATCCAGTTCGGCCTGGAGGGGGGCGGTGGTCCGGCCGCCCTGTTCCAGAATATAATTGAATTCGATGGCTTCTATGTCCTCGGCAATAGCCTGCCAGGTAATGAATCCGGTAACCGATGAATAGCGTTGCAGGGTATTGTTGTTGTTGAGGCGAAAGGCGATCTGTTCCATGTCGGACATGTCGATCACCCCGTCGTTGTTGGCGTCGATAACGCTCAGGTCGACCACCCCGTTGCCGTTAAGATCGGCCCGGAAGGCAATGGCGCTGCTGTTGGTGTTCACCGTGGTCAGGATGGTGCCGGCGGCGTTGCTGAATTGGGTGTTGTTGACAAAAGTGAAATCATCCCGGTTGCCGGTGGGGCTGTAGCCAGCCATCCGAATGTCGCGGGCCAGCATATCCATGGCCAGCCTGGCGTTTTGCTGCATGATCACCACTTCGTCCTGGGCCAGGTAGGTGCGATGCTGAACGTGAAACGAACTCATGATTGCCGCCATCACCGCACCGCCCAGGAGCAGGGCGATCAGAATTTCCACCAGCGTGAAGCCTCCGGCGGGTGCCGCCTGGAAATTCGGCCGGGCAATCGAAGGTGATCGCATATGCAAAGCTTGCCGGTCCATTACTCCACCCTGACCCGACCGCCGGCTGCCAGGCTTACCCGCAATTCGCGTCCGCCATCGGCGGTTTGCAGAGTCACGTTGCCGAAACTGTTGGCCCATGGTAGTCCCCGGCTGGTGAAGCCGGCCCGGTTGCCGGTAACACCAAAGCTGGCATCAACCAGGCGGATCCCATGCGGCAGGTTGACTTGTTGCAGGGTTTCGTCGCAAACCCCGTCATTGTTGGTATCCAGGCAAAGCCGGTAGCTGCCGCCTGCATCGGGATTTCCAATCGTTTCCAGGGTAAACTCAAGCAATACCGTCTGGTTGCGGCGAACCGCCTCCACCTTGGCCTTCTTGAAGTTGACAACCATTTCCCGAGCGGCGGCCCTGAGTTGATAGTTGGGGATGGTCTGGGTAATCATGGGAAATGCCATGGCTCCCAGCACTGCCAGAATCCCCACCACCACCATCAGCTCGGTCAGGGTAACCCCCCGTTGTCGTCTATTGCTGTCCATTTACATTCATCCAGGTCGCCGGTTGGTAGAAATCGGCCTTCATGTTAGCCCGCGATTGGCTATTTGGTGTTGTTCCGGTTCGTCCGGGTTCTAACTGCAAATCCCGAGCCAACGGGCGGACGGATGAGCCGGGCTTCGTGATTGGTTGATGCTATCTCAAGGTTTCTTCTCGCATGATAGTTAAGAAAGAAAGGCTGAACAAGTGAAAGCTCGGTGGCTGGTAGGCCAATTACTTGTTGACATATTTTGTCAGTGAGATTGCCCTAAACTGTCAGTAGAGTGTAGTGGCGGTTGCCATGTTATGTCATGGGTGTGGCCTGGTTTTTGGTTAACTGTTTGATTTTTAGCTTTTATGGTAATTTGTCCGTCCTTTGGCACGGGTTGTGCTTTGGTGTGTCGGCATCCCAGGCAGTTAGTTTAATCCGCCTGCCCTGTCGTCGGGGCTAAGGCGGGGCAAAGTAAACCGGTGACCTTTCCCGGCTCGGCCGTAAGCGGAGAGCCGTTTGGTCGCCACCAAACAACCATACGGAGGTAGAATTATGTTACAGGCCATGCATCAAAAAGGACAAAAGGGTTTCACCCTGGTGGAGTTGATGATCGTAGTAGCGATCATCGGCATCCTGGCGGCCATCGCCATCCCGCAGTTTGCAGCTTATCGGGCACGGGCATTCAACAGCGCTGCACTTAGTGACTTGCGTAACTTCAAAACCGGTATGGAAGCGGCTTACGCTGATAATCAGCAATATACCGTGTTGAGTACCATTATTATTGAGGGCGCTGGAACTGATTTGGGAGGTGGCATTATGGCGATTCCGTCCACCAACGTAAAAATTCCTGTGGAATCGACGGCTACAGCCTTCGCTGCGACTTCAAAACATACGGCTGGTGGGACCAACCTTTACGGAACACTGCATGATCAGACGGATATAACTTTGATTGGCAATTTGGCTGCTGATGCTGATCCGATTCCGCCCACTGACGAAGAGAATCTGCCCACTATCCCTTAATCCTTTAATCCTTAATCATTTCAGAGTAAAATTGGGGTAGAGTAAAATTGGGGTCAGACACCAATTAATGTCCCCAACATTCACCTAGTCCGAAACTAAAATTGGGGTCAGACACCAATTAATGTCCCCAACATTCACCTAGCCCGAAACTACATTATGATTCGGGTGCCCCAGATCCTTCGCCCCCGGTTGTTTATCCAGCCGGGGGCGAAGTTTTTGCTGACCATCAGTTTGCCGGCCTACAGTTTGCCGGCCTAAGTGCTGTGCACCAATACACGCAGGCTTTATCGGCGGGCATCCAGTTTTTGTGGCAGGTGGGGCCAGGTGAGAAGTTTTTCGTCGGCTGTTACCAGGGTCATTTGGCGGGCAAGGGCGGAGGCCACAATCATCCGGTCGGCCGGGTCGCCATGAAAATCGGTCAATTGGCCGGCCAGCAGTGCCGTGCCGCCGTCGAGGGGAATTTCCGCCAATCCGGCCTGTAGTAATTCGGAGCGCCAGGCGGCCAACTCCAGCTGCAAAGTAAGGCGCTTTTTTTCTGACAGCATGGCGATTTCCCAGAAGCTGATGGTTGCCACCGCCAGATTCTCGGCCACCAGCGCCTGGTCTATCTTGCTCCGTGCGACTCTGCCCAGGCGCGGGCTGCCTTCATCCAGCCAGACCAGAACGTGGGTGTCCAGCAACAGCATTACTCCGCCTCCCAGCTAATGCCTAGCGGGCTGACAAGATCGTCATGGCTGCGTATTTTACCATGGTGCAGGCCAAAAATAGTTGCAGGTGGTTTGCGGTAGGGCTTCAAAACCGAAACCGGCTTCCCGTTCTTGGTGATGACGATTTCCTCGCCGGTCCGATTTATTTCGTCCATGAGATGCAGGCACTTGGCCTTGAATTCCGATGCCTTGAACGTCTGCATAAAGTCCCTCCTTGTTTGTTGCCGGCAGGTTACCCATATCTTCTAATGACCATAGTCACGACCATGGTTTTCGGCAAGAAGTATTTCCTTTAACAAAGAGCTTTTGTTGCAGATGGGGCCAGCTGAATGCCCCGTTGTCCATGGAAATTGGCATGGACAACGGGGTCTGACTCCAATTTCTCCAGTGCGGTAATCCCGCACGCCTGGATCTGTGCGGGGGGTGCCGGGCAACCGGCATCCCTCGACACGTTTTTGGCGTTGCTGTACCTTGCGACTGTTTGTATGTGATGATAATATACAAACATGATTGACTGGTATAAGATCGTCGGCTTTGACTGGGATGATGGCAATGACCGCAAAAATGTCGACAAATATGATGTAAGGCGGTCAGAAGCCGAACAGGTGTTCTTTAATCAGCCGCTAATGGTCCTGGCTGATGAAAAACACAGCCAGGACGAGCCCCGCTACCATCTGCTGGGTTCGACAGACGACCATCGGTTGTTACATATCTCCTTTACCATGCGGGCGGATGGCACGTTGATCCGGGTAATTTCCGCCCGCGATATGCACCGCAAAGAGAGAGCCATTTATGCGAAAAGCAAAAAAAATTCCTGAGTTTAAGACCGAGGCAGAAGAGCGCGCTTTCTGGGAAAGCCACGATTCCAGCAATTATGTGGACTGGACCAAGGCCCAGCCGGCCGCCTTTCCCAACCTCAAACCATCGACAAAAACCATCTCTTTACGTCTTCCGGAAACTTTGCTTGACCGTATCAAGATAGAGGCGAATCGGCGGGATGTGCCCTACCAGTCGCTTATCAAGACATGGCTCATGGAAGATGTCGGACGTATGGTTTAACCGGGATCAAGCTTCAATCTCCCTTTGATTCCAATTTGTGACTACGGTACAGTGGTCATTGTCGTTCCAGTGGGTAAGGGCAGTTTTTCTTGCGAGGTAACGAAGTCATGCCGGAAGTCATCTCAAAATCGCGTTTTAAGCCTCAGGCGCTGGAGTATTTCCGTAAAATTGAGCGGGAAGGCCAAGAGCTGATCATTACCGACCACAACAAACCGGTGCTGAAGATAGTTCCCTATCGAGAAGAGCCGGCCGTTGTCCTGCGGGAGTTGCGTAATACCATCCGGCGTTACGAGCAGCCATTCGAGCCCGTTGCCGAAAAGGAGTGGGAGGCGCTGCGGTGATCCTGCTGGATACCCATGCCTGGCTGTGGTGGCTTGGTGATCCGGAAAAACTGACGACCTCCGCCGCCCGGGCCATCGATGATGGCGTTCGTGAAGAAGGCATCATGATTTCTTCCATCTCAAGCTGGGAGATCGCGCTGCTGGTGGCCCGTGGCCGTTTGGAGTTGGCCGTTGATTATCGGGACTGGATCGGCAAAACGGAAGGGTTGCCTTTCGTGCGCTTCGTTCCGGTGGACAACCTCATCGCTCTCCGCTCGGTGGATCTGCCCGGCTCATTTCACGCCGACCCGGCCGATCGCATCATCGCCGCCACTGCCCTGACCATGGCGATCCCTTTGGTCACCGGCGACCGGAAAATTATCGACTACCCGCATTTGCAAACCATTTGGTAACGTATTCCGGTGTTGTTTAAGTTGCTGTAATCTTGGTGGTGAGTTTCTGTGGGGTGGGGCAAGTCAATATTTGACAAGGGGTCAATTGTCTAAAATGGATTCGGTGATCTCCTTTTCCGATGTTTCAAAAACCTACGCCCTGGAGTTGGGGCGGCGGGCTAAAACCGCTTTGAGCGGGGTTTCCTTTGCCCTGGCCGCCCGGGAAACTCTGGGCCTGGTGGGTGCCAACGGCGCCGGCAAGAGCACCTGCATCAAGCTGCTGTTGGATTTTATCCGGCCGGACCGGGGCGAGATCCAGCTCTTAGGCGGTTCACCCGCCCAGCCGGACGTGCGGCGGCGGATCGGCTATCTGCCGGAGGTGGCCAATTTTCCGGCCAATCTGACGGTTATCGATATGTTGCGTTTCACCGGCCGCACCTGTGGGCTGGACGGGGCGCAGATCGCCGCCGGCGGCGAGAAGTGGCTGCGTCGGCTGGGGCTCTGGGCCGACCGGGGGCGGCCTTTGCGGGATTATTCCAAGGGAATGCAGCAGCGGGCCAACTTTGCCATCGCCCTGCTCAACGAGCCTGAGTTGTTGATTCTGGACGAGCCGATGAGCGGCCTCGACCCCATCGGCCGGGCCGACATGCTGGCGCTGATCGGCGAACTCAAGGCCCAGGGCCGGGCCATTCTTTTCTGCTCCCATATCCTGGAGGATGTGGATCGGCTGGCCGACCGGGTGCTGGTGCTGCACCAGAGCCACAAGCTGTTCGAAGGTCCGCCCCGCCAACTCTGCGCCCGGCGGGGGGCGGCCGATTTTACCGGCGCCTATCTTGATCTGGTGCGGCAGTGGAAGGAGGATGGGCATGGGGCTTAAATTGGTCAGAATCGTGGCCCTGGCCAGGTTGGTGGTGCTTGACGGCCTGCGTCGTCACGCCTTGCTGGGGCTGGTGGGGCTGGCTGTGGCCGGTCAGCTTGGCGCCCTCGTCTTTTTCGACTTTATTCCCCGCGATATCGGGCGGGCCTCCGCTGACTTCGTCCTGGCCATGGGCTGGCTGGCCGGCTTCGTTTTCCTCTTTTTCCACGGGGTGCAGGTGATGGCCCAGGACGAGGAGAGAAAGGTGATCTATGCCCTGCTGGCCCGGCCGGTTTCCCGGGGGGAGTATGTTTTAGGGGTTTTCGCCGGGCTTTCCTTTTTGCTGCTGCTGCTCAACCTGCTGCTGGGGGCCTTGGGGCTGGGGGCACTGCTCTGGATTAAGGGGATGGTCAGCGCGACCTATTTCAGTGATCTCAGCCTGCTTGCCTACCTGCTGGCCTGGCTTGGGGTGTACGGCCTGCAATTGCTGTTGCTGGCGGTGATCCTGCTGTTCTCGGGCCTGGTGCGGGGCGGTTTTCCGGTGCTGCTGGTATCGTTGGCCTACTACGCCATCTGCAGCGGCCTGCCGGTGGTGCGGGAAGCCCTGGCTCAACGCGGAGGGGAGGAAGGCGGGGGGCAATTCACCGGCCTTCTGCTGCAGGGGCTGAGCGCCGTTTTCCCGGATTTCAGCCGGTTGGACTTCAAAAATCTGATCACCGGCGGCGCGGCCCTGCCGGAACCGGGCGGGCTGGTGGTCGCCTTCGGGCTGGCGGCGACCTATGTTGTCCTGGCCTTATGGCTGGCCTGCGTGGTGTATCAGCGCCGGGATTTGCAGTGATGGTCAGGTCGGTTTGGGTTATGGCGGCCCTGGCGCTTTACGCCCTGCTCTTTTGGCAGCAGGAGCGGATCACCGGGGATGAGCCGCCGCGCCTCCAGCATCCCATGCCGGCGGCTTTGCAGCAGGCGGCGCTGGGCTATTTGCGGCAACTGGGGGGAGAGATCCAGTTTATCCGGGCCGCCGTTTTTTTGGGCGGTATCGAAGTTGAAACCCGGGATCCGCAGACTTACGCCGCCCCCCTGGCCGCCCGCCTGGAAACCGCCGCCATCTTGCATCCCCATTTCCTTGATACCTATTATCTCAACCAGGCCATGCTGCCTTTCATCGACCCCGATTACGCCGACCATGCCAACCGGATTCATGCCATGGGAATGAAGGCTCGCCCTGATGATTATGTGTTGCCGTTTTTTGTCGGCTTTAATCATTTCTACCATTTGGGTGATTCGGTGGGGGCGGCCACTTATTTGCACCAGGCCGCGAACCTGCCCGGGGCCCCTTCCTGGTTCGGGCATCTGGCCGGGGTTCTGGCCGGCGAAGGGGGCGATATTCACGGGGGGCTGATGTTGCTCCAGGCCATGCTGGCCGGTGAAGAGGAAGAGGCCATGCGTGAGCGTTACCGCCACAGCATCTCAATGTTCGAACGGGCGGCGGTGGTCCAGGAGGCGGTCCAGGCATATCGCCGGTCGCGGGGAAGCTACCCGCCGGACCTTGCTGATCTGGTGCCCGACCATCTGCCCGGCCTGCCCCAATTCGATCCGCCTTTTGTTTTACGGTGGGAACCACCCACTCTCCGCCTGCTGCGCGCCCAGCCCGAGTTACTCCTCAATCCCGAAGAAGGCTAGCCGGACTGTCCGGGAAAAGCCAGCTGGTCTGCCCGTTTCAATTTCCATCAAAAAAATGTTGACCATCTCCCCTTTTGTAAGATAGGCTTGTGTCGTTATCAACTGCATCCTTTTGGTAATTGATCTGCAATATTGCCTTGGGGGAGGGTGCGGCAGCCTGAACAGAGGAGGATGTAGCAATGGTTATGAAAAAAATTGTTTTGGCTCTTTTCTTGGTTTTGTTTTTGGTGGGTACGGCTTTTGCCGGCCTGAACATCAACACCGCCAATGAGGAACAGTTGCGGCAGTTGCCGGGGATCGGACCGGTGACCGCCACCGCCATTGTGGAATATCGGGAGCAGAACGGGAATTTCGGCAGTGTCGATGATCTGGTGAAAGTGCGGGGCGTCGGCCCCAGAACCTTGGAGAACCTGCGGGATCAGATCAAGGTCGAGGACTGAACATCAATTAATCAGGCTGATTATTTTCCAGCAAACAACGGCTGTGCCACCCCGAACCCCACCCCCGCCCGGCTTGTCCGGTCGGGGGCGATTTTTTGCAAGCGTTCAGCAGCACCGCGGCTTGGGGCAGTCTGTCAGGCTTTGAAGCCGGGGCAGGAGGCCGCCTGCCGCCAAGGCCCATCTGCGCGGCAATGCGGAACGTTCACGTTCCGTTAAGTCGGCAGGTTGGTGTCCTTGGTGAAGGGTTGTGAATTTTTTGCTTAAAGCAGGGTGCGTACAGCCGTCGCCGCCACTTCCAGGGCCGAGCCGGGCAGGACGCCCAGGGCGACGATGGCCAGGATCAGGAGGACGCCCAAGGTTTTGGCGCCGCCGTCGACGGTGATGGCCGGGCGGCTTTCCGGGTCGGTGGTGTAGGCCACCCGGACCACCGAGAGGTAGTAATAGATGGCGATGGCGGTGTTGATGGCCGCCAGGATGACCAGCAACAGGTAGCCTTCCTTCAGGGCGCTGGTCAGCAGGAAGAACTTGCCCATAAAGCCGACAAAGGGCGGAATGCCGGCCAGGGCGAACATGCCGGTGCCCAGGACCAGGGCCAGCAGCGGCGCCCGTTGGTAGAGGCCACTTAAGTCGTCAATCCGCACATTTTCCCCGTTTCGGGAAACCTTGCAGATCACCAGAAAGCAGGCCAGGCTCATGGCCACGTAGCCGGTGGCGTAATAAAGAGCCGCCGCGTACCCCGCTTCCCCCAGGGTCAGCACCCCCACCAGGATGAAGCCTGCGTGGGCGATGCCGGAAAAGCCCAGCATCCGTTTAAGATCAGTCTGAACCAGGGCCGAAAGGTTGCCGTAGAACATGGAGAGCACCGCCAGCACCGTCAGCCCGCTCACCAGCAGATCGTTGCCGGGGATCGCCAGCGAGGAAATCTTGACCAGCATGGCGGCGGCGGCGATCTTGGGCAGGGAGGCGATAAAGGCGGTGGTTTCGTTTGATGCCCCCTGATAAACGTCCGGCACCCAGAAATGGAAGGGGAAGATGGCCAGCTTGTAGAAAAAACCGGCCATGACCAGCACGATCCCCACCAGTACCGCCGGGTTGTCCAGCATCCCGCTTAAGGCCGGGACCAGCTCGGGCAGGTGGGTGCTGCCGCCCATGGCAAAGAGGTAGCTCATGCCGAACAGCATCACCCCGCTGGCCACCACCCCGAAGACCACATACTTGACCGCCGCCTCCATCTGCACCCGCAGGCCCTTGCTGTCATCCCGCATGGGAACCATCAGGTAGAGGCAGTAGGAGGAAAGCTCCAGGGCCAGGAACAGGGTCAGCAGTTCGGCGCTGCTGACCAGCATCATCAGGCCGCTGACCGAGCCCAGCATAAACAGGTAATATTCGGGACGTACTTCGTTGCGGATATCCTTGAGGTCGCGGCCGATAATCAGCACCGCCGTCAGGCCCAGGGTAAGAATGACCTTGATGATCTGGGAAAAGAAATCAACCTGATAGGCCCCGAAGAAGATGGTGCCCTCCCGGCCCAGGCAGAGGATGGAGAGCAGGGCCCCGCCCACCGCGAAGATCAGGGCGGCGGTTCGGGCCCGGCTGCCGTCGGCTCCGGCCACGCTGAGGTGGAAAAGCACCAGGATGCCCAGCAGCATAAAGATTTCAGGTAGAAACAAAAAAACTTTCATATAGCGTTCCCGTAGTAAGTTCCCACAGTATCCTCAAAATGGGGGCAATCCGCATTGGCGGCACAACCCCGCCGGGCGCGGCCGGCCGTTAAGGGTATGGATTGAGCCCCGTGTTTGCTTCAGCCGTTATTGCGCCAGGCCGGCGGCTGCCGCAGTTGCCCCGGCTACCTCGGCTGCCCCAGCTGCCCCAGTTGCCATGGCCGCTCCCGCTCCCCCCTCGGCAATCCCCATCTGGCTGAGCAGGTGGGCCACGCTGACCTCCATTACCTCCAGGAAAGGCGCCGGCGAGAGGCCGATCCAGAAAACAAAGACCAGCAGGGGGGCCAGCACCGCCACCTCCCGCAGGTTGAGGTCGGTCAGTTTGCCCCGATGGTCGGGGTTGTCGGTGCCGCCCCAGACCACCCGCTGCAGCAGGCGGAACATATAGGCGGCGGCCAGCACCGCTCCCGGAATGGCGAAGGCGGCGATCAGGATCGAGTAGGAGAAGCTGCCGGCCAGAATCATAAACTCGCCGATAAAGGAGTTGGTGCCGGGAAAGGCCAGCGATGAGAGCGAGAAGAAACCCAGGAAGACCACATAAATCGGCATGAAGCGGCCGACCCCGGCGTTTAAGGCCAGCTCGCGGCTGTGGGTGCGCTCATAGAGCATCCCCACGCAGAAGAACAGGGCGCCGGTGGTGATCCCGTGGTTGACCATTTGCAAAATCGCCCCCTCGATCCCCTGGGCGTTGAGGACAAAAATCCCCAGGGTGACAAAACCCATGTGGCCCACGCTGGAATAGGCGATCAGCTTCTTCATGTCCTGCTGGGCCAGGGCGGTGAAGCCGCCGTAGAGAATGCCGATGATCGACAGCCAGAGGATATAGGGCATGAAGATAAAGGTGGCCTCGGGGGTGATGGGCAGGCAGAAGCGGAGGAAGCCGTAGGTGCCCATCTTGAGCAGCACCGAGGCCAGGATCACGCTGCCGGCGGTGGGTGCTTCCACGTGGGCGGCAGGCAGCCAGGTGTGGAAGGGGAACATCGGCACCTTGATGGCAAAGGCCAGGAAGAAAGCCAGGAAGACCCAGATCTGGAAGGTGGTGGAATAATCCTGGCCCATCAACTGGGGTATGCTGAAGGTCTGGGGCTCGGAGGTGAGAAAGAGGGCGATAATCGCCACCAGCAGCAGCACCGAGCCGGCCAGGGTATAGAGGAAAAACTTGATCGAGGCGTACATCTTGCGGGGGCCGCCCCAGACCGCAATCAGCAGGTACATGGGAATCAGCATGGCTTCCCAGAAGATGTAGAACAGCACAAAATCCAGGGCCATGAAAACCCCCAGCATGGCGGTTTCCATCAGCAGCAGGCAGAACATGAACTCCTTGACCCGCTTGTCGATATAACGCCAGGAGCCCAGGACGCACAGCGGCATGATCAGGGTGGTCATCATCACCAGCAGCAGGCTGATGCCGTCGATCCCCAGGGTGTAGTTGATATCCCAGGCGGCGATCCAGGAGCGGTGTTCCCCGAACTGATAAAGGTGGGTGGAGCTGTCAAAGAGGAAAAACAGGGGCAGCGACACCACGGCGGTAACCACCGTGACGATCAGGGCCCAGTTGCGGCAGGCATTGTCGCCGGGCAGGGCCAGCATGACCAGGGCTCCCAGCAGCGGCAGAAACACCAGCGTGCTCAGATAGGGAAAGCCTTCATTGATAAGCAAAAAATCCATGGGTCATCAACCTCGATCAATTGGCTCGGTCAGTTGGCAAAGACATAGAGGATCAGCAGCAGCGCCGCAATGGAGACTGCGTAAAAGACGTTGACCTGCAGCCGGGCCGCCTGCAGCCGCCGCACCCGGTCACCGACCCCCCGCACGCCCTTGGCAACCCCGTCCACCACCCCGTCGATGGCGTGCCAGTCAAACCAGGACCAGAAGCGGGAGATGGTCATCAACGGATTCAGCCCCCAGGTGGTCCAGGCGTTGTTGACCGCCGCATCCCCGGATTGCAAGGGTTTCTTAGCCAGCCAGAGGAAGGCCCGGCCGCCCAGGCGGTAGAACAAATCCAGATCCAGGGTAATGGTGGGCCGGGGCCGCAGCAGGTCGCGCAGCACATAGACCGCCAGGGCGGTGAAGGCCAGAATCTGGAGGGTCTCCGCCAGGTGGTAGGCGTAGTAGGGCTTGTAGGTGACCGGGTAGGGCAGCATGGCGTAGAGATAGGGGTAGTAAATCCCCACCAGCACGCAGAAGAAGGCGCCCAGACCCATGGCCAGCTGCATGTGCCAGGGCGGATCGGCGGCCCGCTCCCAGGTTTCCCGGCTGCAACGGGATTCGCCGAACCAGATCAGCCAGGGCAGCTTGATTCCGTTATAGAGGAAGGTGCCGGCCGAGGCGGCCAGCAGCAGGAAGGTGGCCAGGTAATGGTGTTCGTAAAGGCCGGCCGAAATAATCATCGCCTTGCTGACAAAGCCGGAAAAGAGGGGGAAGGCGGCAATGGAGGCGCAACCCACCAGGGTGAAGATCAGGGTCCGGGGCATTTTGCGGTACAGGCCGCCCAGCTCGGTAAATTTGCTCTTGCCGGTCATGTGCAACACCGAGCCCACCCCCATAAAGAGCAGCCCTTTGTAAAGGATATGGGCAAAGGCGTGGGCGGCGGCGCCGTTGATGGCCAGGGTGGTGCCGATGCCCACCGCCGCCACCATGTAGCCCACCTGGCTGATAATACTGTAAGCCAGCAGGCGGCGGGCGTCGTTCTCCAGCACCGCGTAGAAGACCCCCACCAGGGCCATGATCACCCCCAGGGGGATCAGGATCTCGGTGCCGGCAAAGCCCCTGGCCAGGGTATAGACTGCGGTCTTGGTGGTAAAGGCGCACATAAAGACCGCGCCCACCACCGAGGCCTCGCCGTAGGCGTCGGGCAGCCAGGAGTGGAGGGGAAAGACGGCGGCGTTGAGCATAAAGCCGATCAGAATCAGGGTGCCGGCAGCAGAGCCCACGCTATCGGTGAGCAGGGTGAACTCCAGGCTGCCGGTGGCCTGATAGTGGAGGACGAAGCCGGCCAGCAAGGCCAGGCCGCCGGCGGTATGAACCAGCAGGTAGCGGTAGCCGGTGGCCAGCGATTGGGGCCGACCCCGGAACCAGATCAGGAAGGCGGAGGCAAAGGCCATGATCTCCCAGAAAAGGAAGAGAACCAGGAAGTCGCCGGCGAAGATCACCCCCAGGGAGCCGGCCACGTAAAACCAGGCGGCCATGTGCTGGTAAGGATCACGGACGTGGAGCCCGTAAAGGGTGCCGATAATACACATCAGGGCCATGATATAGGCAAAAATCTGACTCAGGCCGTCCACCCGGCCGAAGATCAGATGCCAGTCGGCAAACTGCACGATCCCGTAGGTGCCGGGGCTCATGCTCAACACCGCCCCGAAGGCCAGGGTGGGCACCAGCAGCAGGAAGGGCACCCGCAGCGCCCCGCGCACGAAGGGGAGAGCGCAGGCGCCGATGATCAGCAGCAAGGCCGGATGCAGCCAGATATTCATTAACATAACGGTAACCGCTTGTAAGTTTTGTTTAAAGGCATGCTGGTGCCGCCTGGTAACCGTTCAACAGTCCTGGTCATAGAAATCCTCTTTCACCTGCAGGCCCAGGCTGCCGATGATTTTGGCGACCACGATAATCAGGCCGGCGGCGGCAAAGCCGAACAGGGCCCAGAAAGCGGGCCAGCCCTCCATGGCGGTATGGGCCTTGCTCTTATCCAGCAGCAGCACATCCCAGAGCAGCAGGGCGGCCAGCAGCACCAGGCCGACCCGGATCAGCAGCGGCAGCCGTTGCCGCAGATTATCGATAAAATTGACGATCATGCCCTTGAGCCTCCCTTACATAACGGCGGCGGTCACCAGTTTGACGAACTGGAGGAAAAATTCAGGATAAATCCCGATGATCACCGAGATGGTGGCGGCGATCAAAATGGGAATCACCATGGTCAACGGTGCCTCCTTGATCCCCCCCTCATAACGCTCCCCGGCCGGTGGTTTGCCGAAAAAGGCCTTGTAGGTTATGGGGGCGAAGTAACCAACGTTGAGCAGGGTGGAGGCCAGCAGCACCAGGATAATGCCCAGTTGGGCGGCGTCCAGGGTGCCCACCAGCAGGTACCATTTGGTGACGAAGCCGGCCACCGGCGGGGCGCCGATCATTGACAGCGAGGCAATGGCAAAGGCCCCGAAGGTAAAGGGCATCACCCGGCCCAGGCCTCCCATCTCGGAAATATTTTTCTTGTGGGCGGCCACGTAGATGGCCCCGGCACAGAAGAAGAGGGTGATCTTGGCAAAGGCGTGGTTGGTGATATGGATCAGGCCGCCCTCCACCGCCGCCGGGGTCAGCAGGGCCACCCCCAGGATGATGTAGCTGAGCTGGCTGACCGTGGAATAGGCCAGCCGGGCCTTGAGGTTGTCCTTGCTCAGCGCGATGATCGAGGCGGTCAGAATGGTGAAGGAGACCAGATAGGCGGTGATGATACCCAGGTTCAAATCATCCATTACATCGATGCCGAAGACATAGAGCATCACCCGGGTGGTACAGAAAACCCCGACCTTGACCACCGCCACCGCATGGAGCAGGGCCGAAACCGGGGTGGGGGCCACCATGGCACCGGGCAACCAGCCGTGGACCGGCATGATTCCGTTCTTGGCAAAGCCGAAGAGGCAGAAGAAGAAGAGCACGGTGACCATCACCTTGCCGGTCTCCTCAGGCAGGATGCCGGTGGAGATATTATCGGCGAAGTCCAGGCTGCCGGTGAGCACATAGATCAGGATCATCGCCGGCAGCAGCAGTCCTTTGGCGGTGGTGGTCAGGTAGACAATATACTTTTTGGCCCCCTCGTAACCTTCGCGGTCCTGGTGGTGGGCCACCAGCGGGTAGGTGCCGACGCTGACAATCTCGTAGAAGAGATACATGGTGAAGAGGTTGTCGGAAAAGGCCACCCCCATGGCCCCGAAGAGGGCCAGGGCGAAGCAGGCGTTGAAGCGGGTCTGGGCGTGCTCATGGAGCCCCCGCATGTAGCCGGCCGAGTAGAACACCGCCAGAATCCAGAGAAAGGAGGCGGCCAGGGCGAAGACCATGGAGAAGGCGTCCACCCGCAGGGTGATGGAGAGGCCGGGCAAAATCTGGAACAGCTGGTACTTGATGCTGCCGCCGGCCAGAATCAGCGGGGCCATGGAGGCGATAATGGCGAACATGGTCACGGCCGCCACCAGCGACCAGGATTCCCGGATATTGGGATTGCGGCCGGAAAGCAGCACCAGAACGGCGCCGATAAAGGCGGCCAGCAGGGCCAGCAGCGGTTTGATGGAGACTATGGGGTCCATGAAGTACCTTTTCCGCTCAGCCGTAACCGTCCAGCAGCACCGCACCTTCGGGCAAGCAGCCAGGCTTAAGTACGCGGGGTAC
>OBJA01000753.1_pt1 | contig 26388 bp, 22 predicted proteins | sample 1519751 | NCBI WGS metagenome assembly OBJA01 (sample SAMEA3881238, study PRJEB22517) | soil metagenome | biome: lake sediment; feature: soda lake sediment; material: sediment, water from around vicinity | place: India | collected 2013-12-23 | depth 3 m
CGTGGAGCTCTACCTCATCGGCAGTGGTAATGTAGACATCCTCGAAAGGCAGTCCTGCGCTTTGGGGAGTCATGACGATGTCGCGGGTGGGGAAGAAAATAAAGGCGTTGTCCATGGAACAGCCACTCAGCAGGATAAGGAGTAATCCGGCCACCAGTGCTGCGGTCTTGCTGGTAACCTTGTGAAAAAGCATCAAATATTCCAATCAGAAATGGTTGAGTTCAGCCCTGGATTGCTGTATCGGTTCAGTTGAGGCCTTGTGCGTCGTGTTTTTGTTCAGTGTCAAAGTATAGATTATCAATGGCGGAGTAGCAAATTATCGAAGCTCGCAGGAGGGTAGCATGTTCGGAGCCTTATTGGGTGATATGGTGGGAAGTCGCTTTGAGTGGAACAATTACAAGGGTAAGGATTTTGAGTTGTGTCACCCGGATTGTCGGGCCACGGACGATTCCGTCCTGACCATTGCCACGGCTCAGGCCTTGCTTGATCGGATTCCCTTTGGCGACGTCTATCGGTTGTGGTATCGACTCTATCCCGATGCCGGTTATGGACGAAGTTTTACTGCCTGGGCACAGGGTGACAGCTCTGAAGGCTACAACAGTTTTGGCAACGGCTCAGCCATGCGTGTAGCGCCGGTGGGCTGGTACGGAAAAAACCTGGACGAGGTGATGATGCTGGCGCGGCAGAGTGCCCTGCCAACCCATAACCATCCCCAGGGGATCAAGGGGGCACAGGCGGTGGCGACAGCCATTTTTCTGGCGCGTCAAGGAGGGTCGAAAGCGCAGATAAAAAACCGGATCGAACAGAACTTTGGTTATGATCTGACCTTTACTCCGGATGAGATTCGCCCCGGATACTCCTTTGACGTCACCTGTCAGGGCTCAGTACCCCAGGCGCTGGCGTGCTTTCTGCACAGCAGCGATGTTGAGGATGCGATTCGTACCGCTGTTTCCATTGGCGGTGATTCCGATACCATCGCCTGTATCAGCGGCAGTATTGCCGAAGCCTTTTATGGTGGGGTGGCGGTCGATCTGCGCACTTGGTGTCTGGAGACTCTTGACGAAACCCAGCGCCGCATCGTTGAGCGTTTTTATCATGAGGTGATGGCATTGGACTGAATCTGTAAAGTGGTTCCCACCGTAGCTGAGAAACAACGTTCTTTAAAGCGCGTTGACAGGGCCAGCATGGCTTGTCGCCCGGTGCAGTGGGATGCGCCAATGTGGGCAACCTCTTCCCGTGCGATACGGTCCATGGTGGCCTGAAGCTGTGCGGCATTGCCGACCATTAAATGGGTACCGCCGATAATGGCATGAATCCGTTGTTCGCCGGTGACCTTTTGGGCATGATCCATAATATTCATCAGTCCGGAGTGGGCACAGCCAAGCAGCACAACCAACCCCTGTCCGGTTTGTATGAACACTGACAGATCGTCCTCTAGAGGATCATGCCTGGTGCATTGTGTTGCCGACGGGACAGTCAATTTGTCGTCGCCGCCTTCAAAAGGATTTGTCTTCGGTACACAGCCGGAAAGAACGATATTCTGACTTAAGTGCACAGGTGCAGTAGAGAGGTGAAAAATGGCACCGTAACTTTCCAGATCCTGACGATTCCAGGGGATACTGATGTCGCGGGGCACAGCGCCGTGGCTGCTGAACCGAGTGGAAAAAAGGTCGGGATGGGCATGAACGTTGATGGGTCCGGTCTGTTCCAGAACCTGTTTCAAGCCACCCGTGTGGTCCAGGTGGCCATGGCTGAGGATAATGGCGTTCAGCTGCTTCAAATCAATACCCAGTCGCTCGGCGTTGTTGCTGATGGTCAGACCACCACCGGTATCGAAGAGATAGTTGCCCTGATCTGTCTCGATCAGACAACTGAAGCCGTATTCGCCAAGCAGGCCGAAGGGGGACGCTTTTTCAACGGTGTTTTCGCACAGGATGGTTAGTTTAATGTTCATGATGCTTCTCCGACAGTACTCCTGAATCTGTTATCCACGGAAAACACGGAATTCACAGACTAAAAAGGCAAAAAACCCGATTCAGTTGATTCTTGTAAAGTCAAAACCTGGATATCCACTTCACTCAAGTTATTGGTTCGGGTCCATAAGCTATTCACCACAGAGTCGCAGAGGCACTGAGAAATTCATGAAAAAAAACAGGCTTTCTCTGTGACTCTAGTGAGCAAAGAGAGCGGGTGGTGAAAAGATGCTTTTGCCATTACTGGAGCCAAGGGCATAACCAGAAGCCAAAAAAAGATACGGGCTCTTTACATCAGTTTTCTGATTTTTCCGTGCCTTTCCGAGTATTCCGTGGACGAAAAGGTGTTTTTAAGTCTGATGTTGCTGCTGCAACCATTCGACAAAGGGTTGATCGGCGGGGAGTATTTTATACTCTTCCAATCGGTCAAAGGGTACCCAGGCATGGTCAGCGACCTCCAGGTGCTGGATGGTGCCGCCAAGGTAGCGGCACAGGTAGCCGTCAATGCGTACCTCGCCCCAATCGTAGCGATGGTGAACCTGCTTCAGCAACTGGTCAATTTCAACCTCGATGGCGATTTCCTCCCGCAATTCCCGCTGCAGCGCAACTTCCGGTGCTTCTCCCGGTTCCAGTTTGCCGCCGGGAAACTCCCAGTAGCCACCCAGGCGCTTGTCCGCAGGCCGCAAGGTTAACAGTACCTGTTGGTGATGAATGATGATGGCAGCACAGACAATGGTGGTCTGCTCTGGCTGTGATGTCTGCATTTGCCGGCTTTCAGGGTTGGGGTGATAGTTTGAGTAACGGGTTTTTTGTTGGTGCTGTCAAACACTCTATGATAGAAACATCCTCCATGACAATTCCGTTGTATGGATGTCCAGTTTTTCCTGTTGTTTTCGACAGCGGCTCGGGGTCCTTTCTTCAGGGACGCTTTTCGCCGTCCGTGGCCGCTTGACTGTCGCCATCCGTGGCGACAGTCACCCTTTCGAAAGGCCCCCGACCCTCTGATTGTGAATTTATTGGAGCGAAAGAGTTAGCCAGGTTTCGTTCATTCAGGAGCTTTTCATGTATCAGATTTCCGACAAAGGGCGCGGTGTGCGTCAGATGTTCGACGATATTTCCAGTCGCTACGATCTCTTGAATCGTCTTCTTTCCCTGGGAATTGACCGGCGCTGGCGCCGTTTTGCCGTCAGCCAGTTGAAGATCCCTAACAATGGTCTGGTGCTCGATATCGCTACCGGAACCTGTGACGTTGCCCTGGAAGTTGCCGCCCAGACTGATCCGTCGGTGATGATCGTCGGCGAGGACTTCACCCAGGGGATGCTGGTTCAGGGGCAGGCCAAGCTGAAGCAGTCGCCTTACGGTGACCGGATCATGCTGGTCAATGCTCCCTGCGAGGCGATCCCCCACCCGGACAATTGTTTTGACGGCGTTACCATTGCCTTCGGGATTCGCAATGTGGTTGATCGTGAGGCTGGTCTGCGGGAGATGGTACGAGTACTCAAGCCGGGCGGTCGGGCAGTGATTCTTGAGTTTTCTCATCCGAAAAATGACTTTTTTCGTAAAATATACTATTTTTATTTTCAGAAAGTGCTGCCTGCTATCGGTGGGCTTCTGTCCAAGCGCAGTGCTTATCAATACTTGCCTGATTCCGTTCTGGATTTTCCGGCCCAACAGGATTTTGCCGCCATGATGACGGCCGCCGGTTTTTCCAAGGTTCAATATGCCGATCTAACCTACGGTATTGCTACTGTCTATGTTGGGGACAAAGCGCGTACCTGACAGGTGTTGAAAAACATCTGCGTTGCTGCAGCCGCAGCGATGAAAATTGGTTCATAAGCCGGTTTACCAAACGGTGAGCGACTCCCTTTGTTCCCGTATCGTTTTTCTGCATCGGTCCCTGTAGCCTGTTTCATGCCCTGCAAAGGGCCTTTTTCGTGTTGTCATCGGGAAAAATCACATTTTAAGGAGGAATCTGCATGGACTTTCTCAATTGGGTAGGAGATCTGGTTTGGGGGCCGCCGATGTTGATTTTATTGGTTGGCACCGGTTTTTTTCTGACGTTCAGGCTGCGGGGGTTGCAGTTTTCCAAACTCTGGTATGCCCACAAACTGATCTTCACCAAAGACAAAACCAGCGCCGGGGATATCTCCCATTTTCAGGCGCTGACAACGGCCCTGGCGGCGACCATTGGTACTGGTAATATTGCCGGTGTCGCCACGGCGATTTTTCTTGGCGGACCAGGGGCGGTATTCTGGATGTGGATGACCGGTCTGGTCGGGATGGCGACCAAATATTCCGAGGCGGTCCTGGCCGTCAAATATCGGGTAACCGATTCAAAAGGGGAAATGTGCGGTGGCCCCATGTATTACATTGAAAAGGGGCTGGGCTGGAAGTGGCTCGGTGTGCTTTTCGCATTCTTCGGAGCTGCAGCGGCCTTTGGCATCGGCAATATGGTGCAATCCAATTCTGTCGCCGCAGCGGTCAGTTCGACCTTCTCGGTTTCTCCGATTGTAACCGGCATCATCCTGGCAGTGCTGACCGCTCTGGTGGTGTTGGGCGGGATCAAGTCGATTGGCCGGGTGACGGCTTTTCTTGTGCCTTTTATGGCAGCGATCTATGTTGCCGGCGGTCTGGTTGTGGTGCTGATCAATGTTGCTGAAATACCGGCTGCTTTTGGTGCCATCTTTGCCGGTGCTTTTGGCGGTGAGGCGGCCTTTGGTGGTGCCGTTGGTGCCGCTATTCGTTACGGAGTGGCCCGCGGCGTCTTTTCCAATGAAGCCGGTTTGGGGAGTGCGCCCATCGCCGCTGCGGCAGCGCGTACCGACTACCCCGGTCGCCAGGCCCTGGTCAGTATGACTCAGACCTTTATCGACACCATTGTCGTCTGTTCCATCACCGCCCTGGCCATTCTTACCAGCGGTGCCCTGGCCAGCGGCGAAACCGGCGCGGCCCTGACCACGGCGGCGTTCAATGTCGGCCTGCCCGGCTCCGGTGGGGTGATTGTCGCCATCGGCATCATCCTGTTTGCCTACTCCACCATCCTCGGCTGGTGTTACTACGGCGAGAAGTGCCTGGAGTACCTGATTTCCGAAAAGGCGGTTATCTACTATCGGGTGATCTTTGTTCTCTTTGTCTTTGTCGGTGCTGTGGCCCACCTTGATTTTGTCTGGACCTTCTCTGATGTCATGAATGGCCTGATGGCTGTACCCAACCTGATCGCTCTGCTGCTCTTGAGTGGCGTGGTCGTGGCGGAAACCCGCAACTTCCTCGACAAGACCAGTAGCGAGCGAAAATAGCTTCATCCTGTAAGAAGTTTTAGTTGTGTCTGAACGTCAATACCCCTGTCGACTCTGTGTCTGCAGGGGTATTTTTTCGCTGGTGTTGTAGAAATTGAGAGAAAAAATGATATTACTTTAAATGTAACTATTCAGGACAGGTCCGGAACCCCTGTGTCAAGGGCCGCTTTTCGCCGTCCATGGCCGCTAGACTGTCGCCATCCATGGCGACAGACAGCCTTGCCACAGGGCTCCCGGCCCTGTCCTTAAGTCAGCATCTGAATAGTTAGTGTCCATCCGGAAACTCCGGACGGAAACTAGTTACCTTTAAATTAGTATGGCAGGTGTGACAGAAATCCTCGAAACTGACACCAAAACCCAGTTGACACAGGAGGAGCTTATGCCACAGGAATACACCTTAAAAGAAGCGTTGAAAACGGCTATCCTGGCAAAAAAGAATCTGATGGATTTCTACCTGGAAGCAGCGCAGATAACAGAAAATGAAGAGGGGAAAAAGGTTTTTGCCCGCCTGGCCGGTGAAGTGTGCGACAATGCCAGAAAATTCTACCAGTATTATAAATGGGATGATCTCGGCAGTTTTGACGAACTGATGGATACCCCGCCCAAAGCTGATTCAGTGATGCTGGTCGAGTTGAAGAGGGCTTTGAACAAGGATATGCACGAGCGTAAAGCTCGTGAGTTGGCCTTAAAGGAGGAAGAAAGCCTGGAAAAAACCTTCCTGCAGGCGGCGAAGAACATCATTGATCCACAGGCGCGTGCAATTTTTAACGAAGTTGCCAAGGACACCCGCAATCACTATGAAATTATCGCGGCGGAATACTCTCGTACCATGGGGATGGTGCACGAGAGCGATATGGATACCTACGTGCGTGAATAATCGGTTTTATGGGTTGTTTACGGTTCTACTGTAGGCACTGATTGTTCCCCTCGCCCTTGGAGTGATGACCGGGGTGAGGGGAGTTTTTATTCCTCTTCTTCTTTTTTTGCGGGTTCAGTCTGCAAAAAGGACCCAAGATCCCTGATCAGTTTTTCCGGCAGTCCGAAGGTGCGGCGAAATACTCCGAGAACAGTGCTGGAAATCGAACCGACGGGGACGGCAGTTACCGACGGATTGGCACTTGCGCCCTCAATGCGAAAATAAGCAGTAAGAACCGCTCGATCTTCCCCCGCCAGCACCCAACCGGCAATCGGGATCGCACTGACAACCTTGTCGACGGTTCGTAGCGGCATGACACCAAGAACCATATCAACGGTATCGTTGGCAAGATTCTGCTTGCCGACCAGGGTCATGTTCATGGCTTCACCCGTAATCTTCAGATCGTCTGTGTGGAGAACTCCATCACGAATCCGGGCACTGCCTTCCATCAAGTTGAAGGGCATGCCTTCACGGTCCATGTCAGGCAGTCTGCCGGTAAAAATCTGGGACACATTAAGTAGAGAAAAGACCTGTGCCAAGCCTCTGAATCTGCGCAGCGTACCGTTGTGGACCTGGAAATGCAGACCGCCATCGGCATGTTTCCAGAAAGTGCCGTTGGCCGGATTTCCTTCAAGATAAAAATCTCCAGTCAAGGGCCCGCGGATCAGTCCGGGTTGATCAAAGAGGTCGTGGTGAATAATCGACGCATCAACGCCATTGACATGACCGGAAATCTTCAATGGTGCTGCGGGGTCGTGGCGATTGTATTCGACCTTGGCCCGCGACCAGCCACCCCCGCTTTCAAATGTGAGGGGATAGACGGAAAGGACTCCCTGATAATCGGTGATGGTGGTACGGGCGTTGGTGAATCGCATGCCGCTGAGGTTGCCTTCTCTGGCTGTTACCCGAATGATAACGGGTTCCGCTGTCATGGTGCCGGAGGTGATATTTTTGTTAGCGGGGGCGGAAGGGTCGATGAACAGGTTGATGATGTCGAGAACATCGGCTTTTTCACCATGGATGTTCAGGTCTGTACGGGGTCTGCTGAAGTTGTTAACGCTACCGAAAACAGTTGCCTGGGTCGCCTCTTCCAGTCGCACACTGACCGGGTCAAAGCGAATCGAGTGGCGGTCTATTTCGAGGCGACCACGCAGGTCATACAGGGTCAGGTAGGGGTTTCTGAATACCAGATCCCGGGCTCGCGCAGTTGATGCTGACACCTCCAGCTCAAGTACCGGATCGACCCAGCCTGTCATCTCGCCGCTGACAGTGAAGGTCGAATCACCGAGATTGGCAGGCAACTCATCAAAGCGCAGACCGCTCTGGTCAATATTGACTGTGCCGTTGACCCTGTTGAGATCACCGATCAGATTGGTCAGATGGGCGCCACCATCGGTCAGGAAAAGCTGTCCCTGCCAGCTTTCCGGGTTAACAGTAACATCGGCAGACGCCGTTCCCTGTAATTGCAATCGATCAAAAATATGGTTGATGGATGACAGGCTGCTCAGGTCAACTTCAGTGGTTGTGACGGTGACCTTGGGTTCTTTGTCCCAGGGACGTAATGTTGCCTGTCCAGATACGCGCAGTGGATTCAGATGGATATTGAAGCGTCTGAGTTCGATGCGATCCTGCAGGTGAACACTGCCGGCGATATAAAAATCAGAAGAGGTATTCCGTGGTTTTTGATAAAAACGGTCAACCTGGATATCCGTATCAAGCAGGTCCGCCTGCAGGCTGAACGAGGGCTCATCAACAGAGCCGCCAAGTTCCAGTGTCAGTGGTATCCGGCCATCCACATTCAGGGCGGCGGGTAGATTGAGTTCAGCTGCCAGAGTCTCCACAAGGGGCGAAGCCGTCGCCTTGAGATCAAAAAGCTGCTCATGGAAGATATCGCGAACCTGTCCGGCAATATGGGCATCACCAAGATCCGTTTTTATCCGCAGGGCTGACAGGGTCAAATCTGAACCGCGCAAACTGAGAGCGGATTCCAGACTGTGAATTGACCAGGGACGGTTTTTTTGCCAATTGATAGCTGACAGCTCAAGTTTTCCGCTGAACTGCACCGGACGACCGGCTTCATCTGTTTCGGACCAGTCATGTTCGAGGTGCAAGAGTAGATGGTCGAGATTGCCGGCAACAAAGCCTGCATCTGTAAACAGGTCGATACCGGTAAAGTCATCTGCGCTCAGCGACAGACCACAGCTTTCCAGTTGTGCTGTCAGCCTGTTCCGGGGAAAGTGCTCAAGATTCAGGTGCCCACTGGCAGGGAAACCGAAGATCCTGGCTTCGAGATTTGTCAATTGTTCAGTTTCCCGGGTGGATGTCCAGATGCTGTCTGCCTGAATCAGGGGGGTGTTGCTGCCGGCCTTGATCGCTGAAACAGAAACCAGGGCACCCTCGGCCGGGACGCCATCGAGGGTAATGTTGATACGCCCCGATTGGGGGAGTGCTGCCTTGATCCCGCCAATTTGTGTTTGCTGTTGAAAGCGCCCGATCTGGAGTTCAGCCGTTAAGTTCAGCTCTCGCCAGGGTGTTGTGCCCAGAGGGGGGAGCAGGGTTTCGAGGAGAAAATTTGTCTCTGTTCCGCCTTCATAGCCGGAGATAACCAATTGAGAGGATTGCTGAGGGTGCCAGTTGTACATTACCGCGTGAAGATTGGTAAGCTGCAGCAAGGGCTGTTCGGCACCATTGCCGGGGTAGATCTCCAACTCTGCATGGCGCAGGGTAAGCATGCGGAGTTCAGTATGATAACGCGACTCCGGTAGTGTTGTCGGCGCCCTTGCGGTCCGGCCATTTTGCGGGAAAGTCAGAGCGGCCTTGGCCTCCAGAATTTCGACATTACTGACAATGATCTGTTTTTTAAACAAGGGTAGAAGAGCAACAGAGGCTCTTAGCTGGGGTACGCTAAGGTAAAATTCTGCGCGTGATCCGATTTCCACCTCATAAAGCTCAATGGTCAAGCCCTGTCGGAACTTCAGGGAACCAGATCCGATGCTGACGGGTTGTTGCAGGGCAGAACCCAGACGTTGCTCAAGAGTCAATTGATACTCTTCAAAGTCGATCCGACTCAGGTAGAACAGCAAGAGCGCGAAGGTAAAAACCCCCAAAAGCAGCAGTGAGATGCCGATGCGAATCAGGAACCTGATCATAGTTCTAATGGTGTGACCTGCCATGGGTTATCCATGTGAGCAATCCTTCAGTTTTTATAATAGCGGCGTTCCGGGCGACCGATTGTTCCATACTCGATATGGATTTTAAGGAAGCCGGAAGAAATAAGGTATTCGAGATACTTTCTGGCCGTGGTTCTGCTGGCACCTATTATTTTTCCCGCTTCGTCAGCGCTTAAACCCTTGTCACCGGCCTTGTCAACGGCAGCCATAATCTTATCCAGGGTCAACGGATCAATTCCCTTGGGATATTCGCCATGTATACCTTTCTCAGTAGTCCTTAAATTATGAACAAAAAAGCGGTCGATGTCATCCTGGTTCATGTCGTTTAGCTGCTGCAAATGAAGGTAGTGTTTTCGATAGTTTTCAAGGGCTTCTTCAAAGCGTTCGAAAAACACGGGTTTAATCATGTAGTCGAAAACTCCGCCGCGTAAAGCATTGTGGAGAAGCTTGACATCTTTGGCTGCGGTAATAAGGATGATGTCACAGTCTGCGTGGTGCAGGCGCACCTGGGCAAGAAAATCCAATCCGTTTCCATCGGGGAAGTAGACATCCAGCAGGATCAGATCCGGCTGAAGTGTTTCGATCATTGACATGGCATCGGTAAGATTATTGACGACGCCGGTTACGACGTAGCCCTGAAGCTTTTCGACATACAACTGATGGGCCTTGGCAACCTTCAGGTTGTCTTCAACAATAACGACTTCGATATTATTCATGGTTTACTCGCAATTTTAGGAATTTCAATAACGAAGCAAGCCCCTCCAAGTTCACCTTGCTGAACGCTGATCCCCCCGGCCATCGATTCAAGAGCTTTTTTGACCAGATGCAGCCCATAACCACGTTTTTCTCCTGACTTTGTTGATACACCCTTGGTAAAAATGCTGGTCACCAGATGTTCTGCAATTCCCTCTCCGGAGTCTTCCACTTCAAAAATGATGTCATTCCCATAATCACTCATAAACAACCTTACCCGCGGAGGCCTTTTGGCTGCCAGAGCTGCTTCACAGGCATTATTAATCACATTTCCCAGTATGGTAACAAGCTGGTGCCGGTTGAGGGAGTTAGGGATGTCGATAAGATGGCTCTCCTTGTCGATGGAGAAATCCACCTTGAGTTCCTGAGCGTACATGTGCTTGCCGATCAGAAATGACGACAAAATCGGATCAGGAATAGTCTCGGTCAGTTGTCTGATGAGCAGGCGATGACTGGTGGTCTCCTCAGCAATAAAATCGAGGACTTCATCGTAGGCACCGGTTTGCAGCATGCCGACAATGGCATGAAGGCGATTATTGTATTCATGTGTCTGTGCCCTGAGCATTTCTGAATAAGCCTGAACCTGAGAGAGTTCGCGGGTAATCACTTCAACTTCATCAAGTCGTCTGAAGGTCAAAACAGCACCGCTGATGCCTGATTCCCGGACAATGGGGACGCTGCTCAAAATGATTCCGACCCCAGCACAGTGGGTCTTTTTATCCAGAATCTTTGTGCCCATCAGAAAGACCTGATTGAAATCAATGTCGGGAAAAACCTGGTCGATGGTGGAGTTTTTCGGCAATGCCGACAGGTAGCCTCTGGCGGCATCATTCATCATGACGATTCGTCGTTGTTCGTCGGTAGCGATAACGCCTTCGCGAATGGAGGCAATAATGGCTTCACGTTCCTGAAAGAGTGTTGCAATTTCAGTTGGTTCCAGGTTGAACGTGGCTTTCTTGACTCGCAGGGCAATAAAGATAGCCACCGCCAGACCGAGGGTAATGAAAAGCCATATGTAGAAAAGGAGTTTTTCTACGTGTTCCCGTGTAACGTCGCGAAGATTCTCGACCTGATAGGTGACAGAAACTGCACCCAGGACATTAAAGTTCTCGTCAAAGACAGGAGCAAACGCGGTTACAATCGATCCGGCGGCGGTTTGCTGGCGGGACACAGATGTACGCCCATGCCGCAGTGCTCTTGTCTGTTCATGCATGGCATTGACGTCTTCCGGTCCCCCTTGACCAACAGCCAGCTGGGTTGATCCGCTTCTGTCGCTGACTGTAATTTGGGTGATCTTTTCTTCCAGCAGAATCGATTCCAACAGCGTTGACAGGGTCAGTGATGTTTCTGCCGGAAGGTTTTGAGTGCGTAGTTCCGGAATCAACGCAACATAGCGCGCAGATTGAAGAGCGCGTTTTTCAGTCTGACCTTCAATAACATTGTAGATCATGTCAGAAAACAGCAGGCCGATAGCAAAGAGGATAAAAATCACCAGGACCAATACCCACAAGGCAACGGTATCCAGGAGTTTCTTTGGTTTGAATCGATGAAGCAGATTGTTCAGGGCGCTTTCCATCAGTTGACACTTTTACGCAATATCAGCGGACCGATAATCATGACAAGGATCAGGACCCAGAGCAACAGGCACACTGGTCCAGTGAAAAAAATATCAACCTTGCCGCTGCTGAGGATAAGCGCCCGGCGCAGGTTGTCTTCCAGGAGTTCGCCCAGAATAAACCCCATCAGTAAAGGAATCAGGGGATAGTGGTGATGAAGCAACAGGCATCCGACGGTGCCGAATAACAACATCAGCAAAAGGGACTGTAAGCTCTGATGTACGGCGTAGGTGCCGATAAAGGCTAAACTTATCAGCACCGGAATATAGATCCACGCTGGTACCTGCGGAACTTTGGCAATCAGCAGGGCAAGCGGGCGGTGAATGAAGAAAAGCAACGTCGCCGTGATCGCGATTGCTGCGAACAATGCCCAGAAGATATCAGTATCGTGCAGAAACAGTGTCGGCCCCGGGGTGATATTGTACAAGAACAGAGCACCGATCATGATGGCAGTACTGCTGTTGCCCGGGATGCAGAATGCCAGCATGGGGACCAGAGCCCCGCCGCCGGCTGCTGTTCTGGCTGTTTCAAGAAAAGCTGGATCCTTAGGGTGGTGCCCGGGTCGGGCGCTGGCAGAAGCAAGACTTGCTCGAGCAAAGATTCTGGTGGTGATGGCGGAGGTACCGGCAGCAGGAATCAGGCCGATGATAAACCCCGTTATTGTCGACTTTACAAGACGAAGGCTCCATCCAGGCGGGGCCTTGGAACTCTCCGGTAATGGAGGGTTAGGGGGAGTGTGTTTGTTTGGGACGGCCTTGTGGTGACTGAGAACGATGATTTCGCTGATCACAAAAATGCCGATAGCGATCGTGGTGATTTCAATTCCGTCGTAGAGTTCCGGTTGACCGAAGGTGAAGCGCAATGCACCGGTATTTGCATCGATACCAACCGTTGACAAGAGCACGCCGATACCGGTGCTGATCAGTGTCCGGGTCGGGTATTTGCCTGCCTGAACGCTCAAGGAGGCAAAGGCAAAAAGTACCAGCATGACATATTCGGATGGACCGAAACTCAAGTTTGTTCGTCTTGCCAGAGTAAAGATCAGCACTATCAGCAGCATTGCCGATACGGTGCTGAAGTAGGTTGAATAATTAGCTGCTTTAAGTTGCCATAGCAGGGGGATGTCAGGACTTCTGTCCGCTTCATTCAGAATGCGGACAATGCTGCTGCTGGTGAGGCCGGAGAAATAGATGCAGATTAAAAAAGCCAGAGTCGAATTGGGTTCCAGCCCCACTGAATAGGCAATTGGTAAAAAGATTACGGCACCGTGGATGGCTCGTATCCCCGGCAGGAGGCCGATCAGAAGGCCCAGCAATATGCCGGTACACAGCAACAAGAGGGTCTGGGGTGTGAGAATAAATGCCACACCGCCTGCGAGGGGGAACGACATCAGTCCTTATCCTCCGGCAAAAAGATAGATGTTTCCAAGAGGCAAGGAGATATCCAGCAGGAAATGAAAGATTCCGTAACTCAGAACGCTGACGATCAATGCCACCATCAGAGCCTGCATCCAGGAACAGTGAAACTGTCTGGCGGCAAGATAGAGGCTCAGGGTGGTGGCCGCCAGATAGCCCAGAACAGGCCAGGTCAGCAGATAAAGAAAGCAGATGGATAAGAGCCGCAGAACATGGACAGATTCCACAGGCTTGGGTTTTTTGACCTTGATACTTTCCCACAGGGTCAGGGGCAGCAGGATTGTTATCACCAGCAGGGGTAAAAAGCGCGGTCCAAGGGGATCACTAAAGGGCGGCGGATCAATCCGATACCCGACAACGCCCAATAAGCCGATCAGAATCAGGAGCAGAGCGGAGAGGTAGCGGTCTTTCATGGAATGAGCCCGAGCTCGACGGCAACGCGTCGCTGACGCTCTACTGATGTTGCGACAAAATCGTTGAACTCCTGGTCAAGAAGAACAAAGGGATGCAAGCCGAGCCGTGTCCTTTCCAGCTGAAATTCTTCGGTTCTGCTGAGGCTGCGGAAGGTGTTGACCCACCATTTGTAGGCTTCATCAGAAACATTTGGCCCCATGTAGTAACCTCGCCAGATCATCCATTCAAGGTCGTATCCCTGTTCAATGGCCGTGGGTATCACAGACATCTTTTCAGGTAATCGCTGGTCGGCAAATACGGCAAGGACTTTAATATCGAGTTCTTCGAATGATGCGTATATCTCCGATACATCGCCGGAGAACACCTGGATATGACGATCAAGCAAGGCTGACAGAGCTTCTCCTCCTCCTTCGTAGGCAACAAAACGAATATCGCCAGGGTCCAGATCTGCCGCCTTGAACAGTAAAGCCGTTTTGATCCAGTCCTGGCTGCCGATTGAGCCACCACCACCGAAAATGATGTCACCGGGATGCTGTGCCTGATGTTCAAGCAGGTCTGACAGGGTGTTCCATGGCGCGTCCTTGTTGACGGCAATCATTCCATAGTCGGTTGCCAATGCCGCCAGCCAGCGAACATGTTGTTCTCCATACTTGCCGAACTTTCCGGTGGCAATGTTCAACGCCGAGCCGGAGCTTGCCGCTACAATCAACCCCGGATCTGCATTTCTGACGCCGACAACATGATTATAGGCAACCGCGCCGATCCCGCCGGGGCGATATTTGACCTGCATCGGCCGGTCAATCAGATCGGCTGCCAACAGGGTTGTCGCGGCCAGTTGGCAGGTCAGATCCATGCCACCACCTTTTCGGGCCGGGCTGAGACATTCCGTTCGGCCTCGGTCAAGGGCATGAGCAACAGATAAGGACGAGGTCAAAACAAGTACCAGCAATGTCAAATAAAGGCGCACATGGTTCACAGAAAAGTCCGGTTTCATAAATGACAAAAACAAAAGAAAGAACGAAAACAAACAATAACGTCAGAAACTTTACAGAAAAAAAACGGTAGTTTATCAGTCCATACAACAACCTAATACAAGTTTGCCTTTTTCACAACCCAATCCAAGGAGGATCCAATGAAGAGATGTTTCCATGTTTTTTCGGTATGCCTGGTGGCATTGATGTTGATGGTGCCGACGGTTCACGCTCAGTATCCGGACAAGCCGGTTACTCTGGTTGTTGGCTTTGGCGTCGGTGGCAGTGCGGACCGTATGACCAGAGCTGTTTCATCGTTCCTGTCTGAGGAGCTTGGAGTGCCAATCCGCGTTGTCAACCGTCAAGGTGCCGGAACCCGCATTGCTGCAGAGTTTATTCTGAATGCACCAGCCGATGGTTATACTGTGTTTGCATCAACCTTTGCTCCCTATTTGTCCAATACGATTATTCATGGCGGAGCCTCATACAAAATTGACGATTTTGCTTTCGTTAACGCCCAGTGGTTTGATTTTGACCTGATCGCCGTCAACAAAGACAAGCCTTATCAGAATCTCGCTGAATTGTTGACCGACATCAAGGAAAACCCCGGCAAGGTCAGAGCTTCTGTAGTTCAAGGTTCGGCCGGCCACCTGATGGTCAGGCTGTTGCTGGAAATGAATGATATCCCCCAGAGCAATTTGAACCTGGTGACCTACAATGGTGGTGGGCAGGCGCGCTCAGCGGTTGCAGGCGGTCTGGTTGATTTCATTGCCATCAGCGCTGAAGGAACTGAGGGTATTCGTGAATTCATCCGTCCATTGGCCGTGGTTCTTGATGAGCCCAGCAACGAATGGGATGCGCCAACAGTAAATGAAGCATTGGCACCACTGGGAACAACAGTGCCGGTATTGCCCGGATCAATCCGCGGTTTTGCTGTCTCTGCCGAAGTTAAAAAGCGCTACCCCGAGCGTTTTGAAAGACTGAGCCAGGCAGTGCAGGCCATGGTTGAGAATGAAGACGTCAAGAGATTCCTCAGTGCCAGTGCCATCGGCTCAGACTGGACAGGGCCGGAAGTCACTCAAAAGCTGATGGTTGAAAACTTCGATATTTTCAATCAGTACAAAGATTTGATGGTTGAGAGGTAGTTTTGCACCGGGCAGAGTTCGCTGAAGGCGGATTCTGCCCTTATTTCATTGACGGTTGTTCCTATGACGAAAAAAAATCTGTATGCGGAATTAGGATTGGTTGGGTTTTTCCTGATCATTACCGGTTTATATCTGCTTGATACCTACAAGGCCTCGGCACGAACAGAGAACCTGTTGCTGATTCTGCCGGCGTCTGTCGTAATTATTTGTCTGGCGTTGTGGATTCTGGGGCGGGTTGTCTTTGAATACAAAAGAAAGTCTCCCCCTGCGGATGAAGCTGTGCCGGAAAATCAACCGAAGAAGAAGGTGTCAATACCGATAGCTATGGCCATCCTCGCCGCTTTTGTGCTGTCGATGGATTGGATTGGTTTTGATGTTGCGACCTTTTTATTTATGAGCGCAATGATGTGGCTGCAGGGCGAACGCAGGTGGTACTGGCTGGTTCCTTTTCCGGTGGCATTTGCCTTTTTTGTGTCCCTGTTTTTCGAATACATGGTTCCTTATCCAATGCCGATGTTGTTGGGCCGTGAATTTCTTGAGAGGCTACTATGATCGACTTTGGTGCTGTACAGCAGGCTCTTGATTTATTGACGGGGTCATTTACCCCCTGGCTGGTTGTTATCCCGGGGTTGATCATCGGCCTGGTTTTCGGAAGTATCCCCGGACTGCAAATTTCCATGGCCATGGCAATTTTTCTGCCGATTACGTTGCACATGGACTTCGTAATGTCGATGTTGTTCTTGACCGGCATTTTTACCGGCGGTTCCTTTGGCGGTGGTGTAACGGCCATCCTGATGAATATTCCCGGAACCAGTTCAGCACTGTCAACGGCTTTTGACGGTTATCCGATGGCTCGACAAGGCAAGCATAATGAAGCCCTCGGGCTTGCCCTTGGTGCTTCAAGTATCGGCTGCGGGTTCGGTTATATTGTCCTGTTTTTGCTCATTCAGCCTATTTCAGTGCTGGTTTTGAAGCTGGGCCCGGCGGAGATGTTTGCCGTGACCCTCTGGGGACTGACCCTGATTGCCAGTTTACGCGGCGAACACATGTCCAAAGGGGTGCTCAGCGGAATCTTCGGCTTACTGCTCGGGACTGTAGGCTACAGCGACCTCGGCATCTCGCGGGGAACAATGAATATCAGCATTCTCCTCGACGGTATTCCTGCGGTGCCGGCGATGATGGGGATGTTTGCTGCTTCAGAGCTTTTTACCCTGCTTAATGCGAAATTTATCGTTGAGAGCGAATCGCAACGAAAAGTCAGCATCAAAAAATTAATGACCGGCTTTAAACAGGCCTTCCGGCATCCGATCATCAATTTGCGGGGTTCGGTCATCGGGGTTCTTGTCGGTGCTGTGCCCGGTGTCGGCTCGTCCGTTGCCAATCTGCTCTCCTATATGGAGACAAAACGTCGGGACAAGGATCCTGATTCTTACGGTAAGGGTAACCCCAAAGGCGTGATGGCTTCGGAATCTGCCAATAGCAGTTCTGAAGCAGGCTCCATGGCAACCTTATTGGCCTTAGGTATTCCCGGTGGTGGTGCAACGGCAGTTATGCTTGCTGTTTTCGCGATGAATAATATTACCGGCGGACCAACATTTATCAGAGAACAGACCAATGTTGTCTATGCCATTATTTTTGCCAATTTTGGTCAGGTTCTGCTGCTGATGGCGATTGGCCTGCTCCTGATTCCCATGCTTGCATCCGTCGTCAATGTTCCGGTACGCCTGCTTGCACCGGCCGTTATGGTCCTGGCCATATTTGGCTCTTACGGATTGACCGGCAGCATGGCTGGTCCCTACACTGTTCTGGTGTTCTCGGTGCTGGGTTATCTGATGAAAAAATATAACTACTCTGTTCCGGGGTTCGTTATTGGTATTCTGCTGGGGAGCATGGCCGAAAGTGAACTGCTTCACAGTTATCAGATCAGCGGGGGGCAATTAAGTTATGTCATTGAACGACCGATTACTCTGATCATCCTGGTCTGTCTGGCAATATCCATCTTTGCCCAGCCGATCAAGAATGCTGTTTCAAGAAAGTTCAAGAAAATATAACCATTGCTGCTTTCGCAAGAAAGCCAATTTGGGATGGCTAAGCAAAAAACGACAGCTGCAAGGCGCGCTATTGTTGAGCAATGAGGCGTACGTATGTACGTTGAAGCAGTAAGACGATGGCGGCAACGCCGCAGCTGACGAGTTTTTGCGACGCCATCAACATTCACAGTCAATCGAGATGATAATTCTATGGAAAAATTGATTTTACTTATCGGCTCGGGGATTATTGGTGGGTGGCTGGCTGAAAAGTCAGGCATGCCTGGTGGAGCCATTGTCGGTTCTATGTTGAGCAGCGGTCTGGTCGCCATCTTATTCCAGACCGCTGTCACCCTGCCGGCATCTGCCGGGACGGCAATCCAGATCGTTCTGGGCATTTCGTTGGGGCTGACGTTTGATCGTTCCTTTCTGCAAGTTGCGGCGAAAATTCTTCCGTTGGCAGTTGTCAGTACCCTGGTCTTGCTGCTGGTCGCGGTCCTGATGGCCTATATTGCCCATCGATTCGGTCTGGTTGATTTTGCCACGGCCCTTTTTGGTTTTTCTCCCGGCGGCATGAGTGGCATGAGCGTCCTGGCCCAGAGTGAGGGGCACCAGACGCCTGTAGTTGCCTTTCTGCATGTTGTCAGAGTGTTCACCCTGTTTATTGTTGTGCCCTATCTCGGACGACTCTATCTGGTCATGTCAGGCAAGATTTAGGACGTTTGTTCTCTCTGTGCTGAAGGAGTGAAAAAATGAATCTGTCATTTCAAACTGCCGATTTATATGATGCTCACGGTGATCGTCTTCAGGTGTGCGCACCTTTGTTGCGTCATTATGGCGGAAACGGGCGTTTTTCCGGATCAATCGTGACGATCAGATGTTTTGAAGACAATTCCCGCATTGCCGAGATGGTGGAAACTGCGGGTCATGGCCGGATACTGGTTGTTGATGCCGGCGCTTCCCTGCGTTATGCCGTACTCGGGGATCGACTGGCACAGAAGGCGGTCGATAATGGCTGGTCCGGGTTGGTTATTCACGGATCTATTCGTGACAGCGGACCCATCAGCCAGATGCCTTTAGGGGTGATGGCGCTTGCGACAAATCCGCGTAAAACGGTGAAACGCAATGTCGGCGAAGTTGATGTGATCATCCAGTTCGGTGGCGTCACCTTCCATCCCGGTGCCTGGCTCTATGCCGATGAAGATGGAATCGTCGTCAGCGATCAGATGCTCGAACTCTAGCGCTGCTGTTGAAATCAATATTCAGCTGCGGGCCTTGTCGCAGAGCGGTCAGGCCTGTGCCGAAAAGATTCTTTTTGCGTCACGGTGTCAAAGGAGAAATACACAGATGAAAGCGATTGTCGTTGCCGCGCCCGGAGGGCCTGACGTGCTTGAGGTTGTGACTCTTCCGGATCCGAAGCCAGCGCCAACCCAGATTCTCATCCGGGTGATGTACGCCGGGCTTAACTACGCTGACACCCAGGAGCGAAAAGGCAGCTACGCCGGTGGCCGGAGCGTCCCTTTTATCCCCGGGCTTGATGTCGTTGGTGTTGTTGAAGAAACAGGCAGTGCCGTGAGGGGCTTTTCCCCGGGGCAGCGGGTGTTGGCCTTCCCCGTTGGTGGCGCTTATGCGCAATTGGTGGTAGCGGAACAGGATCTGACGTTTGCCATTCCTGATGCCATAGCTGACCAGCAGGCCGCTGCGCCCGTTGCCTGCGGTGCTGCATGGGGAGTTCTTCATGTTGCTGGACGGATTCAGCCGGGGGAGTCAATCCTGATCCATTCGGCATCAGGCGGTGTCGGTTCAATCATGATTCAACTTGCCAGGCGGGCCGGTTGTACAAAGGTCTTGGCAACCGTCGGCAGCGATGAGAAAAAAGAGCACGTCCTCGCCCTTGGCGCTGACGATGTGTGTAACTACCGAGACCAGGATCATGTTTCCTGGGTGAATGAAATAACCTCCGGGGCCGGGGTCGATGTGATCGCCAACCCAGTGGCTGGATCCTTGGCAGAAAACGATTTGTCGTGCCTGGCCGACTTCGGCAGATTGGTTCTTTGCGGCAAGGGTTCCGGTCATGGGGCCGCGTTTTCATCCGAGCAACTGCACAAGCAGAATCGTTCGGTCGTCGGCTTCAGTTTCGGTCATATCCGTAAAAAAAAGATCCAACTGGCTCGTGAAATTACTGAAAAAATACTATCTCATCTTGTGGCTGATCTACAGGTGCCGATCGGCGCGGTTTTTCCTCTGGATGAAGCGGCAGCGGCACATCGCTTGCTGGAGAGTCGCACTAATGCCGGTAAAATACTGCTGAAAGCAACAGGCTAGAATCGATACCTGACAGAGGATCTGTCTTGGTACCGCCCCGGTGAATGTTCGACGGCGACTGTTTTTTAAAAAAGGTGAAACGGCTCTTTTTTGGGGAGATTATTGATGACGTGGCTCGAAGGTAATGATCGAAACCCGGTCCCTGCGGGGAAACGGTTGGAACAACTGCTGTGCGCAGGGCATCTGCTGAAAATGCCCGGGGCTCACAATGCGCTTGCCGGCCTTTTAGCAAAAGAGGCGGGGTTCAAGGCCTTGTATTTGTCCGGTGGAGCTTTGTCGGCCAGTATGGGATTGCCGGACCTGGGAGTCATGACCGTAGAAGAGCTTTGCGCCTGTGCCGGCAAAATTGTTCGGGCGACCGGTCTTCCTTTGCTGGTGGATGGCGATACCGGATACGGCGAAGCACTGAATGTCATGCGTCTCGTGTATGAACTTGAAGGTGTTGGTGCCGCCGCCGTTCACCTTGAAGACCAGATTTTACCCAAGAAGTGCGGCCACTTGAACGACAAGGCCCTGGTCAGTCCGGACGTCATGGCGGCCAAGATCGCGGCGGCAGTTCGTGCCCGCACCCACCTGAAGATTATCGCCCGTACAGATGCTTTTGCCTCCGAGGGGATGTCAGGGCTTCTTGATCGGGCCAGGCGCTATCTGGATGCCGGTGCCGACGCCATATTTCCTGAAGCCTTAACGACCGCAGAAGAATTTCAACAGGTGGCTGACGCGTTAGGGTGTCCGCTCCTGGCAAATATGACCGAATTTGGACAAACGCCGTTTTTTACCGCCGATGAGTTTGAAGCCTTTGGTTATCAGATGCTGATCTGGCCGGTCTCTTCGTTGCGGATTGCGGCCGGAGCCATGGGGGCTTTTTATCAGCAACTGGCTGTTGAAGGTACCACCGAGCCGCAGCTTGACAAGATGTTGACAAGAAAGCGACTGTACGAACTTATTGGTTATCACGATTTTGAAGCCCTCGATCAAGCCATTGTTCGATCCGTGTAGACAGTTTCCATCCGGAGTTTCCGATTCGGAAACTAGATAAGTTCTTGCTGCCAGCGAAAGGGCTCTGCTGATGATTAAGTTCACCTGGTATGGACACGCCACCTTAAGTCTGGAGGTTGATGGTATCCGCATTCTTGTCGATCCCTATTTGGATGCCAACCCGGTGACAACTGTCACTTCTGACAGTGTGAATCCCGATGTCATTCTGGTCAGCCATGGTCATGGCGATCATATCGGGGAAACAATCGCTATCGCCAAGCGAACCGGGGCCCTGGTCATCAGTAATCATGAAATTATTACCTGGTTGCGGCAGCAGGGACTTGAGAAACTGCACAGTCAACACATTGGCGGGGGTTATCACCATGGGTTCGGTTATCTCAAGCTGACACCGGCTTGGCATGGTTCTTCGTTGCCAGATGGTTCCTATGGTGGCACCCCCTGCGGTTTTTATTTAAAAACCAAAGATGACAAGAAAATCTACCTGGCTCAGGATACCGGTCTTTTCAGCGATATGAGCCTGATTGGTGAGGGTGGGCTTGATCTTGCGGTTGTCCCTATCGGCGACAATTTTACCATGGGGCCTGATGATGCGCTAACAGCAGTGCGTTTGCTCAAACCCGATTGGGTGGTGCCCATCCATTACAATACATTTGAACTGATCAGGCAAGATCCTTATCTGTGGTCCAGCAGGGTAGAATCATCGACATCTTCAAAGGTAAAGGTTTTAACCTGCGGAGAGAGTTTTTTCTTCTAGCCGATCATTGTTTTCTGACAGTGCCTCCCGTTCATTTCCGCCATTATCTTCCAGGCGTTTCTGCATTTCTGCAAGCAGGTTATCAACCGGCTGATTTGGTTTGATATCCAAACAGGACATGCAGGTACACAATCTGCATTAAATTTGCTACTATCCCCCGGCCAATATTGTTAATCTCAGGCCTGTGTCTGGTTTAATCGGTGAACGACCAGGCAAAAATTTCTGGCAGTGAGCTGTCTTTTGTCGTCGTGATGTACTATCGGCTGATGATGTAGCCGGCTTTGGTTCGGGTGTCGCTGGTCGTGAACCGGGACGATTCGAACATTGCTGAACACCCTTTGAACACTCTATGAAAATCAAACGACTTGACATTTTCGGATTCAAATCCTTCGTCGACAAGGTCTCTATTGAGTTTGAAACGGGGATTACCGGTATTGTCGGACCTAACGGCTGCGGCAAGAGCAACATACTTGATGCCATTCGTTGGGTCATGGGGGAACAGAATGTCCGTCATCTGCGGGGACGGACCATGGAAGACGTCATTTTCGGTGGTAGCGAAAGCCGTAAGCCCACCGGCTTGGCGGAAGTTTCGATGATTTTTGACAACAGTGACGGCAATTGTCCGGCGGCCTACAAAGACTATGCCGAGATCATGGTAACGCGCAAACTCTATCGGAACGGTGACAGCGACTACCTGATCAACAAAACCCCCTGTCGATTACTCGACATCAATGAGCTGTTCATGGATACCGGTGTCGGCGCGCGGGCCTATTCAATTATAGAACAGGGTAAGGTCGGCGCATTGGTGAGCGCCAAGCCGGAAGAGCGGCGCTCCCTGATTGAAGAAGCAGCGGGTGTGACAAAATTTAAATCCCGTAAAAAAACCGCAGTGCGCAAAATGGACGCCACACGGCAGAATCTGGTTCGTCTGGGCGATATTATTTCTGAGGTCAGGCGGCAGATGAGCAATCTGCAACGCCAGGCGAACAAGGCGGAGAAGTTTCGTGAACTGCGACGTGAGTCGCGACAGATTGAGCTGGCGCTGAGCGGCAATCGCTTGCGCAGTCTCGATGATGAAATTGCCCTGTTGCAACATCAGGAAACTCAGGACGCTGAGACTCTAAATCGCCTCGATGGACGCCTTGAAGAAGGGGAGTTGCGCCTGGAGGAACAACAACTGCAACTGACGGCGGCGGAAAACAGTTATCACCAGTCACAACAGCAGGATTACCAGCTTGGCGCCGACATTCAGCGGCTGGAAAGTGAGCTGAGCCTGGTGAAGCGCCAGCAGGAACAGGCGGTGCAACAGGAGCACCAGGCGCGCGGGGAAATCGACCAATGTGATGAGCGTGCTCAGGAACTTGAAAAAGAGGCCGCTGAACTCGCACTTGAGCAACAGCAGTCAACGAGCAATCTGACCGATCTGCAGGCCCGGATAGCCGATGCCGAAGCCACCCTCAATCAGGCCCTGGAACAGGATCGACAAGTTCATCAGCGTTTTGAAAGGTGTCGCCAGGCGTTGATGGAGCAATTTGCCCAATCGAGTCGATTGCAAAATCGACGTGAGGAAATTGAACGGCGTCTGGGGGCTGAAAAACAGCGGCAAAAGCATTTGCAGGATGAGTTGACCCAGATCGACCAACGTCGTAACGATCTTGATCAACAGGTTGAGCAGCTCGGTCGGCAACAGGCCGAAGTCCGGGGCCAGGAAGAGTTGCTGAGGCGGCAGCAGGAAGGATTGCTCGAGGAGCTGCAGGTCAACAAGAACAGTGTGGAACAGGAGCATGCTCGTGTTGACGGTTGCCGAAAGAATCTGGATCAGGCGCGGTCGCGCTACGATTCCCTGATGGAACTGCAGCGTAATCGTGAAGGGTGTGGGGAGGGAACGCGCGCGTTATTGTCCGCAGCCCAGGGGCGACGAATTATTGCCGATCTGCTTCGTGTTGATGCTCTCTACGAACTTGCTGTTGAGAGCGCTCTTGGTGAGGGGTTGCAGGCAATCCCCCTGGACACCCGGGAGGAATTACGTTCAGGTTTTGACTTGCTGCGTGAGCAGCAGATTCGCGGGTTGATGCTGTTGACCACGTCTGACCATGGCATCATCGACTATGCCCCGGCTACGCCATTGTTTAATCTGATCGCCCCGGTTGTCGGCGCTGAAACAATTGTCCGACAGTTGCTCAACGGCGTGTTTCTGGTTGATGCTGTTGTCGATCATTTGGATGCGCTCCTTCCTGACGGGGTCACTCTGGTTGATTGCAATGGAGCACGCCTTGACTGGCGTGGGGTGTTCAGTGGTGGCTCGCTGGAGGCGACAGAGTCGGGATTACTGCGCCGTCAGCGCCTGCTTGACGATCTTTCCGTAAGCATCAGTGATTTAGAGAAAGAAATGGCCACGCGGCAGGGTGATCTGGAATTGGTTCAGGATCGTCTATTGGAAACAGAAGAGATGCTGGTCCGGATTCAGGGCGATATTCATCGGTTGGAACTGTCATCACTGGAATTGGGCAAAGACAGGCAGACCCTCGTTGGAGAACAGGAGACCTTGTCTCGACGTCACCAGCTTCTCGTTTTTGATCTCGGACAGATGAACGAGGTTGGTCAGGACCTGATAGAAGAAATGAAACAGTGCGACAGCGGTCGCGAGGCGGCTCTTGAGCAGCAGCGTCAACTTGAGCAGCAGCAAGAGTTCGAACAGCAGCAGTTAAACCTGATCCGGAAGGAAGTAGACAGTTGTCGCGAAACCATGACCGGTTATCGCGTTTCTTTAGCCTCGAGTCAGCAACAACTTCAGGCCGTAACACAAACCCTGGAGCGGATAGCACGGCAACAGACCGAATTAACGGAGCGCCGTGAACGTCTTGCCCAGCGTCTGCTTCAGTACGCAGATGTGCAGAAGGAAATGCAGCTCAAGGAAGATCAGATACGTGCTGATCTAGATGCTCGCCTCGATGGTCGTCAGCAGCAGCTGCAGCAGACCAGTCGACTGCAGGAGGTTTATCAGGAGCTTCGCGCCGGGCTGGAGGAACACCGTGACCAGTTGCGGCGTCTGCGTGCAGACGCGGAGGAAACCCGCAAGGCCGTTGCCCGCGTGCAACTGCGTCAGCGCGAAAAGCAACTCGAGGCTGAGCATCTTTATGCCAATGTTCAGGAACGCTACGCGGTAGATTTGCGGGTGCACCAGGTTCCGGAGGCCACGGAAGATGAGCTTGAGCGCCAGCGCCAGCAATTGCAGCGACTGCAGCAAAAAATTGCCGATCTGGGTGAAGTTAACCTGATGGCGATTGAAGAGTTTCAGGAGTTGGAAAAGCGCTATGATTTTCTGACCGGGCAGCGCGATGATCTCAAGGAAGCACTTGACGACCTCGAAAAGGCCATTGCCCAGATCAATCGCACGACCCGGCGGCGCTTCAAGGAGACCTTTGATCAAGCCAATGAGATGTTCCGCCAGGTGTTTCCGCGGCTGTTTCGCGGAGGTCAGGCTGAGTTGCGGTTGACTGACGAGAACGATCTGCTGGAAACCGGCATTGATATTATCGTGCAGCCCCCTGGAAAACGCCTGCAGAATGTCAATCTGTTGTCGGGGGGAGAAAAGGCCTTGACGGCGGTAGCTCTGATATTTTCATTGTTTCTGTTGAAGCCCACGCCATTTTGTGTGCTTGACGAGGTCGATGCTCCCCTGGATGATGCCAATATTGACCGTTTTGCCGAGATGGTTCGTGAGATGACGGATCGCTCGCAATTTATACTGATCACGCACAGCAAGCGTACCATGAGTATTGTTGATACGCTTTATGGTGTTACCATGCAGGAGCCAGGGGTGTCGCGACTGGTCTCGGTACGGATCAACGATTTTGTGCCTGTAACCCAAGTGGGTACAGCTTTTGTTGGTGCTGAAACCTGATCGACACAGGAGGATGACAAGATGCCGTTTAAACCGGTTCTAAGCCAGCTGCTGACCGATGTGCCAGGTGCGCTGGGTGTCGTTATTGTTGACTGGGAAGGTGAGGCGGTCGATCAGGTAACCCGTATTGGGGAGTACGATATAAAAATACTCGGAGCACACAACGGGATTATCCTGACGCTGCTGCGCGATGCCTTGGCTCGTCTGGACTCAGACTACCCGGAAGAAGTTGTTATTCGGACCCGACAGGGAACAACACTGATACAGCCCTTGACGGAAGATTATTTGTTGATTCTGCAACTGGACAAAGGCGCACTGGTGGCTCGTGCGGCACACAAACTCCGTGCCTGTGCCGAGCGCTTGTACGATGATATTGCCCTTTAGCTTGTCGGTGGTGGCGGCATGGAGCTCCCCACCTGGAAACTATTAACTTTTCTTTGGAACAGTGATTATGAGTTGGAATGATCTGGTTGATCACGTCAGGACGCTGACCGTCGATGACGTTCTGGAAAAATTTGCCGAGCTGATTGGCTACCTGGGGCACTGGCTGGAGGCACTGGGGGTTCCTGCTGAACATGTCATACTTGCTGCCTGGGGTGTGCTTTATCTGGCGGCGACAGTTTTTGCTCTGTTGATCGTTCTGTTGTTACTGGTGGTTGTTCGCAGGCCGCGAAAACGCATCAAGCGCCGCAAACCGGAAGTCGAGCCCG
>OBJA01000754.1_pt1 | contig 26358 bp, 24 predicted proteins | sample 1519751 | NCBI WGS metagenome assembly OBJA01 (sample SAMEA3881238, study PRJEB22517) | soil metagenome | biome: lake sediment; feature: soda lake sediment; material: sediment, water from around vicinity | place: India | collected 2013-12-23 | depth 3 m
ATATCCCCGCCCGTACGTTCGGCGATATCTCTAAAGATATCATACCGCTCCATCCTTCCTCCCCCCCTCTATCAAATCCGCCAGTCCATGCCGTTTGCGGGACCGGCATTATAACAGTAAATATATATGGAAGGAGTTTTAGCAATATGACGCTTTGATGGCATTCTTTCCGAATATTGCCGTGATTAGGAAGATCATTCCACTTAATTGGGTTCCGTTGGGCGGAAGCCAAGAAAAAAAAGATTGTACCAAATTTTTGATTGGAACAATCTTATTCAAAACTTATTATGATTTATCCGTAATTATAAGCGTTTTTAGTCCGCCCATAAACGGGCAACCTCTTCACTTTCGTGGGTTCGTCCGCGCTCCATCAGCTCTTTTACCCCTTTGATCGGCGAAGCGCCTTCATAAAGGACTTCGTAAACCTTCGTTGTAATCGGCATCTCCACCTGAAGTTGTTTGGAGAGCAGATATGCCGCTTTAGAGGTCGGCGCCCCCTCTACAACCATCGGCGTTGAATTAAAGACCTCTTCGGGCGAGCGTCCTGAACCTATCTCCCGACCCGCCCAACTATTACGAGAATGACGGCTGGAAGCCGTAACAAACAGATCGCCTAACCCGGATAGACCTGCAAAGGTTTGTGATAAAGCGCCCATGGCCACGCCCAACCGAGCCATCTCCGCAATACCCCTTGTGATGAGCGCAGCTTTGGTATTATCTCCAAAGCCTAAACCATCGGTAATACCACCCGCCAAGGCGATAATGTTTTTGAGGGCTCCTCCCAACTCCACACCGGTTCGGTCCGCGTTGGTATACACGCGAAAACTGGAGTTCATAAAGATATCCTGAACCGTTTCGGCGATGGTCTGGTCGGGTGAAGCCACGACCGTGGCGGAAGGAACACCCCGTGCCACTTCTTCGGCATGGTTCGGCCCGGAGAGCGCTACAATACGTTCATTGGCGATAGGAAGCTCCTCTTCCAGCACCTCCGTTAAACGTTTTTGTGTCGTTATCTCCAATCCTTTCGACACATTGATCACGATCGTATTTCGAGAGATCAAAGGAGCCACTTGCCGCGCCATCACCCGCGTCCATTGGGAAGGCACAGCCATGACCAGCGCTTCGCAATGATCGACTGCTTGCTGCAGATCCTCTGTCGCTTGTAATTTCTCAGGCAGTCCAACTTCGGAAAGAAACCGACTATTCAGATGATGCTGGTTGATCTCGAGGGCGACTTCAGGTTCCCTAGCCCAAAGAAGAACCTCATGTTCGTTGTCGACCAACACTTTAGCAAGGGCTGTCCCCCATCCGCCTGCCCCGATAACTGCTAGGCGCATTTTATGACTTCTCCTTCCGGCCAAAACGCTGAAAGATGCGATGCTCTTCACCGCGGACCAAGCGCTTTACATTGGGCCAATGTCGGTAAACGGCCAATATGGCGGCTCCAATGCCAAAGAAGAGCAACATTTTATCGAGGGGAGAATAAAAGAGCGGGATGGAGATGGGGAGGAGAAACGCAGCGGTTATTGAACCCACCGAAACAAAGCCCGTAATCAAGGTAACGAGGATCCATGCCGGTACCAATATCCAAAGGGATAACGGGCTTAGCCCAATAACAACACCCAGGGTAGTGGCTATCCCTTTACCACCCTTAAAGCGATGAAAGATCGACCAGTTATGACCAACAATCGTTGCAAGACCCATCAGCGGTAGATAATCCATCCCGCCAATCCATGCGCCCATATACATAGCGCCCCAACCCTTAAACGCATCACCCGCCAGCACCAAAACGCCGGCCAATGGGCCAATGACTCGAAATGCGTTGGTCGCTCCGGGATTGCCGCTCCCCTTTTCTTTCAAGTCCGCACGAAATAATGTCGCTAAGAGAGGCCCGGCTAAAATGCTCCCGACCATATAACTTACGATAATTCCAGCGATTACCCGCACAGCGTTCCCTCCTTCTCTAGACGTCCTTGTTCTTATTTGACCGCCGCTTAAAGAACCATTGAATCGGAGTTCCTTGGAAACCAAAGGCTTCTCGAATCCGATTTTCCAAGTAGCGACTGTAGGAAAAATGCATTAATGTTGGATCATTGACAAACAATGTTAACGTTGGCGGTTTTACCTGAGTCTGTGTCATATAGTAGACCTTCAACTCCCGCCCTTTATGGGCTGGAGGATGATGTAGAGAGATCGCCTCTTGCAGAAGCTCATTAAGGCTTCGAGTCGGCACGCGATGCATATAGTTGTTGGCCACTGTGGTGATTAATGGCAGAATACGCTGAAGCCGTTGGCCTGTTTTTGCCGAGACAAATAGGACTGGTGCATAATGTAGCGAGGGTAGTTCCTCACGGATCTGCTCTTCGATGGCCTTGGCTGTAGAATCGTCTTTCGAACGTATATCCCATTTATTGATGATAAAGATGCATGCTTTCTTAGCATCTTGGGCAATACCTGCAACTCGCCGGTCCTGTTCGGTCAAGAGATCCGTAGCATCCATGACCACCAAGACCACGTCCGCTCTCTCGACGGCCCGCATTGTTCGAAGGACACTATAGTATTCGACAGCCTCTTCAATCTTGGAACGTCGCCGTATTCCTGCGGTATCTACCAGAAGATATTCTTTCTCTTCCTTTTTCAGCAACGTATCGATGGCATCACGGGTTGTACCCGGAATATCGCTAACGATCATGCGCTCTTCGCCGAGCAACGCATTAACAAGAGATGATTTCCCAACGTTGGGACGACCAACGACTGCCACACGGATTGCATCGGTCTCTGGCGCCTCCACCTCGTCTTCAAACTCCGCTACAACTCGATCCAGCAGATCGCCAATGTTCAAGGCATGTTCCGCAGAGAACAGGATGGGCTCGCCAAATCCTAATCGGTAGAATTCTGCACCAAATTCCAGTCCAAACCTGTCGATCTTATTGACACCCAAAACCACAGGCCTTCTCGAACGTCTAAGCATCTCAGCAACTTCTTCATCATCGGGATGCAATCCGTGTCTTCCGTCCACCAAAAAGATGATGACATCCGCCTCATCGATGGCCAGTTGCGCTTGATAACGGATCTGATCCTGCAAGGGATCGTCTCCCGCTGTAATACCTCCGGTATCGATCAGGATAAACTGACGATTACCCCATTCACATCGGGTGGATAGCCTGTCCCGCGTCACGCCAGGCCAATCCTCCACAATCGCCAAACGTTCTCGAGCAATTCGATTAAACAGCGTTGATTTGCCGACGTTGGGTCGTCCAACGACTGCGACGATCGGTAATGGTTTCATTCCTTCTCCTCCTTGGGGTTTTGACAAATAGCGTCTACAAATTCTTCCCCATCGACCTCGACAACTTCTACCCTGCGATCAACTGCCGCCTGAAGTTGGGAAACCGTTGTTCCGTCTAGAAAGACCGATTCTCCATGGCGGATCATCACTTGCGGCAAGAGAACTATCTGTTCATCAGGGATGCTCCGATATTTAAAAAAGTTTATTATATCTCTCCCAGTCACAAGGCCAGCCACTGTAACCTGTTGACCAAAGAATCCATTCTCAACCGGGTAGATATCCAATCCGACATCGGGCGCCAGGGGTTGCATTTTTTCTCGAATAAGTTCCCAAAACCCAATGGCGTCTTTCCCTGTCACGATGCCAAAAGAGCCTTTCGAAGCCTTAAGTCTTGCCGCATTTCTCTGGGCGGCCTCTTCCACCTCGCGTTCCATAAGTCTCCAAAGACCAACGCCGTTATCCAACTGTTCAAAGTCTTCATATGCCTCATAAGGCGGCAAATCGAGCCCGGCTTGGATATAAAATTCATCCGTCGCCCAAACCCAGCGAGTATCCGCCTTCTCCAAGCAATGTTTCTGCCATGCTTCGACCATCTGAATAACATTGAGCGCCTCATCCGGCGAAAACTTTCGAAGCGACGGGAGTTCTTCTCTACAATGAGTCAAACCCACCGGCACAACGGCAAGCGTCTGTACAGACGGCCATCGCTTGAAGAGATTGGAAAGCGTCTCTCCGAGAACATCTCCATCATTGATTCCCGGACAGAGAACGGCTTGCGTATGACATTGTATACCCAGATCGCCCAGACGTTGGAGATCCTCCATAATTCGCCCAGCACGAGCCTGTCCCAATAGTCTTTGTCGAACATCGGATCGCGTCGCATGGACCGAAACATAGAGCGGACTTAAATGGAATTGTTTCAGTCGTTTCCAATCCGTGTCTCTGAGATTGGTTAAGGTAATATAGCTTCCTTGCAGAAACGATAGGCGATAGTCGTCATCCTTTACGTAGAGGCTTGCTCGTTGCCCTTTAGGCATTTGGTCGACGAAGCAAAAGATACAACGGTTGGCACAAGGTGTTATGCCATCGAAGACAGCCTCTTCAAATTCCAATCCCAAGCCCTGATCTTCACGCTTTTCAATATAGATCTTCCTTACTTCTCCCGCAGTTCCCGCAACTAAAAGATCAATCTCTGGGTCGGCAACTAGATAAGAGTAATCAATCAGATCGTTAAGCGGTTGCCCATTGATACTGATGATGCGTTCCCCTGGAATCAGACCATACTTGGCGCCTATTCCCTCGGGATCGACGCTGCAAATGACGGCTCCCGCCTGGTGTGGTCTCATCATCAGTCTCCCCCTAAAACCGTCTTATATTTCGCTTTGCTTCAAACACAATCCTTCTGTTAACACAGTTTTTCCCAGCCCATCGATTCAGACTACGAATTAAATGGCAAGTCTGGTAAAAATATACGGAATAGAGGTTGCATGTACGATGCAGTCTATGTAGAGAAGATTGAAACGTTAGGAGGAATTACTGGTGGATTGGCTGCGAACGATCATACGCTTTGTCGTTTCGGCTCTGGTGCTAATGTTCATCGGTTATCTGGTGCCTGGTTTCAGCGCGCTCTCTTTTGGTTCCGCATTACTGGCGGCACTGGTGATCGCGGGTCTCAGCTATCTTGTGGAGCGCTTCATTAGTAAGGACGCATCGCCTTACTCCCACGGCGTGGTAGGTTTCTTAGTCTCTGCCCTCGTAATCTATCTCGCCCAATTCATCGTTCCTGGACTCTCTGTTTCCATTATCGGAGCGCTATTAGCGTCTTTAGTCATTGGATTGGTGGATCTTTTTATTCCCACAAAAATCCGTTGATCCTGGTGAAAAACCGGCGAAAGCCGGTTTTTTAAATTCAAGGAAAACATGGAGTCCGTATAATTCTCAATCAAAATTTGCTATTGTCTCAAAAAAACGTCGAGCGTTCTCCTGCGAATCGGAGTATGCCGATGCCAAACTACCCCATTTAATTTTTTAACGGAAATTCGCTGACTTGTCAACCCCTTAATCTAAACACCTAATTGTTGACGTGACCCACTGCATAGAAATTACCCCTTGTCGTCCACGCCAACATAAAATTTTTCATGTTTCGCTTGACCAACGGTTGTTGACGTGGCCGACCGACTTCATCCAATGGGGAGAGAGCATTCCATCAAGATAGAATTGTTCTCCGTTCCAAAGCAATATTATAACTAAACCATTATGGAGAATAAATCTTCGGGATCTATTCTGAACTTCCATGATATGGTTGAAGATTACTTTCATAACACCACCATGCGTAACGATGGCAACATCGCCACTCTCCCGATGAGCAGCATCATATAAAGCCGGCAGGACGCGGCGGAGGACACTTTCATCCTGTTCCACACCGGGTATTCCTTCCCATGTGGCTAAATCATTATGGCGTTCGATCTGAATCTCGGCAAGGGTCTTTCCTTCGAAGGGCCCTAGATCGCGTTCACGGAACGCCGACTCCGACCGGACCGATAATCCGCATGCCCGTCCAATGATCTCCGCCGTCTCCATCGCTCGACTCTGATCGCTGCTTATGAGGGAAGTCAGCTGAAATCTGTCCAAAAATTCCCCAACAACCTTCGCTTGCTCCCTTCCTGTCTCATTCAATGGTACCTCTCTCCGACCCTGCGCTCTTCCTTCAAGATTCCAATCGGTTTCGCCATGGCGGATGAGGTAGATATACTGCGACATTGATTTTCCTCCTTAAAGCGACCCCTCGTAGATATTCCCTCATGAAAAAAGCCTGCCTTTTCTTGGATGGGCAGGCTCCTAAGTCTTACTCCCGGATCTGTTCCGCTAGACGTAGAAAACGGTTGACCGCAAGATCAATCTGGGTTGCCAGACGGTAATTGTCGTCCAGTGCAGGACAAACATTCGGAGGTGTCTTTAAATCCTCTTTTAAACGGCCAATCTCCTCACGAAACCGAAGAAGTTGATGTTCCCAACTTAGTGCCAACACCGGTATGGCCAAACCCCCCTTCTCCTCTTTCCGTTTCATCCAGGGTTTCCTGCAGTTCCCAAGACACCCGCGCCACCGGCGCAACGATCATCTGAGCAATCCGATCGCCTCGTTGGACTACAAAAGGTTCTTTGCCAAGATTGATAAGGATAACAGAGATCTCTCCGCGGTAATCTGCATCAATGGTTCCAGGAGAATTAACAAGCGTCACGCCGTATTTTGCAGCTAAACCACTGCGGGGACGAATCTGTGCCTCATATCCTTCGGGTAATGCAACCGCAATTCCCGTGGAGATTTTCTGGTATTCCCCGGGTTTTAATGAGATTAATTCGTCGACAGCAGCCAACAAATCCATTCCCGCTGAAGCTGAAGTCATATAGGCTGGTAATGGAAGATCATCGGCATGAGGAAATTTGCGTATACCCACCGTTACTAATATCATCGGTTCCACTCCTCAATGGACTTAGGAATATTTGAAGAAAACGGACCCACCGCAGCTAACACCATGCTCTCGGGTTCAAAGATTCGGCGAGCCATGGCCTGAACATCCTCTGCCGTTATGTTTTCGACCCGTGCCACGACCTCTTCCGGAGTGACGAAATGACCATAGAACATCTCCGATTTGGCAAGACGGCTCATAAGGTTGCTGGTGTTTTCCAAACTCAACCAAAGATTACCTTTAAGCTGCTCTTTAGCACGCTTGAGTTCTCCATCATGAACGAGATGCTCTCTGAGATGCTCGAGTTGTTGGCGGACGATGGAGACGACTTGTGATAGGTTACCCATGCTTGTTCCCGCATAAATGGAGAAGATGCCTGTGTCGCGATAAGCGGCGTGGCTGGATCCTGCACTGTATACCAGCCCTCGCTCTTCCCGAAGTTCCTGAAACAACCGGGAGCTAACGCTCCCACCTAAAATGCTGTCCAAGATCAGCATGGCATATTTCTCCTCATGGGTGCGGGAGACTCCTTCGGCCCCGATACAAAGGTGAACTTGTTCGGTGTCCTTCCGCCGAATAGTTGTTCTCCGCCGTTCACAGGAAGTTGTTTTCGAAGAAACCGGTGCAAACCCTGCCAATGAAGCCCACCATCGTTCCGCTTCGGCAACCACTTGCTCAATATCGATATTACCAGCCACTGCTAGACAGGCATTGGCCGGATTATAAAATCTCTTCCAATAGTCTACGACTGTATCTCGGGAGAACCCCTTAATGGTCTCCGGCGTTCCTAAGACAGGATAACCCAATGGATGACCCATCAGTAAAGATTCGGCCAGCAGATCATGGACGATTTCGTCGGGTGAGTCTTCGTAGGACTTAATCTCCTCTTCGATGACGTTTCGCTCCTTGGAAAGATCGTCCGGATCAAAAAGGGGATTAATGATCATATCTGCCAAAAGCTGCATTCCAAGGTTAAAATGTTGATCTAGCGCCTTGGCATAGAAGCAGGTATACTCTTTGGTGGTAAAGGCATTTAAATGCCCCCCCACTGCATCGATGCTCTCTGCGATATCTTTGGCGGTACGGTTTTTCGTGCCCTTAAAGACCATATGCTCGATAAAATGGGAGATCCCCTGTTCGTTCAAGGCTTCATTCCGCGAACCGCACGCTACCCATAACCCGATGGAGACCGAGTGCACGTACGGAATGGTCTCGCACACAATCCTAAGTCCGTTGGATAAAATCGAACGATGGTACATTCCAGCGACTCCTTTTGCTCAACTTGTGATAAGCTCTATCGTTTCTTTGGGATATCATGGCAGTGTCAAGAGATCTTCTACTCTAATCGATAGTATTTGCTGATGAGTTGCTAGAAAAGCATCCTCCGATTTCTTTGATTCGAGATAAGCAAAAAAATTCCTGTCATTTTCGGTAATAACTATAAATTTTCTTTGCATCTCCGGGATATCCGGTTTAAAACCACCATCTATTCATATTATCAAGGATTTTTACTCCATGTCCAGCAAATTTCCATGTCTTAATAACTTTTTTTTCCTAAGGTTACTGTTGTTAACGGTTATGGTGACATCTCCATAAAGGGTTTTGGCCAGCTAGAGCGAATTTATTACCCTGTTCCATTATGTAAATGTGGGGTGAGACTATGTCCCAGAATCTTTGGATCACCGTCATCGCTGTCGCTGTCTATCTCACCTCTGCCGTTGGAGGCAAAAACTCCCCTCCTCCGCCTGCGCCTTCAACTCCTCCTCCGATCCAACAACCCGCGACGAACGGAACAACAAAGACGGTTTCAGTCTCCCGGGAAGCCGTTAGTCTGAGAGAAAATCGAGCAGCCGGTTCTCAAATCCTCGCAACGCTTCCGAAAGGAGTTCGGCTATCCGTCGAACAGGACGAGGGAGATTGGTATAAGGTTCGAACCGACGATGGAAAAGTTGGATGGGTCGCGCGCTGGATGACACAACCGGCTTCTGCGACGACAACTCGACCCTCATCCTCTTTTGAGGTTGTTGGTTATTATGCGGAGAATAACAGGAACGACACTCGAGCCTATGCCTCTTTAGCCAAAAACCTCGATAAAATAACAGCTGTAGCGCCATTTTTCTATCGCGCCGACGGTTATGGAAATATCTCCGGCAACCATAACAACAACTTGATGAAACTGGCAAAATCCAACAACATCAAGACTTTAGCATTGGTTCACAATATCCAATCCGACAATTTCAGCAGTACGGCCATAAGTAAGCTCTTAAATAGCCCATCGGCACGCAGTCGGGCGGTGAATGGCATCCTCCGTCTGCTACAGGAACAAGGTTACTCCGGCGTCAACATCGATTTTGAAGGGGTCCCCAGCAAAGATCGGGCAAAGCTGACCGCATTCTTTAGAGAACTCTCTTCGGTCTTAAGGCCCAAAGGTTTGCTGGTTACCGCTTCGCTCCCCGCCAAGACCCGGGACGATCCTCGTTCTTCGTGGTCCGGCGCTTATGATTATGCGGCAATCGCTCCCTACCTCGACCAAGTGATGATCATGACCTATGATCAGCACTACAGAAACGGTCCGCCGGGACCTGTAGCCTCTCAAAACTGGGTCGAGCAAGTCATTAGTTATACGGTAAAAAACTTCCCGGCTAACCGAGTCCTCATGGGAATTGCCGCTTATGGTTATGATTGGACCAGCAAGTCCGGTAGAGCGTTGAATTTCAATGCTATTGATCAACTGATCAAGAAACACAAAATAGTTCCCAAGTGGCACTCCACGCATCAAGTCCCCCATTTCACCTATTATGCATCGGGAGTGCGCCATGAAGTATGGTACGAAAACCAACACAGCACCGCGGCAAAACTTCGAATCGCCGAAAAGTATAAGATCGGAGGCGTCGCTATCTGGCGCTTAGGTTATGAAGACCCAGGAATCTGGAGATTATTCTGATCAACGACTTCCTAAGTTATTTCTCAGTGCATATCGAAACCATGAAGAAAAGTCCGGTACTGAATATTCAGTATCGGACTTATTTTGAAAGAGCAGAGAGTCAGCGTTTCTTTTTGGAAGATTTATTTTCTTCCAAATTACTTCTCCAGCAGCTTAGAGACGGGCACTGGATGAAGTCCCTTTGCTCTTAAATCATCAATGACCCCCCGGAGCGCTGCGGAGGTTGGCGCTGTGGGATGCATCAAAACAATGGAACCGGGTTTGATCCGTGTTCGAACCCTTTCGCGAATGACTTCGGGGGCGGGTCTCTTCCAATCCACCGTGTCGACCGTCCAAAGAATCGTCTTAAACTTTAAATCGCCTGCAACACTCAGTACATCTTGATCAAACTCACCATACGGAGGAGCGAATAGTCTGACCGGCGCTTTCATCAACGTCTGTTCCATAAGTTGATGATTTTCTTCGATCAGACGCACCAATGCTTCACGTCCCATTTGGGCGGGATGGCCATGATACAGTCCATGATTGGCGATCTCATGGCCATCGGCAGCAATCTTCTGGAGAAGATCAGGAAATTTCTTTACCCACGTACCGACAAAGAAGAACGTGGCTTGAACCTTCGATTCTCTAAGAATCTCCAATATTCTTGGTATCTCTTCTTCTCCCCAAGCCACATTGAAGGTCAAACTTACTTGGTTCTTTAGCGGATTCCCTTCATAGATGGGTTTGTAGAACGACTGATCCAATGCAGCGGTTACGCGATAGGTTAAAAGGCGTATCGTTGTGCCTGGCCGCGCCTTCATAACCATCTTTACTGTTCCTTCGACATCTACATCAATCCCATCGGACTCCGGGATCAATTCACCTGTTTCTTGGAAATAGCCGGCATTCCTTGGTGACCGTCGAACTTCCCGCGCCATCTCCAAAACCAAACGATGAACCTCTCGCTCATAGAGTCCCGCCATGGATTTTCCCTCTAACATCACACCGCGGGGCACACCATAATAAGCCCGAGCGATTCTAGGCAGGCGGGGAATGGACAGCAACCCAAGAATAACGAAGATAAATCCGATAAAAGCTCTTCTTATCTGGTTACTGGAGATGACGACAACTTGCATGATAAGTCACGCCTCCGTTCCGTTTGGCTTGGAACAACATCTCCAACGGGAGGGGTCGAACGAAGGCGTTGGCGACCGGTATGATCGACGTAGGTCTCGCCTTGAAGCAAGATCTGTGATATTGGGATAATCCGATATCCATCCTTCGTTAGATTGCTCAAAAGCGCATCAATCGCCGCCGGGGTATGTTTACCTGCATTATGAAATAGCACAATGGATCCGGGTTTTACCCGAGAATAAACCCTTTGGGTCATCTCGGCGCTGCTAAGGTTGCGCCAATCCAAGGAATCCACATCCCATATGATGGTGACATATCCACAGGTTTTAGCCGTTTCAATCACTTTGTTGCTGTATTCGCCAAAAGGCGGACGAAATAAAAATGGTTTTTGACCTGTAAGTTCCACTATCAATTGATGCGTCTTATTGAGCTCTTCCGCGATCCGCTCCGTGCTTAGGCTATTTAAATGAGGATGGGTATATGTATGATTCCCAATTTCATGGCCTTCTTCAGCGATTAACTTCACCATCTCCGGATACTTCTCCAACCAGAAACCCCCGAGAAAAAACGTGGTTTTCACCTTATTTTTGCGTAGTATCGCTAAGAGTTCCTGGGTCTGATCCGCACCCCAAACCGCGTCAAAGGAGAAGGCCACCTTCTTATCCGTGGTCTCTACAGAGTAGATTGGGATAATCTTCCCCGCTAGAAGCGATGAGACCACTCGCCAAGACTCTTGACGCAGCATTGGAACGGCCACAAAGAAGAACAGCACAAAGCCGGCGCCAAGGAAGACTAAAAGACGCCGGCCATTAATTACCCAAATACGCATCGCTTCACCCCCGTCCTGTTAAACGTCTATGATACGGAGGGAAGCCGTAGAACCAATAATCCGAATTCCTTACTCTTCCGCTAAATGCAAGGCCATTCGTGCAACCCTTGACATCACATCCCGTGGGCCAATGATCTCTTGTAGCTCTGCCATGCTATCATGGATCTCTTTCATTCTTTGTGGAGAAGCCAGGATATCCAGGGCAGCCCGGGCCAGATTCTCATCGGTGCATGCTTCTTGAATAAATTCGGGAACGATCCTCTTTCCCAAAATCAAGTTGGGAAGCGCAAGAAGGACTCCTTCTTCGCGGATCTTACGATCGGCAAGACTCCGATAGATAACCGCCGATACCGAACTCACCCGATAGGCTAGGATTAAGGGCAAACCTAAGATTGCCGCCTCCAGCGTCGCCGTTCCCGAGGCGATCAATCCAAGATCCGCACCGGCCATCGCCGCATAGGAGTTGCCTTTTAAAAGCTCAATTGGCGGATGCTCCACACTCTGCATAATTCCGTCAACTTCCACGTCATTTATCGATGGAGCGACTGGGAGCACAAAACGCGCATCGGGTCGATGGGCTGCAATGATGTGGGTAGCCCTCAACATAATGGGCAATAATCGCCGCAGTTCCTGCCACCGGCTTCCCGGCAAGAGGGCGATAAGGGGTTGTCCGGGTTCCAGACCCCTTTGACCGCGAAACTCTTCTCGGGTAGTCTCTGATTTTACCCGATCGATTAGGGGATGTCCCACATACTCTGCATCCACGCCATAATTTCGATAAAAATCAGCCTCAAAGGGTAAAACCGCTGCCAATTTGCTGACGCACCCTCCCATGCGAACAGCGCGTTTTCGTCCATAGGCCCATGCAGACGGTGAAAAAATACAAAGAACGGGGATGCCATGTCGATGCGCCCGTTCAGCCAATGCCAGGTTAAACCCGCCAAAGTCAACCCAGATCATCAAATCAGGGCGTCTCTCCTGCCAGCTGGCTTCAAAACGATTCAATAAACGTTTAAAGAGTCGATAGTTCTTGACCACTTCGATGAAACCAATGGTGCTTTTGGCTGTCGGATCATAGAGAATCTCCACGCCCGCTGCAGCCATCAAAGGTCCACCCATTCCACGGATTTCAGCTTCGGGATCGATCCGCTGAATCGCGCGAACCAGGTCAGCGCCGTGCATATCACCAGAATGCTCTCCTGCGGAGATAAAATAGCGCATTAGAATTACCCCGCTTTCACAAATCCAACATATTTTATCGCTTTATTCCCAAATGACGAGGAGTGTCTCCGGACGAATTGTTATTGAACGAAGACTTAGAGGGAACGGAATTCGAAGCGGGATCTTCAAGCCTCCGACCGACTCTTTCAGCTTATCTAGCCATCGCTTAGGCAGATTAATACCCGCTATGTCCAGTGTTTCCGGTTGGAAGACAAGGCCTTCGTCGTTGCTTGCCAACGGTCCGACTGATGTAAAGGCAACCTCCCCAAAACCGAAGTTAAACCGACCCCTTAACCTTAGTTCATCCTCAAGGAAGTCAATCTCAGGTTCCCACTCGGGATATTCCTGTCGCAACCATGTATTCAAAGCCATTTCATCGATCTCCACCACCAACCGGCTTTGATCCATCGCTCTCCAGATCACTTCTTTGGAGATGAGCAGTTTAACCGGATCCACTTGGAGACGTCGACTCTCAAATTCTAAGCGTCGATAACGCAGGCCGTTGATTGTAGTAAAATTTAACCCCGATACTTTCAGATCATGAAAAACACCGTTTAACATGTCGCGAGGTTCGACGGGTCCCACCCGTACTTGAAGTTCTTCAGCCGTAGCCAATTGACGCCGGAGGGCCCACTCCAACCCATGTCGAAAAGCCCGTGCGATTAAGCGCGGGCCAGCAAGTCCAATGATAATCCCGATCATAACTAGAATGGTCAGAAAAAATGCCTGACGTTTCAGAGCGGTCTCCCTTTCTTAAAAAAATACTAATTATCTTTCCATCCACCGTCGCAGAACGGCATGGAAGGAGTCGAGCTCACGGTTTAGTTCTCCAACAATTTCTACATATTGTCGACGAATAGCATCCAGTCTTCCAACGCTATCTTCAAAACCTTCCATTAGATTGTTTACAAAATCAGGATGATTGATATGATACATACGACCAGATATACCCAGTTCTTCATAAAGCATGCCATGTTTAGGATAGCTTATCAAACCTAATGTCGGAATCCCATTTCCGATAGCGCATACGTTTGAATGGAATCTCATCCCTAAAATCATATCACAATGACGATATGAATCAAAGATCATTTCCGCCCCCTGAGTATTTGCGTTTAAAAGGGGAGCAACCGTCGTTCGACTCCGCCGATAACTATCCCGTATTCTTTCCAGAACATGAGAAATAATCGCCAAATCCGAATAAATATGGGGATAAAAAACCACAGAATAATCGCTAGTCGCCATGACGTCATTGAGGAACCGAGCCATACGTTCCGAAAACGCGTCCATTTCTCCACCGTAACGAATCTCCGGCATATCACATGCCAAACAGACTCCAATAGATTTACCCCTAGGATTCTCTGGATGAGATGTTCGATTAGGCTGAAAGAAAAATCCTCCGTCAGGTATGCGGTAAATCCCTTGCAAAAAGTCTCTAGCATAATATTTTTGGAGCATAGAAAATGAGCCGTCGTTACGTACCGATACCATATATTTCTCCGGATGCTCTAGCAAATAGCTTAAAAAAGCTCCAAATTTTTTAATATTTATTTCGGAAATACCTTTCCCATCATCAAATCCAATGCCATTAAAGAAGATTGGCGGACGAATTTCCGCTAATGTCTCGTGTGAGAGGTCGATGGTGGTGGCAGTCGCTGAATAATCCCAACAGGCTTCAAAAAAATTCCCGCCCCCAAATATAACTAAGTCAAACTGGTTAGCCTCTTGGGCAAAGCTACTATCAAATTTTCGCAGATTCCAAGAACGATAAAAGCAACGAATCTCCACATCATGAAATAATACATTAGAGCAAACATTTTCCATGAATTTTCTCCGAAATCCTTGATGATTTGCTTCATCGCCTATATTGCCACTAAAGCTCGCCACATGCATTACTTTCAAGGGACGATTCATTGACTATCCTTCACCGCCTGTTTTTTTAAATAATATTCAGCTATGTCAAGATCGGCAAGATCATCGATATCCACCGCGTGAGACTTATCCATCATGAATCCATATATATTATCATTAAAGCTCGTCTGAGCCGTGATATCACGAATCCAGTTTATATAGATGGCACCATTTACTCGATAATAGACTGGTAGATCCTGTCTACGTATCGTGCTAGAATCAGGGATCAATCTGTTTAGGCGTAGAGTTTGCGAATCCATCGTCCGAATAAAGAGAGGATGATCATCTACCGGCGTAATACTGACCAAACTCGATAAGTTCATCTGAACAAAAATCTGCACTGCTTTTTGTATATCGCTAGCAGTCCGAAGAGGTTGGGTAGGTTGAAGCAAAACCATTATATCGTAATTGCGTCCCATTTTTTTAAGGTTCGCTAAAGCATGAAGAACAGCTGAAATGGTCTTGGCATCATCGGTGGCTAATTCAGACGGACGCATAAATGGAACCTCTGCCCCACAAGAAATAGCTGTCTCAGCAATGGTCATACTATCCGTGCTAACGATGATATCTTCAAAGACCCCCGCATCCAATGCCGCACGAATTGTATAGTCAATTAGTGGTCTTCCATATAGTGGGATAATGTTTTTGTTCTTAATTCCTTTACTTCCACCCCTTGCAGGTATAAGTGCAAGAATCTTATAACAATTCATCAGATCATCACCTTGCTAAATCATAAAAAACTTTTTGTAAGTTAGTTCGCCAAATGCGATGATCATTCATAATTTCCATGAAAAGTTCAGCACTTTTACCATGCCCAAAGTGCTCCATGACCATCCGATGATCATCAATGTGACTGATGGCTGATAGGATCTGTTCTTCATCTTCTTCGACATGTTGGATATTCTTAAGGATTAAAGGATCGTAACGCCGATTTTGCCGACTTCCAATATCGATTGAAGGCACTCCATAAACACATGTCTCCCGAATTCCAGCGCTGGAATTACCGATCATAAAATCCGTATGTTTTAAGAGCGTCAGGAAATATTCAAAACGAATGGATGGAAAGACCCGAAAGTTGGGTTTATCCTTTAACTCCATTAACGCTTCTAAAATAATCTCCGTTCCCGGATCATTGTTGGGATAGATTACTACATAGTTTTTGCCCGATTGAACCAACGCATTGATCACAACAGAAATTTTCTCTCTGATTTCCTTATATTCCGTAGTTACGGGGTGATACATAAATATCCCGTATCGTTCAAAAGCAATATCATAACGAGAACATACTTCAAAAATGGATGGAAGATTCTCGTTCATCATTATGTCGAGATCTGGCGATCCAATCACAAAAACTTGTGATTGATCCTCTCCCAACTGAACCAGGCGCCTTTTAGCACTTTCGTTAGCAACAAAATGTAAATGGGCTAGTTTGGAAACGGCGTGACGGATCGATTCATCAATGGTACCTGAGACTTCTCCTCCTTCTACGTGAGCTACCAGGATATTATTGAATGCTCCGACGATAGCTCCAGCCAAAGCTTCTAAACGATCTCCATGAACAATAATCATATCCGGCTCTATCGTTTTTACATACTCCGAAAACTGACGAATTGTCGTTCCGAGTGAAACATCCATTGAACTTCCTTCGAGTATGCCCGTGGCCAAATGAACGTTGCGATAACCATCCTTTGAAATCTCCGAAAAGGTAGCGCCGTACTTCTTTAGTAGATGCATTCCAGTTACAAAGATATGGCAACTATGCAACGGACTGTCTTCGATTTTCCGCATTAATGGTTTTAGTTTGCCATAATCAGCCCGTGTTCCAGTGATAAATACCACTTTACGGATCATTCTTATCACTCCGTATTAGATGATTTAGATTATCATGGACCATTGTAAATGAAGGTCTTTCGAGATATTCACCTTTGCACAGCGTCCAAGAAGTCCTTGATATTTTTCAGCCGGTATCTCTCCCGTACCCGGTCTTTTAACCCAAATATTTTCTGAGGTCAATCGTTCTCCAGCACTAATGTCTTTTATTGCCACGACCGTCGCAAAGGCGAAATCCATTGTAACTTGTTCTTCCTTAAGCGGTACCTTTTCTCCGCCGCGCATTGCAAAGATCTCCTTTGTAGACCGGATCAGATCTTTTAATGTAGGCTCGTCCATTGAGCATATAATGTCCGGACCAGAACGTTCCATTGTATCAGTAAAATGCCTTTCAACTAACGATGCTCCAAGCGCAACTGCAGCTATAGAAGCATTATTATTGACTGTATGATCGGAAAGACCCACGATGGCTTGGGGAAACTCCCGCATCAACTGTTGCATCGCTCCCAAACGCACCAGATGAAACGGAGTAGGATATAGATTTGTGGTATGCATTAATGCAAAGGGAATGCCTCGATCTTCAATAATGTCAACAGCTTTCCGAATGCTTTCAATACCATTCATCCCTGTAGAAACAATCATCGGTTTTCCAAAAGATGCCACATGGTCAATCAATGGGTAGTTATTTAACTCACCAGACCCGATTTTGTATGCCTTAACTCCCATTCGTTCCAATCGTTCAGCGGCTGCTCTCGAAAATGGAGTACTTATAAAGAGCATCCCTTTAGACTCTACATAGGCCTTCAGTTCAATTTCTTCTTCTTCCGCCAAAGCACATTGCGCCATAATATCATAGATAGAAAGATTTGAATTGCCAGGAATTACTTTGCGGGCTAATGGACTCATTTCATCTTCTACCACATGAGTCTGGAGCTTTATTACCTCGGCGCCCGCACGATGCGCCGCATCCACCATGGATTTTGCGATAGAAAGATCACCATGATGATTTATGCCGATCTCTGGTATGATAAAGGGTTCGTATTCAGGTCCTATTCTTCTTCCTTCGATCTCAATATACTGCATGAATTCAACCCACTTTCACATCCAAGAAAAATAACGAATGGTCTTACTTATGAATCATCAAGTCCCTAGATTTTTCCCTGACAATTCCCAGTAAATCCTCATCCGAACGGAAATATGGCACATGACATCCTTTACATCTGCTTGTCTCATGTCGTCCGTTCCATTGATCGAACCGTAATCGTTTATACAAATCATTATTCCATATCTCTTCAATTGATTTACATTCGTTTATATCACCCATTAATAGACGAAAGTCAAAATCCCCACAACATGCACTCACTTTCCCGTCATAACCCAACGTCATTTCAGTAAAAGGCAGTGAGCATGGGGGTAAACGTTTTGGACTATTATTCCGCGCATAAAAGATCATCTCCCGAAGTCTTTCATCCGCTAATTCCTTAAAAAAACGCGGAGGTGACATCAGATCGAGTTTAATATGGTCGACGTAGGGTTGCCATTGTTGATAAAATGCTTCACAATCCGTCTCTTTGGTTAGAAGACAATGGGCAAGAATTGTCATCCTCCACCGTAAACCATCACGATAATCCTTTAAAAGCGCAACATTCTCCACTGTCTTTTCAAATTGAGCTCCCTTTCTAAAAAACTCATAGGACGTTTTATCCCATCCTTCAATCGATAATTGTAAGGTATCGGGGATCGCATTGGATATCGCAAGTTTTTGCAAGAATTTATCATTTAGCATGGTCGCATTAGTACTTACAACAACTTTTATCCCCTGATTTTTGATCTCCTTGATAAAATATAGAATTTCCCTGTGAAGCAAGGGTTCTCCAGATGAATAAAGGCGGATAACTTGAGCATAATCCCGAACCATTTCTAGGGCTTTGTGGAAGGTTTCCTTTGACATAAATCCTGTTTTTCGCTCTTTCATATAAGTATGGCTACACATCGGACACCGTAAATTACAGTAATTCGTTACTTCAAAAACAAATGTTGATGGAGGAACCATCTGATAATCTCGAATCTCATTGGATTGGTTAAATGCGTTTTGTGGGTTTAGTCTTATGGATAAACTATTAAAGAGTTTTTGATCCCCCTGTTTTGCACTGTATTTATAGGCTAATTCATGAGCCTCACTGGGGTTACATCGATTTTGACTGTAAAGAGAGTAAAAATGGCTTTCCAATTTATTCTTGTCAAGAATTTGATAAATCTCTTTTAATGTTTCCTCTTCTAGAGGCTTACATTGTTGTATTTTATAATAACCTTCCTCGAGCTCCTGTAATGAACCAGCCTGGCATATTTTGTCCTTATATATAGTTTTTACCATTGATACGAAAATACTCTCCGCAATGTTTTTATTCCCCAAATTATTCGGATGAACCCCATCACTGCATAGATTTTTTTCTCCTCCACTTTCAAAGGATTGAAAAACATCCACAAGATACGCATTATGCGTCTGCTGAATTATTTCGCAAAGGCGGTTATTATAAATAATAGTGCGTTCATAACTACCTGAGTGCTTTTCATAAGCTTCTGACGATATTCTTGGTATATTAACAAAGATAGACGACTTCAAACATTGCAACGAAGAACATGCACGAATAAATTCTTCTATATTCTTAACATATTCATCTTCGAATACCCATGGACTTTTTCCGACCCATTCTTGATGGGGTGCCCATTTTATACCATCCCGTGGCCAACAATCGACAATGCCAATCTGTAAGATCAAGTAATCCGGCTGGTTTAAATATACTACTTCTGTCCAATCCTGAATCAGATCATAGGAGGTTTTATAACGTTTTGAGTGGTTTAGCAGAAGAATATCCTCTAAAAATTCTTTAGACAACATCTGACGCAGTTGTTCCGGGTACGTCTCTTCATATTTGACTTCAATTTCATTGGAATGTTTATACATACGAGGTAAACCAAAACTGTCTCCTAAGACTACAACTTTCATTGTTACACCCCATCCAAAACAGTCTTAGAGTTGGACATAAAGACCGGATCTACCAATTCCAGATCCTTTTTTAGATTAGAAATAAGCTTACCAAAGTGTACAATAACTAATCTCACTTTTTTCTTTATATCCGTTTCAAAGCGAATATCACTGATATTGATTGATAAAAATTCAAAGGCAATACGTTCCATAGGCATTAAGAAAATATGGTAAAATTCATTCTCTGTAATTCGTTTCATTATCCTATCAAAGGATTGAATAGTTAGTTCAAGTTGTTTTTCGTTCTGCGTTTTGCTGAGCTCTTCCAGGGTTTTAAGTGCATTATTCGCTTTTTTCAAATCATCTTCAAGCTTGATGCGCGACTGTGACAATCGTTTAAAACATCCCATAATATAGTTTCTGTCATATCTTTTTGCACCATCCGGCGACAAGTACCATTTGGAATCGACCACCTTTTCCCTTAGCCTTGTTGCTATCACTTCTTCTAATGGAATAAATTCCGCTCCCCGGATCTTTGCCCCACCTTTAGTTGAATTGATTATTGTCATTCCATTTAGTCCCTTGATAAAGTTCTCCATCTGCAATCGCATGTTGTTAAATGATTTTGATGTGTTGACTTGACCACCATAAACATCCTCTACCGTGAGGGCGGTCTCCCGCATACTCTCCGTCACTACCGAGGAGATATGACTATACCGAATTCCATCGGCATAAACCATTTCATTTAGATAAGCCAAGTTTTGTCCTACTAATACTACGAATTTGCATCCCAAACGATATAAAACCTGGAGAGTAACAAGGGCAATTGTGGAGGTATCATTAATAACTCCAGGAACAGTTCCATCGGAGTAACGCAAACAGTATTGAGCAAAGGCATCCTGACTAATAATCATATGAAGTTTAGGACCCTTAAAGCGCCGGACAACTTCATAGCCAACACTACTTCCAAAGATCAACGGAAATGTATCCTGACCATCTTCGATAATTTGTTTAAATACATTAATGCTGGTATGGGAAGGAACATAAGCACACGCCGCGTCCGGTATAATTCCATATTTAACCAAGGTATTAACGGCGGATCCAACAGAAAAAATGTATGCTGAACCCTTCTCCTTGATCTCTGCAATTCGGGGCAGATCTTGATTTAGTGAAGGTCCGGCAGACACCAAGATAATTGGGCAATTGGCAAAATATTCCATCTTCTCCAGTATGTTTTGAGTACAAATAACGTTTTGAAAATTGTAGAGGCTATTCAAAGTCCAGCGTTTTTCAAAGGCACTATTGACATTTAACTCCATCTTTCTTGCGGATATAATTTGAGTAAATTTCTTAGAGAAATCTTTGAACTTACTATAAAATATCCTTTCATAACTAGGGAGACTAATAAAGAGTACGCGTTCATTTATACGCTGAGCAAAATCATTAAGCAAACGCCTGCGGTCATCGGAGGTAGTCTCCAAATAAATACCGCTTAATTGTTTTTGCGGTAGATTATTTAGGGAATGTGTTTCCAAGTAACGATAGAAGATTCCTAGTTCAGGTTCGTATAGAGTAAATCGCTTCTGAGGGTACATCTTCATTAAAGCCTGGATATGGTACCCCAAGCCAATTCCGTAGAAAAAAAAGTGTTCATATTCATTCGTGTCCTGCAATTGCGAGACAAATCTCTCCGCTTCTTGAACGGGATCATACTTGCTATGAAGATAGACTGTTTCATCATCTTCCCGTCTAACACTTAGCGTAGGGTCCCCTCTTCGACTTTTTTCCAAGACATAAGGCGTACGATAAGAAATCGCCTCATGGTCCTTGACCAATTTATATATCATCGGGAACCTTATGTTTAATATTTCTAGATTGTCCGCTCGAATCATGCTAATTAACCTCTTTGCTCTGGATTTCCGTGACCATTTGCAAGTAGCGTTCCATTAACGGCATAATTTCATAGGTAATAAGATCCGCTAACAGGGTAAGATCAGAACGTTCCAAAGCGTTTTGGAGTTCTTTAATCTGATGGCTTAAATCTCTTTGAAAAACTGTAAAAATGTCTCCATAAGGCATCAATGCCGTGCTGGAATCGTATAACCAAGCCATACCTTCCAGCAATCTTTCAAAAGTTTCCCAAGTCTGCCTCGATGGTCCTTGGTATAGCTCGGCGCCTAAGGAATGAATACCGGCGATAAGTCGGCGCAAGTAGTCATCGGTCGACGCCAATATCTCCCGAATTAGCTGATTGGCATGGATCAACACAACATCGATATTTTGAATCGCTCCAATATTGTTCAATATATACTTATCCAATTCGTTATAGACATCCACACCGTCGACGTTAATGTGACTAATGACCATTTCGGAGTTGCCTATTTCTTCGAACATCGCCTGGAAGATTTTTTCAACCGTAGCCACTTCGTTAGCAAATTCTATTTTGGCGTCGCCAATTCTTATTTGCATGGGATAACCTCCTATACACTTGCTAATATTAATATCGGCTATCCATTCAATATCATTAATGACTTCAAAACAAAAACATTCTTTGGAAAAAAGCATTTTAGAGAACTCATACGAAAATCAGATTTGCCCTACGGGCAATAAATCTTCCAAAAAAGAAACTCTGGCTCTCTGCTCTTACAAAATTAAGCCATCCTTATCATCGATAAGAATGGCTTTAATAAATAATCTATCATTACCCCCGGTTATACGGCGACCGAAGAAAACTCTCCATTAAAAAGTCCAGTTCTCCGTCCATAACCGCTTGGACGTTGCCGGTCTCCGCCTCGGTGCGATGATCCTTCACCATGGTATATGGGCAAAAGACATAGGATCGGATCTGGCTCCCCCAGGCGATATCCATTTGTTCCCCTTTGATCTGCGCCATCTTCTCCTCGCGTTCCCGTCGTTGGAGTTCGGCCAATTTAGCGCGGAGCATTTGCATGGCGACTTCACGGTTTTGATGTTGAGAACGCTCATTTTGACATGCCACGATAATTCCGCTGGGAACATGGGTAATCCGGATGGCCGACTCGGTCTTGTTGACATGTTGTCCACCCGCGCCGCCGGAGCGGTAGGTATCGACCTTTAGATCCTCAGGGCGGATCTCGACGCTTTCATCATCTGTAATCTCAGGCACTACATCCACCGAGGTAAATGAGGTATGACGCCGTCCCGCCGCATCAAAGGGAGAGATGCGCACCAAGCGATGAACGCCCTTCTCCCCTTTGAGGTAAGCATAGGCGTATTCTCCGGCGATATGAAGCGTTGCGCTCTTGATGCCGGCCTCATCCCCAGGAAGAAGCTCCATGAGATCGACCTTAAGACCACGCTTTTCTCCCCAGCGCGTGTACATACGCAGGAGCATACTGGCCCAATCCTGGGACTCTGTACCGCCGGCTCCGGGATGGATGGATAGGTAAACGTTATGATTATCATACTCACCCGATAGGAGGGTTGTTAACTCCAGTTTGTCCAGGTCGTTAAGGAGACCATTATATCCCGTCTCAATCTCTGTCAGCAACTCCGTTTCGCCTTCGGCGACCGCAAGTTCCATAAGTTCCGAGAGCTCTTCGTGATGTTGCTGCATCTCCGACATCTGCTCCCGTTTTTCTCGAATCCGATTCAACTCCTGCAGGACGCTTTGGGCATGCTGTCCATCGTCCCAAAATCCAGGAGCCATTGACAGTTGTTCCAGTTCTCCCGCCCGTTGTTCCAATCGTTCGAGGTCAAAGATACTCCCTCATTTTTACTAAACGATCCTTCATTGACGACAATCCATTCCGCAGTTCACTAATCTCCATCAATTATCAACTCCTAAGTTGGTTATTCCGATGCTCCGCAGCATTTTTTATACTTCTTCCCGCTGCCGCAGGGGCATGGATCGTTACGTCCCACTTTTTTGCCGACAGAACGTTGTTGAACTGTGCTTTCTCCGTTCTCGCCCCGGTTTGTCACCACATTTCGGACTCGCCGCATCTGTCGAGGGTGTTCCTCCACCACCTCAAAGGTGAAGAGTATCCGAATGACATCCTCAGCCAAGAAACCCATCATTCCGTTGAACATTTGGTAAGCTTCGATCTTGTACGTAACGAGCGGGTCATTCTGTCCATAGGCGCGGAGGGAGATCCCTTCCCGCAGATCGTCCATATTCTCCAAATGTTCCATCCAGAGATTGTCGATGGTTCTCAACATAATAAAGCGCTCAAATTCCCGAAGGCGATCACGACCCACCGCTTCTTCCTTGGCTTCAAACGCGCTGATGGCTTGTTCCAACAGGAATTCTTTGATCTCATCACGCGTCATGGCTCGAAGCTCATCCTCGGAGAGCGTTCCCTGGGGCAAAAAAGTGGTCTCGATTCGAAGAATCAGGCTGGGTACATCCCACTCCTCCGAGTAGCTTTTTTCGATGATAACCTCATTCAAGAAATTCTCCACCACATCTTCGAGGAACTCCATGACTTTCTCATGGACATCCTCTCCCATGAGCAGCAGCCGTCGCAGATTATAGATGGTTACACGCTGCTTATTCAAGACATCATCATATTCCAGCACATGTTTGCGGATATCAAAGTTCCGCGCTTCGACTTTACGCTGGGCATTCTCAATGGATTTGGCAATACGGGGATGTTCGATGGGCATATTCTCTTCCCAACCCAATCGTTCCATCCAATTGATGATCATCTCGCCCCCAAAGAGGCGCATCAAATCGTCCTCCATGGCCACGTAAAATCTGGAAGAACCCGGATCTCCTTGACGGCCGGAGCGCCCGCGCAATTGATTGTCGATCCGGCGGCTTTCATGGCGTTCTGTGCCAATGATATGGAGCCCGCCTAGAGAAACCACCTTTTCATGCTCTTCATCGGTAATACGCTTCGCCTCTTGATAGACGAGCGCCCACTCTTCCGGAGTCGCCTCTTCGGGCTGTATTCCCCTGGAACGAAGCAGGCTTTTTGCCATGAAATCCGCATTGCCACCCAGAATAATATCGGTGCCGCGACCCGCCATATTCGTGGCGATGGTGACCGTGCCAAGCCGTCCGGCTTGAGCAATGATCTCCGCCTCTTTCTCATGGTATTTCGCATTCAAGACTTGATGAGCCACACCGCGCCGCTTTAACATCTCCGATAATGCTTCCGATTTTTCAATGGAGATGGTTCCAACGAGAATGGGGCGTCCTGTCTCATGAATCTCCACAATCTCTTCGACGACGGACTGGAATTTGGACTTGATCGTCTTTAAAACGACATCGGGATGGTCCACCCGTTGCATGGGGATATTGGTGGGAACGACGACGACGCTCAACCCATAAATCTTACGGAACTCCGGCTCCTCCGTCTCAGCGGTACCGGTCATGCCGGCAAGTTTATTATACATACGGAAGTAGTTCTGAAAAGTAATCGCCGCCAAGGTTTGGCTTTCCCGCTCGACCTTGACGTTCTCTTTTGCTTCAATGGCCTGATGCAACCCATCGCTGTATCGTCGACCAAACATCAAACGTCCGGTAAATTCGTCGACGATAATGACCTCTCCATCCTTGACCATGTAATCCCGATCACGTTTCATAAGTTCCTTGGCCTTTAACGCTTGGGTTAAATGGTGAACCAGTTCGGTGTGGGCGGGGTCATAGAGATTTTCCACTCCGATCATCTTTTCAACCTTAGCCACGCCTTCTTCTGTGATCGCTACGGTATGGGCCTTTTCATCAACATTATAATCTTCTTCTTTGCGAAGCCGTGGAGCGATCCGTGCAAACGTCTGATAATAGTTGGTGGATTCTTCGGCTTGCCCGGAGATAATTAATGGGGTTCGCGCTTCGTCGATCAGGATACTGTCCACTTCATCGACGATGGCATAGTTCAGCTCCCGTTGGACCATCTCTGCGGCCTCAGTCGTCATATTGTCGCGAAGATAATCAAAGCCAAATTCATTATTGGTTCCATAGGTAATATCCGCCGCATAGGCGGCTCGCCGTTCCTCGGTGTTGAGATGATGAAGAATTACACCGACATTCAAACCGAGAAAGCGGTAGATCTTACCCATCCATTCACTATCCCGGCGCGCTAGGTAATCGTTGACCGTGACCACATGGACACCCTGCCCTGTTAAGGCGTTAAGATAAACCGGGAGCGTTGCCACCAATGTCTTGCCCTCACCGGTCTTCATCTCTGCGATCTTTCCTTCGTGAAGGATGATACCGCCCATCATCTGAACGTCATAATGCCGTTGGCCCAAGACACGCCGAGCTGCTTCTCTCACCACTGCAAAGGCCTCATACAGCAGTTCGTCCAAAGTCTCCCCTTGTTCTAGACGATCCCGAAACTCCTGGGTCTTCCCACGAAGCTCCTCATCGGACAAGGCCTGGATCTCGGGTTCAAAAAAGTTGATATGCTCTACCATAGGCTCCAGCCGCTTAATCTCTTTATAATTGGTGTCAAAAAGTTGTCGGAGAAAACTCCCCATTGGCTTCGACCCCTCTCCCCATTTAAAGACTCCCGTCATTAATTAACGTAAAGCATCGGAAATAAGTTTCCCCTAAAGTTACCCGCTAATTATATCACAACGAGGATTAAGTATTAAGTACTAAGAATTATTCATCACTAAATCTACGTCGAGTCCACACGAATAGGGATTAACGATATATGTGATTATAAAGTTGAATCAGCAAGATAGGAGTCAGAAGACAGGAGTTAGTAGTCAGAATAATGGATAGTTCATAAATCGTGGTTCGAACTATACACGCACTCTACTTAAAATACCCCT
>OBJA01000755.1_pt1 | contig 26340 bp, 17 predicted proteins | sample 1519751 | NCBI WGS metagenome assembly OBJA01 (sample SAMEA3881238, study PRJEB22517) | soil metagenome | biome: lake sediment; feature: soda lake sediment; material: sediment, water from around vicinity | place: India | collected 2013-12-23 | depth 3 m
TGCAGTCATGTATATGTCTGGTTTTTAGCCTTGTTGCCAACGTTTGACTATATGGCCAGTAGAGGTTGCGTGCGATTTCCTATCAAGTTACAACAACTTTTGATACGAGCTGTGCCGCTCGAACACCCACTGAACCGGCAATTAACTATACCGCGTGTTGGCAACTGGTGTTCATTCATATCCGTCTGTTTGTCATTTATTTAGATTTTATTTTTCTTGTCATTGTCAATTTGCACCAACCTATCCACGAAGCACAAATTTATTTTGTTTTTTTGACGCGGGCAATCCTAAAACCGACCTGAAAGGCGGTTACTCGGGCTGGAGAGGCGGAAGCTCTTTTGCAAGCCTTTGGTTTGAGCGTTGGCTCGTGTGGGCTTGCAAATGTGCTTACGACTATGGGTTGGCTATATGTAGTATTTAAATGCAAGTGGTGGTGCTTTTATGTCGATACTAGCTGTTAATATTTCTCCAATTTTGTCTGCAAAGCGAAGTGTGACAGGAACTCCGTCAGCATAGATGCAAGCATTGTAATTTAATTTAGTCAAAGCTAAAATATCTTTTAAAACCTGTTCAATGTCCGCTTCACCCTTATTTATTTCAATAAATATTGGATTTGGAACTTCCATTGATAGAGTTGATTCAATCTTTGGTACGTAACCAACTGTCCACAGGAATGCACTCTTTTCGTTTACAACAAATGCGTTACCTCGCATTATTGGGTAGTTACCTTCTGATTTAAACAGTTTAAGAGGTTTCGTTTTTGTTATAGTAACCCCAACAAGATTTGTTTCTTTAGGTATAACTTCTTGAAAAGCTTTCCATTCCTGCCCATTAAAACGTGTCTTAGCATGGATAAATATTTCTTTAGGAAATTCTCCGTTTTGTTCTTTATATGATTCCAAAGCTTGTGTTAATAAAGCTTTTGCCTCTTTTGGTTTTAAATGGAATTCACCTTTTTCAGGATTATACCAAGGGCCTACTTCTCCTTTAAAAACAGTTCCGTCTCCATTATCCAAAAACATTTGAGCGGCACAACAGGCGTTTTTCGGATTTTTACTCTTCTCTATTTGTTTATATACTAAACCCAGATAACATACTCCACTTCTGATGTCTGATAATTTCCAAGGTTTACCGCCCGCCTTGTAGAATGTGGCGGTTGATATAGTCCATGCCAAATGACCTTCAATTTTTGAAAAATCTCGAAACGGGGCACCAAACTTATTTTTGAAGTTACGCCAAGCCAAAGTGCTTTCTCTAATTATTTGAGTTGGAATCGTGTATTGTAATAATCTTGCTTTTAGCTGATCATGAAATTGAGCGTCGTAATTGTATGTTAAAGCTTCCTTTTCTTGTTCCTTGAGTTCCGTATTTATTTCTTCGAATAAAGTCGGCTGGTATGTAAAGTTTTTGGCTTTTGATTTTGTTATGATAGATTTTGTTTTTATTAAATCTTTTGGCAAAATAGAATTTGGGCGACAGTATTTGTAAATATCATCGGGAACAACAACAAACCAAACATCTACATTTTCATCTTCATTCTTATTTGCAGCAACTATCTTATTGATAAAAAGTGTAACTAAATCGTACGTTCTTTTGTGCGTACTTTCGTTGAAAAGCAGTTTGCCAATTTCTTCATTGGTAACTTCCTTGTAAACGATGCTTTCTGCATTCCACTTGCAAACAAACACAGCTTCAAAACCTGGAAACATAGGGCGAGTAATGTTGTTGGTATTAAATATCGGCTTTTGTATGTGGTTGATATAATTCTTAAAAATATTTAAGCCTTCTTGTGTTGCAACTACCCCGCTTTTGATGCCGAATATTTTATTTAAAGGACCAAATAGGGCAAGCCCATCTCTTGCATCGGCACATTTTTGTCCGTACGCAAATAGTATATTCGGTTCTTGTATGTAAATCAGTTCTTTCATTCGTTTTCTATTACTTCTGTAATTTCATCATCTAATTCATCAAGTCCGTTAATATCTGCCAATTCTGCCTCATCTTCCAAAGTGTTTTTTTCTGGAATATTATAACTGTATTGACCAATAAATTGGAGTGGCTCATTTGAAATGTAAATTTTCTCCTCGCTCCCTACTTCTAAATAAAAAGAATTTTCATTGTCGGAGAGATATTTTACAAATGCAAGTAATTTATTCCGCCAATCGTCATTCCACCAATTTTTACCCTGTCTTCTTCTCGCAGAATGTTGAATTCCTTTGCTTTCAATGGGATTTATACCATCTTGAGTAAAATAAATATGTGATGAAATCATTAGAACTGGAAATGGATATAATTTTCCTGCTCCCGAAATGCCGAAATGCCAAGTCTTATCTTTCTGCTTACCAACTAATTGAATTTTATTAAACTTGTCTTTTTCAAGTTTGCCTTTCTCAAACCAAAACCCCACTTTGTTCGACATCGTATATTCCCTAACTCCTTTGTCTTTCATTCTTAATTCAAAAGCCTTATTCAATAATTGTACTATCAATCTTTGACATTCAAAATTCCCAATAAAATTTGTGTCATATCTTCCATTTAGAATTTCTTCTGTTATAATTCTAAAAGTGTAGCTACTATTGTATGTTTCAGTTTTTGGTAAATCATGCAAGAAATCATATTCCCAAGCAAACGTACAGAGGTAATTTTTGTACCGTATCGCAGGAAAGGTGAGTTCTCGAACATCAAAACCTTTTGGAATCAATTTTTCGAATGCATGAAACCGTAATTCTTCAGGAAATGAAAGGATTGAAAACCAGTTAGAATCATAAATTTCTTCCTTTTCGATAATGCTTTTATTATGAAGAAATATTTGTTGATATAATGCATTGCTTTTGTCAGGGTCTGGACTGATTTTATGAACATGTTGTTTTGCAAGTGCTTCAAGCAAATCCTGGAGGCCGATAGCCCAAGATTTTTTGAAATCAATAGCATTTAAGCGGATAATTTCGGGCGGTAAATCGTCATAAGAAAGCTTTTCATCTACCATTAAAGGAATGATGAAATTATCATCCTTCAATAACTTTTTTACTTTTTCTGCAACAGTAATTTCTTTCAAAACGCCATCTCTTGTAATGGCAATTTTAGAAGTGACTAACAAAAATTTTATGGTATTTTCCCTTATTTCTTTGTCAATGATTTTCCAGAAATCAGCCCCTTTATCTAAATAAATTACATCACACCAAACTTCATATCCTAAACCAATAAGTTTTAATGACAACCATTTCGTAAAATCGTTATCATCAGGTGTTGCGTGGCTTATGAATATTTTGTTTCTCATTTATAAATATGTCATACTGTTAAAATATCATTTATGAAATCAACAGCAATTTCAATTTTATCTTTCGAATTAAAATCTTTTAAGATATAGCTTGCATTGCTTTGCTCAAGCCTGTATTTAGTGATTAAATCTGGTTGTATTTCAAAATTACCTTTAGTAGATATTACCCAACCTTTCTTACTAACATAGATATTTACTGCTTTTGAAACTACTATGTAACTCAATTCTGCAAATCGTCCCCAATAAAGCGTTACTTTCTTTTGGGTAATGAAAAAGCGACTTAAGACAATTAAATAAGGATTTAAATGATATGAATGCAGAGGATAGTTTCCTGAATTTCCTAAACAATTGATATTGAACCCATTTTCATCATCCCAAGTAAATATATTTAAGTTTAAATATTGATTTTTTGTAATATATTCATATTTAATAAAATAATAACGCCAATCTTTAATATTTGGTTTGTAATTTTCAATTATTGAAACAAGTTTTTCAGTAGCGGAATCTCCGTTTGTATTTATATAAAGTGTTAAAAATTCATCTAAGGTATCCGAAAAAATAGAATCAGTATCATTCGAGGTTCGTGTTAAAATTCTATTCCAAAATTGCTTACATCCAAAGAACCAAATATCACCCAAAGCTGAGTATGAATGTGTTTTAATTGAATAATCATCAATTGTTAAAAGAGCCCTAACAATAAGGTTGCTATCTGTTTTATCAGTCCATATTTCAGTAAATGCTTTTATTTTTTTCTCAATATCAATTGAATCCAATTTAAAATTAGCAGTATATCCCTGAATGTGTGGGTGTTCTTCTAAAGAATGAATCTCTTTTTTTAAAATTGGCTTAGATAATATTATCTTGGATTTTGCCTTTTCATTTTGGATATAATCTTTCGCAAAACCGCTAAATTCATTTTCTGCAAGCAACTGATAGAATAGCTTATTATTTTCCTTTGTTTTCTTTTCTATAATGGCATCTATAAACTTGCAATATTCTGACACATTGGGCAAACGTAAATTAGAAACGTATTCAATTCTCCTTGATTGATTTGGCTGACGAACAGTAAAGAGCAAATTTCTAACAATCCTAACAAGGTCTTTTAGTTCATCATCGACTTGTTTTATTGAATTTTTTGTACAATAAGATAAAACTGAATAAAAAATCACTTTATCTTTAACATCAAATCCTGTATCTGTAATCGCCCTTAAAAAATAATCGTCAGGATAACCGTCGAACATTGTTAGTCCATCAAAAAGCATTTCAAAAAAGCCTTTAATATCCTTTAACTCCGATAAAAAATCTAAAGAATTAAAAAGAAATTCGATGTTCTTTTTTGAGGAAAATACATTATTCAAAAAATCAAAATCAATTTTAATATCAGAACTTAATGTTTTAGGATTATCTCTGTAATACAAAAATTCAGCAGTGAAGTTGATATACTGGTAAATACAATCGTCAGTTATAGTCTTAACCTTATCTCTGTAACCCCAAAACAAATCAATCCAGACACTATCAATTTTAAATGCAAAGTATTGCTGATAAGAAATATTTGTACCCTGATATTCTAGTTTTAATTCAGAATAATCTGTTGCTACCGAAGAAAGTAAAGATGAAAACTGGGCTTTAAAATTCTCGAAAGAAGTTAAAGGTTTTCCCCTTGAATTCATTTTAATATAAAGTTCATCTGTAAGTTTAAATTCTTCTGATTTAATGTCGATGTAATCAAAAGTTATTTTTTTGTTATTTGCCAAATTCTCCCATGCAATATCTTTTTCAATCATTTCTTCCTGCAAAGTATCAAGCATATTTAACATTGAGAGTATTGTAGGGTCGTTGCCCCAAGAAGCCATAAACCAGGGAGCATCCGTTATTTGTTCACTAATAAGTTTATCGGTTTGTAAAGATAAAGACTGTACAACCAAATTGTGACAAAAGCGTTTTGAAGATAACCGAGTTTCATACGTGAAATTTGTAAGAAACTTTTGATTATCTGCGCATATCGTATTATTCTCCCTCGGAGATAAAAACCACAACATTAGCCATAGAGTCGTTAAACGTTGTTGTCCATCCAAGGGAACAAACGCAATGTTGTCTGTGCTTGATTTTTCGGTGTAGCCATATACAAAGTCAAGATTTAAGGACTTTGTATCGTTTTGAAGAGCTTTCTTGATTTTTACAACAAAGCTTTTTCTCAAATCCAGTTCACTTGCTCTGCCTTGTGCATAATCACGTTGCAATTGAGGTACAATAACCTGATACTTTTCTAATAACTCTTTTATGGTAAATTTCATGGCTAATCTTTTTTAATTGAATTCACAAAATAGTTATAGGTTTCTCTGATATTTGAAAGATACCCTTCACGGTCAGCATCAGTCCAATAAGCATTGTTTACTGGATAACTTGTATATGCTTTCAAAAATACATTTCGGGTACACACGGGGATGTAATGCCCTGCCAATTCCCTTTCTTTAATCTTTTCCCTTTTTACGTCGAATACCGAATTGTTTAACTTACTGTTTGTATTTGCATCGACCAAACAAAGGTTGCTAATATTGTGAAGTCGGCTTTCATCAAAATCAGTCGCCTTCTTAATTGCCGAGTAAACATCTATTACTAAATTTTCAAATAACTCTTGTTCAATTTCTTGCATTTGTTTTAAGGCTTTCATGCGACTAATCAATTTATCGAAAGCCGAATTATTTTGATTGCTCAGCGATTGAATATGGTCATTTAACCAAGTTACTTGATTTTCTTTTTTTATAATTGATTCGGAGTTTTGAGCATGTATGTGTTCCAAACTCCATTTCTCATTCCGTTTCGTTTGTTTATACAGATTGAATGGAAATCTTGCCTTTTCTTTATCGCTTTTTAAAGAAGCTTGTACATTGTGTACAAGCAATATCTTATGTATTTCAGGGATATCGTTGGTTTTTTGGTCTTCGTTTTCGTAGTTGAGATTTTCAAGTTTTACCTGATATTCATTACCGTCGGTATCTTTTCTTTTTTTGTTGACCAAAATTATTTTTCCTATTTCTTTTTCAAGAAAACCAATAAATTGTTTTTTGGCTAAAGTTTTAGATTGAATAATGAGAGAATCAATTATTTGATTTCCTTTAACAGCAATAAGATAACCGATGCAATGATATAATGTGCGGTTTTGAAACCACTCTCGGAAATATTCAAAATATTCTGTTACCTGCTCCCAAATATTTTCAACTGCCTTTATTCTGCTTTGCTTTTCATTTTCAATTAAATCTTGCAAATATTCTGATAAGATTAAAAATGTTGCGTGTTTTATCGGCTTCTTTTCAAAATAGCTTTTTTCATATAACAATTTATCGGCTATAAGGTCGAAGATGAATTCAATATGTGTTGGTTTTCCGTTACTTTGGTTGCATAAGAAATACCAGAACTCATTATTTTGCAGAGTATATTCAATGCTGTCCCATTCCGAAGCAAGTTCAAAAAGTCGTCTTTGAATGAATTTCAGCTCCTTTTCATCGTATTTGTCGCTTTGTAGCAACAAGGCTTTTGTTAATTCAGCATCGGTAAGCGGAATTTTACCCACATTCAGTCGAATGAATATTTCAATGGGATTGACATTGTTTTCTGCTTCGTACCATATGAAGCGTACATTTCGATTGCCTTTGTCATTTTTATCCATTAACACCGGTACCAACTTCATTTTTGCTCCGGCATGTTTTGAACCTGCAAACCAATTTTTTATTGTTTCATATGCCTTACAGATATGAAAGTAGTCAATATTGCTTTCATCAATACTGGCTTTAAATTTCTTTTCTTCAAGGAAAGTCCGGCAATCGGTGCGGGTTTCATAATCAAGTGTAAACAATGGTTGATTATATCCAGAATCATTTCTGATTTCTTCTAAAAAAGTAACAATAAGATATAAGGTTGTAAGCCTCTGTTGTCCATCAAGCACATGAAATATATTTTTGCCTTTCTGTTGCAAAACAATGGGTTGCAAACAGTAAAACTCACCCTTGTTCGATGTTTTTTCAAAATTCCAAAGGTCGTCCAAAAGTTCCTCCACTTCCTGAGCTTCCCAACGAAATCCCCGTTGATAATGAGGAATTATAAAGTCTTTCCCGAATAAATCTATTAATGCGACAGTTTGTTCCATTTAATTATACTTAAAAATTAGTCCTTTTTTGATTAATTCAACTCTATCAACAGCAGCACGGGTGTGTAAGCAAAATTGCAGCTCTTTTGCAAGCTTTGGTTTTGAGCGTTGGCTCGTGGGGCTTGCAAATGTGCTGCAATGTGGGTGGGGTTTCTTTCTTCTTTTTTGTGGGGGGTAAGAAAAAAACAAAATAAATTTCCATCAAATTTGCACTGTCCTGTCAAAAAGCGAAATCCTTTCTTTTGTTATTATTTATCACTATCGTATCTATCAAATCGTCTTTGTCTTTTACACTTGTGGCCAACGTTGAGGGTATGCAGCGGGCGGTCTCCGTGGCCGATTCACTATCCACCGTTACTGCCCTTGCCAGCGAGCCCCGAGCTTGCATATTGCTCTGAAACCCGCCTGATGTATACCCTGTGTTGGCTGCTGCCCATTTTTGTTTCTATCTATCTTAATTCATTAATTTAGTAATCATTATTCCTAATATACTCAATATTACCAATATTATCCAATAACTGCTTCTTCTTGTTTTTTTATCAATGTTTTTATTGACTTGGATTTTTATAAGTGACCAAATCATTATCGCAGTTATTATGGTTCCACTAATGGAAACAAGTATTTTATTTGTTGAAATGTATGTAACAGCCATTAATCCAAGAACAACAATCAAAAATGGAATAATCAATCGCTGAATTAACGGTTTTGAAATTCCAATCTGTATTGTGCAATTCTCCTTTAATATAGATTCGATCGTAGTCATATCATCAATCTGTGCGGGAATAATAATTGAATTTACTTGACTTTTACCACTAATCACCAATCCACCCTGATTACTTTTTTTGATACTGGTTATTTCATTAAATGCTAATCTAATCGAAGGAGTATTTATTTGGTTCCGAGTCACTCCTTCATCATCAAATTCCAAAGTGTATGTATCATAAATTGCTTTCTGTCTCTTAATCCCTTTGTTTAGTCCAAACGCCAGCACTCCTATTAGAATTGGAATTAAAAATGGATAAACATTTACATCAGAAGCATAATTATTTGTAGGATTAAACTCAAAAATTACTAATCCAACAGCCATTGCAATCAATGTTATAGGAATAGCTCTCATTAAAATCTGTTTCCTAATTTCTTTAAATCCGTTTTCTCTTATTTTAAACTGTTTCATATTGGTAGAAAGTTATTTGGATTGCTGCCAACTAGTTTATAACCTCACCAAAAGTAATGTTTCCACTCCTAAAACGGATGTATAACCTCACCTTTTGGTATTTATATTTCGTTGCAATTTAATCAATGTGTGAAATGAAATCATTATTTTCCCCAATGCCCCGCCCCGTCACTCCCATTTGTGACCAGGACATGCAAAAGAAAATGTAAATATATAAAATTCGTTGTGTAAAATAATAACTGCTTAAAAAAATTAAATTATTACCGCACGAAACTAAGGAAAGAGTAGATACAAGTGTTAACGAATGAATAATCGTACCGGATCTGTTTATCCGGTGTAGGTGCTTTGCGGATATTCGTATTCATTCTGTCTAACGCAAAAGAGTATTGTCTTGGCGCTTGGCGCAGTTGGGGATTTTAACTAAGAAACTTGATATATTAGGTTAGCCCCCATTGCGCCCAAACATTTGTTGGCAACAGGGCTTAGGTATCATATTATTTCGGCTATCCACAGTTCCCAATACTCTGGCAAAAACCATATACTATATATTTTCTAAATTTACTTTCTTTAGTGTTACCCAAAACAACGTCATCCGTCATTATCGACAAATATGGGTCTATAAATATAAACATTAATATTGTTGCCACTCCGTTGATTATTGCCGAAAGATTACTTGCGGTTGCTCTGAATTCAGGGTTTAAATATCCGGCATATAACGCTGATAAAACCCCAATAGTAATTATAGCAACAGCTATAATATTCATTATAAATACTTTCCATGGAAAATTACTCTTAAAATTTATCTGTGAAATGTTTTTAGTTTTGGGAATGACAATACTATCCCTGATTGAAGAAATACCACCTTTAGAAAAACTATGGAGAATTAATGATGGAATAGATTTATAAATGGAAAATTTAACTACAGCAATAGAAAGTATTCTTTGAAATGTTGGAATCAGAAAGCCTCCTGCTCCTGAGTTTATATTTCTTTCGATGATTTTAGCTAATAGTGGTGCTTGAAATCCATAAGCAGTTCTTGATATAAGAACAAGTATATTGAATAATGCAAAAGAAACAGCAATACGTCCTGTCCTTATACCTACTATTCTCACTGAATAGGATAAAGTAGTTATCAGATTTATGAGAAAAACCAAAATTAAAACAACTATTATCTGTGCTGTCATGTATACGCTTGTTCAGGATGACTTTTGCTTAAAAGCAATTTTCTGATATAAAGTGACACTTCCGGACTTAAACCATTTGCCCAGTTTATGAAGAAATCGGGCGATAGCCCGAGCATGTATCGATGGCTTGATTGGAGATGATCTGGAATGGTAGTGTATTTATACTTCCTTCGATCCCTGTTGTGATAGGCAACAAGTTGACCTTCAAAGAAAATATTTACTTATTCAGAGGTATAAATAATAGTGACTTGTTTTCCTATGTAGCGCATTGGAACACTGTAATAGTGCTTGTCTTGACCTAATAGTATCTAAGAAATTCTTTTGTACGGTAGCTTTTCGATAATATTTTAATTCAAAGGCTGTTGGTGGTAATGGCTGAAGCACCGACTTTTCTTCCTTAACAAACCTCTGACGCCTGCTCATATCCAATCTGCTGAAGAGTGTATTGTTATGTTCCTCGAGAAGCTTAGATATAGCCTGATTGATCTCATTTAAACTGTAAAAGGTATGATTGCGCAAAGGAGCGTATATCCGGCTGTAAAGTATCCTAATTAGCCCTTCAACAAGTGGTTTATCCTTTGGCTTGCGTGCTCTTGTTTGAATGGCAACCATTTGATAATGATTGCAAAAATCATTGAATGCCTGTGCAATCTGAGGCTCTAAGCTGCTGGCTTTAGTTACCCCACTCTTAAGGTTGTCTGTAACAATCACACGGGTTGTTCCACCAAAATACTCTAACATTTTTTTGATGCAAAAAGTCTTTACTGCCTTGCGATTGAACAACACAGGCAAAAGACAGCTGACTGTAGCCAAGAAGTCCGGCATAGAACTCAACCTCAATGTCCTGATTGCTCTTAATATCATGATACTTTAATTTCTTGCCCGCAAAATCAACATAGATTTTATCACCCGGTTCATGATTTATTACCATGGATGAATCTTGTGCATTTAGCCATTGTTGATAATGCCAACAGAATTGGGAGTAACTATAACCCTAGGAGTAACGTTTACGATATTCTCCCGATAGTATAAACCGGGTTACCCCTGTACGCTTAAGTTCCTCCTTTACCCAAGGGAACAGAGCCTCCAGATCACATTGATGATCTTTGCTTACAGATACTTTAGATTTTAATATCCTCTCTATATCAGGCTCATCCCTTTGAATGAGTTGTTCAAGGGGGAAGCTACAGCCCTGAAGCAGACGTAGGTAACGCCGTAGAGTGTTTGTGGGTATACCCGCCTTACGAACTATTTGCTTATTGCTGTGTCCCTGGTTCAGTTGCAGCAACAATTGTTTTATAATGCTCATAGATTTAGTTTTTCCTGCCATCTCGATGTTTTTTACAGACATCAGTTAATGTCAGAATCATTAATCTATAACCTTATTTTTACCCGAAAAAGGGGGTCAGTATGACGGAATGACAATATGAATTACTCCAATAAATTTATTATTGGGGGGTCAGTATCCCGGAATGTGGGTTCAGCTTCGTCCGGAATGGGGGGTCAGTATGCTCCGGAATCTACAGCTTGTATGAGAGAACAAAACCGCCGTGGTTCCCCAGATAAACCATCAAGCTTTTACGCATATCTGCGGTTCCGCAGTACAGGTTGAAACAGGCTGCATTATTCAAAACATAAAAATTATGTAATTCTTGTTTTCTGTACGTGACATGTTGCTTTTTCCGCAAAGATCATTAGTTTTTGTTCAGGCACAAAAGATGCAGTTTGCCTAAGGCTTACATAAAGCCCGTAAATCTTCTACAAAGCCAGAAAAATCACTAAAGTAAAATCCAGCAATTGCAGCAGCCAAACCGATAATAAACGTAAGTATTACTTCTATCGAGATTTCTCTCTCCAAAACAGACTGCTTAGCATTCAATGGATTGTAGTAAACCTTGATTTTTTTACCTACAGGATATTTTATAAGTAGTGAAGTATATCTTCTTTTAAAGCTTGAGCCTAATTTATCTCCATAATATACTCTGTTCGATTCAAGTCTGGTTGCATCAACAAAATACTGATACTTTATCTTGGCTCGAAATGATTTATCAACTTCTCCAAAATTTTCAATAACTCCAAGTTTAGAACTCACTATCTCTCCTTCCGTTTCATTCCAATTCTTGCTTTGAGAAATTTTAAGCAACAAAAATAATTGTCTTGCCACTACGAGCAATCCTATAAAAATTATCAATATTAAGAAAAAATTTTCGTTCTGAAGAATCGCTGTCATTAGTGCTAAAAATCAAGGTTTTCTTTCAATCTATAAGCTCTCGCTGCATCCTCTAACTCTTCTACTAACTCAAGATCATACTTGAAATTATATATCATCCATTTATCATTTGGCTTGTAGAAAATAAATATAAACCTAATGGGTATTCTATCATATTTTACAAGATAGCTAAAAAGCCTAAAACTTTGGCCTATACTCTTTTCTGTTATTAATTCAAAACTATAATAATCACCAATTAAATCAATAAAACTCTTTAGATTTAGTTTAATGTTATTAATCTCTTCTTTTGAGTGTTGCACCATCCAATAATTAGTAGAAAAGATATATTCAAGAGCTATGTCTGAACCTGAGTTTTCGTATTTGCCAAAAAATTCTTCAACAATTTCTGTTGGCTTTTTATCCTGTGCTTCTAAACAGGTTAAATTTGCCATGAACACTAAAATTAAAAATATAAAATTAATTATTTTCATATAGCTTTTTTTTAATACTATAACTTTAATTCCTCTGGGATTTGAGGACGCAACGAATCAAATACACCAATCGTTTCAAAAGCTTGAATGCATTCTGATACAGCAGTAACAGCATTCTTTATATTCACAGAAACACTTGCTGAAAATATGCTAAATTTTGCACTAAGTCCTATCTCCCCAGATTCATTAATATTCACATTTCGTTTGTTATTACCAATTTTCACCTCAGCGTTTGCATAGCCAAGATTACCACTTGTAGTTACACCATCATTCAAATTAGCATTGACAGCTCCTTTTGCAACACCTATTTCAACCAAAGCTGAAGCAGTATTATTTGCAGACCCCACACTTACTTCACCTTCAAGATAACCAGCATTAGCTTTACCAGTTATACCATCAGTCCCAACACTACCACTCGTCCTAACAAAACCACCTTCAACTTTCGCTTCAACTTTTGTATTACCAACAGCACCCAGTTTAACCCCTCCTGCAAATGTTCCATAAGAGCCTTGAATTGACACCGATGCACTTCCAGCATTTTGTCCAGCCTCAGTTGATTTTTGTGCATGCTCAGCCGCTTGTGTTATTCTTTTCATCCATTGACTAGGTAGAGATCCCGGGGGGTCTGTTATTCTCATCCCATCCGGATCAATAAACCTAATTGGGTTACCTACACAATAATTATATGGCGACCATCGTCTATACTTCTCAGCCAAAGGGTCCACACTCCACCACCTCCCTACTGCCGGGTCATACATTCGCGCCCCGTAATCATAAATGTCAAGATTTAATCCAGCCATAATATCATCCTGAAGCTCTTTTCCATTATATAAAAATTTGTTTATTTTATGTTTACTATAATTATTTTGTTCAAGTAACATCCCATATGGATAATAAATACCAGTTTGCGATATTTCAGGTTGTCCACATTTATGAGGAGAGAAGACTACATTAACACTTCCTAATTGGTCAGTTATATTGTATTCAAATCTCCAGGCTTCATCAATTCTTACAATCCTACCAAAGTCTGTTATTATTTGCTCTAAAGAGTTGTCAACATAAATAAAATTATAACAATAATCTACTTTGCTTATATTGCTGCTTTTGTATGAAGCTGTTGTTTTGGATAACTTTTCTTTATTAGATGAGTATACATATGTTATAATATCCAAAGGGCCAAATTCAAATCTTGAAGGCAAGTTGTCAATATTATACTTAATTTCAAGATTTTTAGAAGGATCATAAACAATACTCCCGTTTTTGTTATATTTATATGTTCCTCCAAGAGTATTATAGCCTTCTGTATTATGTGAAAGATCCTCAATACTAGCAATTTGATTCGTATTATTATAAAAGTTGTAAGACAAATTATCGATTATCTCATTACTTTTAGCTCTTTTAAGATTAGTTAGATTACCATTAGCATCATAATCGTAATGACTAGCAAAGTATCCAATATTGCTTAATAAATTTGCTTCTTCAGCATATTTAGCATTAACAAGTCGTCCTGTCTTATCATATTGAAATCCCATCCCCCTAACTTTATCGAACTTAGCATGTGTAAGGATTTGGGAAATATTATTATTATACTGTGGTGGAACTTGGATTGAAGGCACTGCAATAGGATTTTCGTATTTAACTTCCATAGCAAAAATCTTACTTTCAAGATTATTTACATCGTTAATTTTGGATAACCAACCACGGATATTATATTGTTGATAGTTATTCACATTATAGTTCTCACCATTAATATTACCATGTAGATACGTATTAATGGGTTCACCAATATCATTATATCTAGTAGCTCTTGTAATAATCTCATTATCCTGATTAAAATTGAGTGTCTCTTTTAATAATCGCCCTGCATTATCATATTCATATTTTTTTATCATTACAATTTCATCTTGGTGAATGGAATTATGAGCCCTAACATATTCAATAACCTTGTCATTAAAATTATACTTAAACAGCTCATAATTTCTGCCATTAAGATGGTTATCTTTGATAATGCATTTAATATTGTGGCGGTCATCATAATAATTAATGCTGACTAAATTTTTAAGATTAGGATTACAAACTGTGTTTAAAGAGCCTGTTAAAAGTCCTTTAACCTGATTATTGTAATTTGATGTATTCGAGCTACCATTTGGTATTTCTGGAAAATTGTAAGAATCATTCAATAATTCTTTAAATTGATAATTATCATACCAAAAAACTGAATGACAATTACTAGGCGATATTCCAAATATTCCTGGAACAGACTCCATATTATAGCCAAGTGGTATATAATTAACACTAAAGGATTCTGATAGTTTTCCAGTAAAATTATTATATTCATCCCTTATGGTACTCTGATTAATTGAAGTTATTATAGTTCCTTCAGCAACTTTACGGTCAAGTAAATCATATAAGTTAAATCTCCACTGATTTTTAAGTCTCATTTCACCATCCTGAACCATAACAGGTCTATCAAGTTTATCATATATTATATAGATCCAATCAACACCAGGTATTTTCTTTTCAATTAGCCTCCCTTTCTCATCGTAATTATAAAAAAAACAAAATTCTACTGCAGTAGGACCTCCATTTTCAACTGCTTTAGGGGTTATTACACATCTGAGGCGATCAAAATCATCATAGATATAATGTGTTCTGTAAATGTTGGATTGATTATATTTTTCAGTAAGAATGTTCTGATTCAATACATTATAATATGATTTCTGTATATTACCATTCTCATCAATCATTACATTTATCTTAAGATTGTTACGCTGTATAATAAACGATGAAAAGACAGGTGGATAATAATTATCAACTTTCCAATGTCGAATGGGACTATGATCAAACTCTATTTTACTTAAAACTGGATTATCTTGCCAATTTTCACCCTCATTATAGTATTCTATAAGATTATTCAAAGGCGTTTTGTCATAAACATATTGACAATATGGCTTAGTATCATTAATTTTTCCTTCAAATCCATTAGAGTAGAAATCAACACACTCGCTTTCAGCAGTACTGTAAAAATGATTTTCGTTTGTAGATGCAAAAGGCAAATATTTCTTACTAGTCCTATTCATTTCATCATATGTTTGATGGAAGATTAGATCCTTAGAAGGTTCATTAGAAACATATACTTTTTGAAATTGCTTTCCAAAATGATCAAAGTAATCAATTTCTTGATGATTCTTTTTATTATATACATTTTCTACATCCCACGTAGGCTCAGCCAAAGTTGTAGTTAATACATGGTTAATATTTGCTACATTTGCATTGTGAACTTCACTGCCTATAATAGGATCATAATCTATTGAAGTAATAGGTTCAGAAACGATATGTACTAACACATCTGAACCTATTTTAGAATTAAAACCTGGCTTTAAAAGTATGCACTCATTTGATCTAACCTCAGCTTTACCAAAATATAATTCGTCAGACTGAACACATGAGCCTTGAGCTAAAATTGCGTTAACACTAATAATTGTTAACATAGTAATACATAATAATATTCTTAAATTCATGGTTTATGTCTTTACAATAGTTCTGCTATACGATTTGTACCTAGTTTGAAAGTAAATTACATAACTACCGCTTGGATAATTATGGATGTCTATTAAGCCATGTGAATTAATATTGTTTTCATTAGAATTACTATGCATTAAAACGCCTAAAGAGTTATATAATTTAATACTTATGACCTGATCAGAGGTAGTTATGTTATAATAAAGGATATCTACTACAGGATTTGGATAACAAGAAATCTCAAATTCATCTCTAATGTAAGAAATTGAAATTGTGTCACTATTTTCGCAAAAACCTTTTGCTTTAGCTGTTAATACTAATTGAATTTTATCTAGATTATAGTGATTATAAACTATTCGACAATTTTCATTTGAACCATCCTCCCAGTAATATGTTTGGTATTGATCTTTAACATCTACGATGTATACATCTCCTTGATGGATTAAAGTGTCATTTCCTAATTGAATATTAGTTAAGTGCCCTTGTTCAATTAAGATGGAATCTGAGTTCTTACATCTATATTCATCATAAGCATCAATTAAATAGGAGCCTGGTTCAATTATATGAATTTCTTTATCTACCTTTTCACCATTTAATTCAAAAGTTGAAAAATAAGGGTCAGTTAGTACTTTTATTGTATCACCTTTACAAATGGTATTTGGATAGCTCAAATTCAGATTTCTTTTCTCACAGTTATGGATATATCTTATGTTGAAGTATTTCTTTATTGACAATAGCTTGTCATCAATCAAAGATCGGCCTTCAAAAAGAATAAAGTCATTATTACTATTTACCCCGGATTTGCAGTAAGTATTGGCGTTATCTCGTTGAGGTAAAGACCATACAGGTGTTTCAAAATTATATAATTCAAAAGCAAGACTTGTCATAGGTACAGTTTTTGACTTGAAAATATTATCTGCAACAATAAAATCACCAAAATAATAACCAGTCACTAGATGATTACCATTTGATAGCGCATTTATATCTAATACCCTAACATACTTTGTCGTGAGTATTGGTAAACTGCTAAGTAAGCCTCCCTCTGAATCAATTTTTATTAATAATGATTGCAGTTGTGCCTTACCTGCTTCAGTTTCTGAATAAAACGATATATTGCCTTTATAATTTAAAGTTATAATTATATTATCCATATTGTCAATACGCAATGCAGTACTTTCAATATATTCAGAAGATGAGAACCTTTGCTCCCATATTAATTTTGCATCATTTGAATATTTTCGTAAAAAAACTTCGTGATCATCTCTTACAACTGTGCAAATCAGATTTGCATGAACATCAAGACCTCCAAGTGTAGCTCTGCCTCTTTCCATATCCGTCATAGAGAGTGCAACTTGCAATTCACCATTTTTAGAGTAAGTTAAAACAACGGGGTAACCTATATTATTGGTTATACAAGTACTTCCTGATTGAATTGTTCCCTTTAACATGCAACCAATCATAAAATTATCCCCACTCCCCACAATATAATCTATCTTAGCCTTGCCTTTATAATTGACAGAGTAATTATTAATAGCATCCCCATCCAAAGAAAAATTATAAATTATAATTCTATTAATGACACTATCGCCAGCATTTAGAGTTAACTCTCCTGTGATGAATATGTTGTTATCACTTAGAAAAATATTTTGTATCTGAGTAGTATTTTCTCCGCCAATGGCTTTAGCCCAGAGGACATCCCCCGCAGAATTAACCTTAATCAGAAATCCATTATCGAATTTTCTTTTGTATGAATATTCTCCGATGTTTAACGAATCTTTAAAATTTCCTATTAAATAACAATTATCTTTGTAATAGATGAGTTCATGGATACTCAAATCTTTAATCATTTCCGACTCCAAACTCCATAGAATACTTTTTTGACAAAAAGCATTAAATGATAGAAAAACCAGTATCCAAAGTAAAAGATATCTTATCATAGCGTAATCTTATTTTTCAATTAATCATTTGTAAAAAAATAATCCCATTTTTTTAGTACATTTCCAAAACGATTCCTAACACAACTAAGTCTGTGTTTATTATCATAATTATAGTACAATACAAAACCAGCTGGATTCGTCTCAGTTGTGATACCATCAATCAAATTATATGTGATTGATGTAATTAAGGATTCCTTCATGATCGAGCTATTACGCACCTTATTAAGGACTGACACTAGAGACGCATCATCAAGATTCTGCAGTTGATCGATCGTATATCCTTCTAATTGTAATGCAGATTTAACCATTTCATAGGTAGCATTCTCAAATTTTGCAATCGGTAGAGTGCGATTATATCCATATAAATAGGATGTTGCATTTTGCTCGTTCTTGGAAACTTGAATCAAATTATTTCTTTCGTCATAAATAGTTTTTACCCTACAAATATAATTAGTTGGAATAATAACTTCACCATTAATTATACTTATTTGATTAAGAACACTACTAGGAGTGGATTTCTTAATCTCATAAACTTTACTTAGCTTCAAATAAGAATCTAATTGATCATTATTTTCATATTCATAAATAATACCCTCTATTTGTCTCATTCCAGCAGAGTTATAAAGATATGTAATCTGCTGTACTAATTTATCATAAAAGCCATTTTCTACCATGTTAAAAATGTAATTATTGGGAACTTCACCGAGAAATTTGAAATATTCATATTCGTCGATAAAATCGGATACATACAGATATGAAATATATTTATGTTCATCTGGCTTTACCCTGATGCGTTCGCTTTTTATCTGCCCAAAAGCGTTAAAGTCTACAAATACATTATTACTTAAACTATTCTGGAAATCATCATAATCAATGATATTCTGGTTATTAGTATATTTTCTATATGTATAATTCTTATATGCGGAACCATGATATGTTAAAAATGAAGGACCACTACATTCATATTTATTTGCAACAAGATTCAAACTTCTTGCCGAATCTGATACGAAATAAGCTAAATCACTGGTTGATTTCTTTCTTATTACTCCTGCATCATTATAATAACTGTGTTCAGATAACTTTCCTCTTAAAAAAGATCTATCAGTATAGGGATTATTTGGATTTTCCGAACCATTATATCTAATAGCTGCTATATCAAAATTAGCTCCAGACGGATTGTTAAAAGTAGAGTACTTAAAGACTTCATAAGAATTATTAGGATACTTCTTGCATACTTCATTGTATACAACAGGATTTTCACCTGACTTATCGTAAGAAATTGACCAAATTTGCTCCTTACATTTTTTAATAAAGTTATTATTTGAATAATTAACATGTTCTGTTTCCCAATACAATTTTGGTACAGAATGCAATATTCCACTAGATGTTAAATCCTTAGTTATGCAGCCTGGCGAATAATTTTGTCCATATATATATTCGGCTCTTAAGGTTTCATTCTCAAAAATTTGTTTTATTCTAACGCCTCCAGCAATTTTATTGTCAGTTTCGGTAATTAAACTATTTCTATCCGGGTTCAAAGTCTTAGAGTAATTATTTACTTCATATACAAACGAAATTATTCCTCCAGTTGGATTAGTAATTTTAGATAACAAACCCATAGATGCAACATCGTTGCTAGTAGTTGGTGACCTAAAATTTTCATAAGCAGTACTATTTATTCTGTCAAGTATATAAGTATACCAATTTCCAGTTCTTTTGCCATACAATAATTGCATTTGGTTATAACCATGACCATTGTAAAACCCCCAAAAATCTCTAGCCTCATCATAACAACTGAAAGGTTGAGGATTAAAATACTCGAACTTATAGTCTGGCTCAATAAGTTCCCCAAACTTGTTATACTTTTTTAGAGTTTTTAAGTAAGGATAGTTTTTACTTGTATATTCAAAATCAAATTTAATATAATCATTAGGATTTTTTTTACTATAGTATTTTATATTTTGAAGTAACATCCAACAAATTCTATCTTCTGATAAAAGTATATATGGATCTTCATAAATGCTATTAATAGCTAAAAAAGGCCAATTATCTTCAAAAGCGGTGCCTTCCATTTTTGGTATATGATGCTTTTGTTGATAAAGCAAATTATATATATATCTATTTTTCATCATATGATATTTCTCATATGGTAGTAATTTTGGGCCATTTTGTATTTGAAATTCTACTTTATAGTTTGTTGTTTCAATACTTTCTAAATAAGTTGGCCTTATTAATTCACCCCAAACAGATGAAAAGGCAGGAAAGTGTCTATTGTTTGACTTTTCGTCTTCATCTCCAGGCCAATTTATCCATAACCTATATGCTACTTGTAAGCTTGTACTCTCCATATAACAAGCCATTTCATCATCACCATTTTTAAGTGTTGTTTTTGTATTCGAATAATATGTGTATAAGTTAGTAACGAATTTGTCGGGTTTATATTTATAATTAACCACTTGACCATTTTTATATTCAATCTTAGTCAAATACCATGTATTTGCAGTCCATTCTTCTCGATATTGTAAGAAAAAGGGTATACTATACTCTATGGCGCTGTTATCACCTCCAAAATAGAACTTTGTTCCATCAAGAGAAGTTATTGTAAACCCACGGAAGCTTAACATACTGTATTCTCCCCATTCATTAAAGACGCGATGCCTAATAGAATTTGAACAATCCAAATTAGGCGGTAAGCCAACAAATTTATCAGGTGTACTGATAAGCTCCACTTTTACAAAATCATCAGATTGCACTAAAATGTCCCCATTTTGATTGAAGAAAAATTTACCTGTCTTATTATCAAAATTAAAAATAAATATATCTGGTTCAGTATCCCTTGCATCCTGATAATCTTCACTCAATTGTTTAATTCTTGACTCTTCATTCCACGAGGAAATGTTATTAACATCGTGATTAAAATAATAACCAGCATTCTCACCCTTTATTGGTAATGAAAATATGTCATTATAAAATGACATTCCTGCCATATTGAATATATAATTAAAAAAGGAAAAATATTTTCTTTTTAAAGCTTTATTTGGATTATTATAATCATCAGGAATATCTTTAACTATTCTCTTGACATATCCAACTTGATTTAGACACCATTCTGATCCAATCCACCCTGGTTTAGAATTTGTTAGTCCATTTGTAGAATAAGTAATATTTAGAGGTATATTTATCAATCCATCTTTAAGTGATATGATTGGCACTGTTGCGGTAATCCTGCCTGAATAAAGATCATCAGAAATTTGAGCATCATTTTTTGATACATTTGCACTAGGTGAAGAAAATCTTGGCTCATCATATTGAGCATACGTGAAATAGTTTAATAAAATAACTATTAAAGTTAAAAATTTATTTTTCATTGATTTCATTTATTTTCATTTCTAACTCAAAGCACCTCTTCTCAAGTGAAATTGTATATAAAGTCAACTCTTCAATTTTTTTAAGCAATAATGAATGCATTTCACCTATATTAATTCCATTTTCTTCGATCATGGTTGCACTCGGTATATCAGGCAAATGCTTGTGTTGAATGATATATTCTTCTAGCTCCTTTAGACTACGTAAATTGTAATTTGGCTCAAAGACATAATCAGACCATTCAGCTTTTAACCTGACTAACACTTCTTCAGTCTCAATGCCGCCACAGACAAAGAGATTGTATTTGCTATTCTCAATGATAGGAGCTCCAATCCCAACTTTTCCTGTTACAACAGCAAAACCATTTACATTAAAACTAGAAGGACTAATGTTATCACCTATTGTTAAATCCTTTGCTATTTTAGCAGCTCCTTCGACATAGAAATCCTTTGCTATTTTAGCATTTCCTTCCACATAAAATTTTTCGTCAAAAGCATTACTTCCTATTCCAACATTACCTTTATCAGTTAAAAAAAGTATATAGTTGTTAGTACCTATTCCTTCTTCATAAGGTTTCCAAAAATTTAAACCACCTGAGTCATATTCAATTCCATATTTTCCGAACCCATTCTTTGGAATGATCTCATCGGAAAATAGCAATGATGAATATTGTCCTGATATCAGAATGTTTCCATTAATGTGAAAATCTTGTATAGGTTGAGGAATATTCAAACCAACCTTACCCATCTTCTTATCATCAAATTGATTTGAGGGACCAGTGATAGATATAGTGGGCACAAGAACGTTTACACCTAGAGCTATGCTATTATCTATGAAATTCTGAAGTGGTTTTTTATCATCTTTGTTGATTCCAATTGTGATGCTATTTGAGAGCATAGTTTGAATATTTCTACCAATAGCAATAGATTGATCAATTGATGCATTAGCATTAAAACCTAAAGCATAGGATTGTAAACCTGCTATAGAATTATATCCAATTGCAACTGCTGAAGATCCTGCATTAACATTGTACCCGAGTGCTATTGCATAAATGTTATTTGCAATTGCTTGATATCCAATAGAAAGCGAATATTTTCCAAGTGACTGTGATTGGTAACCAAAGGAATATGAATAGTCTCCTACTGCTCTAGATTTATAACCTGCGCTAAATGCAGTATTACCAGCTGATAACGATTGAAAACCTTGTGAAATCGAATAATTTCCCTGTGCACTACAATCACTCCCAATCCTAGAAGAACAAAGTCCTTGAACACCAATTGGTATGCCGCTAGTGCAAATATCTCCCTGACAAAACGAATATGTCACAGCAACCATAAAAACAATGGTAAGTGATAAACTTTTTAAATTCATGATTTGATTATTTTTTCTAAGTACGTATTTTTATCTATGTCAATACAAATAATGTAAATTCCTTTGCTACGTAAAGTAATATTATTATAACCTTCAACAAGTGAACCTCCATAGCAAAATTTTCCATTAAGATCATATAATTTAAATGATCCACTTTTACTATTCACAAAAATTTCTATGACTTTACCATTATTGATATTAGTTATTTTATATGGTTTAAAATTCCCAGCTCTCTTTTCTATCACGTTTGTCATTAAACCCTGGTTGTCAAGTTTTAGCATATAAATGTCTCTTTGCCAAGTAGAGCCAATTTGATACTTTAACGCTCCTATTAAAATTCCGCCATCTGGTGTTGATATAATCTTTGTTGTCCAATAGTGTGCATCTCCTCCATAAAGTCTTTCATATTGTATTTCCGCTAAGTTGTTTATTAGAGCTACGTAAATAATTGATGGTGTTGATGGATAGAATGAATTACCGAGATTACAAGTGCCTGTAATAAGTATTCTGTCATGTGATAAGATATAGCAAGATCTAATGTAACCTGCAATATCTATAGTATCATTTGGCTTGCCAAAAACTGAAAAATTTAAGACTTCAAGATCTAAATTCGTCACTGTAAAGCCAATATCCAAAGAGTTATTATAGACATTTCCATGATCGATACTTCCGCATATAACCAAATTATTATTAATAAAGCCACCAGAAACATCTCCACTATAGAAACAATAATCTGAAATCTGATGAGTAGGTAAGGGAAAGATAGCTAATTCATTTAACTCCTTGTCAATAATAAATAAATCATAGGGGTTGTAATTAGCAATTGGAGAGTTATTAAAATCTTTAACGAAGCTATAAATTTTTGTACTATCTAAAGAAAAAAACGCGTCTGAAAAATTTCCTTCTTCATCATAAGAATATAGTCGAAAGGAGTTTAAGTTCATATTGCTATCGAATAGAAAAACACCAGGCTTCTTAATCCCTAAATAATTACCGTAATTGCCAAAAACCCAAATTGCATTGTCACTTAGCAAGACGTTGTTTAAATTAAATAACTCAATATTTGGTAATTTAGTAATCTTTTTCTCAATGATATTAAAGGATGGTCCTAATTTTAGGAATAAAATACTTTGCTCTGCAAAATCATTCGGCCGTATACTTCCAAAAACATATAATGTGCCTTCTTCATTAATATATACTTGAGTAAACATTGCAATTGAATCATTGAATTCAAACACCTTGCTTGTTGTATCAATATTTGAATCAACTTTCCATATAATTGGTTTTTTAATGGTTGAATTTTTATAAGTTTGGTAACCTACACCATAAAAATTACCGAAATTATCTGCAGCAATATCAAGCAAATATTCATTGTTGCTATTTTCAAAGGTTATACTAAAAGTAGTTTGACAAAAAGCACCAATAGATATTGATAGAAATAAGATTGTTATTAAGTACTTATAGGGTGATATCATGTGGTAATCCATTAATCCGTTCTATTCTTACTATCCCAAAGTGAACTTTAACCAAATGTAAATATTCTAAGCTTTGAAATGAAGTAGACCACCTGTTCGTCCCTTCGATGTCAATAGTTATTAAATCTTTATTGATATTTGATAAAAAACTACTTATTGCAGTTCGTGTTCCATCATAATAAAAGTTCATTTCATGAGTATTTCCCTCCATGCCTAAACATAAGACTGTTGGTGTTATAGCTCCAACACCTTCTCTGGCGTAGTAAATCTTGTAATCCATTTTATTGTCAATAATATCTTGAGGATCGCTTCTGTAATTTCTTGGTTCCAAGATTTGAGGCGATATAGGATCAATTTCATAATAAATGCGATATCCGGGAAGTATTATTGGAATTGTATTACTTCGTAAATCACGTTGCAAGATATCAGATGCACCATATCCAGGCTCAATATTGTTAATATCAGAACAATTACCACCATAGTCAAGGTAGTAGTACTGTTGTTGAATATTATATGGAAAGTAACTTGTTATAAATTTTAAATATCCAACACCAATATATGCGACAACATTACAAGTCAAGCATTTATCATCGATTGATACAAACTTAATATTACAACAAATCAATTTTTTATTATCATCAGCGATCTCTAAGGATTTCATTTTAATCCCTTCGATTGCATCATTATATCCTAAAGCGACATCAGCCAGAGAAATATTTTTACTATAATTATTAACAGGAATCTCTATTGTTACATTATATTCTTGAAGCTGAATAAATTGAGAATGGGGAAAGCAAAACTCATAATTTAAGGCATTACCTATATAGTCTAATGCTTCTTCAACGGTTACATGTTGTTCGCTTTTCAATCTTTTTCCATGTTTTAATTCACGGGCAAGGTTTGTGAAATTGTACAATTTCGCACTCAAGTCTTCATCACTACTATTATATGAACGTTCTACTATATCTTCTTTGTCTCTGGTGCATGAATTTACTAATAATGTCATGAAAAGACAAATTAGAAGAAAATTGACATAAGATTGATAATTTTTCATGTTTTTTTTTGCGGCTAATGTACATACTATTTTATTACAAATTATAAGTTAATCAAAATTATTTATTATGACTAATACATCGCATTACTTATATAATAAAATAATTATACTATATGTATAAGCTTGTCATAATGAAAGTATATTGAAGTTTAATTAATTAAGCCAACTTACCCCCGCAAATCTCTTTTGAGTTAATGTCAGATCATTCAAATCATGGCCAACATATTAGCATATGTGAGTATATCAGGAAAATAGATTGACATAGGCTTACATTGAGGAATAAAAAACAGATAAACAATCAGCACAAGCTTTTCAACCTGTGCTGACTTTATATATGGACAACCGGTTTAAATAAATAAGACCGATCTGATTACTTCTAGATGATTCTGAAGCGCATTTTTAAATTGAAGTCAATTCCGCAATATGTTGCAACTCCCTTAAGTTACAACATGCAGCTTCAGCCCACGTCAAATGCCTCCCGGCACTCCGTGGGATTACTTTTATCAAGATGTCAAAGAACAATGTTGGCTCTCAGCTATCAGCCGTCAGCTATCAGCTTGTCCCGATTTTACTTCGGGAGCATTCAGCTTAAAACCCAGAACTCAGAACTCAGAACTAACTATTATTACACTCTTCTTTTTGGCAAGCAAATGGTTATTATTAACCATCCCATTAAAGCCAAGGCAAATAGTCTTCCCAAATATATCTGCACCCACTGCAGGCCGGTTAGTTCATTTACTTTTTGGGTTTTGTAGATGATCTTTTCCTGGTTGGCGGTGTGGGAGGTGGTGCGGATGGCGTTTTTAATTTTTTGCTCAAGGACTGAGTCTTTTTGTATCAGTCGGTGATGGAGTTTACCGGCTTTTATCCACGCAAATGATCTGGCCAGTTCGGTGTTTAGTATGCTTATCTCTGAATCGGTGAGATCAGTGGAGTGAAGTTCAATAACTTTCTCCACTGTGTCACCGGGGATTCTTACAAAGACTGTGGTGTCTTTGTAGATTGTTTGAGTGTTGGTATGTATGATCAAGCTGTCGTGCACAGCCTGTGGAAAGCGTTTCTCGCAGTTCTTGCGGGTCACGCAGGAGGATGTGAGGCATAGCGCAGTCAGGATTAGTAGGTGGAGTGTATTTTTG
>OBJA01000756.1_pt1 | contig 26327 bp, 19 predicted proteins | sample 1519751 | NCBI WGS metagenome assembly OBJA01 (sample SAMEA3881238, study PRJEB22517) | soil metagenome | biome: lake sediment; feature: soda lake sediment; material: sediment, water from around vicinity | place: India | collected 2013-12-23 | depth 3 m
CCAAATAATGGATCTGGATTATTACATTCAATAGCGGACATATAATATGCTGTGTTGAAACTGTTGAACTCATTACAGAGAAACTTAAGCCCTTGAGCAGGCTGAACCTGCGAACCTAACCCTCTGTTCTTCCCACGCGCCTGTATTCCGTACTCTGTGTTATGCATTCTGTTTCGGTACAGCATATTAGTCTGATTATTGGAGTTTTCAACAACAATCCCGTGTGTATGTATAGGGTTTCCGCTTTGGGCTGTAGCGGTAATTTCGTTATCCTCCACAACAAACCCGGTGCATCCGTCTAAAAAGATACCGAACTTGTCATGGGTTCCATCACTTTCTAATTCAATGGTATTGGAATATACTTCAGGATTTGCACATCCTTTCAGAAAAATAGCATTCTGATTGGTTTCATACGGGTAGTTTATAAAGTATGAAGCCTGGAAGTCACAGTTGGTAATCTTGACTTTTTTCATTTGATTACTGAGATTTTGAGTAATATTAATTGCATATTCGTCCTTAGACGGGTCACCTGGAAATCCGCTGAACAAACAACGTCGATGAGGATTACCATTAATATAGGTTGATTGTTCAATGGTTATGCTTGTGTTATTGGCAAATATAGCGTTTTCTGTAATTGAACATCTATTTCTAAAGGTACAACCAACAAACCTGACATTGTCCACATTTTGAAATTTGAAGAAGCTATGAGCTTGATTACTTACACAACCTTCGTTGTAAAAATCACAATTATTGAATCTACATGTGTTTCGTCCAACTGAATACGTGTGGTAGTTGCTGGTCATAATATTTATATTATTCCGAAAAGCTGTATTGAAAGCCTCTACTCCTCCACCGAAAGCTGGTGCTTTGGTGTGAAAAACACTAACTGCCTGCGATATCATTGAGTTATTAATTTTAACATAACCTGGTACATCTGGTGTTGGCAGAGGATGAGAGTGAATAAAACGAATCCCGCCCCAGAAATCGTTTGTGCAATGTTCAATAAGACAGTTTTCTAAATATAGTCTTGAATTTTTTGACAAGTCGATATATTTCTTATTTTGTTCAGAGCCTGAAATTTTCAAGGTGCAGTCGGTTATATACAATGTTGCTCCTGCTTCGATTTCAATCCCGTCTTCAACACCTGATGGTGGAGGATTAGAAGGATCCCAGCTAACAGTTTGACCGGTTCCTATAATAACCTGGTTTCTTGCGATGATAGATAGAAGCATGAATGCTATCAATATTAGATGTTTTTTCATTTTAGTCGTCATTTTGGTTTAACAAACAGGGGAAGAAAGGGCTTTAGTAAGATATCTTTCGCTGCAACAGCGTCCATAGTGTTTATCCAAATGCATACCCCTGGATTATATTCGATTCGTAAAAAACCTGGATATGATTGCCTTGCAGCCCTGATAACTCAAAGTCATTTTTCCCCAACCAAAAGATGGATATCCTACAAAAGCAAAGAAAAGCTTCATATCCCAAAAGGGGCCGTCGAACCACATTCTCTTGCTCAAACTCAAACTCAAACTCAAACTGTACTTCTCTCTTTCTCTCTCTCTCTCTCTCTCTCTCTACGGGAACAAGGGTTTCAGAGGATGCGCCAATTATGTAAAAAGAAAACAGCCACCATATCCTGTTATTCAGTGTTGTTTGAAGAGAGCAGATAGAGTAGAAGTCGTTCATCGTGCAACAGATAAAACAGAATGTATAAAAATGGACTTAGTTAAAAACGAAAGTAAAGATAATATCAAAAAACAATAATTCCAACAAAAATCAAAAATAAATATTAACCAACGTGGCTGCATTCTAAAAAAGAGAATGTGTTGTCAATCAAAGAAAAAGACAGATTGAAATCCTAGTATTTATATGCTATCGAGATGAGATAAAACATCAAATTAGGAAAAAGTTGAGTAGCAGGAAACCGAGTTTTTATTTTTTCTCGCTAAGATTCGCAAAGTTGAGCCTACTCCAAAATGGCTTCCGTGTGCAAATGCCACCAAGGCACGAAGGCTCAAAGAAGCACAAAGATATTATTCCAAATGTATTACATTTAGTGAACCTTAGTGCCTTGGAGCCTTCGTGGCGAATAACTACATGAGAAAAACTAAAAACTACAAACTAACCCCCGCCTCTCTCGACTCTCGACTCTCAACTCCATCGAGCCTCTCACCGGACTCGAACCGGCGACCTGCTCATTACGAGTGAGCTGCTCTACCAACTGAGCTAAAGAGGCATCCTTCCGCCAGTAAAATTACCTCTAATTTTTGTAACTTTACAGAAATACAAGTTACGTATCAGAATTCGATACCGATATGTTTTTTCTGTTTGGGCTTCTTTTTTCTGATTCTTTTCCCTCTCTTTTTTGCTGTATCATCAGGAGTAATCATAAGGCTTATCAAAACGGGCAGGTGGTCGCTGTAACCTCCCTCATACTCTCTGGTGTAGCTGCGGAACGGGATCATCGATCCATCCTCCTCCTTAAGCATCCACGGTTCACGCATCACCCTGAAACTTTCCTCCTTCAGCAAAATGCCCGTTCTTTCCTCCATCAGAGACGACGATACGATGATATGGTCAAGGACATTCCATTTTTTATCGCGCCAGAAGTAGTATGTTCCTTCCCCCTCCGGTATTGTGGCGGAGAGATTATAGAGGCATGCCTCTGATCTGTCGTCGCAGGGTGTGCCGGGGCTCATTGCCATAAGAACTTCGCTGACACTGCGATCCTGTGGCTCGTCGTTCAGGTCTCCCATGATGATCACATGGCAGTTCAGGAATGTTGCAGCAACAGAGTCGATGTGGTTGCGGAGAACCTGTGCAGCCTTCAGGCGCTTAGGTTCTGAATCATCAACGCCACCGCGTCTGCTTGGCCAGTGGTTGACATACAGATGAAGAGTGTCCCGCCCGGTGATGCCTTGCACAAAAAGGATATCCCTGGTAAGAAAATCCGGGTCATGGTCAAGGGTTACCCTCAATGGTGCCGACTGAAGTACTCTGAAATACCCGGGCTTATACAGAAGAGCCACATCGATGCCTCTTGCATCCGGACTGTCGTAATGTACTATGCTGTATCCTGCACCTCTGAGCCTGTCTGATCCTGTAAGCTCTTCCAGTACCAGCCGGTTCTCAACCTCACACAACCCAACAATAGCAGGGAGGGCTGACTTACCATCACCTGAGATCACCTGCCCAAGCCTGTCAAGCTTTTCGAAGTAACGCTCACTGTTCCAGCCATACCTCCCTTCAGGAAGGAACTCCTCATCATTGGTCATGGGGTCGTCTATGGTGTCGAACAGGTTTTCAACATTATAGAACATTACATCAATCTTTACTTTCTGGGACAAGGCAGAGAGAGGCTGAAGCAAGACAAATATCACCAGGAGGCATAAAAGTCTGAAATCCGATTTTCTTTTGAGCATTACTTTTAGTATTGATGATTCCGGTTATTGCGGATGTAAAAATAGTGTAAACTTCGACATCTGGTGAACAGACAACCTTTATCTTTGCACGGCGATGGACTTTGAGCAAAAGTTGAATATTGATGATTACAGATATATCCTGCCTGAAGAGCGGATAGCGTGGTATCCCTTGCCTGACAGGGATATGTCGAAGCTTCTGTTGATGTATCAGGGGAAGTTGTCAACCTGTCTTTTCAGGGATCTTCCCACTCTTTTACCTTCGGGGAGCCTTTTGCTTTTCAACGACACGCGTGTTATCAGGGCGCGCATGCTTTTCAGGAAGGAGACGGGCGCCCGGATAGAGATCTTCTTTCTGAATCCTGTTGAGCCGTCGCATGATCATGAGGTTGCCTTTGCTTCCGGTTCGCCGGCAGTGTGGGAATGTATCATAGGCAATGCCCGCCGGTGGAAGGAGGGAGACCTGACCTTACAGTTCTCTTGCGAAGGTGTCTCGACCACCCTGAGGGCTAGGCTTGCAGAGAAGGGGCACAGCAGTTCCAGGGTTGCACTCTCATGGGAGCCTGCCACTATGCCATTGGCTTCAATCCTGGAGGCGGCAGGGCATATCCCTCTCCCTCCATACATTAACCGCGAAGATGAGCCTGATGACAACATCAGGTATCAGACTGTCTATGCACGACATGACGGATCTGTTGCTGCCCCTACGGCAGGGTTGCACTTCACGCCACAGATGCTTGCAACGCTTGCTGAGAATGGTGTAGAACAGGCAAAGATAACCCTGCATGTGGGAGCTGGCACCTTTAAGCCGGTTACATCAAAGGAGATCTCAACCCATGTGATGCACAAGGAGGAGATTATCATCCGGAGAGAGCTGCTGGAAAAGCTGATTTCGCACAAAAGCCCCGTCATCCCTGTGGGCACCACATCGGTAAGATCAATAGAAAGCCTTTACTGGTATGGTGTCAGAGTGTTTCAGGGCAAGGAGGCCCTTTCTGCACGCTTCACGGTTCAGCAATGGGAGCCATACCATTATGGTGCTTCAGAACGGCCAGATGCCTCAACAGTGTTTTCCCATCTCCTGGAGCAGATGAGAGAGCAAAACCTTAATGCCCTTCATGGAACTACAAGCCTCATTATTGTTCCCGGGTACAGGTTCGCTGTAACTGATGGACTAATCACAAACTTCCACCAGCCCGCAAGCACACTCCTTCTGCTCGTTGCCGCCCTGACAGGAAATAACTGGAAGAGAGCATACGAGTATGCCCTTGAAAACGGATTTCGCTTCCTTAGTTATGGAGATGCCTGCCTGTTCCTAAAAACAAAGGCTGCCCCATAAGAGCAGCCTCCACAAAATTAAAACTGAAAACCTATGCTGGTATTCAAACACATCCTTAACTTAACAAACTGATTCAGCCTTTGTTTGGTATGTTACAGGATAATTTGTTAAAAGGTATTTACCGGTTTGTTAAATTACATTAACCAATTGTCATCTTGTTGCTTTTCTCCTGTTTTGACGATAACCTCCAGGCGTAATCATTTTTTGAGGTGCCAAATGCCAGAGCTGTTTAAACAACTACTTTGTTTATCTTTGCTGATCAATTCAAACTGATGGTGCCATCACAACAGACATCCAGAGGAACAGTCATCCGTTCAACCGGAAGCTGGTACACTGTACGGCTCGACAACGGTGCAAATATTGACTGCCGGCTCAGAGGCAGGTTCAGGACAAAAGGGCTGAAGGCTACCAACCCGGTAACTGTCGGGGATGTTGTTACTGTTGACCCGGGAGAGAAACAAGACAGTGCATCAATAATTGACATTGAGCCCCGCAGAAACTATATCATCAGAAGGAGCGTCAACAAGTCAAAAGTGAGCCACATCATCGCTGCCAATATCGACATTGCATTCGTGGTTGCGTCAATTGTGGCACCACGTACATCCACCGGCTTCATCGACAGGTTCCTGGTCACTGCACAGGCTTACGAGATCCCTGCAGCAATAGTCTTCAACAAGACCGACCTCTACAACGACCCTCTGCTTGAATTCATGAATGAGCTTATCAGCACCTATACACGGATCGGATACCCCTGCTTCCCGACAAGTGCACTCACCGGCTCCGGCATGGATGAACTTCGGGAGATGATGAAAAACAAAACATCACTGTTTGCCGGTCATAGCGGTGTAGGGAAGTCGGCTATCATAAATGCTGCTGAACCGGGACTGAAGATCAAAACCGGTGATATCTCCGAAAACCACCTGAAGGGAAAACATACAACCACCTTTGCGCAGATGCACCCATTGAGTTTTGGCGGATACATTGTAGATACCCCGGGAATAAAGGAGTTTGGGCTTATAGACCTTGACAGGGGTGAACTGGCAATGTTCTTCCCGGAGATGCTGAACCTTGTGAAGGAGTGCCAGTATTACAACTGCACTCATGTTCATGAGCCGGGCTGTGCCGTTGTTGCAGCCGTTGACAGGGGAGATGTTAGTTCAGAGCGGTACAGGAATTATCTGAATATGTTGACAGGTCGCGATATGCAGGTTAACCCCTGGGAGTTGAAGTAGAAATGAATTATTCTGAAAAGACTTTATAACAGTATGATATGCGTATAGTTGTTCAAAGGGTGAGCAAGGCCTCAGTAATGATTGAAGGCAAAACGGTGGCTGATATCGGTTATGGTATGCTATTGCTGTTAGGAATTGAAGAGGATGATGAAGCTGAAGATGTGGAATGGCTGTGCGGTAAGCTGACGGCATTGCGGATCTTTGGTGATGCAGAGGGGAAGATGAACCTGAGCATAGCGGAGGCAGGCGGGGAGTTTTTGGTGGTGAGCCAGTTTACACTTCATGCCGGTTACAGGAAGGGAAACAGACCGTCGTTTATCAGGGCTGCTAAGCCTCCGAAGGCAGTGCCGCTCTATGAACACTTCATCAGGCGACTTGGTGAGATGTCGGGCCGAAAGGTAGAATCCGGTGTCTTCGGTGCTATGATGAAAGTCAACCTGACCAACGACGGTCCCGTAACATTGATGATGGACTCCCGGAACAGGGAGTAGAAGTTTTCGTTATCCGCTGGTGATTTCCTTCACCTCAGAATCGTAACACTTCCATTGAACTCTTTTCTGAAGCTTGCGTCTTCGTTTACTGCACGGATAACGTAAAAATAGGTTCCATCAGGAGCTGGCGCTCCATTACTGTTGCCATCCCAGAAATAGTTCTGATTGCCTCTGAAAATATGGGTACCCCAGCGACTGAATACATCTATGATGTAATTAACCCTGTTTGGGTTTCCGATCATGAAGTAATCGTTTATGCCATCGCCGTTTGGAGTGAAGACGTTTGGGATTACCAGGTTAATATCACACTCTTCAACATAAACTGTAACGCTGTCGTAAGTATGCTCCCACTTAAAATCAACACACCACAGATAGTAGGTTGTGGTTTTTGCCGGTGAGACCTTAAGTGTTGGTGTAATGGCTATTGTATCCCATGTATTGCGTGGCCCGAACCAGCTTCGGTCTGACCAGAAGTAGAAGTAATCATCCCTTAGCTCCATTGCACCAATTTCAACCTCATCGCCACGGCAAATCTGTTTGTCCGGCCCGGCATCTGCCGGATACTCAGGCAACCCACACTCCCAGATAGCTACATCATCTATGTAATAGCTCCCTTTCCTAAACAAAACTGGCCACTGGTCAGCACCTCCGTGGTTTATTTTTGCTGTATCAGGATTGCATAAATACACATAGCTATTAAACCTGAAATTATAGAAGTTGCCTATGGCAAAGTACCGCTCTGTTCCTGTTGCAATGTATTGACCGGATATTTTCGTCCAGTTCATTGTATCTGTTATTATTCCACTACTGTTTTTTATTTGTGGAATAATATAATCTGCTAATATTAAGTGTTCATGACCTAGACTATCTTTTGAAAAGTACCCATCTATTGCGTCCATAGCGCAATAAGACCTATCTTGCAATGACACAAAGTATCTTACATTGTAGCAATTTCCGTGAATTAATTGTTGTGAAAGCGGAAAAACCAAAATAGGATTAGGGTTACCACCGACTAAAGTATACCCACTGCCTGTTCGTGCATACTGAAAGCCAAGATAATTATGAGGTACGCCACAGATCCAGTGGTGCGATGAGTCGTTATAAATTGAGTTAAAATATACCGTATAACCGTGTGAACCTGTCGTATGATAACAATTTTTCACAGGCCAAGAATGAGGGAATTGCCCTTCTCCATTTCTGAACATATTTTCAAAACTACCGTTTTTAATATGGTTTTGAGAATATACTTGAAGTATTGAATGAAATATCATAAGAGAAATACCAATTAATCTTAGAATCTTATATTGAGATTTCATAATTATTATTATTAATAACTCCGGGTAATCTACTTCTGAAGATTACCCGGAGCAGATCTGTTTATTGGCTTTTGATTAACTTCTGCGAAAACTGCCTGCCGTCATTCATCAATACCCTCATCAGATAGATCCCGTTTTTTAGATTTGAGATATCAATGTGGACTAACTCTTTTGTGTTGTCAATGGGGCTGTTCATGACTTTTCTTCCCTGAATATCAAAAAACTCCAGTTTCCCTTCAGATTTTTCAATTGGTACGGTGAATTCAATTGTCAGATTTCCTCTGGTTGGATTTGGATAAATCTTTAATTGGAGCTCATAAGCTGAAATGTCATCGCCGGACTTACGGTATGGCAGGCCATGATTGAACGGGTCAATGTCAAGCATTGCACGAGCTGTGAAAACAGCATCACCACCAACGTATGGAGTTAATAGTGCTATTGCCTGGAGTATTGAACTTTGGATTGAATCGACATCATACCCTTGTGCCCAACTCTCAAGGAGAATCTCGTTCACTCGCTGCAGATTGAACTCTATCAAAGTCTGAGTTACAATATTATCATTCTCCCATAAAGCTTGTTCAATATCGTAATTGTCTATCAGATACTCGATTTCTGCGAATGCCGCGATATTTGAATTGGAGAAGAAATTGTAAAAGTGAATGTAGATGCTGTCTTCGCTTACACCCATATTCATCAGCATAGGATCACCATAAAGGGATCTGAAAAGGAAATCCCTGGCATACCATTCAAACTCGTCCTGAAGAGCACCATATAGTGAATCTTCATCTCTTGCAATGGATCCAAACAACACTTCTCTTGTGAGAGGATCTTCCCAATAGTCAGGCATGGGGGCACACTCCAAAGATGCACCGACTAGAGGCGTAATATCGTAATAATATAATAAGGAAGGAGTGCACTCATTTCCCGGAGGAGTTAAATTACCGGTATAAAACCATTTAAATCCTTGACTACTTTGATTATTAACCCATAGGTCAATATTATTAAAGAAGCAGTTGCGGTTTTCCTTTTGGGTAACCAGTTGATCCGAAAGTATTGTATTTTGTGCCATGCCAGGAGGTTCCGCATAGAAGCCATTGTAGTTGCTGTAAAAATTATTACACAAGAATTGTGTACCCAAATTATAGCCAATATTGTTTATACCTTTGCCAAATTTAATTATTGCATAGTTGTCGTGAACCCTTGCATCCGTTGTCTGCGACACCAGAATGCCCTGGAGATTTACCATTGGATTTTGAGCAGTTGGATAGTTGTATTGGTCAATATTTTCTATAATATTCATAAACACTCTTGATCTGTCACAACCCTGAAGTCGGATGCCTTGCAGGAAAGGGTTTTCGCCAACGTCATTAATTCTGATAGTGTTGTTGCTAACTGTAACCCATCGTTTTGGATTAATATGGTCCAATCCGGTGGATGTAGCATTTATCAGGTTTATTCCACTCTTATATGTTAATATCTGATTATGAGAAATGTCAATGTTAAACCCGATCAGGCTTTTCTTTGGTGGAGCAATGTAGTACTCATAATTAAAGGTATTGTTTGATGGATGAAGTGGTTCAGTATTATTGTAGATGTGTTCATTATTGGTAATGGATGCGTACGGCAAACTATTGCCCCTGAATGCATTGTAGGTTATGTTCTCAAAACTGTTATCGGCTAATGTTGTTGAATGTCCGAAAACATAAACACCGATATGACAATCTGAAAAAGAGTTGTCGATTACAGAAAGAATTGTTGGAACGCAGTAGTCAGGTGGTGGTGGTGCTGGTGGTGGGGTTTGACCAGGTTTACTTACAATATAATCTACTTTTTGGTTGACAATAATAGCACCTTCTCGGAACAAATTGTTTATTGTCATAAATCCCCATGGGTTGGGTGTTGATTTTAGGGTTGAGTGGTGCTTAATGTTCAAAAAATCATTATCTTCAATTACAACATTTCCGGTGTTAATATGAATGCCACAGGATAGTTCATCGAAGGTGTTATTTGGCCCAATAGTAAGAAGGTCAACACTGTCAACTCTGACACCCCACTCCATTCCAACAAAACCCGGTAAGTAGTCATAAATCAGAGCTGTGAAATCGTGCAGGTCTCCCCAAAAAGTATTTGCGGTAATTAAGACATTTGCAGGGGTTGGTCCTGGAGCCGGAGGGGGAGGTGATATGCATGAATTCTGATGGTTTGTAATATGGATTCCAACCAGGTTGAAAGAGAATTCATTTCCTGCAATGAAAAGTTCAGGGTTGTTTCTGCTGTAAACAGCATTTTTAGCATGCGAAATATTGCTTTCTGTGATTTCAATTCTTGAGTTAGGATCTGTTGCATATATTCCATCCCAGAAAAAACATTCTGGGTTACACGAAAAAATTGTGCAGCCATTAATAGAAAAGGATATGCCGGGATCCACCACAATTTTGGCATCGCGTCCCATTACAATTTTATCGCAACCATAAAATGCAAAATTCTGATCTATGGTAAGAGTACCTAAGATATTTATCGGCTCAGTTGTATTCCATCCAGGACTACCACCGGAATAATTGTTTATTATGTCTGTTGATGTTAAATCCTTAAGTATGATATCATAGAGTGAGCCCTGAGAATGGTGCATTATACATGGAGGGTCAACAGGGAATCTATAGGTAACTGGACAATTGTGGTAATTATATACTGTCAGATCAATGGAAACCCCATTCGACGGTAGAATAATTGAAGGCACATTTGAATTTGGCTGCACAACACCATTGATGCTCCATTCATATCTGGAAACATTTTGCGGGTCACTGGTGGTCATTTCATAAAACAAACAACCATCTACATAAATTGGTGAACCATCGATAGTGACACTTGGTGGCAAAGGCACTACTTCAACATCGTCAATGAAGTAATAAGCAACTAATTCACCAACCCAGTTGCCAGGAGCAGGGATTATTGCCAAAGGATCAGGTGAACCAATGTATAGTCTATGATCTCCTGTGATTTGTGGAGTAAAGATTCCGGTAATATTAACCCAATTATCCATATCAGTAATAAATCCTAGGCCATTGTTTACCAATCCATTGGGATTTACACCAATACTTGCTTCAAGATCATATCCATCAATGATTTGCACCGGATTTGTTTCGGGTTCAATATATGCGATTAATGGTGTAGCACGGTTTGATCGATCTGCTAATGAAGCCCAAAAGGTCACATTATATGTCTGGTTATTGTTCATCTCATATTTTAAGGGAGTAGATATGACCTCAAGCCTGCTGGTGCAATATGGGTGAAAACCACCATAACCGTTGCCGGTTCTTGCCCATTGAAATCCGAATGCATTCGTAGGCACCGAGAAAGTGATAGGTGGAAAACTAAGACTGCCTGTACTACCTTGGTTATAAACTTCACAATGGTAGCCAAACCAGGGAGCAGCTTTATAAAGATCCCATGGGTCTAGTGCGAAATCTTGCAGATCTTCGAAAGAGGGATTACAGACAAGATTAACACAAGGATCATTAATTAAATCATCACAGGGGAAATTGGGAGGTTCAGGAGCTAAGCAAATAGGAATCTCCATTTGGTATGATGGTGGTTCAAGTGGATTTTCCAATGAATCTATTGCAATAAGGCTAATCTTTAGTGTGTCCCAATATAATGTTGAAGGAAAACCTGGCTTGATAATAAATTGACTATCATTCCTAATGAAGATTATCATAAAATTAGTACTGTCTCGGAAATGGATTGTGCTATCAATCATCAGAGAACTGGTGCCGATGAAATTCCAACGAAAATTGGTACCTGAAGGCAAATCGTAAGATGTGTTTGTAATGGTCAAATCATCGAATGCGTAGACGGTATCTTTTGATACCACGAATGACACTTGTTGTGCATTTAATGATTTTGGTAGAATAAAAAGAAACGTCATCAGCAAAAGAAACAATGGAAGTGTTAAAGCATTAATAGACATGCCTTTAATTAGGCTTTCATTTTCGCCCCCCATCATATGCAGATGAGATGCATGTGTTCTGTTGTTCATGTTCATTTTTCATAGTGTTTGTTTTTAAGTGAATATTGATTTCCCAGATTCGAAATGAATCTATTGGTTTATAATTCAAAAAAATCTACTATAAAAACTGCTGCAATTTTTTGCAGATAAATGCTTTTTCATTTCTTGACTCCAAATATAAACATTCGAAATATAAAATGCAACTTTTATTCTGTTTTTTTTAAAATTTTCAATTTCAAGTTCAATTATTACCAACATAGTTTTAATCACGTAAACATCGGATGCTGATTCCTGCTTGTTTTGTGGTACGGGGTTCAGCATATGCGATGCTATCATAAGTTCTTAGCGACAGGAAATGAGCTGTTGTTTTATAATGATAATGTTCTGTTGTTGACCAATGATACCCATAGTGACCGTTATAGTAAAACCTACCTGTATTATCACGATACCCTCCGGGAACTCCGGTGAAACCACTTAAATTATCGCCCTCATTGGTCACAACCCAATGAGAATGACCTTTTTCTTTAAGTTTGTTACCTGCCGGGGTCATTCCTCCAAGGTAATTGATCAGTGTTGCGAATTCATTACTATCGGGCACATGCCAGCCTGCAGGGCAGATGTTGCCGGATGCTGCAGCCCACCAGTTGTACATAGCTCCGTAGGTAATTTTATAGTTCTCTTCACTGTTTAAATACCAGCTATATCCTGGAGATGATAGCGTCTTCCAGTCATCATTATCAGGAACATATGGGATTGGTGTGCCGTCGTTAAACCTTGTTGCCTTCAGATTCTCTGCCATCCATTCCTGGGTGCCAATCCGGATTGTGCGATATACATTGCCCTCTATATCAACAAGTGTATCATAGGTCAGGTCGGGATTGAAACTAATGCCGCTCTCTTTGTGTGTGTACTTTATAACTTCCCCATATCCGGTTCCCATAGAATTGGTTGCCCATGCACGGATATATACAGTCTGATTATACTTTAACTCTCTAATGACGGCTGTAAACAATCCACCGGACTGCATAGTACAATCAACGGTATCATGTTTGCGAAAATCGTCAAATTCGCTCACCAACAAACCATAAGAATTAACCGGGAAGCCGTTTTCAGTAATTAAATTTCCACCGGAGTTAACACTACTGGTTGTAATATTTGATACTGTCAGTGTGATTACTTCTGGTACTCCTACTCCGCTGAACTCTTTCTTACATTGTGCAAAAAGAAGAAAGACAAAAAAGACTGAAAGAAATAAAACATATTCTCTATTGTAATGTCTCATATTTTTGTGTCCATTTGAACGGATCCAGGATTCTGCTTTTCATACATAGACAAAGATAAATGATATTGTATTAGTTTGAAAGAAAAATTATCAAAAGAGTAACTTGTGTCATGTAAAAGCAAGCCATTTCACGTCAGAATCGTAACACTTCCATTGAACTCCTTCCTGAAGCTGCTGTCTGAATTTACAGCTTGGATGATGTTAAAATGGATTCCTATGGATGAGGTTTTTTTATTCCTTTCAGGGTTGTTGGTGGCGATGGTCGTTTTTCAACTGTAGAAATGTGACCCATGTATTTGAGAAGGGACATCCGATAGTTAAGATCAATTTTATGCACTCAAAATAAGAAAAGAGCCCTTAATATTATTGAAAACTTGAATTATTCAGGTTATTTTTGAACCCGCAAATTTTTTAATCAATCAAAATAAAAAGAATACCATGAATTTAATGAAATGCATGTTGATGGCAGCAATACCCATTATTACGGCACCTTTGGTGCTTGCCCAGGGGAGTTTCAACCCGCCGGAAACCCCTTTCAAACCCTATCAGTTCACCTGGCATGGTTTCACGATTACTGACGGATACCAGTGGCTTGAAGACAAGAATGATCCTGAAGTGATTTCCTGGACGCGCGCACAGCATGATGCTACCTCAAGCTATTGTGAAAAAAACTATAGCCACATCGAAGGGCTGAGGGAAGAGCTAACGGCATATATTGACCGTGACATACGCGGACCAATAAGACCGGTAGCCGACAGGCAGTTTTTCACTATGAGGAAGAAGGGTGAAAAGCAGTCGAAGTTATACACGATACTACGTGGAAAAGAGGTGATGATATTTGACCCGGTGCGACTTGACCCTGAAGGGAAGGCATCTATAAGTGGCATCTCCTACACCCGCGATGGTGGTAAGGCTGCTGTTTCTGTGCAGTTTGCCGGCAAGGAGATAAGTACTGTCTATATCATTGAAACCCGAAAAGGTCGTGAGGTGGCCAAACCTATCGAGGGACTCAGGGGTTTCTCATGGTGCCGCGACGAAAATTTCGCATACATCACTGTCGGAACAAAGGAGATGCTGGAGCAGCAGATTCCCCTGAGAACCTATCTGCACCGTATCGGCGATGAGCGTAATAACGATAAGTTCCTCATTGCACCGCAGGATGCAAAAAACAGTGCCTCATACTGGGATGCCCGTTACAGTGATGTGACATTTATCTCGGAAGGCGATTTCTACTCCAACACCCTCAGAATTAGCAGGCAGGGTGATGCCAATCCATTGCAGATATATTCCAGTGATAAGTATAAGGCAAGCCCTAATGCGATTGGTGACAAGATCTACATTATGACAAACCATGAAGCCCCCAACTTCAAGCTTATGATCGCCGGTGTTGGCAATCCGGAATTTGAGAACTGGAGGGAGTTCTACGGAGAGAAGGAGACCGTTCTGAGGGATTATGCTGTTGCTGAGAAGTACATCTTTATTGTTGACCAGAAGGATGTTACACGCAGGCTTTTTCGCTTTGACATGGATGGCAACCTTGTAAATGAGGTAGAGCTTCCTGAAGTAGGAGACATCTCCTCCGTTGCATATTACCGTGACTCTAAGATGCTGCTGGTAAGCATCAGCAGTTTCTTCTCCCCCGGAAAGGTTTACAGCCTCAATGAAGAGACCCTGGAATGGAGAATCTATTACGAACAGCCCAGCCCCATTGACACGGAAGGCCTGGAGGCAAAGGTTGTCTTCTACCCATCGAAGGATGGTACAAGAGTTCCGATGTTCATCATTCATAAAAAGGGTATCGAACTTGACGGAACAAACCCAACCCTGCTTTATGGTTATGGCGGTTTTAATATAGGCATTTCTGTCTCCTACATCGGCACAACAGCTTCCTTTGTAAAACGCGGAGGTGTTTATGCCATAGCCGGTATCAGGGGCGGAAACGAGTATGGTGAGCAATGGCACCTTGACGGGATGATGTACAAGAAGCAGAACACTTTTGATGATTTCATTGCTGCTGCAGAGTATCTGATCGGGGAGAATTACACCTCACGGGGGAAGCTTGCTATCAGGGGTGGCAGTAACGGCGGACTTCTAATCGGTGCGGTCATCAACCAGAGGCCGGAGTTGTTTAAGGCCGCCATCTCACAGGTGCCGTTACTTGATATGATCCGTTATCATAAGTTCCTTATTGCACGTTACTGGATCCCCGAGTACGGAGACCCGGAAACAAACCCCGAGGATTTCAGTTATATCCTCACATATTCACCTCAACACAACATCAGGAAGGGAATTAACCTCCCCACAACCCTCGTTGTGGCCGGTGAAAACGATACCAGGGTTGATCCGTTGCACGCAAAGAAGTTTGTTGCTGCTTTGCAGAATAACCCCGGGCAGATAAACCCTGTGCTGCTGCGGATGGACTTCGACAGCGGCCACGGCTCGGGCAAATCCACTCAGCAAATGGTTGATGAACTTCAGTTTGTGATGGAGTTCTATATGAATGAACTGGGTATGCAATAATTTGATCTCTTTGCCGTAGTATTATTCCTTATCTTTGTGCATTCAAGGTTGCTGCGCTGCATTGACTGAGACTGATAAGTAAAACCTGTTATGAGAAGAATATTTACGGCATACACCATTTTATTTGGTCTTTTAATGCTGCCGTTTATTGTGGCTGCAACGCACAACCGGGCAGGGGAGATAACCTACCGGCATCTGGGTGGATACACTTATGAGGCAACCGTTCTGACCTACACATTTACTCCCAGCCCGGCAAACCGTGATTCTCTTACTGTCAACTGGGGAGATGGATCTGCACCTTCAACAGTGTTGCTTGACCAGCTTGTCTTTCTTCCCAATAACGTCAGATACAACACTTATGTGGGTGTTCATACCTTTCCCGGTCCGGGCACCTACAGGATTTCCATGGAGGACCCGAACAGAAATGCAGGCATCATCAACATCCCGGGCTCTGTCAATGAACCTTTCTATGTTGAGTCTATGCTGGTGATAAATCCCTTTCTGGGTCCGAACTCCTCACCTGTACTGCTGGCACCTCCCATCGACAATGCCTGTAACGGTCATCCCTTCCTGCACAATCCAACTGCCTATGACCCTGATGGTGACAGCTTGTCATATTCACTTATTATCTGCAAAGGGAAGTTTGGTGATGATATCCCGACATACAGTTACCCTCCTTCCACAAACTCACTATCAATTGACCCGGTCACGGGTGATTTTCTCTGGGATTCACCTCCCGTAAATGGGGAGTTTAATATTGCAATACTGATTGAGGAGTGGCGTAACGGCGTGCGGATCGGATATGTTATCAGGGACATGCAGATTTTTGTTGCACCTTGTAACAACCAGCCCCCTGTTATTGCGGAGTTGCGTGACACCTGTGTTATTGTTGGTGACACTTTATTGTTGACAGTTACGGCTACTGATCCGGACAATCAGCAGGTGACACTGAGTGCGGCCGGTGGACCGCTTGCTCTGACATCGGCACCGGCTACATTTCCGACGGTTACCGGGATGGGAAGTGTAACAGGACACTTCCGTTGGACACCGGACTGCAGTGCTGTGAGAAAGCAGCCTTACCTGGTGTCATTCAAGGCTGCCGATAATGGAGTGCCCGTGTCACTATTCGACCTGGAGTCAGTTTTCATCACCGTCATTGCCCCGGCACCGGATACTATTGAAGCAAATCCTGTAGGCAAAAGCATGATGGTTAACTGGAGCCCCAGCCCCTGCAGCCAGGCTTCAGGATATTCACTCTACAGAAAAATCGGCCCCTCGTCTTTTGTGCCCGGACCATGTGTTACCGGTGTGCCAGCATGGACGGGCTATCAGAAGATTGCTTCAATACAGGGAGTGAACAACACCTTGTTCATCGACGATGACAATGGTGCAGGCCTCATCCATGGGCTGAACTACTGCTACAGAGTCGTAGCCGACTTCCCCGATGGAGCTCAAAGCCTCGCCTCCCACGAAGTGTGCAACGAACTGGTGAGAGATGCACCTGTAATCACAAACATCTCTGTCAACCATACCGATTCGATAAACGGCTCAATATGGGTAAACTGGCTGCCGCCGGAAGAGATTGACACCGTTGCCGCTCCAGGGCCATACAAATACCTCATCTACCGAGCTCAACAGCAAAGCTCAAACTACATCATTATTGACTCGCTCACATCACTGAGTGATACCTCTTATGTCGATTCACTCATAAACACATTGAACGTTAAATTTTTCTACAGGATTGACCTGCTGAACGACCGGCCCGGAAACAGATTCGTCATCAGCTCTACGGAAAGGGCTTCATCGGTATACCTTAAGATTACACCGCAAGACCGTTCACTTGACCTTGCCTGGGAGCCCGTCACCCCATGGGTCAATTTGTTATATGTGATTTACAGATATAATCCTGTTATCTCACTCTTCGACTCTATTGGGGTTTCTGCAACCAACTTCTTCTCAGATATAAACCTCAACAACGGCACATCATACTGCTATTATGTGAAGAGCTATGGCACCTACGGCTCTCCGGGTATCAAAGACCCGCTGATAAACCTCTCTCAGATCGCATGTGCCATTCCGGTGGACAACGTGGGGCCGTGCAGCCCTGATCTGAGCGTTGAAACAAACTGCATCACCAATACCGTATCATGGGGGATGCCTCCTGAATCATGCGGCGGCGACATCGCAGGTTACGAAATTTGGTACAGGCCAACACTGAAAGCAGATTTCTCCCTGATCTATTTTGCCAACTCACCTTACGACACCACCTTCTATCACGAGATGATGCCGGCATCTGTTGTCGGGTGCTATATAGTCAGAGGTATCGACTCCTCCGGTAATATCGGGCCGTTCAGTGAAGAGTTCTGTATAGATGATGAAAGCTGCGACCGTTACCGTATTCCAAATGTCTTTACACCCAACGGTGATAACTTCAATGACTTTTTGATACCATTTCCCTACAGCAATGTTGACAGGATCGATCTGAAGATCATGAGCCGGTGGGGTAATGAGGTGTTTGCCACTACTGACCCTCAGATAAACTGGGATGGCACACATCAGCATAACGGTGCGCCACTTGCAGAAGGGGTATATTATTATGTCTGCGATGTGTGGTTTATCGCACTGGAGGGTTACAGAAAATCAACCCTGAAAGGGGTAGTGCAGATTCTGAGGTAGCTCTTTCTTTACAGCCTATTCTTTCAGCAATTTTTTCGGATATACCCCATCGGTTTGCGTGTATGTGCAGTAGCGGATTATGCTTTGAAGCGTTGGCATTATTGAAACATTTTTTTAAAGTCCTTCGTGAAATAGCCTTTTACTGATTCGTTAACGCCTATTGGTTCATTGTAAAAGAACAAATCAATTTTTACGTCTTTGTCTTCGTATTAATCAGGCTAAAACGATTTTTGCCATTAATCTTCGTTTTTATCCTTGAGCGACTTCGTGTTTTTGCTTAGTTTCTTTTCTTCGGATTTTACCCGTCGCTCTAATTTTTTAATGTCTTCTTCTGCCGGCAGGTTTTCGGGTTTAATACCCCGTTCCAATAGTATTTTTCGAACCGATTTATTGTTGGTGATATGCTCGGCCGTAATACTGCCTTCGGTATTCAACGCTTTTTCTCTGGTGTTGAAAATGGTTATTTCAGTGGCAAAGTCCTTTGCCTTAATGGTAATGGTGGGTAAAAAATCGGCAAGCGGCCGACTGCCCGGGACGCCCAGATGCTTTTTCATTTGCTGGGTAGTTTTACCGCCAAACAGTGCTGCATCTCCTTTGCTTCTGATCAAAGCAAAGTTTTTGTCGCTCCCTGTATGTTCGTAGATTAAAGTACTCAGCTCTTTCTCAGAAAGCGATAATTTTGTTCTGGCTTGCAGGCGTTCCCAATCCTTAATGCGTTGCTCAATAAGCTCAAACTTGCGGGTTTGAATGGCAAAATAATTTTGAGCAAAGGCAATGGCTTCTTTCTTAGGGTCGCCGTTTTGGGCTATCAGGTAGCAAGCGTAACGGGTCAACATAAAATCCTGAATCTCTCGTTGTGAACCCGAACCCAAGGAAACCATTTTCCCGACTTCGGCAAAATGGTCTAAAATGTCATTATCAGAAGCTTCGCAAGCCGTTTTGGCTTTGTTGATGACCTTTAAAAAATTATCCCATTTGGTGTAGCCTAACAAGTGTTGAATATCTCTGGCAAACCAAAACTCGATGCCTTGCTCTGTATAGTTTACATGCTCTTCAAATGTAGCTGTAAGTGTGTTTATCAATTCTTTCTTCATAACCCGTTTATTTACTGTTCCACCAAATCAATGGCTTAATGTATGGATATTTTTCAAATGTCATTTCAGCATACACTACTTCGCTGCCATCTTCAAACACGACCTTGTCCTCAAAAATTTGTTTAATGTGCTTGCCTGACAAATTAGAAAGCGTTTCAGCAATGTCCACATCAGGATAGAGTTTTTCAAATACAACTTTGGCATTTTTCTTTTAGTAATCAATCTCAATAGCTTCCAATAACTTTTGGTCTTGTAAGAAGCTGTATTGTTCAACTTGATTTTCGCCTTTTTTATCAAATATTGCCCGGTCAATACCTGTGTTTTCAAAAACAATGTTTGGGTGCAAATCAGTGCCATATTCATCAATACACTTGTCTATGATGTCGTTATTTTTATCAAGGTCTAAGTAGGTCTTTAATCGGTCGTACTGATTATTCTCCTGGTAACGGATTTTAAAAACCACTGCATCTTTGGTGGCTTTTACCATAAAGAATTGTATTGATTTTTTCTCGTTTCCTTTGGCGTGTTTTATTTCAGAAGCATCAAATTTTATGTTGGTGCCGTTGACTTCCGTTTGCAGGTCGTCATAATTGGCTTCAGACTTTACATAATAGAGCTTTTGTGTTTTCCAAAACAGAGCCACATCATCACGGTCTGAATACACTTTTTCGTAAAGGTTTTTGTGAATCTGTGAGTTGGCAAAGAATACGGATCCTGTTTCGTTTAAATAACAATCAAAAAAATTGAAGAGCTTTTCGAATAATTCTTCACGGTATTTGGCTTCAATTTGCTCATTTATTTCTTTCTTAATGTAGGGTTCAATTTCGGCAAAATACTGTGCTTTCAAATCCATCAGGTTCACATAACCTGATTTACCTTTTATCGGATGCCCAATGAAAGTGTCTTTCAGGGCCGAAAAAAATCGTTGTTCGTAAATATTGCTCATTTAATGTCTTTTTGCTCAATTAATAAATCTTTGACTTCAACTTCAAGAATCCTTGCTATCTCGTAGAGTACTTCAAGTCGGGGTTGTTGTCGGTTTTGCACATAGCCGTTAACCATATTGTAGCTTTTACCCAGTTGCCCGGCGAGCCATTTTTGTTTTATTCCCTTTTCTTCAAGTACTTCCTTTATTCGGTTCATGTCCGTATAAATTAAGTCGTAAAACTAATCAATTCTCTTTTAATATCACGAAAAACAGTGCAAAAAATGTTTGAGTAATTGTCAGTCAGCGGTGGGTTTTCAGAATGTTACTCTCACTTTCATACAAAGAATCTTGATTGTTACCCTCACTTTAATACAAATATTTTCGTTTTTGCCCTCACATTAATACAAATACTATTCGGCGATCTCTTTATAGAGGTGCCGGGACAGAAATGATGTGTAAATCACTTTTAAAATCTACGCATTTCTAACGCTCATTTTTGTTTGGTCCATGACGAGACAGAAAAGAAATTCCTGCTCCTTAAGTAGTTATTTGCCACGAAGGCTCTAAGGCACGAAGGTTCACAAAATGTAATACATTTGGAATATGTGCTTTGTGTTTCTTTGAGCCTTTGTGGCCTTTGTGGCATTTGGCATCTTAAAATAGATTGGCCCACTATTCTGCAGACTGGCAGAAACCATTTCATTTTATTATCTTTGCAATCCGAAAAATTTCCACAGTAGTGATGGATGCTCAAACGATAAAACAGAGGTTTGGTATAATCGGTAATTCACCGGCATTGAACAGGGCGATAGAGACAGCGATGCAGGTAGCACCGACAGACATTACCGTTCTTATTACCGGGGAGAGTGGTGTTGGGAAGGAGAATTTCCCCAAGATCATTCATCAGTTGAGTGCCCGGAAGCATGGGCCATATATTGCAGTGAACTGTGGAGCGATACCTGAAGGCACCATTGATTCTGAGCTTTTTGGGCATGAGAAGGGCTCCTTCACCGGAGCACATGAGGCCCGGAAGGGGTATTTTGAAGTTGTAAGCGGAGGAACAATATTCCTTGATGAGGTAGCTGAGTTGCCCCTCTCGACTCAGGTCAGGCTGCTACGTGTTCTGGAGTCAGGCGAGTTCATGAAGGTGGGTTCATCAAAAGTGTTGAAGACGGATGTGCGCGTTGTTGGAGCCACCAATGTAAATATTTCTGATGCAATCAGGCGGGGCAGGTTCCGTGAAGACCTTTACTACCGTTTGAACACCGTGCCGATCTCCGTTCCGCCTCTGCGTGACCGTAAGGAAGATATTGTGCTCCTTTTCCGGAAGTTTGCTGTTGATTTTGCTGAGCGATACAGGGTGCCGGAGCTAATGCTGGATGAAGACGCAAAAGATTTGCTGATGAGATACAGATGGCCCGGAAACGTGCGGCAACTCAAGAATATTACAGAGCAACTCTCCATTCTTGAACGTGACAGGCAGATATCTGGAAAGACATTATCGCTTTACCTCCCTGATATCGATACCACACAACTGCCGGTGCTTTTCCGGGAGAACAGGGAGCAGGGAAGTGACATGTTCAGCGAGAGAGACCTCCTCTATAAAGTACTTTTCGATATGAAGAGGGATGTTAACGAGCTTAAAGGCCTGGTGATGAATCTGCTGGAGGATCCTGATCTTCAGAACCGGATAAATGAGAGTGACCCGGGATTGCTGAAGCGAATAGAGAACAGTGTTGATATGCCTGAGATTTTGAACAGTGAGCATATGTCAAAGCGGAGGATAGAGGATAGCTATATTGAAGATGCTTATGATGATGAATTACTGGAAGAGGGCGAGATTATTGAAGAGTCACTCTCAATTGAGAAGCGTGAAATTGAGCTTATCCGTAAAGCCCTGAGACGGCATAATGGGAAGCGCAAGGCGGCAGCAGCCGAGCTTGGCATATCGGAACGGACACTATACAGAAAAATCAACGAGTATAATATAAAGGAGTAGTTTGCTATGAGACGACCTGCTTCAATTGGAATGTTTATGCTTATTCTGCTCATTTTTGCAGGATGTATCAAGATCCGGTACACCACCACAGGAGCTTCCATACCTGCTGATGCAAACACCTTTTCTGTCTCATATTTTCAGAATAACACCCAGCTTGCACAACCTTCGTTAAGCCAGAAGATCACCGATGCTCTGATAGACAAGATCTCTGCTCAGACGCGCCTGAATCTTGTAAATGGCATCGGAGATCTCCATTTTGAGGGAGAGATAGTGGGCTATGATACACGCCCTGATGCGATACAGAGTAATGAGCAGGCAGCAATGAACAGGCTTACAATAACAATAAATGTCAGGTTCACAAACAGCAAGGATCCCGAGATGGACTTCGAGACCAGGTTCACTCGCTTCCAGAAGTATTCAAGCAGCGAGAGCTTGTCGGTTGTGGAAGACCGGCTGATAGACCTGATAAATGCTGAGCTTGTTGAGGATATCTTCAACAGGGCTCTTGTGAATTGGTAATGGCTAGGAACAAAAACAGTATGTTAACGTATAAACGACCTGTGTATAAAGGAAACAGCAGTGATGGACAGTGGAAAGTTTTCTGAAATATTGATGTTCAGCGGCGCATTTGAATCAGCAACGACAGAGGAGTTGAAGCAGATGGCAGTGAAATATCCCTGGTGCCAGAGTATGCATCTGGTGCTGTTGAAAAAGATGCACAAGGTACAAGAAACGGCTTTTGGTGATCAGCTCGGTTTTTCCGCAATTCATGTCAATGACCGCAGCGTGCTCTTCGGACTTATCCATTATGACAGATACTGCAGTCCCGCTTACAGCTACAGGAAGCCGACAGAAAAAGCACATAAGTTACCTGAAGTGCCACAAGCGGGATTTGACAAGCCGGTTGTTGGCTCTATAGTCGAAGCAGCTGCTCAGGACGTTCAGGAAACAGCCTCAGAGGTTCCAGGTGGGAAAACAGAACTTATTGATCATTTCATAAAGACTGAACCCAGGATAGTTCCCAGAGAGGGTGATTTTGCCGAAGCAGTTGCTACTGCTGAGAAAAGCAATGAGCCTTTCTTCGACCTCGTCACAGAGACGCTTGCTGAAATTTATCTTAACCAGGGAAATAAAAGCAAGGCCATAAAAATTTTTGAGAGATTATCTTTGACAATCCCGGAAAAAAGCAGTTATTTTGCAGCCCGGATTTCAGAGATTCGCGGATTGTCCAACAGATTGTAATTAAAAAAGATAAGGAGAGATTCAAATGTACACAGTAATAACAGTATTGATAATGATCATCAGCATTCTGCTGGTATTAATCGTATTGGTACAAAATTCCAAAGGGGGGGGGCTGGCATCCAACTTCTCCACTTCGAATCAGTATATGGGTGTCAGGAAGACGGCGGATTTTCTTGAGAAGGCCACATGGACACTTGCTATTGCAATGGTTGTTCTGAGCCTGGCTTCGGTTATGGCTATCAAGAGACCTTCACAGGTTGGCCCGGGTACTGACCTCAGGAAAGTGACAGAGATGCCGGTTGCACCCACTCCGCCGGCTGCCTCTGAACAACTGCCGATGAGTCCCGTACAGGGACCGGTTGAATAATATGCAGGCAGGACCCAATTAATTTAAAAAATGTCAGAATGGCAGACTCCTTCTGACATTTTTCTTTTTAGTGCACTTCAAAAAGAAAAGATGGCAGTAATCATGGGTCAATTTGCTGTTGGCACAAAATTCGACGACCCGGAACGCATCAAGATAAATGATCTATTAACCAAAAATTCAAAAATATGGCAAGCGTAAACATTAAACCATTAGGCGACAGGGTATTGGTAGAACCGGCACAGGCTGAAACAAAAACAGCTGCCGGCATTATTATTCCGGATACCGCAAAGGAGAAACCACAGCGAGGAAAAGTTATTGCTGTCGGTGCAGGTAAAAAGGATGAGCCCATGACAGTTAAAGAGGGTGACATGGTTCTTTATGGCAAGTACTCCGGCACAGAGATCAACGTTGACGGCATTGAGTACCTTATCATGCGTGAATCGGATATTTATGCAGTGATTTAGATATTTAGTTGTTTAATTGTTTAGAGTTGAGGGTTAGACCATCTGAACAATTAAGACAATAGAAAGAGATTAACAAACCAAAAAAAAAAGAAATAAAATGGCAAAAGATATTGTATTTGATGTAAAAGCGCGTGAGGCTTTAAAAATCGGTGTTGATAAACTTAGCAATGCCGTAAAGGTAACACTGGGACCCAAGGGCAGAAATGTTATTCTGGAAAAGAGTTACGGTGCACCAGCAATCACCAAGGATGGTGTTACTGTTGCAAAGGAGATTGAATTGAAGGACCGCATTGAGAATATGGGTGCACAGATGGTAAAAGAGGTTGCTTCCAAAACCAGCGATGTTGCGGGTGACGGAACAACAACTGCTACAGTGCTTGCTCAGGCTATCGTTACTGCAGGACTTAAAAACGTAACTGCCGGTGCGAATCCGATGGATCTTAAACGCGGTATTGACAAAGCCGTTGCCGCAGTGATCAAGAGCATTAAATCGCAATCGCAGGTGATTGGCGAGAGTAACGAGAAGATTGAGCAGGTGGCATCTGTTTCTGCAAATAACGACCAGGTTATTGGAAGCCTCATTGCTGAGGCTATGGGAAAGGTGAAGAAGGAGGGTGTCATCACCATTGAAGAGGCCAAAGGTATTGAAACCTATGTTGATGTTGTCGAAGGGATGCAGTTTGACCGCGGATATATCTCACCCTATTTCGTAACTGACACTGAGAAGATGGAAGCGGTATTTGAGAACCCATATATCCTGATTCATGACAAGAAGATCTCTACAATGAAGGACCTTTTGCCGATACTTGAGAAGGTTGTTCAGACCGGCCGTCCGATGATCATCATTGCCGAGGATGTTGAGGGAGAAGCGCTGGCGACTCTGGTAGTGAACAAGCTGAGAGGTTCGCTGAAGATCGCTGCAGTAAAAGCTCCCGGTTTTGGCGACAGAAGGAAAGAGATGCTTGAGGATATAGCAATCCTTACCGGTGGTGTGGTGATATCTGAAGATCGTGGGTACAAGCTCGAGAGTGCCGACCTCTCTTATCTTGGCTCAGCTGAAAAGGTTACTATTGACAAGGAGAACACAACCATCGTCAGTGGCAAGGGCAAGAAAGAGGATATCGAAGCAAGGGTTAACCAGATTAAGGTTCAGATTGAAAACACAACATCCGACTATGACCGTGAGAAGTTGCAGGAGCGTCTTGCCAAGCTGGCAGGTGGTGTTGCTGTGATCTATGTTGGTGCAGCCAGTGAAGTTGAAATGAAGGAGAAGAAAGACCGCTTCGATGACGCGCTGAATGCTACCCGTGCAGCCGTTGAAGAGGGAATTGTGCCTGGTGGAGGTATCGCATACATCCGCTCTTTGGATTCTCTCGACAAGGTGAAAACCGACAATGAAGATGAGAAGACAGGTGTTGCAATCATCCGCAGGGCTCTCGAGGAGCCGTTGCGCCAGATCGTTGAGAATGCCGGCATTGAAGGCAGTGTCGTAATCCAGAATGTAAGAGGCAAAGAGGGTGACTATGGTTTCAACGCCCGCACAGAGCAGTATGAGAATCTGCTCGAGTCCGGAGTGATTGATCCTACAAAAGTAACCCGCGTAGCTCTTGAGAACGCTGCATCGATCGCAGGTATGTTGCTTACAACGGAGTGCGTTATTGCTGACATAAAGGAGGATAAACCGGAACCAGCCATGCCTCCTATGGGCGGCGGTATGGGGATGATGTAATCCTGAAACAGATATTTTTCACTAAAGCACCTCCGACGGGGTGCTTTTTTTTTGTTATTCACCACATACTCCTGTCAAGTTCAGCAATATCCTTGACCCTGCCGCCTTATGGTAGCAGACTTCTTGTGGCCTCACCTCATCCCCTGGCCCCTTCTCCTCAAGGAGCTACTCTTTATACACATCTCCACCGCCAGAACGATGCCAACAGCACGCCAACCTT
>OBJA01000757.1_pt1 | contig 26272 bp, 21 predicted proteins | sample 1519751 | NCBI WGS metagenome assembly OBJA01 (sample SAMEA3881238, study PRJEB22517) | soil metagenome | biome: lake sediment; feature: soda lake sediment; material: sediment, water from around vicinity | place: India | collected 2013-12-23 | depth 3 m
CGGGAGCCCTGTGGCAAGGGTGTCTGTCGCCATGGATGGCGACAGTCTAGCGGCCATGGACGGCGAAAAGCGGCCCTTGGCACAGGCCTTCCGACCCTGTGCTGAATAGTTACAAAAACGGGATAATTCCTCGTGTGTATCGAACGCACCAGCACTCTCAAACGAAAGGCAACAGGTAACCAACAGCACAGCGATGCGATTTTCGGTATTAGAAAATGTCCTTACCGTTGATGGTCACCACATGTCCCTCACCGGCATTAAAGATGGCTTGATAATCTCCTTGCGGTTTGTCAAAAGTGACTTCACTGAATTCGTTCAATCTTGTCGTGAGGACCGCTTTACCCTTCTGCTCAATCCTGAATTCAACACCGGCGGCGCTGCTACCATCACTGAAACCACCCTCGCAGGTAACTGTACCGTCGCCTTCGTCAAAGCAGGACATTAACGGTGTATGGGCGTAAGCCATGACACTGAATACCATTATCAACACTGCGGCAAAACCAAGCACTTTCATCTTTTACTCCTTTATTTTATTGGGTTTTTCCGACAAACCAGCCGGATTGTTTGTTTTTGATAAAACCGAGCAACAGCGCCACAACAGCAACGCAGATATAAAAGTTCCGCATCAGATCGACGCCAGTCCAACCAAAATGCACGGCAGAACTAAAAAACAGGGCAGAAACAACAATCCCCATCGATACCGGAAAGAAAATTGCGAACAACATCCATCGATAAGATCCACTCTGCAACTTGACCACTACCATGGCAGCAATACAGGGTGGAGTCAGAATCATGAATAGAATCATGGATGCGGCATGCACCGGGGTATAGGCACCATCCTGAGCCATCACCTCGGACGGAGACGCATCGGTGGCACCCTGCTCGTAAATTGACCCCAGGGTGGCAACAGCACTTTCACGTGCCGCAAAAGAACTCAAAAAAGCGACATTGATGCGCCAGTCAAAACCGGCATAGCGAGTCAGTGGCTCCAAGGCCCGACCCAGAAGCCCGAGGTAGGAGTTGGTGATCTTCTCCTGCCTGATCTCCATCTGGAGCTGACGACCGGTATTGGAGAGATTCCGCAAGGCACGATTGATTTGTCGCGTCTCGGCATCAACAACGGCAACAACAGGAAACAGGTCCGGATATCGTTGCTGATAGCGATCATTAAGCCCCTCGACTGCTTCTGCGCTGCCGACAACCAGGCGATCGGCCCGATAACTGTTATAAATATTCAACAGCAGATAGATACTTTCGGAGCTGTCAAGATGACGTGCATAGGACGAGCCGGCAATTGCGGTACTGAAATCCGTCAGCGCAGTATCAGCCCGGGCACGAAAGTCGGTCATCTTGTCTTGTGAGACCCCCGGATATTGCAACAGAACGAAAAGCACAACAGCGACGGCGACTACAATCGTCACAACCTTTTTGATGTAGAGCCACAAACGCTGAAAAGCCCTCAACATCACCCCTCTGAATGTCGGCAGGTGATAACTCGGTAACTCCATGACAAAGGGGGCCGTTTCCCGGCTCCTTAACACTGTGGATGTCAATATCCGCGCCAGAATCAGCGCGATAAAGAGAGTCACTGTTGAGATAAAAAACATCATCAGTGCCATCTCCTGCTTGAAGAATGCCCCGAGCAGCAGGGTGTAAAAGGGCACCTTGGCCAGACAGTTCATATAGGGAACCGTCAGAATCGTGGCCAGACGGGCACGTTCGTCAGCGATGCCTTTGGTTGCCATAATACCAGGCACGGCACAACCGCCGACAAAAGCTCCGCCCAGGACCAGCGGCAGAGTCGACTGACCATGCAAACCGAACTTACGGAATATCCGGTCGAGAATGAAAGCCATCCGTGGCATATAACCAACATCTTCCAGGACCGCAATCAACACAAACAGGATAAAGAAGATCGGAAGATAATTAAGCAGCGCCAGTACGCTGTTGGCCATCCAGATACCAAAATCCGTCAACAACGGCACATCGATAAACTGTGCCTCGGGCAACAGAGAAAAAAAGCGATTACGCAAGGCCGCCAGGAGTGGCCAGGTATAGTCCGTTAACTTGTAACCCTGAACGATGGCCAACTGATATACGAGAAAAATCACCAAACCCAGTAACGGAAATGCCAGCCAGCGATTGAGCACGACACGATCAATCTTGGCTGTCAGGGTTTCCCTGCCGTCACCCTGCTCTTTTACACACTTATGATAAACCAGATCCGCAGCGCCATAGCGCAAACCGGCAATCATCTGATCCACGTCGATATCGTGACGACTGTGAATATCACGATTAACATCCGTTACCGCTTCACAGCTGATTCCGACTCGCTCAAGAATGACATCGTCCCCCTCCAGGGCCTTGATCGCCAGCCAGCGCCGTGACAACACATCCTCTGTGGCGATCATCTGCTCAACGTGACTTATATAAGGTTCAAGCTTGTCGTAATTGATGTGAAAAGGTTCTTTAACCTGGACATCGGCGGCAGCCTGAACTGCATCCAGCACCTCTTTTTTGCCCTGACGACGACTGCCGATCGCCGGGACAACCTGAACATTGAGCAGCTCAGACAATCTCTCACAATCAATCGAAATCCCCCGCCGCTCTGCGACATCCATCATGTTCAACACCAGAACCACCGGACGCCCCAACTCCAGCAGTTGAAATGTCAAATACAGATGGCGACGCAAATTTGAGGCGTCCACCACATTGACAATAACGTCAGGGTTATCATCCAGCAGAAAAGCTTTAGCAACGCGCTCTTCGAGTGAAAAGGTACTGAAGGAATAGGTTCCGGGAAGATCGACAAGTTCCAGAGATTTTCCTGCCCAGGAGAACCGGGCGGACATCTTGTCTACAGTCACTCCCGGATAGTTGGCAACATGCTGATTGACACCCGCCAGCATATTGAATATTGTCGACTTGCCGCAATTAGGCTGCCCGGCCAGGGCGATCTTGATCATAGCTTTTCCAACATGATTAACTGTGCCTCTGAGCGTCTCAGCGTCACCAGGCTACTTTGAATAGCAATTTCAATTGGATCCCGTAACGGCGCGTTCCTGATCATGCGAATGTCCGCTCCCGGCACCATGCCCATACTGATCAATTTCTGTTTCAGCAGACCCTGCGCCGCACTGAAGACAACACGACCAGTTTCATTTTGTTTCAAGTCCGCCAACGTCAATTCTGCTTGCTGCTCAGATTTCATAAACTTCCCTGCCCTATCTACACACACCAATAACTGGCGGCAACAAAATGCCCCCTGTAAAAAAATCCAGCCGCTAAAGGTTGAAAAAGCTCACCCACAGCACGATAATCGGCCATCCTCCCGGCAACAGAAGAGTTGTTCAAAACTCGACCATCAACTTACAGCTATCTGCGGACGCATTCTGTGACAAATGTCACAAAAAATCCATCTTTTTTGATAACGATGTTCATTAATTTATAAAGCCGCTCATTGGGCCATTTCATCACACAGAATTAAGCCTTAGCGCTTCCCCGCGAAGCTGAATTCTCTATTAATCCTGTTTCGGCAGAAGCCGAGACTCCAGTGCGATAAAAAAATTCCCTGGTTAACATTTCTTCGGTCCTCCGTGACATTCATCACAGACTTTAGTTAAAAATCTGCCTAATGTGTTTTGAAAATTGATTTCATCAACAACCTGAAATGACAGAAGGAGCATATTGTGAAAACAGGAATATTCTACGGCAGCACCACCGGCAACACCCAGAACGCGGCAGACCTGATCGGGAAACTGGTTGACCAATCCACAATTCAGTCCATCGCCGACACCACTAGAGAAGATCTGGAGAAATATGATCTGCTGATTCTGGGCACGTCGACCTGGGGCTGGGGAGAACTGCAAGACGACTGGATGGCCGCCCTGGACATGCTGAAGTCGTCCGATTTGTCGGGCAAACTGTTTGCCCTCTTCGGTTTGGGCGATCAGGAGTCCTACCCTGACACCTTTGTTGACGGACTGCTCCCCATCTATGAGGCGGCGGTAGCAGCGGGAGCGCGCCATATCGGCATGTGGTCGACAGACGGCTATCATCATTCCGGCTCAACAGCCCAGGAAGGCGACGATTTTCTTGGTCTGGCGCTTGACGAGGAAAATCAGGGTGAACAAAGCGAAGAACGTATCAATCGCTGGGTTGATCAACTCTTCAAGGAAGCTCAATAACCGCTGATGGCAACGCACACACAACGGCTGGCTATTGCCGGCACCCGGTCGGAATACCACCCGTTGTTTCCTTTCAGGAGGGAGTCATGACAGTACTCATTGTTGGCGCTGATCGTATCGGTTCATTTATCCCTAAACTCAAAGACCTTGGTGCCGAGGACATTCTTCATTGGGACACCAGAAGTTGTCGCGCAAGTAAAAACCGAATTCCTATCAATACCGATCTGGTCATCTGTTGCACCGATTTTTTGAATCACAATGCCGCCAGGCAGATCAAGGACCAGATCAAAAAACGTGACCTGCCGGCTGTTTACTGTCGCCGCGCCTGGTCGGAAATGGCTCCGGAGGTAGAACTTTTTATGCAGAAAAAACAACTGGAAAAACGTAGCACAAGCTTAGAAAAAAAGAAAAAGCCCTGTGTCGGCTGCAAAAACTGCCGCTGTGGGAAATAAACCGAAACCACTCTTGGCTTAAACTGCACCCCCCCTTTTTCTGGAGGGGGGGAGGGGGGATTGCAGCAAACCAAAGAACAACGATCAGGAAAGATAATAATGCGCCACTATAACCTTCTGCTACTTGCTATTTTTTTGATCGTTTCTGCAACTGTGTCAGCAGCAAGTTTTGTTATCGACACTGATATCGATTCCCATGCCCGTGCCTGGATAAGCGTAATCGACTCCGGCAACCCGGGCGCGGCATGGGAAAACAGCAGCGCCCTGATGAAGCAGAGAATAACCAAAGAAGACTGGGAAAAAGCAACGCAACCACTGGCCGCTTTCGGCTCTGTTCTGTCACGAACCCTGACAACCGTCACTTTCTCGGTAAAACTGCAGGGAATGCCGGATGGTCACTACGCCGTCATCAACTACAGTTCAATTTTCAACAACAAGGATAACGCCGTTGAATCCGTCATTCTCCGCCGCGAAGAGGATAATACCTGGCGAGGGATCGGTTATCTGGTGCAGTGAATTCGAGTTTGGGACGGGTAACGGCAATCCGGGCAGGTCAAAACTTCCATCCTTTTATCTTCTGTTGTTCATTCCAAAGATTCCGGTAAAGTCCGCCACGCTCCAGCAACTCTTCATGCCGTCCCTCTTCTGCGACCCGCCCCTGATCCATAACGATGATCTTGTCGGCACGGCAGATGGTATTGAGACGATGAGCGATAACCACCAGGGTTCTGTCTTTCACAAGTTCGTTGATCGCCGTCTGAATATGCAGCTCGTTTTCCGGATCGAGGGATGCGGTGGCTTCGTCGAGGAGAACAATGGGGGCATCCTTGAGGATGGCGCGGGCAATGGAAATCCGTTGCTTCTCGCCGCCCGACAGGGTACTACCCCCTTCACCCACCAGGGTCGCATATCCTTCCGGCAGTGCTTCAATGAAGTCGTGGCAGCAGGCAGCGCGAGCAGCAGCTTCGATCTGTTCGTGACTCGCGTCTGGTCGGCCGATACGGATATTGTTGAGGATGGTGTCGTTGAACAGGTAAACATCCTGAAACACGATGGCGATCTGCTCCAGCAGAAAGTCGCCGGAGAACTCTTTGATATTGTGGCCACCAATGAGAATCTCCCCCGTCTCCACATCCCAGAAGCGCGCAATAAGACGAGTCAGGGTGGTTTTTCCCGAGCCAGACGGGCCGACCAGTGCCGTTAGCGACCTGGCCGGGATGCGCAGGCTGACCTCTTTAAGCACCTCAACATCCTGATAACGGAAGGAAACTCCTCTAAGCTCGACCTCGTGGTGCGCCACTGTCACCCTGTTCCCTTCAAGCAGGGGTTGGCTGTTACGCAGATCGTCAATCCGCTCTACCCCCAGGCTGAAATAATAGCCCTCGGCAAGAAAGATCAAGGCATGGGTCAATGGTTCATACACCCGCGCCCCAAGAAGCAGGAATACAACATACACCGGCAGGGAGACCTCCCCCGCCGTCAGCAGGGTCGCACCAAAGAGGATGATCAGGGGAAAGCCGCTATTAAGGACAAAGGAAGAAAGAATCACCGTCGGGCCGCTTCCCCCTTCCAGACGAATACTTTCAGTGCGAAGCCGCCCGAAGCTCTGTTCCAGGCGCTCAAAACCGGCATCATCAAGATTGAACGCCTTGATCAGACGAATGCCCTGGATATATTCGATCATCCGTGCCGCCGCCTGCACCTTGTATCGCTGATGTTTGACCCCGAAATAACGGATGATTTTCAGCGAAATCCAGGTCGCGGGAAAACTTAATGGAATCACCAGCGCCGCTGCCAGAGCCAGTTTCCAGTTCATGGTAGCAAGAAAACCGAGCAACACCAGCGGCGCTGCCACGGCACCACATAAATGCGGCAGATGATGCGACAGCAAGTTTTCAGCATTGCTATAATCGTTGACAATGTAGGCACCGATGTCGCCGGGGTCACGGGTAGTAAAGAACCCCATAGGCTGACGGCGCAGATGTTCGACAATGCTCAGACGACCATCGGCGCAAATTTCATAACTCCCTTTGAAAGAAGAAAAATAAGCGTTACGTCCGACCAGATAGAGCAACATCAGCAGGACAAAGAGAACCAGGCACCAGCGCACAACAGCATTGACATCAAGAACAGCAGCCGGGTCTTCCAGGGGCTTGAACAGTTCCAACACCACCATCAACAGGATGCCGTAGGGTGCGCCGCGCAATAAATACTCACAGGTCGTCCACAACAGCATCGGGCGCACCCGTTCCGGTCGCCCCATGGTCACCGCCGTGATTGCCTTGACCGGATTCATCTTTCAGCTCCTTCCCGCCCCTGTGTGGATCTTAATTGCCAGTCTCTCGCCCGCTGGTAGGTCTGCCACAGGCGCTGGTAAAGACCATCATGCGCCAATAAATCGGCATGCCGACCCCGCTCAACGATAACCCCTTTGTCCACCACCAGAATCTGATCAGCGTTGACAATCGTACTGAGGCGATGAGCTATAACGAGTACGGTTTTGCCCTGAACAAGACGGGCAAACGACGCCAGGATCTTGCTTTCATTCTCCGGGTCGGCAAAGGCCGTGGCTTCATCCAGAATCACCAGGGGCGCATCCTTGAGGATGGCCCGCGCCAGGGCGATACGCTGCTGCTCGCCGCCGGAAAGATAGATACCGCCCTCACCCACCAGGGTCTGATAGCCCCGATCAAGCTTTCCAATGAACTCATGACAGTGGGCCGCTTTTGCTGCTGCCATCACTGCCGCGAAGGAAGCACAACGATTTCCCATGCGGATATTTTCTTCGATGGTGTCGAAAAAGAGGGGATTATCCTGAAAAACAAAGGCGATATGACGCATCAGCTCCGGCATCTTTATCTCTTTGATCGGCACCCCTCCAATGCGGATTTCTCCGGCTGTCACATCCCAGAAACGCGCCGCAAGCATACCAATGGTTGACTTGCCCGCACCCGACGGACCGACCAGGGCCGTTATCGTGCCGGGAGCGGCGGTAAACGAAGCATTCTTCAGGACCTCTTCCTGAGCGTAGGCAAAGCTGACATTGTCGAAGACAATCCCGTTGTCAACAGGAACCTGGGGGCACTCCGGCGCACTGATCTCTGTTGTGTCCAGAATTTCGTCAATCAATGCCACCCCCAGGCTGTTCTGTTTATACAAACTCCCCATGTACAACAGTTTCTGTAAGGGGAAAAACGTTCCGCCGCCCACCATGAAAAAAAGGAATACTGTCGGGATATAGGTCGGATAAGATGGGGCACGAAGCAGTAGAAGAAGTGCCGCCGGAATGAGAAATAAAAACAGGGAGGAGAGCAGAACCAGGTAACCGGTATAGACTGGAGCAAAACTGCGAGTCACCCCGATACTGCAGTCACGGTATTCCAGGATATGACCTTGTAAGCGTTCAAACCCCTGCAGAGAGCGGCCAAAGACTTTGACCACCTGAATGCCGCGCACGTATTCAATGATACTGCTGTTCATCCGCCCCAAAGCCCGGTGATATTCCTCATAGCGACTGCGCATGCGCGGGGTCAACACCATCAGACCCTGAAGAACGACCGCAGCGATAAAGACGCCACACACCACCAGCGCCAGATACCGGTCGACAACAAACAAGTAACTGACAATCAACAGCGGAAACACCACGGCAGCCGCAATATCCGGAACATGATGAGCAACAAACATTTCAATGCGCTCCACATCTTCCGACATCACTTTTTTGATCCGGCCTGTCGTATTACGGGAAAAATACCCCATGGGCAACCGTGCCAGCTTGCGTGCAAGGGCGATGCGTAATTCATAGAGGATATTGAAGGCGGCAACATGAGAAAACATGGATGAGATGTACTGAAGGATTCCCGAAATAAAAATTGCTCCCAGACTGACAACCCCCCAGTAACGGATCAATTCACGGTCAACCAGCTGCGGTGTTTGCGCCTGGGCGGCCAGTTCCGTCAAGATCTGATAGGCCGCAACGTAGGGAATAAACAGAGCGATGGAAAACCCTACAGACAGCAGCATGGAGCCGATCAACCACCATTTCTTCGTACCGGAAATCTCAATCAGCCGGGCAAGACCGGTTTTACGCTTTTTTCCACCCGTTAACACGACAACCTCGCCCTTCTCATGGCCATCTGTTCCCGACGCGACGGCACCCTTTCCCTCTCATGCGGGCCTCCGGTGCCGTCATCGCCCTTTCATCAATCACTTCACGGTAAAGGTCAAACTTGCACTGTGATAGACCTGATCGGCCTTGCCGACCAGATCCTTGAGGGGACCTTGCGGGGTCACATCATCCTTGTGATTGACGCTGATCAGCCATTGACCGGCGCTCTGAACCCGGAATTGAGCTTTCCCGTCAATAATGTAAGAAAACAGGGAAAATCCGTCACTCTGACCAAAACCGGAACTATGCGCGGTTATGTACTCTATGCTTTTAGCTGTCGCAGTCAGTGGTTGGCCATGAAACACCACCCGCACCTCGACCAGATCGCCGACACGCAAATTACTTAAATCCGTCAAAGGGATAATCTCCAGGTCGTGCCCCAAAGGATTGGGATCCGTCCATGCGCCCATGGTCATGAACGATTTGGCAAAAGCCTGATATTTGACCGACATGAGCACATCCTTGATGTCAGCAATCTCATTGCGCGGTTTCATCTGCATCCGCGCTCTGCCGGCGGTGTCGATATACTGGGTAAAAAAGGCCGGAACCGAAGTCACGCCGATCTGATAAACCCCGGCAGCGGCATCCTTTTTCAAGGCAATTTTCTGTAACGCCATATCCCCGGCAAACAGATCAAAGTTGGCAGTCGTTGCCTGCGGTGCGCCGGAGCCCTGCCCTGGTTTGATCAGGTCGGTTTTGGCCAGGGCCGGATCGAACAGCTCGAAGCGCTCAAGGGCGATATTGCCACTGGGGGAACTGAGAATATCGTCCATCGGTAAAACATGCCCCCAACCCAGCGAAACCAGCGCATGGGGCGGCTGATGCGCATGGGATTCAAAAACGTTGACCCACAGGGAATGGGCGTGGGCCGATCCGGCCACAGCGATGGCCAGCAACAGCAAAGCGATCATTTTTTTCATTCGTTACTCCTTTTTAGTGAACAAGATAGTGTTTAAACCCGACGGCTTATGGTCGAACGTTGATCAGAAGCGGTAGCGCACCCCGCCCCCAAAGGTTCGCGGCTCGCCGTAGGAAATTACTTTCATGCCGGAATACATGCGGACGTATTCCTTGTCTGTCAGATTCCGTCCGTACAGATACAGGTCCCAATCACCGTGTCGATATCCCAGTTTGGCATCGACGAGGGTATACATGTCCTGTTTGGGAAACTCTTCAAGCGAGTTGACACTGTCACGGAAATACTGCTTCCCCTGATTGTAGATATCCACTCGACCATAGAGCCCGTCAGGGCGAACATATGCCACGCCGGCACGGAGGGTATGGGCCGGGGTCAATTCGATGGTTCGCCCGTTCAGATCCCCGCTGCCGGTGTCATAATCGTCATATTTCGCGCTGATGATTCCCACGGCAGTGCTGAACTCAAGAACATCCAGCAGACGGTAGGTCGCTTCCAACTCAGCCCCCCGGGAATGGGCTTTCCTGGCGTTGCCGGTGACATACATGATTCCCTCGGCTTTAGAAACATGGATATCTCTGATATCCATATAGAACAGGGACGCCGCCAGGTGACCACGATGAAAATCGCCCTTGAGACCCCATTCGTAGTTTGTTGATCGTTGCGGCTCGAAGGTATTATCCTTTTCGTTGCCGGCCATGGCGAAGTAGTTGAATCCTCCCGGCATGTATCCTTTTGAATAGGACAGATAAGAACTCCAGTTGTCGGCAAAGCGCCAGGACAATGCCGCCCTGGGTAAAAATGCCGTCCAGCTTTTGTCAGCGTTAAAGACAAAAGCTGGTGGCTCACTCGCCCCGACCGGCTGGGTGTACATGGACAGGTCAATCTCTTTTGCAATGCGTTGGTAGCGGCCACCAAGGGTCAATTCGAAACGCTCACCAAGGGGGAATACCGCCTGTCCGAACACCGCCCAGGTTTCCGCCTTCGTCCGTGATCCGGCATTCATTTCAAAATTGCCGTAAAAATTTCCGAATTCGTCATAATAGGGAAACTGCTGGCCAAGACGCGGCTGATCGCGATCCTCATCTTCGTAATAGAGCCCGGCGATCCAGCGAAAACCGCGAGGGTCGCCGCCTGACAGTCGCAACTCCTGGGTCCAACCCTCGTCCTCATAATTCCAGAACTGGGTAAGACCATCGAAGAGGGGATTGTTACCAAAATCCGAATCGTATGAAGCATCGAATTTCAGTTTTTTGTGCGTCGTCATGGAATGGAGGGAAGCCGGACCGAAATCGTAGGTCAGGGCCAGGCTCTGAGCGTTTTTATCCGTGCTTTGCCTGGTTGGCGTATCAAAAACGACCTTCTCGGCGTCCTTTCTGGAAAAGTCGCCGATCCTGGCACCATCGGGCAAACCAAAACCGTCAACGCCGTATTCTCTGGTGTATTCGTTGAGCACCGTCACCCGTGCCGTGAATTGATCCGTAGGTGTCGCGGTCAGACTGAAGTTGATCCGCCGATCATTTTCCTTGTTAAAATGACTGTCGCGGTTCGGATGGTCGTTGGTAATCCAACCATCCTCCCGTCGATACTGCCCTGACAGTCCAAGATAAAGCCTGTCGTTGATCAGCGCTCCACTTACACCGAAAACCCCGCGCATGAAGTTGTTGGAACCATATTCAGCCCCGACCAGTCGGTGCCATTGATTCGCCGGCTTCCTGGTCACAATATTGATGACAGCCCCAATGGCATCTTTACCGTAAAGAGTCCCCTGGGGGCCTCGCAAAATCTCAACCCGTTCCACATTGACCAACAGAGCATCGAAACCATCGGTACCGATATGGGGCACTCCGTCGACATAAATGACCACGGGGTTATTGTTGGTGAATATTGACTGGTTGATCCCCCTGAAGCTCACGGATTTTGCCACCGGCCCGGAACCGTCAATCATATTGGGAATCTCGCGAATAATATCGGAAATCGATGTTATTCCTTTTTCCTCCAGCATCATTTCATCAATGACCGTAATGCTCTGGGGAACATCAGTGAGATTCTCCTCCATCTTGTTGGCGGTGACGATGACCACATCCCGCTCGTCACCAGCCTTGCGGCCTTCAACTTCAGAAGCCGCTACCTGCACCGACATACCGGCAACCCCCACAGCCGCCAGCGCCAACAGCCCCAGGACTGAGGCTAAACGGCAACCCTGACATCTCTTTGATAGAGCAACGTTCCACATGTACAACCTCCTTTATCGACTAACAGTACGCACAACAAGAAAGCAGCATCATTTCCTGTTTTCATATTGTCATCTACTCAGGATGGGAAAAGTTCTGCTCAAGACGGGAAATAATGATGACGTTGCGCAGGAGAGGCAAGCACCTGCCCGCCCGATCAAGACAACCGGGGGGAGCGTGGTGATCATCGGTGAAAGAAGAATAACCTGCTGTTGTGTTCCTGATAAGAATCAGGCGCGAGACAAGAAGCTGGAAGGCAAACGCCCATGGGCACGCCTGAAAGCGGCGCTGAAATGACCGGGATTGGAATAGCCGACGCTGGCGGCAACCTCAAGAACAGTCTGCGCGCCGGACTCAATCAACTCTAACGCATTGTCCATGCGCAGTTGACGGATATATTCACCGACGGATAAACCAGTGGAGGCCCGAAACCAGGATTTAAGATAACACTCATTCACACCCACCCGACGTGCCAGCACCGTGATGGAAGGTGGATCATTCCACTCCCCGCGCAAAATGTCGATTGCCTGATCAACAGCGGCACGCTGACGCCTGTTAAGTCCATTCTGCCTTTGGTCGAGAGGCACGAATGGATCCGTTGCCAGCAACTGCGCCAGCAGGTCAAGCACCAGCGATTCGAACTGCAATTCATCACACAAGGTCACGCGCGAGGTTGTCAGCAGGCGCGATGCATTGCGCAGAATCGGCGCTGAGGCTGTGATCGCGCAGCACATCGGCATGGAGCAGCGGTCGGAATGCCCCCCGGCAACAGCCATCAGCAACTCCAGGTTCTCTTCAAACCCCTGTGACTCCCCCCCAAGCCAGGCATTAACCATCTCCAGGGGCAGATCAATGGACACCCCACGGATTCCACAACCTGCCGGTTGCAGATACTGCGCCCGGTCAACGGTTCCGTTACGAAGCCATAATTCGCGACTGTTGACGGAATGCTGTGAACCGCACCCGGGCAAGCCAACCTCAAAACTGCCCGTCAACAACAGATGAAAACCCAGCCGGGATTGACCTTCGCTGTATGTCCACTCGCCGGGACGAGTAAACTGATAATCGCACATACCGACGATTGGTCCACTGTTGAGCCTGACTATCTCCGCCCAACCCCTGCCTGATGACTCGGGAAGCTCCATGCGCAGGCGTTCTCCACGACAACTGCGGGCCAGAGTCACTTCGTCAAAGGCTCCCTGCTCGCCATAAAAATGACGATAATTCGCAAAAATATCGGACTCTGCCTCCACTCCATTCTCCCTTGTCGACCTGTCGCGGCCTCACCTTGCCAAGGTCAACACGCTCTCTCCCACGATTGCAATTCAACGTGAACACGCCCTGCACCGGCATTGCGACCATAACAATTTCAGCAAAGCACCGATGGGCGTTCATATCATTTGAAAAAAAGGCGGGAGTAGGAGGTGCCTCCCGCCGCTACACGCGATGACGTGCCTTTAACCTGAAGACGCTCTGCTGATGCGCCCTCATTGTTCCGGGTGGTCTGCCGGGCACCCGGAAAACAACTGTTGTCCTGATCAACCTGTGATTAGCCTGGAGAATCTGTTCGCAGCAACCCGTTGTTCTTGTTCAGGGGTATCGACTGTTCAGCCCGATGCCCTTGACTGATATTCCCTCCGTCAATAACCACTTGATCTCCTGGCGAATGCGGTGACAACAACAGAACCAACACCGCCAAACCAACCATTAAGACTAATCTGCGCTTGAGGGTTCGTTGACGAAAACCACTGGATACCTGAAGCGCAAGCGGTTCTGTTGTTGGATGCTCCCCTCTGCCTGTCAACGTTTTCATTCCCCCGACCCCAATTCTTTGATAATCGTTTTCATATTTCAAAAACTATCATTCAGTAAAACCCAGGTCAGTGACTATTGTCACAGGAGCAGTTTTTTTCAGAAAATCGAAAAATCTTTTCCACTACACAACCTCCCGCCGTTTTTTAAAAATCTCTGCAGGTGACATCGGTCACAGTTTTTTACAGAGAAGCCCTTTAGAGTGTCTTGATTTTTAATTTCACTTTAAGCCGAACTGAAGATCGTCATTCTTCGACCGGGGAAAATAGTGATCAATCGGGTCAGGGACCGAATGAACTGACCAGAGCAACGACATAAGGCGTCAAGGGGAGAAAACTACCAATGAACAGACACCATCCGGCCGGCATGATAATCGCGTTATTGGCGGTCCTGCTTATTGCGACGGGAGTAGTGAAATGGACCCAAAAAGATCCTGCCGAGCCTGTGACCGTACTTATTCTTGCTACCGAAACAACTCTGGCCGGCAAGTTCGAAATGGCCCGCGCAGCAGCACATGCCGGCAATGTGGTACTGAATTACCATTACATAGAAACTCTGGACACGGAAATGTTGCGCACGGTGTTGGATGGTGTTGACCTTCTTCTGATCGATGCCCCAATGACGCGTGACCTGCTTCGTATAAAAAATGGCCTCGATTCGGTAACCGATTTTCTCCCCCCGCGACGCCTGGAAATGAGAAACAACGGTGAGTATGCCGGTCTCGATTCACGACAAGTGGAAAATCTGCGTCTTTACTACCGCAACGGCGGCAGTGAAAACATGCGCCGGATGTTCGCCTATGTTGCGACTGTTATCGTTGCCGGAAGTAGCGCCGAAATGCCTCCACCCATCGAATTTCCCCCCAGCGCCATCTACCACCCTCGCCATGCCGAGGTCTTCACCAATGCCGAAGACTACTTTGACTGGCTTGGAGAAGAGCAAGGCAAGCCCGTGATCGGTGTGCTGATCATGCAGTCGTTTCTTGGATCAGGAAATCACGGCCATATCGACCATCTCATCGAACGTATAGAAAAGAACGGTGCCGTCCCTTTTGCTTTTTACGTACCGATGCAGGAGGAGAATGCTGTCGCAAATTTTTCAATTATTGATGGCAAACCTGTTTACGATGTATTGATCAGTTTTCAGATCATGCGCGTCAATCAGTTGCGTGACCAGTTTCAGCACCTCGGCATCCCGGTGCTGCAAGCGTCCAATTGGCGCGATGGTGATGAAGAACACTTCCGCAAGGATGCTGTCGGCATCCCCCTCATTTCGGTCCCCTTCCACCTGTCCATCCCTGAATACGCTGGGGCCACTGATCCCCTCGTGGTCTCAGCTGTCAGGGACGGTTCCTCCGTCGCCATCCCCGAGCAGATGGAAGCCATGGCCGGAAAAGCCCTTCGGCTCGCGCACCTGCAGCGCACCCCCAACACCGAGAAGAAGATCGCGATCTTCTTCTATAGCTACCCTGCAGGAGAAAAAAACCTGTCGGCTTCCTTTCTCAACGTGCCGCGCAGCCTCGTCAATGTCACCGAAGCGCTGGCCGCTAACGGCTATCAGGTTGCACCGATGGCTGCAGAAGCGATCCTGGAAAAGGCCGCATCTATTCTTCGCCGCACCTACAGCAGCGACCAGCTCGTTTCCCTCCTCGAAGAGGGGATGGCCGACCTGCTCCCCATGGCACATTATCGGCGCTGGTTCGACGCCCTTCCCTCTTCGGTGCGCGCCGAGATTGTCGAGCGCTGGGGAGAACCCGAAGATGAGCCGATGGTCGTGCACCGCGATGACGCTGCCTATTTTGTGGTGCCGCGCATCAAAAACGGTAATCTCATTATCCTCCCCCAACCGTCCCGGGGTCGCTACGGTGAGGATCAGGAGAGGAGCCTCTATCACGACACCAAATCTCCCCTCCACCACTTTTACATGGCGGTCTATCTCCATGTGCGCGAAGGATTTGGTGCCGACGCCCTGGTACACTTCGGTACCCACGGCACCCAGGAGTGGTCGCCGGGGAAGGAGCGCGGCTTATGGGTCTACGACTACCCCTATCTGGTTCTCGGAGACACACCGGTTCTCTACCCCTACATCGTCGATAACATCGGTGAGGCGACTCAGGCAAAACGCCGAGGACGAGCTACCATCATCAGCCATATGACCCCACCTTTTGCTCCAGCCGGTTTGCACGAAGCCCTTATACCCGTGCACGACCTTATTCATGAATATGAAATGCTCGATGAAGGCGCGGTCAAGGAAAATACCCGCGCGGCAATCCTGGACATCACCGGTGAAGATATTTTTAAAGACCTTGGTTGGGATCGCAACAAAGCCGCCACGAATTTCGACGTTTTTTTCGATGAGCTACACGACTATCTGCACGATTTGGCATTGCAAACCCAGCCCCTGGGTCTGCACACCTTCGGAGGAATTGCCAACCCCGAACACCGCCTGACGACAGTGATGCAGATGCTTGGCCAGGCATTTTACGAGCGCCTGGGGCTGGAGGACCTCGATGAACTCTTTGTCGACGGCCACAAGATGATTCACGAATCGCCCCCCTTCAGGGTTCTGCAACGGCATATCCTTGACGGGCATCCCCTCGATTCCATCCAGGACGAAGAACTGCGCAACCTGATCGCCCGGGGACACGAGTATTACCGCCACCTCTCCGAGTCCCTTGAACTGACCAATTTACTGGCCGGTCTGAGTGGCCGTTACATTGAAACCTCCTACGGCGGCGATCCCATCCGCAACCCTGACTCACTCCCGACCGGGCGCAATCTCTACGGCTTTGACCCCTCCAAAGTCCCCACGGCAGCCGCCTGGAGAGCCGGGCAAACAGCGGTCGAAGACCTCATCACTGCTTACAGAAATGAGCACGGCCGTCCTCCCGAAAAACTCGCCTTTTCCCTCTGGTCGGTTGAAACCATGCGCCACCTCGGAGTGCTTGAGGCTCAGGTTTTTCATGCCCTCGGGGTAAAACCGGTATGGGATCAGGGTGGCCGGGTCATCGGCATCGAGATCATCCCCCGTGCAGAATTGGGACGGCCACGGATCGATGTTGTCCTTTCTGCCACAGGGCTGTACCGTGACCAGTTCCCCAATGTCATGGCCCACATGGCCGACGCTGTCGCCACGGTAGCGGCACTGGATGAATCCGACAATGTCGTGCGCGCCAACACCCTCGCCCTCTACGAGCGGCTGTTGGAGGATGGGATCGCACCGGTGGGGGCGCACAATATGGCCCTCACCCGTATCTTCTCAAGCGAAAGCGGCAGCTACGGAACCGGACTCGACGACGCCATCCAGGCCTCTGACAGTTGGGATGGCGAGGAAAAGCTCGCCGACCTTTATCTGGGCCGCATGCAGTACGCTTACGGCCCCGATCAGGCCAGCTGGGGGCAACGCTACCCTGATCGCAACCTCTTCGCCGAACAGTTGCAAGGGGTCGATGCAGCTGTTCTTGCCCGCTCATCCAATCTCTATGGAATGCTCACTACCGATGACCCCTTCCAGTATCTGGGCGGGCTTTCACTGGCGGCACGTCGGCTGACCGGAAAGAGCCCCTCGCTGTACATCTCGAACCTGCGCGATCCATCCCGCACCAAGGTCGACTCAGCGGCGCGCTTTCTCGCCATGGAACTACAGACCCGCTATTTTCACCCGGGGTGGATCGAGGCAATGAAGAGCGAAGGTCACGCAGGCACCAATGCCCTGTCCAATCCTCTGGACAACTTCTGGGGCTGGCAGGTGGTCGATCCTGACGTAGTACGCGCCGACCAGTGGCAAAGCTTCCACGATATTTACGTTAACGACAAATACAATCTTGAACTTCGCGAGTGGTTTGAACAGCTTAACCCCCAGGCTTTGGCGCAGATGGTGGAGCGGATGCTCGAAGCGGTGCGCAAGGACTACTGGGACGCGAGCGAGCAGACAAAGCGTGAGCTGGTTGAAACCTGGCTCGATCTGGACAGCCGTTTTGACATCAATGCCTCCAGCTCCCTGTTGGAGGACTATGTGGCACAACTTGCTGCGGGTTTTGGCCTCGGCGGAACGATTCCGGAGGTCGAAGCCGGAGCTCCCCAGGTTGACAACATCTCCGGAATGGAGTTGGCACCCGTTGCCACCGCCACCCCTCAAGGTGCTCCGCTACTGCTCCTTTTCGCTCTGGGGGGAATTCTTGCCGTTTTTAGCTCCGGCATATTGATACAGATACGTGAACAACGGCGATTCGCCCCTTGAAGCAAGAGCAGGTCCGCGTCCTATGTCCACCATGGTTTTTGCCCTCTCACGCCGCCTCCACCGCTACCTTGGGCTGTTGTTCTTTATTTATCTTATTCTTGTTGGAGTCACCGGGATTTTGCTCAACCACCCAGCGATCATCAGTGGCCTTTCAGTTCCCCGCTGGATGGTTCCTTCCTCGTATCAGATCGAGAACTGGAATCGGGGAAGTCTGAGGACCGTTGTTTTTTCCAAGCAAAATCCCTGTATCGCTTTTGTTGCCGGTAGTGAAGGTGTCTGGAAAACGACAGATGGCGGGGTCAGCTTCAAGACCATGGATTCGGGCTATCCCCCCTCCCGAGCGCTGCGCCGAACCAATCATATCCTGTTGTTGGAGGATGAAAATGCGGCCCACCTCTACGCCGCCACGCGCGGCGGTCTTTACGTCACCTCTGTGGTCAACAGCGCGTGGCGACGAATCCCCCTTGCCCCTGGAGATGACCATGTGCGCAAGATCCTGCACATCGACAAGCGCCTCGTCGTCTTCACGACCTCAAACGTCTACGAAACTGATGTGGTGAACGGAAGAGATGAAACACATTTCACCCTCATCGATCCGAACCGTATACACGGCGGCACAGGGGGCTTTGCGGATGGGGTCAGTCTGGTAAGACTGATGTTCGCCTTGCACAGCGGGGGAATCTGGGGCCTGCCGGGAAGACTGCTGATCGACGCAGCCGCTATCACCCTGATGTTCCTATCCGCCTCGGCGATCTATCTCTGGTATTTCCCGCGCTCCATCCGTCGCGCTAAGGGGGTGCCACGCAAGAAAGGACTCGGTCGAAAGATCTTCCCGTGGCTTTTCAAAAACCACCTGAAGATCGGTATCCGGGCAACACCCTTTCTCATTTTTTTTGCCGCTACAGCCCTTTTCATGCCCCCATCGCCCCTTGCTCCAATGGCGGCACGCAAGGTCGTTCTGCCCCAATATTGGCCGGGCTTCCTTCCCGTCAACCCCTGGCACGGCAACATCGGAAACGCAGTTTATAATCCCGTACGTAACGAAATACTTGTCGAACTCAGGGGAGGAAGCGGACGCGCCTTATGGCACGCCCCGGCAGATTTGAGCATTCCCTTCACACGCTACAAGCAGAAGCTCCCCATCGGGGCGATGGGGTCGAATGTGCTGGAAATCAAAACTGACGGTACCTTGACTGTCGGCTCTTTCAGTGGTCTCTTTCAACGCCCGGAAGAAGGAGCTGCGGTCATCGACCTGAGCACCGGGGAGGTTGCTGACCCGAGTATGTTGCGGCGCAGATCAGGGGGATGGCGGACCTCCGGCTATTTTGAGACCCCTGGTGGAGAACGATTCGTCGCCACCCATGATCAGGGTATCATCGCCATTGACAATGTGCCTCTCAACGGCAGATTCCACATGCCGGAAAAAATGAAGCAGAACTACCGCATGCCCCTGTGGAGTTTTCTCTTTGAAGTGCACAACGGTCGCATCCTTCGTGACTGGATTGGCAGCCACTACTATCTCATCTCATTTCTGGGCGCGCTGTCGCTGTTACTGATCACTTTCACGGGCCTGTTCGACTGGGCTTATCGCAAACTTCCGCTACGCCGCCTCGGGTCTGCAGCTGAAACTGTCGGAAAGGAGGAAGCAGAAGAATAACTGGAATCATGATTGATACCTTATATCGCGCAACCGCAATACCTGCGGTGTTGATGGTCACTCAACAAACGACACTGAATCAGGAGATACAAGAATGTTCTTTATTGAAAGTACCATATACGAATTGACCAAACTTTTTCTGGCCCCGGTTCTACTCATTATCCTCGCCCTGTTTTGTTACGCTTTTTACGCTCTGGGAAGGTTTGTCCTTGAAATCTGGCAGCGTAATCGCCCTGGCTACGTCTCCCCTCTTGTCCATCATCAACGCCAAACACCGGGGTGCGATCTGGAAGATCTCGAACTGTGGATCATGCGCCGCCTGGAGGTTTTGAAATTGACCACTCGCACCGCACCCATGCTCGGACTGGTCGCCACCATGATTCCCATGGGGCCGGCGTTGCTCTCCCTTTCCGACGGTAACGCCCGCGGTGTCGGCGAAAATCTGGTAGTCGCCTTCGGAGCTGTTATTATCGCCCTCATCGCTGCTTCCATCACTTTTGCCATCCTCACAATCCGACGCCGGTGGCTCCTTACCGAGCTGCGTGCCATTGAGCAGGGAATGAAAAATGCTGTACCTGCAATCATCCCATCAACTCCTCCTCATCCCACGAGGCAACCACTTGACGCCGTGCCTCAGGTCGCGAGGTAAATCATGCGTTATCTTGAAGCCGACGAACATGAAGATCCGATTCTCTCGGTGGTCAACATCATCGATGTTTTTCTGGTTATCATAGCTATTTTGTTCATTGTTGTTATACGCAACCCCCTGAACCCTTTTGCCGCCCACGACGAAGAGGTCGTCGTGGTCAGAAATCCGGGCAAGGACAACATGAGCATTACCATCAAGCAGGGTGAAAAACTCGAACACTACGAATCGACGGGGTCCATCGGTGAAGGTCAGGGGGTCAAGGCCGGTATCACCTACCGCATGGCAGACGGGACATTGGTCTATGTGCCGGAAGTCCAGACACAGGAATAGAATCATCCGGTTTTCTTTTCTTCCCCGGAAAATGGACATGATCCAGTCCGCTACGGCCTGGCAGTACAACGAAATGAGCAACTATCAGCACGGGGGCCCCTCAACGGTGCACCGAGCACGCACATTATCAAACCGCAACGTCAGCATTTACGCTCGCTGGTTGAGAATGAAACCTTTTGCATGACCCTGGCCGCTGCCATTGGTTTTGATATACCGCCAGTAGAGATCATTGATCATGAAGATGAGCGGCTCTATCTGATTGATCGCTATGATCGCCGTGTTTTGGAGTCCGGGACGATTCTGCGCCTGCATCAGGAGGATGTCAGGCGCTGAGCGTGTCGCCGAGAATCAAGTATGAGGAGCAAGGTGGGCCGGGATTTGCGGACTGCTTCAGGCTGGTCAAGTCGTTCAGCAAGCCGCTGTCGGATCTGCGCCGTTTGCTGGATCTGGCCATTTTCAATGTACTGATTGGCAATTGCGACTGCCACGCCAAAAATCTATCGCTGCTGTATCGCAGCAATTAGTGCGCCGTCGCTGGCCATTTTATGATTTGGTATGCACGCAAGTGTACGCTGTCACGAATAATCCAGGTACCAGCATGGCTATGACAATCGGCGACGTTGATAAAGCGCAGAACCTTTCCAGCGAGGCCTTGGAACAATTTGCGCACGACACAGAGATTCGCTCAGCGAAGCTGGTTTACGACCGAATCAGTCATGTGGTGGAAAAGGTTGATGCCATTATCGGGACGGTACAGAAAAACCTGATCAATCGATACGGAGACAACGATATCTACCAGGAAATTTCTGATCACATTGATCATAGAGGCAGAGCGCTAAGATGCTTATTGGAACAGCGTTAATGGAAGGTGTCATCAGAATGCCATAAGGAGAGTCCGATTCGGAAACAGTAAACACCTGACCCCTGGCGCTCTGATAACAGACACTGGACAAAAGCCAACGGCAGACTTGACCTCAATGTTTTCACTCTTTTCTGCCCGTGGCAAACCGACCACCCCGTCAGGCTACGCCTGCCACCCCTCCACAGGAGGGGAATGGAAGCGCATCATCAAAATTCCCCTCCTGTGGAGGGGTGCCCCGCAGGGGCGGGGTGGTTCATGTCAAAGCCGGGTGATTACGCAGCAACTCCAGAACATCGGATAAGTTAGTCTTTACATCTATATCATTTACGTGGATGACAATCAGTTTCAACCCGGATAAAAAGGCATCTCGTTCGGCATCATAATCAACTTTATCGTCATGGCTGCTGCCGTCAATCTCAATCACTATCGCTTTTTCAGCGCAGTAAAAATCAACAATGTAATTGCCTATGATTTTCTGCCGATCAAAGTCAAGTCCTGACAATTGCCGGTTTTTGATCTGATTCCACAAGAGCACTTCAGATAAATTGCCAGCCCTGCGTAACTCTCTTGCCCGTGTCTTAAGGGCCGGATTATAAGGTAAAGCCATGTAGTGCTTAGTGTTGCGCACAAAAGCCCCCTCCCGTTCATGTGTCGTGATCACCCCGGGGAAAGCCGAACACCCCTCCAAGGGTAAACCATCCCGTCCGCGCCACTTCCTTTAATGAGTAGACCACCCCGTCAGGCTACGCCTGCCACCCCTCCACAGGAGGGGAATGTAAGTGCACCATCAAAATTCCCCTCCTGTGGAGGGGTGCCCCGCAGGGGCGGGGTGGTGGCTTCGTTTTCATTCCGACTCAATCAATAACGGCAGCTTTTAAAACAAGGAGTCAAGTCTGCTTTTGGCTATAAGCAGGAGGGCATCCTTGTAAATATTTTCTCTTCTGCAGCCACGATTCATGACGTGCTACCACGCCCCCGGTTCTTCAATGCGTAGTTGCTTGCTCATAGTAGATGACCGATCGATCCAGTAGTGCTAAATAGTGTCCATCCGGAAGCTCCGGATGGACACTATGCAGTTTCCGATTCGGGTACAGAGTATTTTTCGTTGTGGCAAGGAAATCAAGGGCTTGAGCTTAAGGCGTACACATGTACGCCGCACAAACAAGGCCGCAGATTGACGCCGCCACGGCGGAAAAGAAGCGTTTCCGGATGGACACTAAATAGGGGATGTGACCAGTCACGTCACAAAGAGCCCCCACTGCCACCCAGAAAAAGCACAACCCCCAGCAGCAGTACCATCAATGCCCCAACCAATGCCATCAGTTGCCAGGTGATCTGCCGGAATCTTGGTGAACCGGAGGTCAGCTTGAGCAGGGTTGCACGCGAACCGATGGTTGCCACGCCAACCAGGCTATTGGTTACGCCCATCCCCAGGGCCAGCACCGGCATGGCCACCAGCCCCAACCAGAAAATTCCCAGGCTGGAGGAAAACAGCAGAATCAGCGCGGCACCGGGACAGGGAATCAACCCGGCGGTCAGGGCCAACGCCGAAAAACTGCCCCTTGCCGGAGCAGATTCCCGGTTGGCCGCGTCCGGGGTTCGCCAACCTTTGGCTATATCATACAGAGTCCGTAGCAGTAAAAATGCGCCAATGAGAATAATCAGCAGAAAGCTGAATTGTTGTATTCCGCCTTCCCACTGCTGAAAACCGGAAATGCTGAGTTGCCGCCCCAGCCACAACATCAACAACACCAGCAGGGTTGCCGACAGAACGTGCATGAAGGTTATCAGATGCCCAAACATCAGAGCTTTGCGAAAGCTCCCCTTATGGGCAAGAAACCAGGCACAGACAAAAGCCTTGCCGTGACCGGGTCCAAGGGCATGGACAGCACCAAAAACCGCTACCAGTAAAAGAAACTTAATGGTTGTGGTGCCTGCCGGGTTTTCTCTAATTTCTGTTGCCAGATCCGTCATCTGCTGCCGCAATTGTCGTTGAACAGAACTGATGAGCAGATAAAACGGGTGGGGCGTCACCTGGTCAGACGGCTGGGTAACGGTTCGGTCAGCTGCAGTCCGGTCTGAAGCAGATGGTGGAGTAGTGAAGGGATTAGCGGCGGCAATAGATAGCGGGAACAACAAACCGACAAGGACCGCAATAATACAGAGAAACTTCATCAACCCTCGGCTCGAAAATCAAGATGGAGAACCAGTGGGGCCATGAACCCGGGAACGATGCTCCGCGAAGCATCGCGAACAAGCCTGGCTTCCGCCAGAACACCTTTGTTTTGTTTGATGTCCACAGACTTCTGCGGATGCCATCTGAAATCAACAAAGATATCCGGATCCGAAGCAATCAGACGCACTGATTGAACGCCGGGGTCCAAAGGAACGATACAGGGAATAAAAAAACGATAAATAACCTGACGATTGTGGACTTCGACAGAAAAATTTTCCACCACTTCCACTCGGAAACGCCAGTCATCAACCCAGATGTGAGTAAAATAATGGTAGTGTCGCAGGTTATCAAAAAATCCTGCGCGCACCGCCTCGGTCTGCTGCGCATCTGCCGGCCCTGCTGACAGTCCGTTTTCATAAATGATCTGCTCGCTGAGCATGGTATCAATAACCCACTCCATTTCGAAACCGACAAGCTGCCGGTCGTCAAAGACGACAGTGACGGAATAATCGATCCAGACATGGGGATGAGCATGGGCCACAGAAGGAGGCCCTGCTATCAGCAGAATAATACACAACCAACAGATCACCAACCTTCTCATTGCCGGCCTCACGGTGGGAAGAAACAACCACCGCGTATCCTAACGCGAACAAGAAGGAAATTTCAATCGACGCCGCCAGGGAACACTAGGGTAAGGAGGAGACTTCCTGTCCGGCAGCATCAAGATAGGCCAGAAGAGAATCTGCCTGGCGGCGCTGATCCGAGAATCTCGCCGCCCGGGTTAACGCCTGCCGAGCCAGATCGGTTCGTCCCAGACGCAGGGCACTGTAGCCCTGATAAAGATAGTTGCGACCGTTCTCGGGCTCCTCTTTAACTAATTGGGAAAAGAAATCAACGGCCTCGGCATAACGACCGAGCTCGAAGCTCACCTCGGCCCGGCTGTGCAACAACTGCCGGTCGGGTTTCACTTTTAGAGCACGATCAATGGCATCCAGAGCGGCTTCCGGTTTGTGTCCAAGGCGATAGCTGATAATCAGCTGCTGGTACAGTTGCATGTCGTCCGGACCCTCGCGAAGCAGCTCTTCATACACAGGGGCTGCCTGCAACGGCAGTTCGATCTGCAGGAGCAGATCCGCCAACAGCCGCTTGTCTGCCGGTGCCGGTTCGGCAAAGGAGACATGGACTTTAAGGGCAGCAACTGCTTTCTCGTAGTTTTTCTGCTGTAGATAGCTCATGGACAACAGCCGCCAGTAGAGGGGGCGATCAACGAAGATCGGCTTCCATTGCTCCAGTTTGACCAGCGAGCGCGACACCATGTCGTGGGTAAAGGCCAGGCCGGCGTAAGTCTCCAGCCATTGATCCGGTGTCTTTTCAGCCCGCCGCGCGATCAGCTCCTCAAACTGGCTGACCGCTTGCTGAATCCGTCCGGCATAGAGCAGCGCCACGGTGGCGTTGAAGAAAAGATCATCATCGCGCTGCAGTTTATAGGCCTGCATCAATGAATCAGCGGCAACATCATAGCGCTCAAGGTCCCAGGCCACAGCTCCGTGGTTCTGCCACAAGGCGGGCATCGTGTCACACAGCTCCAAAGCCGACCCATAGGCGGCCAGAGCCTCCTTGTGCCGCTTCATCCCCGCATTGAGGTTACCGCGATAGTAGTCGAGCAGATAGTGTCTTTCCTGAGGATATTGCCGGACAAACTCTTCCAATGCGGTCAACGCCTGCTGATCACGTCCGGCTTCAAGGTCAGGGTGGATCTGGTGCAGTATTCGCGCTACGCGCAGGCTGGTTTCCTGATCGCAGTCGGCCGCCGCAACGGGGCAAGCGAGCATCGTCGACAGAACAACAACCAACACAAAACGACAGCTGAAAATAATCCATTTCACCATGACGGTATACCTGAGATGGGGTCACGACTCCCACGGCAAGGGTGTCTGTCGCCATGGACGGCGACAGTCAAGCGGCTATGGACGGCGCAAAGCGTCCCATGACATGGGAGTTGCGACCCCGTCCTGAATAACAACTTCAGCATCAACGCTGATCCTCCAGATTAAAAACAATGGTACGAGTCATCCGGGTCCGAACGGCATCCCCCATCAGCTCTCCCGGCTGGAAACGCCAGCGACTGACCGCCGTCAACACGGCTTCATCAAAGATACCGGGCGGGGTCGATTCCAGGATCTCAATCTGCGACACCGATCCGTCACGGCCGACCTCAAATTGAATCTTGACCTCACCATGGATATTCATTCGGCGCGCGCGATAAGGATACTGAGGCGGAATCTGGTGACTCAGCACCGGCGCCCGATCCAGATCCTGCAGATTGAATATATCGGCCACAGCGGCAGATACCGGCGCAAAGCCGGTGTGAAGTTGCACACTGGTCCGGGGCATGGAAAAGGAAAGTTCCGGAGCCTGGATCAGACGCGGGGCGCTGGGCATGGCTGGTTGGGGGGTCTGAACCGGCTCGGGGGGCTTTTCTTCGGCCCGGGGTTGGGGCGACTGAGTAACAGGGTCGGGGGGCTGCTCCTGAAAAATGCGCACCGGTTGCAGACGTAACGGCAATTCCCGCGGAACGTCATGGCGCACCAGT
>OBJA01000758.1_pt1 | contig 26271 bp, 30 predicted proteins | sample 1519751 | NCBI WGS metagenome assembly OBJA01 (sample SAMEA3881238, study PRJEB22517) | soil metagenome | biome: lake sediment; feature: soda lake sediment; material: sediment, water from around vicinity | place: India | collected 2013-12-23 | depth 3 m
AGGTTATCTTCGATACAAATGAGGGGCTGACCGAATATTTATCGGCCACCGCCCTGATACTCAGACCCTTCTCCGTGTCCGCCACTACCCGACAGCGCAAATCCTCTGAATAAGCTTTCGGCATCTCTCACCTCCACTCCTATCTCTTATTTTAACTCACGGGGGAATCTCTTCGATTCCAATTAGAAGAAAAACGCTCTAGTAGAGTTTGTAGCACAATGTAGCTAACCAGTAGTGGGCGCCTACTTTTTTAAAAGAATTCCTTCTACTACTCTCGGGAAAGCTTAATTAAAATATTTAGAAAACAGGAGCCTACATGGTATCTCCGCGATTAGTCACTAAAATTGAAGCTGAAGAACCAACGCTTCGTTTAGCTGTACTCATTGACGCTGACAATGCACAAGCGGCCGTCATTGAAGGATTACTTGCCGAGATTGCGCGATTCGGAGAAGCAACCGTGAAACGCATCTATGGTGACTTTACCGCTCCCACAAGTGTTTCCTGGAAAAAAGTACTTCAAAAATATGCCATCAAACCCGTTCAGCAGTTTGCATATACAACAGGGAAAAATGCCACGGACAGCACGCTCATCATCGATGCGATGGATTTGCTCTACACCCGAAAGTTTGATGGGTTTTGCCTGATTACAAGCGACAGCGATTTCACCGGCCTTGCAATGCGTTTACGTGAAGAAGGGCTTACTGTTCTCGGCTTCGGGGAGAAGAAAACACCCGAAGCTTTCCGCAATGCCTGCCATAAGTTTGTGTTTACCGAGGTTCTTCGCCCAAATACGGCAACTGAACCAGCCGCACCACGAGCCAAAAAGACAGAAGATGATCAGAAATCATCCTCGTCACAGCCTGCTGCTCAGGCACCGGAAACGAAACAGGCATTCCCCAGGAAGTTTGTTCTGGCCGCACTCGAACAATCAAGCGATGATGCCGGGTGGGCAAATTTAGGCAATTTCGGCAACTACCTCAACAAGTTACAACCTGATTTCGATTCCCGGCTTTACGGTTACAAAAAACTCTCTGATCTTGTCAAAGCCAGAACAGATCTTTTCGCAACCGAAGAACGGCAGGTACCGGGATCAACACAAAAAGCCTTGTATCTTCGTGCCAAATAATTTTTTGACATAGGCACTCAATCTCTCGTTACCGGATGCTGCACCATACAAGTATTGCAGCACCATCCAGCTCTATTGCGCATGGTCGGGATCAGATCGCAAATCAAGAAAAATAGGTATAACAGAAGTCATTAATCCTAGAGTGACCTATCCGGGAATTTCCTACCAGTGAGAACTGGAGATTGGGCCTGTTTAGTCCCACAGCGTGCCATCCCTCAACCCGCACAGTGCCCGAGCGAAAACGATCAGCCATCCGACTGTCAATCTAACGCAGCAATTGGCTAAGTTTTTGCGTCGCTGCAATGATTTCCTCTGGCCGCTGATTAAGTGCAACAGCAAGTGCAAAGATGACGCTCAGCGTCGGCTGACGCCTGTCGGTTTCCCACATGCTGATAAAAGTGCGATCGACGCCAGCCTCGTACATCAAAAACTCCACTTCCTCCTGTATCAGTGATTGCACGGCTGTTGATGCGGGTGTTGTTTCCGATGACATCAGCATTGCCGGTTCCCCCGGCATGGTGATGGAAAGCAAATATCGCCCATCATTCAGGGCGCAGGAACTGTGTAATTGCATAAAGTCAGCCAACCAATTTCGAACAATTGCCACCACCAGGTTTGGCGATGGCACGGCTGGCTAGTAAGACTGGCTGGCGTGTCCACGATTATATCCAGAATCCGACGATGCACAAATCAGTTTCATGCCTTTGGTATAATGCCCAACAGAAAATCTGATCTTGCACTGCCACAGGTTTACTTACTTGAGCCAGTCTGATAGCTTGTCTCTATTCACATCTCACAACCCTGCCGGAAGATGGCGATCTTCAATCGCTGATTCGGATCTGTGGAGAATCCACTTCTTCCCGAGAACTCCACCTCCACTAATGACCTATAGCCCCAGGCGTTGCCAGATCCGGGTGGTCAGTGTAGCTGAATTGAGTGTGTAAAAATGCAGACCGGGTGCGCCGGTTTCCAGCAGACGCGCGCATAGCGTGGTGACGACATCCAGTCCGAATGCCTGGATGGAAGGAATATCATCACCGAAGCTTTCCAGTTTTCTGCGAATCCAGCGTGGAATTTCCGTTCCGCAGCCATCGGCAAATCTCGCCAATTGGGAAAATTTGCTGATCGGCATAATACCAGGAACGATCGGGACATTCAGATTCGCGGCTTCACACATCTCCACGAAATGCAGGTAGGCATCGACATTATAGAAAAACTGGGTAATTGCTGCATTGGCACCTGCTTCGACTTTCCTTCTGAAATTGGTGAAATCCTCCAGCGCGGAACGTGCCTGCGGGTGATACTCCGGATAAGCCGCCACTTCGATCCAGAAAGTATCACCGAACTCCTTGCGGATAAATGCCACCAGCTCGTTGGCATAACGGAATTCTCCTGCTTGTGCCATGCCGGAGGGTAAATCGCCGCGCAGCGCCACGATGCGGCTGATGCCGTGACTGTGATATTTCTCAAGGATCGAACGGATATTGTCACGAGTGGAACCGATACAGGAGAGATGAGGCGCTACCGGATAACCTTCTGCCTGAATTTCCAGCACGGTTTCGAGCGTACGTTCACGGGTGGATCCGCCGGCACCAAATGTCACCGAAAAAAACTTTGGATTGAACTGGGCAAGCTGTATACGCGTTGCCCGCAGCTTCTCCATTCCTTCCGGTGTCTGTGGCGGAAAAAATTCGAAACTGAATGTAGGCGTAAAATTTTTCTGTGATTGCATCGGGATTCATTTCCATGAGTTGCGTCCCTGTAAAAAGGGCAACGGTGAAAATCAATGAAGCAAAGCCGGGAAACTTTGTCACTGTTTCCCGGCTTTGACAGATTATTGTAAAACTACGACGGTGGTTCCGGAAATAAACAGATGATGATCAAATTGCCGGAACAACCTTCAGCACATTTTAATAACGGTACATTTCCGGCTTATAGGGCCCACTCTTGTCTATGTTAAGGTAGCGTGCCTGCTCATCGGTCAGTTCAGTCAACTTCACACCTAGCTTACCCAGATGCAGCCGCGCGACCATTTCATCGAGGTGTTTAGGCAGTACATATACCTTCTTCTGGTAGTCTTTACCGTTTTGCCAAAGCTCCATCTGCGCCAACACCTGATTGGTAAACGAACTGGACATGACAAAAGATGGATGACCGGTAGCACATCCCAGGTTGACCAGACGCCCTTGTGCCAACACGATAATACGGCGGCCAGTCGGGAAGATCACGTGATCGACTTGTGGTTTGATGTTTTCCCACTGATATTTCTGAATCGACGCGATGTCGATCTCGGAATCAAAGTGGCCGATATTGCATATGATCGACTGATCTTTCATTTTCAGCATGTGGTCGTGAGTAATCACTCGAAGATTGCCGGTAGCGGTGACGAAAATATCCGCTTTATCGCAGGCATCGTCCATGGTCACCACACGGTATCCCTCCATCGCCGCTTGCAATGCGCAGATCGGATCGATTTCGGTAATCCAGACAGTTGCTCCCAGACCGCGCAATGACTGTGCACACCCCTTGCCGACATCACCATAACCGCACACTACAGCGATTTTTCCGGCGATCATCACATCAGTCGCGCGTTTGATGCCATCCACCAGTGATTCACGGCATCCATAAAGATTGTCAAATTTGGATTTGGTGACCGAGTCATTGACATTGATTGCCGGAAACGGGAGTTCGCCTTTCTTTTCCATTTCGTACAAGCGATGAACACCGGTCGTTGTTTCTTCAGTCACACCGCGAATTGCGGCAAGATTACGCGAATACCAGCCCGGGTAGCTGGCAAGACGGCTGCGGATGGAAGCAAACAGGACTTGTTCTTCTTCATTGGTTGGGTTAGCGATCACGGAAGGATCGCGCTCGGCCTTGCTGCCCAGGATAAGTAGCAGGGTTGCATCCCCACCATCATCCAGAATCATGTTGGCAGTATGCGAACCATCACTGGCCCATTCAAATATCTGGTGAGCATAATCCCAGTATTCTTCCAGCGACTCTCCCTTGTAGGCGAATACCGGAATATGACGAGCGGCAATTGCTGCGGCGGCATGATCCTGGGTAGAGAAAATGTTGCAGGAAGCCCAGCGGACTTCCGCACCCAGCGCCACCAGTGTCTCGATCAGTACGGCAGTCTGGATGGTCATGTGCAGGGAACCTGCAATCCGCGCACCTGCCAGCGGCTTCTTGCCGGCGTATTGTTCACGCAATGCCATCAGGCCGGGCATTTCGGTCTCGGCAATAGCGATTTCCTTTCTGCCCCAGTCTGCCAGTGACAAATCGGCCACCTTGCAGTCGGTAAAAACAGAATTATCCACAACGGGGTTGATTGTTGCACTCATAACACATCTCCGCAAAAGTGAAAGAGCGCCGTTGTTGGGTTGTCCATTGGTACGAGCCTCACGGAATTGACCGCTGCAGCGCTCCTCGGTACCAGTGGAACTTCATTCAGCCTGAATGACCGTAAAAATAATCAGATACCCGCATCCGCTTTGAGCTGTTCCACCATGTCGGTTTTTTCCCAGGTGAAGCTGGGTTCTTCGCGGCCGAAATGACCGTAGGCGGCCGTTTTACCATAAATCGGACGCAGCAGATCCAGTTCGTGAATGATGGCCCGAGGCCGTAAGTCAAAATTTCTGGCAATCAGTTCAGCAAGCTTTCCATCCGGGATTTTTCCGGTACCAAAGGTTTCCACCATCAGCGAAACCGGCTTTGCTACACCAATCGCATAGGCCACCTGGACTTCACATTTACGTGCCAGACCAGCCGCAACGATATTCTTAGCCACATAGCGAGCAGCATAAGCGGCTGAACGATCTACTTTAGAAGGATCCTTACCGGAAAAAGCCCCCCCCCCATGGTGTGCCGTACCGCCGTAGGTATCTACAATAATCTTGCGTCCGGTAAGCCCACAATCCCCCATCGGCCCGCCCACCACGAAACGGCCGGTAGGGTTGATCAGGTATTGGATATGATCGCTCAGCATTTCAACCGGTAAAACGGGCTTGATGACCTCCTCGATGACTCCTTCAACCAGTTCGTCACGAGGAACATCGGGAGAATGCTGGGTTGAGATAACGATCGTTTCGATATTTTTTGGAAATCCATCCTCATAACGAACGGAAACCTGGGATTTGGCATCCGGGCGCAGCCATGACAGCCTACCGCTTTTTCGCAATTTTGCCTGCTGTTCGACCAGACGATGCGCATAGTAAATCGGCAGTGGCATCAGTTGAGGTGTTTCATCACAGGCATAACCGAACATCAACCCCTGATCTCCGGCTCCCTGATCCATTTCTTCATCTTTACTGCGATTCACGCCCTGGGCGATATCGGGAGATTGCTTGTTGAAGGCGGTCAATACAGCGCAGGTGCTTGCATCAAAGCCAATCTCGGAACTGGTGTAACCGATTTCGCGTACGATACCCCGGGGAATGGTATTGTAATCGATCGTGGCATCGGTCGTAATCTCACCGGACAAGACGATCAACCCCGTACTGCACATAGTCTCGCAAGCTACACGTGCATGAGGATCCTGCTGCAGGATGGCATCGAGGATGGCATCCGATATCTGATCGGCAACCTTGTCGGGATGGCCTTCAGATACTGATTCAGAAGTGAAAAGATAGTTACTCATATTAGTTTTATTGATTGGATTTGGGTTGTGAATGAGATAATTCTTGCTCGCGCAAGAGCAAAGCCTGTTCCAGGATCCAGAGTCAGGGATAATAGCGGGTTATAACGACATGTTGCAGGAATTGCCTTAGTATGCTGTTGCATGAGCATTTGGATTATTCCAGAAATTCATATAAAAATCATTGCTCCTTTTACTGGATATACTCCGATTCAGGAAATGCAGATGCAATAATCCGTTATTTTTTAATTTGGTTCTTTGAAGAAAGAACATGATTTCGACTATTGACGGAGGTTTCTAATGAATACTGTTTTGATTACGGGGGCCAATCGCGGGATAGGTCTGGAGTTTGCCAGACAATATGCAGTGGATGGCTGGCAGGTGGTGGCCTGCTGCCGGCAACCGCAGCAAGCTGAAGCGCTGAACCAGTTAGCTGATCAGTATAAAGATCGATTTTCCATTCACCAGCTCGATGTTCGGGAACTCGCAGAAATCGATCAGTTGTCACATAAGCTGCAAAATCTACCCATCGATATTCTGATCAACAATGCCGGCGTTTACCCGCATGCACAAAACGGGGAATTCAGCCATATCAACTATGATGACTGGATGGAAGCTTTCAGGATAAATACATTCGCTCCCCTCAGAATGGTCGAAGCACTGGTTGAACAGATTGCCCGTAGCCAATTGAAAATTGTTGCCACTATTACCAGTAAGATGGGTAGTATCACTGATAATCAGCGCGGTGGCAGTTACATTTATAGATCCAGCAAAGCTGCCGTTAACATGGTAGTCAAGAGCCTTGCCGTCGATTTGCAACCACGCGGTATTATCGCGGTGCTGCTGCATCCGGGTTGGGTACAAACCGATATGGGTGGACGGGGGGCACTGATTTCGACAAAGCAGAGTGTTACCGGCATGAAAAGTATTCTGAACAGAATGACTCATTCGGATACGGGTAAATTCATTGCCTATGACGGACAGCATATACCCTGGTAATTTCTGCCAGCCCGATCGAGCGAAATTTTTATCAGGCTCTGGATGCATTCATCTCACGTTGTAAAACTGGATAGTGAAGCAGCGACTCTGGCATTTGGAGAACAACTTGCAACCGTACTTCATCCGGGCCTGACCATATTCCTATATGGTGACTTGGGAGCAGGTAAAACCACTCTCGCGCGTGGCATATTGAGAGGATTGGGGCATCCCGGTAAAGTCAGAAGCCCCACCTATAACCTGGTTGAAATCTATAAACTTTCTAGGTTATACTTGTATCACTTTGATTTTTATAGATTCAATGACCCATTAGAGTGGGAAGAAGCAGGCTTCCGGGAATATTTCAACCAGGATTCGATCTGCTTGGTGGAATGGCCTGAAAAAGCAGAAGAATTTCTACACGCAGCTGACCTGGAAATACGGATCAGCTATTCTGGAACAGGAAGAATCGCTGAATTCAGCGCGGCAACGGAGGCGGGAAAACAATGCTTATCACACTGGCGAAAACAGGTATCCGGTTAAATCGATTCAGCGCCAGATTACTCATCTTCTTTTCACTCCTCGTTGCAACCCTTTTTCTACCATTGCTTTCATACGGCAACGGTGCGGCTGCCGGAACACAGATTACTGCAGCCCGTTACTGGGCTGGTTCTGAATATACCCGCCTCGCGATGGAAGTGAGCAAACCTGTTAAATACAAGGTCAGCACACTTGATGCGCCTAAAAGAATCGTCATGGATATTGAGGATGCACTCCCCGGTGCATTGGACAACTTACCGTCCAGACTCAAATCGCAGGATCCACTGGTCAAAGCGCTGAGAATCAGCCGCTTCACCTCAAAAATCACCAGACTGGTCGTCGAACTGAAAACAGATGCCATTCCCAAGGCTTTTGTACTGGCTCCCCTCGAACAATATGGACATCGACTGGTACTGGATATTCACGCCTCCAAATCAGCTGATAGAGCCCCGAAAGCTGAGCATACCGATCCGCTAATGGCACTATTGCAAAAAGATAGCAGACCAACAGTAACCCCTCCCACTCGGCCGGTTGCTCAGAAAGCTTCTCCTAACCTCGTCATGGCTGCAATTGACCCCCAACCTGCGGGTAAACAAACCTTTGTCGTTGCAATCGATGCCGGACATGGTGGTAAAGATCCGGGAGCAATCGGCCCGCAAGGTACCATGGAAAAAAATATAACACTGTCGCTTGCCAAGAAACTCAAGGCCAGAATCGACCGCGAACCCGGTATGCGTGCCGTACTGGTTCGTGATGGAGATTATTTCATTTCACTGGCAGGACGCCGTATCAAGGCCAGACAAGCTAATGCGGATCTATTCGTATCCATCCACGCTGATGCCGCGCCACGCCGAGAGGCACATGGTGCTTCCGTATATGCCTTGTCAGAAAATGGTGCAACCTCTACTACAGCAAGCTGGCTGGCGAAAAAGGAAAATGAAGTTGATCTGCTCGGTGGAGTCAAGCTGGATGATAAGGATCGTTATCTGAAGCAAACACTCATCGATCTGTCCATGAATGCCACGATCGATGACAGCGTCCGGCTGGCGAGCCATGTGCTGAATGAAATTGGATCAATCAATCATCTGCACAAAAGAAATGTCGAACAGGCCGGGTTTGCGGTACTCAAATCACCTGATATTCCGTCCATTCTGGTTGAAACCGCTTTCATCAGTAATCACACCGAAGAAGCAAAACTCAATTCCGAGGCTTATCAGAACAAGCTGGTCGATGCAATATCTACCGGACTCAAGCGTTATTACGGCGGCAAAGCCTGGAAAACACGCGTAGATGTGGCAGATACCCGATAATGGGTCACTGTAAAGATCCGCTACGGATAGATCAGCTCCAGCTTATACCCCACAGCATCAAGTCTGCCCGTATTCAGAAAGCACTGGACCTGCATCTCACTATCCCCGTCTAATGCTGACTGATCTGTTACAGAATCGAGATAATCCTCGGCAGTAAAAATCCGGCTGGCAAGCGGTTTTTCATCGGAATCAGTCAATGTCAAAAACAGGACCGGTAACGCTTGTGGAAATGGGGCATGGTTGCGGATGATGGCAGACAACGCCACAACATCAGGCTCTGCGGAAGAACTTACACGCAAATCTGAAGATTCCAGACTCAACAAATGGAGATGGCGCGGTAAGTCGATCTCACATTGCATCAAATCACAATAGCCATTCAGTACCGGCTGGAATGCAGGAAAAGCAACAAAGATCTCAGTACGATAAGCATGCACAAACTGGCCCAGCAGCAATAGCAGCAACAATGCATTAGGTATCAGCCACCAGCGGGAAGTTTTCCATGCAGACGGTTGAGCACCGAAATGATCTGCAGAGGAAGATAATTCTGCAACCGGCATTACAGCAACATTACCAGATTCAGGCCGATCCAAGGCTGATTCAGCGGATATCGCAACAGGCTGGATACACGCCTCCGGGACTGCGACTAGCGCCACGAACCCGTTGAATACCTGCCTGCACTGTCCACAGCGAACATTGCCATTGCACAAATGCAACTGCATCCCGGTAAGGCGAAAAATCGCATAGCAGTCTGGACACCGTGTAACCAGCGTCATGCAAAATTACCTCCTGATTTTCGACCTGCAAGCAGCACCCACCCCTGCTCTTTTGCTGCAATACGCATATCGAACCATTCGCTGTAAACCTGCAACACCTCGTCAGCCTGCGTTTCCAATATTCCTGAAAGTACGATACGCCCATCGGGTTGTAAAGCTTTCATCAGAACGGGGGCTAGCATAATCAATGGGTTGGCCAGTATATTGGCCACCACTACGGTAACCGGGATCCATTCGGCATGGGTATGGTCATCCTTCACGAGTGAAGGCAATGCTACAGTAAATAACAATCTGTCCGGATCACAGAAATTATTTCGAGCATTATCCAGACTGGCAGTGATGGCATTGGGATCGATATCCATCCCCGCAACCCGATCTGCACCGAGTTTCAGTGCAGCTATCGCCAGGATACCCGAGCCGCAACCATAATCAAGCACACTGTCACCGGGTTGAAGAAATTGATCCAGCCAGGTAAGACATAACCGGGTAGTCGGGTGGCTGCCTGTACCAAAAGCCAGGCCAGGGTCCAATCTTAGACTGATTGCTGCAGGATCTGGCGGTTCATGCCAGGACGGAACTATCCACAGCCGTGAGGAAATTCTAATCGGTTCGAATTGTGCCTGCGTTAGCCTCACCCAATCCTGCTCCATGACCTGTGCCAGCTGATACTCCGGCAATACAGGCGATCCGATTACCTCAGCAACCCCCTGTATGATCTCATCGACATTGGCATTTTCTTCCAGCAGCACCGTCACTTCCGCCTGCTGCCAGAATTGATCCGGAGGTGCGCCGGGCTCACCGAACAGAGGTTGTTCCTGACTCGTTCCCTCTCCCGCATCATGCACATCGACTGACAATGCACCTTGTTCCAGCAGCTGATCACTTACCAGATCGACGTAATCGGATTCGATTCTAAAAGTCAGAGATATCCAGGACATCGCCAAAGCGGGCAACAGAATTTTTCATTCTCACATCAGGTCGATTTTTTGTTATACAACGCGAGTTTGCCTTCGAGATGATGAATGGAAACAGGATCGGACAGAAAATTGCAATCTGCCAGAAGGTCGAGATGCAGCGGTATATTGGTTTTGATTCCTTCAACAATCATTTCCGTCAGCGCTATACGCATACGGGCAATGGCCAGGTCGCGATCATCACCATAGGCAATCACTTTGGCAATCATGGAATCGTAGTAAGGCGGTACACGATAGTTGTGATAGATATGTGAATCAACCCTGATTCCCGGGCCACCCGGAGCGTGGTATTGAGCAATACGCCCGGCCGATGGAGTAAGTTTATAGGGATCTTCCGCATTGATACGACATTCTATGGCATGCCCCTTGAATACAATATCTTTCTGCTGCAAAGAGAGTTTTTCTCCTGCTGCCACACGAATTTGCGCCTGAACCAGATCGATTCCGGTAATCGCCTCTGTTACCGGATGTTCAACCTGCAGCCGGGTATTCATCTCAATGAAATAAAACTCATTGTTCTCGTAAAGAAATTCAAAAGTCCCGACACCGCGATAATTGATACGCTTGCAAGCCTCGACACACAGCTCTCCGATTTTGTCACGCAACTGAACAGAAATACCCCGAGCAGGCGCTTCTTCGATGATCTTCTGATGGCGACGTTGCATGGAGCAATCCCGTTCACCCAGATGAACGACGTCGCCGTATTCGTCGGCCAGTATCTGAAATTCGATATGACGGGGGTTTTCCAGGTATTTTTCTGCATAAACAACCGGATTGCCGAATGCAGCCTGAGCCTCGTTACGCGTCGTAATCACTGCGTTTGAAAGTGCTGCTTCGGTATGCACGACACGCATACCGCGCCCCCCGCCCCCTCCGGCAGCTTTGATGATAACCGGATAGCCGATCTCTTTGGCAATCTTCTTTATCTCATCGAGAGATTCTGGTAACGCACCACCAGAACCCGGTACACAAGGTACCCCTGCCTGCCGCATAGCATTTTTGGCACTGACTTTATCTCCCATCAGCCGGATCGTATCGGGCCGGGGGCCAATAAAGAAAAAGCCACTTTTTTCCACTCTCTCGGCAAAATCCGCATTCTCGGATAGAAAACCATAGCCCGGGTGAATGGCTTCAGCATCGGTAACTTCAGCCGCACTTATAATGGCGGGAATGTTCAGATAACTCTGTGCAGAAGCTGCCGGGCCGATACATACCGACTCATCAGCCAGTTTGACGTACTTGGCCTCAGCATCCGCTTCGGAATGAACGGCTACTGTTTTAATACCCATGGTGCGACATGCCCGCTGGATGCGCAGCGCGATCTCACCACGATTGGCGATCAATATTTTTTCAAACATAGGAATTAGGTATCGGTAACCTGATCTGGATAGATGCTTGAGAATTCAGGAAATCATTTTGGGAAATTATCATTCGATGACAAACAATGGCTCTCCATATTCAACCGGCTGACCATTCTCCGGCAAAATAGTCTTGATTTTACCGTCACGATCAGCTTCGATTTCGTTGAGCAGTTTCATGGCTTCGATAATACACAGCGTTTCCCCGGCTTTCACATATTGCCCGATTTCGACAAATGGCTTCGCTCCAGGAGCTGAGGCACGGTAGAACGTCCCTACCATGGGAGATTTAACAATATGCCCCTCCGGCAGACCAGATTTATCCTGTGTATCAGCCTCGCTCATCGTGGCAGTTACCGATCCTGCAGGAGCAGGAGCATGATATTGCGGTACTATTGTGGCAGTCGATTGCGTCAAGGTTATGGATTTGCTGATACGTACTTTTTCTTCACCTTCAGTTACTTCCAGCTCGGTAATGCTGTATTCTTCAACTAATTCAATTAATTTTTTGAGTTTTCTCAAATCCATATTTTCCTCCGGGACGGACTCCGTCCATAAACACTCTGATTTATCTTCAGGTTTGAAATTTTTTGTTTGCTGATAACGATCGTTGACCCCTCTGAAACTGAATCAGTTCATCTGGTCTGTATTACCATTTATTTCGATTATCAGAATCGGTCTGATTGTGAATAAATCTTCTTAGCGATGCCCTCTATTCACACTTTTTATCTGATCAAAGCAAATTGAAGCGCCAGTTCATACCCCACCGCACCCAAACCGCTGATGACCCCGACTGCGATATCCGAGAAATAAGAGGTACGACGAAATGATTCACGAGCGTAAACATTAGAAAGGTGGATTTCCACAAACGGCAGGCTGGTGGCAGCCAAAGCATCACGCAGGGCAATACTGGTATGTGTCAGTGCGGCCGGGTTGATGATAATGAAATCGGTACCATCACTCATAGCTCCCTGCACACGATCGATCAGCTCATGCTCGGCATTGCTCTGAAAAGTACTCAACACCACAGATGCTGCCTGCGCTTTGGCCACCAGATTCCTGTTAATATCTTCCAGTGTCGTTTGCCCGTAGACAACGGGCTCTCTTCTACCCAGAAGATTCAGATTGGGACCATGGATTACCAGGATATTTGCAGCCATATCGACCATTCATTCACGATGGCCAATTATGTCCTTTTCTCCTGATATTGTACAGTTTTTTATGTATTTTCCCCGAAGTTACAGCAAAATACCTGATTCTGGCAAATTACAGAATTGCTGATTCAGAGGCTACTCCATTTACCTCTTGCGAACAGATACTGTCGAACGGAAATGGTAAGTGATTTTATAGTGATTGGCGCAGGAATCATCGGCCTTTCCACTGCGCTTCGATTACTTGAAGAAGGTGCATCAGTCACCCTGCTCGATCGCCGAGAAGCAGGATGTGAAGCCTCATGGGCGGGCGGAGGTATTTTATTTCCCTTATATCCATGGAATTATTCGGATTCCGTGACTCGCCTGGCGTCGTTCAGCATGTCATGCTACCCGGAGTGGACAGCAGCACTGCATACAGCTACTGGCATCGATCCCGAATATCAGATCTGCGGGCTGGTCATTCTTCCACCTTACGAGCCGGAGGCAGCCGTCAACTGGTGCTCTGCCCATGCAGCACCGCTGACATACCTCTCATCCTCACACCATGGCGGATTATCCTGGACCCACATCAACGACAAACAGGAAAATGCTCAGGCGTTGTTTCTCCCTGAAGTCGCTCAGGTTCGCAATCCACATCTGCTACAGGCGTTATACAAACGTATCAGACAACTGGGTGGAAAAATTATCGAACATTGCGACGTTCAGGAACTAGAGATATCCGGCCGGAAAGTTCATGCCATCCGGGCACTATCCGAAAAATGCTCTGCCGGCCAGTACATTCTTTCAGCCGGCGCCTGGAGCAGAAAAATTCTCGGAAAACATGCGCTGAATATCGCAATAAAACCCATTCGCGGGCAAATGCTTTTATACAAGCTGCCGAGAAATCCGCTTTGCTCCATCGTGTTGCAACGCGATCTCTATCTCATCCCGCGACGTGACGGACATTTACTGGTGGGTAGCACGATTGAGGACACGGGATTTGACAAGCAGACCACTCTTGATGCAAAAAACAGGCTATCCAGCTGGGCGGAAGAAATCCTGCCACAACTGAAAAATACACCACTCCTGAAACACTGGTCGGGCCTGCGCCCCGCCACACCCGGCAATATCCCGATAATCGGGCCACATCCATTTCTTGAAAATCTTTATATCAATAGCGGACACTTTCGCTATGGTGTAACGATGGCGCCCGGCAGCGCGGAAATACTGGTGAACGAAATTCTGAAGCGTACCCAGCCTTTTGATGTCACCCCGTATCAGAGAGGATGGCATTCGTCCGGATAATGTCAGATATATTTATTGAAACTCACAGGTTCAGCTTTCGGTAGTGGGAAGGTTATCGATTCAAGAACCCCGGATAATTCTTCCACTATTACCCCCTGGTTTGATTGTTTTGCTGCAATCTGTTCAAGGCGTTCGAGCACTTGCTGAACCAGTATTTCCGGAGCAGACGCACCAGCAGTAATCCCGATACACCGTTTATTGGTCAACCAACTCTCCTGCAACTGTTCCGCCTGATCAACCATGTAAGCTTCCACATTCTCATTTCTTGCCACCTCACAGAGGCGATTGGAATTCGAACTGTTCGGTGACCCTACCACAACTACCAGATCACAGAGCTTGACCAGTTTCTTGACCGCATCCTGACGGTTTTGTGTGGCATAGCAGATATCATCTTTCTTGGGACCGACGATCTTCGGAAAACGCTGTTTCAGCGCTTCGATCACACGTGCCGCATCATCGACCGACAAAGTCGTCTGGGTGACGTAGGCCAGATTATTGTCGCTCTTGACTTGAAGTCTGGCCACATCCTCCGCGGTTTCCACGAGATACATCGTGCCCTTGCTTCTTTCAATCTGCCCCATGGTTCCTTCGACCTCAGGATGACCTTGATGACCGATCATGACGATTTCCTTACCTTCCTTATCCATTTTTGCCACTTCGACATGCACCTTGGTCACGAGTGGGCAGGTCGCATCGAATATCTGCAGTTTACGAGCAGCTGCCTCCCTTCTCACCTCATGAGAAACACCATGCGCACTGAAAATGAGCATACTGCCCTCCGGTACTTCCTCAAGATTTTCCACGAATACCGCTCCTTTTTTCTCCAGGTCTTCAACTACGAAGCGGTTATGGACAACCTCATGCCTTACGTAGATAGGTGCGCCATACATCGCCAGCGCGCGCTCGACGATTTCAATAGCCCGGTCAACTCCCGCGCAGAATCCTCTCGGGTTCGCAAGCAATACTCTGATCATCAGCCTGTTTCTCCATGGTTTGTGTACAAGTCCGATTATAAAATAATCCTGAAAAGGTTTTGAATTTTCATCTCAGAAGCGATATCTTGCTTAATTTGTATAAAGCAGTATTTCAGCGGTCTGTGTATCCAGTTTGACATGTCAAGCTCACAATAAAATAATTTTATTGTTTCATCCTATACAAACCCCTTAAAATTTCGCTGTATACTCTTGCAATATTTACGTTACGTTGCATAAACAACTTAACCGGCTTCGGAACTTGACAGTTTTATTGGGAATTTCCTGATGGGTGCGCTGGCTTTTTATACTTTCATTTACTTTGTTGGGCATTTTGCTGCACTCGGCCTGAATATCATTACAAACAAGAAACTGCTCAAACAACGCTGGGTTGGTCTGGTGAGTGTAATCATCGTAGCAATCATGCACGGCTATAAAATCATTAGCACCACCCCCCCGTCGGGTCATGATGACGATACGCTGTATGCGCTCAGTTATTTCATTATCTTTCCAGTGGCAGTTATCAGCGCAGTTCTCTTTTATCTGAATGAAAAAGATAAAAAAGACGACGGTTCAAGATAATCACCGCTTCACTCAATAATTCCGCCTCTCTCTATCTATACATGACTTCCCCGTCACCCGACCAGGTCATTCGCCAAGAGGTTCTGGCACTGTCAGCTTATCATGTTCCTCCTGCAAAGAATATGGTCAAGCTGGATGCAATGGAAAATCCCTACCGGTTGCCCCCTTTTTTATGTGAAGAAATCTCCCGGATAGCGGCAGACACATGCATTAATCGTTATCCTGACCCACACGCCACCGCGCTCAAGGAAGTGCTCGGCGTCACATTATCCATTCCGGCCGAAATGGAAATCATGCTGGGCAATGGGTCAGACGAGATCATTCAGATCATCATGCTGGCAGCAGCAAAACCGGGAGCAAAGCTGCTGACGGTAGAACCGGGGTTTGCCATGTTCAAAATGATTGCCACATTTACGAGCATGCAGTATATCGGAATCCCGCTAAAATCTGATTTCTCGCTGGATCTCGACAGGATGCTCGAGGCAATCAAGCATCATCAGCCTGCTGTCGTATTCCTGGCTTACCCCAATAATCCGAGCGGCAATCTGTTCGAGACCAGCGCTGTGGAAAAAATCATCGAAATATCCCCGGGACTGGTCGTAATCGATGAAGCCTATCATCCTTTTGCCGGAAAAAGTTTCATTGGGAGGCTGGCCGATTATCCCAACCTGCTGGTCATGCGTACACTTTCGAAACTGGGATTGGCCGGACTCCGCCTGGGGCTACTAGCTGGTAGATCGGAGTGGTTATCTCATTTGGAGAAACTGCGCCTGCCCTACAATGTCAATGTGATTACTCAATTTGTCGCGACAAAAATTATGCAGCACTATGGTGTATTGCAGCAACAGGCAGAGGCGATCAGACAAACGCGTACCAGACTACACACTTTTCTGGGAAATTTGAATGGGGTCGAGGTATATCCTTCTGACGCCAACTTCATTCTGTTCCGCCTCGATGAGGCCAACCAGATTTTCAGATTGCTTCAGCAACATGGCATTCTGGTAAAGAATCTTGACAACAGTCATCCCTTATTAAAAAATTGCCTCCGTGTAACGGTAGGCACACCCGAAGAGAATGATTATTTCTGCAACACATTGCAGGATCTGATCGCAGGAAGCTAACCGGAAAACTGCACACGACATCCGTTCAAATTTAAATGCTCATGCGTACAGCACAAGTCACCCGCAATACTCAGGAAACACAAATTACGGTAACGATCAATCTGGATGGCCAGGGAAAAGCGGAATTAGACAGCGGAGTCCCTTTCCTTGACCACATGCTCGATCAGATTGCCCGCCATGGTATGTTTGATCTGGGTGTTATCGCAAAAGGTGATCTCCATATCGATGCCCACCACACGGTGGAAGACATCGGCATTACCCTGGGCCAAGCGCTGAGTCGTGCAGTCGCTGACAAGAAGGGGCTCGTGCGCTACGGGCATGCCTATGTACCTCTTGATGAGGCCCTATCCAGAGTCGTCGTCGATTTATCAGGCAGACCCGGTTTACAGTTCAATACCATATTCACACGCGCAGTCATCGGTAATTTCGATGTCGATCTGATCCAGGAATTCTTTCAGGGCTTCGTCAATCACGCCATGGTGACGCTACACATAGACAATCTGACCGGTAAAAATGCGCATCATCAGGCTGAAACCATTTTCAAAGCATTTGGCCGGGCACTACGTATGGCTGTAACAATTGACCCGCGCTGTGATAATCTTATTCCATCCACCAAAGGCGTACTGTAGACAAAACGCTCTGAATATTCAGATACGAATATGAACTCGATTGCTGTCGTTGATTACGGAATGGGCAACCTGCGGTCAGTATCCAAAGCATTGGAATATGTCGATTCATCTGCTACTGTCACCGTAACCAGTGATCCCGAAGTTATCCGCTCTGCCGCACGCGTCGTTGTTCCCGGCCAAGGCGCGATGCCTCATTGCATGCAAGCACTGGATGATCAGGGTTTACGCGAATCAGTTATTGAGGCTGCTCAGAACAAACCTTTCCTCGGTATCTGCCTTGGACTGCAAATGTTGTTCGCAGAAAGTGAAGAAGGCAATATTCGTGCACTGGATATTCTGCCTGGCAGCGTTAAAAAACTGGAACCTACGGATACAGCTAATAACGATACCCCAAAGATCAAGATCCCTCACATGGGCTGGAACCAGGTTCACCAGACCCTGAAACACCCGTTGTGGCACGGAATCGATACCGATACACGTTTTTATTTCGTCCACAGTTATTACGTGGTGGCAGATGAACCGCAATTAGTGGCAGGCAGCACCAAGTATCCGGTTCCATTCACCTGCGCAGTAGCCAGGGATAATGTTTTTGCCATTCAGTTTCACCCTGAGAAAAGTCATTCTGCGGGACTGGCATTACTGAGCAATTTCCTGAAATGGATACCCTGACGACATTCCAGTATCACTCTATTCCCTGTTCTTTACCTTATTTTCAACCCTGATCATCAACCCAGATAAACCTGTATGCTGATTATTCCTGCTATCGATCTGAAAGATGGACATTGTGTCCGACTGAAGCAAGGCATCATGGAAGATGCCACAGTATTCTCGGAAAATCCTGAAACAGTAGCACTGCATTGGCTGGATAACGGAGCACGTCAACTGCATCTGGTCGATCTCAATGGTGCATTTGCCGGAAAACCCAAAAACGGCGAAGCAATCCGTGCGATCGTCGAGGCCGTCGATGGCAGAATTCCAATCCAGTTAGGTGGAGGAATCCGCGATCTGGAAACCGTAGAGTATTATCTGGATAATGGCATCAGCTATGTGATCATTGGAACAGCAGCAGTCAAAGTACCTGGTTTCCTGCACGATGCCTGCTATGCATTTCCGGGCCAGATTATGGTCGGACTGGATGCCAAGAGTGGAAAAGTCGCTGTCGACGGCTGGTCCAAGGTAACCGGCCATGATGTCATCGATCTCGCCAAGAAATTCCAGGATTACGGCGTGGAAGCAATTATCCATACCGATATCGGTCGCGATGGTATGCTCAGCGGGCTCAATATCGAGGCCACCGTGGAGCTTGCTCAGGCACTGACGATTCCTGTCATTGCAAGTGGCGGTGTAACCAATCTGGATGACATTAGAAAATTGTGCGAAATCCAGTCTGAAGGGATTACGGGTGTCATTACCGGTCGTGCAATTTATCAGGGCTCGCTCGATTTCAAGGAAGCCCAGGCCCTGGCAGATCAACTGGACTCAGCAACTTGATGAGTTATGTACTCACCCCAATATCATCTGCGCACTTGCACACGTTCTTTACCCTGTCTCTTTTCTTATTCAGCCTGCTTCTGACAATTTTTGATCAATGGGATTAGCCAAACGTATCATCCCCTGTCTTGATATCAAAGATGGGCGCGTCGTCAAAGGAGTCAATTTTGTCTCGTTGCGGGATGCGGGAGATCCAGTCGAAATTGCCCGCAGCTATAATGAACAGGGCGCTGACGAGCTCGTTTTCCTCGATATTACCGCCAGCTCGGAAAATCGCGATTTAATCCTGCATATCGTCGAAAAAGTCGCTGCACAGGTGTTCATCCCCCTGACAGTGGGCGGAGGCGTCCGTAAGGCCGAAGATGTACGCAGGCTTTTGAACGCAGGTGCAGATAAAGTCAGCATCAACACCTCGGCAGTACTGAATCCGATGTTGATCAAGGAATCAGCAGATCACTACGGCTCCCAGTGTATCGTAATCGCAATCGATGCCAGACAAGTACCTGATGCAAGCCCTGAATCTCCACGCTGGGAAGTATTTACCCATGGCGGACGCAAACCCACTGGAATCGATGCAATTGAATGGGCTCAAAAAATACAATCCCTGGGAGCCGGAGAAATTCTGTTAACCAGCATGGATCGTGATGGTACGCGTTCCGGATTCGATCTTACGCTGACACGTGCAATCTCCGATTCAGTCGATTTACCAGTCATTGCAAGCGGTGGAGTCGGTCATCTGGATCATCTGGTGGAAGGTATTCTGACAGGCCATGCCGATGCAGTGCTGGCAGCAAGCATCTTTCATTATGGCGAATACAGTATCCGGCAAGCCAAGCAATACCTGTCATCACACGACATAGAAGTTCGCCTGTAAAAAATACAAAATATCTTTATTTCTTTATAACTATGCTTCAGCTCGATCAGGAATACCCTTTTACCTGACATTATTACCCCTTGCATTTTAAAAATACCCTTGAAACTGTTAAGATCGCTCAAAGAAACAGAAGAGCACATGGAGCAGTCAATATGACAGAAAAATGGCTTGATACCATAAACTGGTCAGCAGACGGCCTCATTCCGGCTATCGCACAGGATAAGAACAGCGGCAAAATTCTGATGGTAGCCTGGATGAACCGCGAAGCCCTCAAACGTACTGTCGAAAGCGGTGAAGCGGTTTACTGGTCACGTTCCAGAAAAAAACTGTGGCATAAAGGCGAGGAATCCGGGCATACCCAGAAAATCGCTGCCATCCATCTCGATTGCGATGAAGATATCCTTCTCCTCAGTGTGGAACAGAAAGGAGGAATTGCTTGCCATACAGGCAGACAAAGCTGCTTCTTCCGTCAATTGAAAAATGGGGAATGGGTCGTCACAGAACCTGTTATCAAGGATCCGTCACAAATTTATACCAAATGACAGCATCTACCATACTGCAACGGCTGACACAAACGATTGAAGCACGAAAAAGCGCCGACCCCGCTCATTCCTATGTTGCAAAACTGCTGAACAGCAACCAGGACAAGGTGCTGAAAAAAATTGCCGAGGAAGCCGCTGAAACCATCATAGCCTGTAAAGACAATGATAGAGAACAGATCATTTATGAAACGGCAGATTTATGGTTTCATTGTCTGGTCATGCTCACCCGGCATAATATTTCGCCGGAAGATATATTGCGGGAACTGGAACGCCGGGAAGGAACATCCGGCATCGAAGAAAAGTTATCGCGATCTCAACCCAACAAAACTGAGTAATATGGAAGACTGTCTATTCTGCAAAATCATCCGTGGAGAAATCCCGGCCACCAAGATACATGAGGATGAGGAGACACTGGCATTCCTCGATATCCATCCGGCAGCACCCGTACATCTGCTGCTGGTACCAAAACGGCATATCGGATCACTAAGTGAAGTCGATGAGAGCCATCAACAATTACTTGGGAAAATGTTGTGTCTGGCTCCCCGGCTGGCAGCCAGCCAGGGATGTACAGATGGATTCCGAACCATTATCAATACCGGCCGAGTAGGCGGACAGGAAGTGTTTCATCTTCACCTTCACGTTATTGGAGGGAAGGATCGTCTGCCCGCCATGATTCACCACGACTAACCGTTCAAGGAGCAAATGATGGGAAGTTTCAGTATTTGGCACTGGCTGGTTGTTCTGGCAATCGTCGTCCTAGTATTCGGGACCAAGAAGCTGCGCAATCTTGGCAGTGATCTGGGTGGAGCAGTCCGTGGATTCAAAGAAGGAATGAAAGGGGCTGAAGAAGAAAGTACCCCGCCACCCCCGACTCAGCAGGTAACCGGCCATTCGATCAAAAGTGAAATAGAAGAAAAAGATCAGACAAAAGTGTGATCTGACAACATGGCTCTCCGCAATTACCGGGACAAGATTATCGGGGTAATCCCGAAGTGCGGTTCAACAATGTTCGAATCCGAAAATGTTTGATATCAGTTTTGCTGAACTCGTGGTCGTTGGAATCGTAGCGCTGATCGTCATCGGGCCGGAACGGTTACCAGCCGTTGCACGCACGGTAGGTTATTTTCTGGGGCGTGCCCGGCGCTATGTCGATCAGGTCAAGCATGACCTGCATGAAGAAATGGAACTGGATAGCCTCAGAAAACTCAGGGATTCCATGCACGAAACCGTCAATTCATTTGAACATTCAGTACGCAGCGAAATAGACAAAATTCAGGAAACTACAGAAACCCAGTCTGCAGCCATATCGGATAAACAACCTCCATTTGAAAAAGCTGCAGAAAATATCGAACCGGTCAATACCAGTGAAACCAAAACTTCATCGACACCTGCTGAACCCCGACAACCGAACAGCTAGTGTCTGTAAGAATTCAATCACCGCAAGCCAGGATTGCCTTCATTCTTATCACATCAGACAGCCCAATCTAACGACCGGACGAGCCACAGTAACAGATGGATGACAACATTACTTTTATTTCACATCTGGTGGAATTACGCTCCCGGCTGATCCGGGCGCTTCTGGTACTATTTCTGGGTTTTCTGCCCTGCGCGTTCTTTGCGCGAGAGTTATACAGTTTTCTGGCTTTCCCCCTGCTGGAAAAATTACCACAAGGCGGGCAAATGATCGCCACCGAGGTGATCACCCCTTTCTTCATCCCGATGAAAGTAGCGTTGATGGTTGCATTTCTCATCACACTGCCGCATACCCTCTATCAGCTCTGGGCATTCGTTGCACCCGGTCTGTACAGCCACGAGAAACGCCTGTTTCTGCCGCTGGTATTCATCAGCAGCCTTCTCTTCTTCACAGGCATGGCATTCGCCTACTTTGCCGTACTGCCACTGGTATTCGAGTTCATTGTCTATTTTGCACCGGAAGGAGTCGCTGTCATGACTGACATCAGCGAATACCTCGGTTTTGTCCTGTCGATGTTCCTGGCTTTCGGAATCACATTTGAAGTACCGGTCTTTGTGCTGATACTCATCCGGACCGGTCTCGTCTCGATCGAGAAAATGAAATCTGTCCGCCGCTTTGTATTGGTAGGTGCATTCATCATCGGTGCAATTTTCACTCCCCCTGATGTCATGTCGCAGATCTTGCTGGCAGTCCCTTTATACCTGCTCTACGAACTGGGCATCATCCTGGCTGCCTTGTCCATGAAATCATCCTCCCGCAAGTCACCACTACCCGTTACGCAAAATCAGCATAACGATACCGGAGAAAATGAATAGTCAATACTTCAGCCACTACAGGCCACATCTTCTCCCATCAATCCGCGTATTCCCTTACACCACAGGCAGGTAACCTATTTGCCTGGCTTGGATTATCCCGTAATACCAGGCCAAGCGCTGTGCTTGACATGGTCATAGCGCTGTTATAGTCTGCGCCCCTTGTTTGAGGTGTCCCAGATGTATTTGCACGAGGGATGAAACGGGAAGCCGGTGCGCGCTGGAATCAGCCAGCGCAATGCCGGCACTGCCCCCGCAACGGTAAATGAGTCAATGATCTGCATACGCCACTGTGTTGTATGGCACGGGAAGGCGCAGAATCAGGAAAACAATAGCTTCCGCTCATAAGTCCGGAGACCGGGCCTGAAGCAATATCATGTTATTGCGGAGGGCAATACACGGCACCGACTCTCATTCCCGGTATTTAATCGTGCCCGGTTCCCTGCTGTTTCTCCGCAATCTGTTTACAACCCGATCATCGCGCGGGTGTGCGCGGAGGAAACAATGTCCGGAAATCATGCTTCATCTGTATTGGCTCTATGGCTGGGAACCAGTCTTTCTGCCCTTTCATGGGCAGAAGAAATCAGTTATCTCGAAAAACCGGTTGTCGTTACCGCCAGCCGTACCAATCAAACTGCAGAAGATACGCTCGCCTCGGTTACTGTCATCACGCGGACTGATATCGAACGTCAGCAAGCGCGTTCCATGCAGGATCTGCTGCACGGTATCGCAGGTATCAATATCGCCAATACCGGTGGCCCTGGAAAATTGACCACACTTCTCCTGCGAGGGACAGAGTCCGACCATGTACTGGTTCTGGTCGATGGCATCAGAATGGGCTCCGCTACATCCGGATTTTCTGAAATCCAGAACTATCCGGTAGAACTGATCGATCATATCGAGATCGTCCGGGGACCCCGATCCAGCCTGTATGGCCCGGAAGCCGTGGGTGGGGTAATCCAGATATTCACTCGCAAAGGTGGAAAAAAAGGATTGAAACCCACTCTCAGCTTTGGAGGAGGCAGCTATGGAACCATCAATGGCTCAGCCACCCTCTCCGGCAGCAGTGAACGTGCCTGGTTCAATCTCGGTATCAGCGGATCGGACACCAATGGCTTCAATGCCTGCAAAGGATCTTTCAGTGCGGGATGCTTCACCATCGAACCGGACAAGGATGGCTACCGCAACATTTCCGGCTCGGCCCGCGCTGGTTACCGTTTCGATAATGGATTAGATGTCGAAGCCAGTTTTTTACATACTGATGGTCATTACGAGTATGACGGTAGCTTTCAAAACAGAACCCAGCTGGCACAACAAGTATTCGGGGGAACAGCACGCTATTCACCCTTTGAACCCTGGCGTATCACGTTGACAGCGGGGCGCAGTCATGAAGATTCCGATAATTTCAAGGAAAAAATATTCATGACGCGCTACCACGCCCGGCGCGATACAGTCTCCTGGCAAAATGACATAACCGTAACCCCAAATCAGCTTCTGACCATCGGTACGGATTATCTGTACGATCATATCAACAGCTCGGAAAAATTCATTACCAACTCGCGCTATAACTGGGGTGTATTTGCGCAACACCAGATTTCACTTGCAGCACACAAACTGCAGCTTTCTGTACGCCATGATGACAACCAGCAGTTCGGCAGTCAGGTAACCGGCGGTGCTTCCTGGGGTTATTCACTGACCGAACGGGTCAGGCTGACTGCCGGCTTTGGCAGCGCGTTCAAGGCCCCTACTTTCAACGAGCTGTATTTCCCCGGATTTGGCAATCCTGATCTGAAACCGGAAGATGCCCGCACAGTGGAATTGGGTGCAGCCGGCCGGTTTGACTGGGGCAACTGGTCACTCAACCTGTATGAAACCTGGATCGATGACCTGATCTCATACAATGCCGCAACATTCACTCCGGATAATATCGATAAAGCACGCATACAAGGGCTGGAAGCTATCCTCAACACCGAAATCAAAGGGTGGCTGATTCAAACCAATCTCACTTTTCTTGACCCGCAGAATCGTTCCAAGGGAGCCAATAAAGGCAATATCCTGCCACGGCGCAGCAAGCAGGCTTTCCGAATTGATGCCAGTCGTCAGCTCGGTGATTTTATTGTGGGAGCAATGTTTCTCGCAGAAACCAATCGCTATGATGATTTGGCAAACAGCCAGAAACTGGATGATTATGTCAAAGTCGATTTGCGGGCAGAATATCTGATCAACCCGCAGTGGCGCATCCAGGGACGGATCGAAAACCTGTTTGACAAAGACTATGAAACCGCTGCATTCTTCAACCAGCCCGGGCGCAACTTTTTTGTCACCCTGCGTTATCAACCATAGGATAAGAAAATGCTAACATTGCCATCACGACATCAATATCTGATCGGATCGATCCTGATCATTCTGATGATCGCCACACGTGAATATCATTTCACCTCACTGCACAGTCTACCGGGAGCCTCCTGGGCAGTTTTCTTTCTGGCTGGCCTCTATCTCGGCTCAAGCTGGTCATTATTTGGCTTCCTGGCACTTGCCTGGATACTCGATTCTTCAGCCTACTTTACCGTGGCAGAAAGCGAGTTCTGCCTGACCTCCGCCTATGTTTTTCTGCTGCCCGCCTATAGCACACTCTGGGCTGCCGGCCGCTGGTTTGCAACCCGTTATCAATTCTCATGGCAAGCATTGGCGCCCCTGTCCATCAGCCTTCTGATCGGAGCGATATTGTGCGAATTATTCTCCAGTGGCGGATTCTATTTCTTCTCCGGCCAATTTGAAGAAACCACATTTGCAGAATTCTGGCAGCGTGAATTGCACTACTTCCCGCTTTATCTCCAGTCCCTGCTGTTTTATGTCAGTACTGCGGCCACGATACATACCCTGTTCGTGCTGATTCATAAATCACGCCACCCCCAGATTGATGCCACCGGCTGACAGCACAGATATTGATGCGGACAAAGCACAGCGCTATCGCTCGCGGATGCAGCGCCAAAAAGCAATCGTGGATGCAGCAATTACTCGCGCTGATAAAAGCAAAGGGTTGTTGCTGGTACTGACCGGCAACGGCAAGGGTAAATCGAGTTCTGCCTTCGGGATGGCCGCCCGTGCACTGGGACATGGTATGCGCGTGGGTGTTGCGCAATTCATCAAAGGACGCTCCGATACCGGCGAGGAAGCCTTCTTCCGACAGCAGAAAAACATCGTCTGGCATGTGCTGGGGGAAGGATTTACCTGGGATACACAGGATCTTGCACGTGACAGAGAAACCGCCCGACGAGGGTGGGCAATCGTACAAGCCATGCTATGCGATCCATCGATCGATCTGCTGATACTCGACGAATTCACCTACCCAATCAAATTCGGCTGGCTGGAAATCAGCGAGATCTTGAGTGACCTTCAAAACCGGCCAGCCATGCAGCATGTCGTCATCACCGGCCGCGCCGCGCCGGATGCTTTATGTGATGCGGCTGATACCGTTACCGAAATGCGCGATGTCAAACACGCTTTTCAGGCAGGCATTCAGGCACAAACGGGAATTGATTACTGATAGATGAGTTGATATGGCAATAGAGCTTGTCATAGAATATTGACCTGGTCAAGTAAAACCGGACACCCTAGTTAAGCGACTTTTTTCAATATTTC
>OBJA01000759.1_pt1 | contig 26262 bp, 27 predicted proteins | sample 1519751 | NCBI WGS metagenome assembly OBJA01 (sample SAMEA3881238, study PRJEB22517) | soil metagenome | biome: lake sediment; feature: soda lake sediment; material: sediment, water from around vicinity | place: India | collected 2013-12-23 | depth 3 m
CCGATTAGACCCTGCTTGTCCCCGACACGGCCCTCAACACCACGGGCCGTCACTGAACGGAAGCCCTCGACCGACGCCACGGTGACGCCGCGTGCCTTGGCGCCGTCCACCACCGCCCGGGCGAGGGGATGCTCTGAGGCGTTTTCCACCGCAGCGGCCAGTGCCAGCAGGGCATGCTCGTCGCCGTCGACAGCCATCACATCGGTAAGTGCCGGTTCCCCCCGGGTGATGGTCCCGGTCTTGTCCAGCACCACCATGCGGATATCCTTGAGTGTCTGGATCGCCTCGCCGGAGCGGATCAGTACACCGCGCTCGGCCCCCAGCCCGGAGCCAACCATCAGCGCAGTGGGGGTGGCCAGGCCCAGAGCGCAGGGACAGGCGATGACCAGCACCGACACGGCGGCAAGTATCGCCAGGATCGCTGGCGTGGCAACAGGGTTGACCCAGGGCAGGAACCCGGCACCCCACGCCAGAACCGGCCGCAGGGCCTCGGGAAACAGCAGCCAGATGGCGAGGCTGGCGAAGGCAATCACGATCACCACCGGCACGAAACGTGCGGTGACCCGGTCGGCGAACTCCTGGATTGGCACCTTCGACGACTGGGCCTCTTCCACCAGCTTGATCACCTGGGCGAGAAAGGTGTCGGCACCGACACGGGTAGCCCGAACCTTGAGCCGACCCTCCTTGTTAATGGTTGCGCCCAGTACCTGGGCTCCCGGTGACTTTTCCACCGGGATCGACTCCCCGGTGGCGATGGACTCGTCCACATGGCTGTCGCCCTCGACCACCTCGCCATCGGTCGGGATCTTTTCACCCGGACGTACGACCATGATCTCGCCGATGGCCAGCTCCTTGATCAATACCTCCACCTCTTGTCCGTCGCGTTCCACCCGTGCGGTTTTGGCGCCCAGCGTCAGCAATTTCCGGATCGCCTGCGAGGCCCGGCCCTTGGCCCGGTTTTCCAGATAGCGCCCGAGCATGTGAAAGGTCATGATGGTCGAGGCCATCTCGATAAACGAGGTCATCGGATAGACAAATCCCACCAGGCCGATGAGGTACGGCGGCAGGCTGCCCATGGAAATAAGCACATCCATGTTGGCGGTGCGATTGGTCAGCGAACGCCAGGCGGAGAGATGGGTGGCCCAGCCACCCTTGAGGAAGACCACCGGAAATGCCAGCAGGGTGATGACTGCCAGATAGCCCGGAATGGGTGCTACGAACATATGCACCATCATCAGCACCATGATCACGGTGGTCGGGATTGCCGTGAACACGAAACGGTGCCAGGCGCGATCAAGGTATTTCTCCTCGATATGGTTCTCGCCGGGAGGCTCATCGGTGCCGACCGAGGCGACCTCGTAACCGGCCCGCTCGATGGCACTCTTGAGCATGTCGGCGGAAGGCCCCGCCTTGCTACGCACTACGGTAACCTGATGATTGGAAATGTTGGTGGAGATCTTTCCGATCCCATCCAGTCTCTCCAGGCTTTCCCGCACGATCCCGGCGCAGTGGTCGGAACCCATGCCAGGTACGATCAGTCTGACCTCTCCAGAGGCCGACTTAGCGGATGGTTCGATGGACGCTGAACCATCAGAAACCGAGGCGACCTCGTAACCGGCTTTTTCTACCGCAGAGCGCAGGGCATCGGGCTTGACGACAGACGGGTCAAAGCTGACACGCACCTTATGGCTGGTGATGTTGGTCGTGATCCCATCGATCCCCTCAAGCCGTTGCAGGCTTTCTCGCACAATTCCGGAACAATGATCCGAACCCATACCGGGCACGATAAGCTCTGAAATGGCTGCTGTGCTCTCCTTGCCATTGCCGGATTTGTCGGTATTGGCCATGGCATGTCCCTCTACTTTCCACCGGAGATATATTTCAACAATGCAACAACGCCCAGCACGAGTAGTGCCAGCAGTAACAACCAGAACAGCGTGTGTCCCAGAGAAAAACCGGACATCCAGGTGGAGTCTTGACTATGCATCATGGCAATCACCTCGATCGATGGTTGTGGAATGGACGCGGGGGCAGGGGGCCTGAGAGGGTAGCCCAGAGCGAGAGCGCCTGCTGAACAGGCGTTACAACAGTATAGACCGGATCGGTGTCCTGCCAAGTTGCAGGGGCAGGACGGGGAGTGTGAAGAGCTTAAAAAAACGGCATCCCGAACATGTTCAGGATGCCGTTGTGATGGGGGCTGGCATGCTTGGCGACAAAAACAATGTATCGCAGACGACGGCATGATCCATGTCGTCAGCTGTGGTAAGAGTTTTGCTTTACTTGCCGTCCTTGGCAGTGCCGAGGATCTGGGTCAGGCTGGCCACAGCACCACCGATCCCGGCCAGTTCGGCGGGGATGATCATGGTGTTGTTGGTCTTGGCCAGGTTGCCGAATTCCTTGACGTACTGCTCGGCTACCCGCAGGCTGACTGCCTCCTGGCCACCAGGCTGACTGATGGCAGTGGCAATCTGGCGGATCCCCTCGGCGGTTGCGACGGCGATCAGTTCGATCTCCTTGGCGCGTCCCTCGGCCTCGTTGATCTGGCGCATTTTCTCGCCCTCGGAGAGGTTCACCACTTCCTGGCGCTGCCCCTCGGAGACGTTGATCATCGCCTGGCGTTCGCCCTCGGATTTGGCGATGGCGGCGCGGCGTTCGCGCTCGGCGCGCATCTGCTGTTCCAGCGCGTCCTTGATGCTGGCCGGCAGGCTGATATCGGAGATCTCGTAGCGCAATACCTTGATCCCCCAGGGCGCGGCAGCCTCGTCTAGCACCCGCACCACTTCCTCGTTGATACGGGCGCGTTCTTCAAAGGTCTTGTCCAGGTCGATCTGGCCGATCACCGAGCGCATAGTGGTCTGCGCCAGTTGCGCGGCCGCATAGCGGTAATCATGGATCCCGTAGCTGGCCTTGTGTGCGTCGATTACCTGCATGTAAAGGATACCGTTGACGCCGACCTGGATATTGTCCTTGGTTACGCACTCCTGGCGCGGTACATCGATCACCTCTTCCTTGAGGGTCTGGCGGTAGGCCACCTTATCGATGAAGGGGATCAGGATGTGGAAGCCGGAGTCGAGGGTGCGGGAATACTTGCCGAGGCGCTCGATGATGAAGTTGGAACGCTGCGGCACGATCACCGCCGACTTGAGGATGGCGATGACGACCGCGGCGGCAAAGCCCAGTGAGATGACCAGTGCGATATTCATAAGGCGACTCCGTGAGGGTTAATTATGGCTGTTGTTTGCTGACTGTAAGCTGAATGCCGTCATTGGCGATGATCCAGACAAGATCCCCGGCCTGGATGGATTCCTCCGCCGGGCTGCTTTGCGCCGACCATTCGACCCCGTTGAGGCGCACCCGCCCCATGCCCTGGTGAAAATCCGTCACCGCGCTGGCGCGCTGACCAAGATTTTCCCGAAAGGTCTTGTGGCTGTCATTGTGATCGGCTACATCACCAACCAGGTAACGGCGCAGCCTGCTGCGCGCGGTAAACAGCAGCACCAGGCTCAGAGAACCGAACACAAAGAACTGCATCGTGGTGGATTCAATTAGCCCGGCCCACAACAACAGCCCGACGATGATCGCGGCCATCCCAAAAAATACCGCAATGATGCTGGTCGCCAGCAGTTCGGAGAGGATCAGCACCAGGCCAGCAATGACCCAGATAAGGGCGGTATCCATCGGTTACTCCTTTGCCTGTTGTTGTAGCAGGTAATCGTCCTTCAGCCGGACATAATGTGCCGCGGCATAGGCCAGCCGGGTGCGTTCTTGTTCGCTGAGCGCCCGCACGCGGCGTACCGGCTGGCCCAGCCACAGATACCCACCTTCCAGGCGCTTGTTCGGCGGCACCAGGGCACCGGCGCCGAGCAGGGTTTCCTCCTCGAGGATTGCACCATCGAGGACGATCGCGCCCATGCCGATCAGAACCCGATTGCCGATGGTGCAGCCGTGCAGGATCGTCTTGTGGCCAACCGTCACCTCATTGCCGATCAGCAGTGGATGCCCACCGGGTTGCTCGACGTGATCATGAGTAACATGCAAAACCGAGCCGTCCTGGATATTGCTACGCGCACCGATGCGAATAGTATTCACATCACCGCGCACCACCACCTGCGGCCAGAATGAGCAGTCATCGCCGACCACCACATCACCGATCAACTCGGCACTGGCGGCCACATAGCAACTCTGGCCAAGTTGCGGATGTTTGTTACGGTAGCCTTGCAGCGGCATCAGCGCAGCGTCACCAGCTCTTCCGAACTGGTCGGATGGATCGCCACAGTGTTGTCAAAATCGCTCTTGGTGGCACCCATCTTCAGTGCCACCGCAAAGCCCTGCAACATTTCGTCACAGCCGTGGCCGATCATGTGAATACCAACGATCTTCTCCTTGGCACCGACACACACCAGTTTCATCGCGGTCTTGGTCTTGTGTGGCGTCATCGCGTGGTACATCGGGGTGAAGCGTGTCTGATAGACCTTCACCGCGTCGCCGTGGATCTCACGCGCCTCGGACTCGGTCAGACCCACGGTACCGATCGGTGGATGGCTGAACATCACGGTGGGGATGTTATCGTATTCCAGTTTTCGCTCCGGCTGGTTATTGAACAAGCGATCACTCAGACGGCGTGCGGCAGCGATTGCCACCGGGGTTAGCTGGGCCCGTCCAGTTACATCACCCACTGCGTAGATACCCTCAACATTGGTATTCTGGAACGCATCGGTTGGGATATAACCACGTTCATCCATCGCCACCCCGGCCCCCTCCAGATTGAGATCTGCGGTATTCGGGGCACGGCCAATCGCCCAGATCAGGCAATCAAAACCCTTCAGTTCGTGGCCACCCTGGGCATGCAGGGTGAGCAGGCCATCCCGACCCTTGACCACTTCATTGATCGAAATATTGGGCAGGATATTGACGCCCTCATTGACCATCTCCTCCATCAGGGTCTCACGCAGCATCGCATCAAAGCTGGAGAGGAAATGCTGACCACGCAGCAGCAGATCAACCTCGCAGCCCAGGGCACACAACAGGCCAGCCAGTTCCACCGCGATATAGCCCGCCCCGACAATGGCAACCCGCTTCGGCTGCTCCTGCAGGGCAAAAAAACCATCGGAGGTAATCCCGTGTTCGGCACCGGGGATTGCCGGTATCATTGGCACGCCACCGGGCGAGATCACGATATGTTCGGCAGTGTAGTGCTGATCACCGACGGCCAGGGTATGGGCATCAACAAAACGGGCCTGGCCAGTGATTACATCGATATCAGAGTCCTTCAGGTAGGTGCCGTACCAGGTGTTGATCCCCTGGATATACTCGTCACGCACCCGCGTCAGGTGCTGCCAGTCGAAGTGGTTGAGCATCACATCAAAGCCATAGCCCTTGGCATCACGCAGCGCATGGGCCAGCCCGGCGGCATTCCACATCACCTTTTTTGGTACACAACCGACATTCACACAGGTACCACCCATGCGCCCGGATTCAATCACCGCAGCCTTTTTACCATGCATGGCAGCCCGCTCCGCAGCCGAGAGGCCACCACTGCCGCCACCGATGGCCAGCAGATCGTAATGTTTGTTGGTCATATCCAGTACCCTGTATGATGAGATTGAAAGCGTATCCTGATTCTAGCCCGAACGTTGTGCAAATTGCACACACCCTCGCTAGTCTCTTGATTGTACAGGATGTCCTTATGCAGCGTTCGGGCTAACCACCGTGGCAGGACAGCGTCATAGCCGATTTTGACCAAACAACAATGTATCTACCCGCTCCTATATGCACCTTAACAGGCTGCTAAAGCCCGGAGAGGGTACGTTTGCAGACAGGGCGAGCCATTACACAAAAATAATGAACAAGTCATCATAGGGGGGGAGCATGGAGCCGATTGTCTATCAGTACCACTTTGCCTTCGCCGACGGGCGTGAGGAATCACTCACCATCCAATTGGACAGCATCCGGCTGGAGCCGCTGGCTCCCGTGCCGGAACGCCCACCCAACTGGACACGTCTGGAGTTTGAGCAGTGCCCACACTGCCCGCTCGGCCCACTGGAACATCCTCGCTGTCCGCTGGCACTGCGCCTGCTGCCACTGGTCGAGCGCATGGGTGATGTGGTCTCTTTCGATACCGTCCAGGTTACCGTATCACTGGGCGAGCGGCTAATTACCCGCAGTGCCACCGCCCAGGAGGGGATCAGCTCATTGATGGGCATCATCACCGCCACCAGTGGCTGCCCGCACACCATCTTTTTCAAGCCAATGGCCCGCTTTCATCTGCCCTTCGCCAACACCGAGGAGACCTTCTACCGGGCGGCCTCAATGTACATGCTCGGCCAGTATTACCGCTGGCAGGCAGGCAAGAGTGTCGATATGGAGCTGGACGGTCTGCTGGCGTTCTATGCCAAGGTGGCGCAAGTCAACAAGGGTATTGCAGACCGATTGCGCGCCGAACGGCGGGAAGACGGTACAGTCAATGCCGTGGTCTTACTGGATATGTTCGTCAAGGGGATGCCGACACAGATCCGGGAAACCCTGGAAGAACTCAGGCCGCTGTTTCGTCCCTATATCGAGGCCTAGCAGCCTGTCCGACTTAACGCTGATCGACTGCGGAAAAGCTGGATTTGGCCAGATTTCCCGATCTTGTTCGTCAAATAGATTCACTATTCTCCTCAAAAGATCGAAAAATCTGCCTCAAACCGGCTTTCCCTCGCTACGATCGGTTATGTCCATGGATGGACGGTATTTCAGCATGCCAGGACGGCAGCGTGCTGATTAAGTCCAGCAGGTTGCTAGTCGGCGCTATAGCGCTCGGCCATTACCCGCTCGACGGTATCGACGATCGCCTGGGTCTGCGGGTCGATCTCAATATTGACCCGATCGCCTGGGCGACGCTCACCGAGGGTGGTGCGCGCCAGGGTTTCCGGGATCAGATTCAGGCAGAAGCGATCGGCACGCACCTCGCCGATGGTCAGGCTGATCCCGTCGATACCGATATACCCCTTGGTAAAGATGTATTTTTGCCAGGCAGGTGTGATGGCGATCCACAACTGCAGATTGTTCTCGCTGGGCACCACCTCCAGCACTGGCGCGGTAGCGAGGATATGCCCGGACATCGCGTGGCCGCCGATCTCATCGCCAAAGCGGGCTGCCCGCTCAATGTTGACCCGATCGCCGACTGCCAATCCGCCGAGATTGGTCAGGCGCAGGGTTTCACGCATCAGATCGAAGCTGACCCGATCGCCGTCGATGCGCGTCACGGTCAGACAGCAGCCGTTGTGCGCCACCGACGCCCCGAGTGCTAGCCCCGGCAACAGCTCAGCGGGCAGACGGATGATGTGGGTGCGAAAATCGCGCTTTTCTTCGATCGCCACCAGCTCGGCGGTGCCTTGTACAATTCCACTAAACATCTTGGTTACTCCGGTATCACCTCACCACCCTGACCAACTCGTCATGCATCTTGGCCCTAGGATGCTAGGGCAAAGCTACAAGGTGCATCAAAACAAGGTTATTTTTCTTGGCGCCTTCGTGCCTTGGCGAGAAACTATTTTTCCAGACCCAACTCATCCCACATGGCATCGACCCGCGCCTTGACCGCCTCGTCCATCACGATGGGTGTGCCCCATTCGCGGTCGGTCTCGCCCGGCCATTTGTTGGTGGCGTCCATGCCCATCTTGGAGCCGAGACCGGAGACCGGCGAGGCGAAGTCGAGATAGTCGATGGGGGTGTTTTCCAGCAGGGTGGTGTCGCGTGCCGGATCCATGCGGGTGGTCATGGCCCAGATCACGTCCTGCCAGTCGCGGGTGTTGATGTCTTCGTCCACCACGATGACGAACTTGGTGTACATGAACTGGCGCAGGAAGGACCACACCCCCAGCATTACGCGCTTGGCGTGGCCCGGATACTGCTTGCGGATGGCCACCACCGCCAGGCGGTAGGAACAACCCTCCGGCGGCAGGTAAAAATCGACGATCTCGGGAAACTGCTTTTGCAGGATCGGCACGAACACCTCGTTCAGCGCCACCCCCAGCACCGCCGGTTCATCGGGCGGGCGACCGGTGTAGGTGGAGTGGTAGATGGGGTCCTTGCGCTGGGTGATGCGCTCGATGGTGAAGACCGGGAAGCGGTCCACCTCGTTGTAATAGCCGGTGTGGTCACCAAACGGCCCCTCATCGGCCTCCTCGCCGGGATAGAGATAACCCTCCAGCACGTATTCGGCCGAGGCCGGTACCTGCAGCTCGTTGCCCAGGCACTTGACCACCTCGGTCTTGCCGCCGCGCAACAGCCCGGCGAAGGCGTATTCGGACAGGGCATCGGGCACCGGGGTCACCGCGCCGAGGATGGTGGCCGGATCGGCCCCCAGCGCCACCGCGATGGGGAAGGGCTCGCCCGGATGTTTTTCCTGCCAGTCGCGGTAGTCCAGCGCCCCGCCGCGATGGGAGAGCCAGCGCATGATCACCTTGTTGCGCCCGATCACCTGCTGGCGGTAGATCCCCAGATTTTGGCGCGGCTTGCGGGTACCCTTGGTGACCACCAGCCCCCAGGTGATCAGCGGCCCGGCATCACCGGGCCAGCAGGTCTGTACCGGCAGTTTGGCCAGGTTCACCTCGTCGCCTTCCCACACCACCTCCTGACAAGGGGCCTTCTTCACCACCTTGGGCGACATGTGCAACACCTTCTTGAACACCGGCAGCTTGGCAATGGCATCCTTCAGCCCGGTCGGTGGCTCCGGCTCCTTCAGATAGGCCAGCAGCTTACCCACCTCGCGCAGGGCCTCGACCGATTCCTCACCCATCCCCAGCGCCACCCGCTTCGGGGTGCCGAACAGGTTGGCCAACACCGGCACCTCGGAACCCACCGGGTTCTCAAACAACAGCGCCGGGCCACCGGCGCGCAGCACCCGGTCACAGATCTCGGTCATCTCCAGCTTCGGATCGACCGGGTGGCTGATGCGCTTGAGCTCGCCGCGCTGTTCCAGCTGGGCGATAAAGTCGCGCAGATCGTGGTATTTCATCGGGGCAGTCCTGTCAGTTCGATGAGGCGATTATGCGCAGCTTGTCGCGGTGGGGCAAATATTGGAAGGTATTCAATCAACACTGAGGACACAGAGAGCAGGGAGGCGAGCAGGGCTGATTTGTCTTACACGTCATGACAGCGTGCCAGGGCCAGTTCCGGCATTTTATGAATGCTCAAGCAGTCGCTATACTGGAAGACTTCTTCACCACGCCAAGCGCCATGAACACATCGCCCCCTCTACAACTGCGCCTACTATTCGGCAAGGCCATCGCCCTGGGGCCAGGCAAGGCCGAGCTGTTGCAACGCATCGGCGAAACCGGCTCGATCTCCGCCGCCGCTCGCCAGATGGGGATGAGTTACCGGCGCGCCTGGCTGCTGGTGGATACCATGAACCAGTGCTTTGCCTCGCCACTGGTCGAGACCGCTACCGGTGGCAAGGGCGGCGGCGGGGCCTCGCTCACGCAGCTGGGGCGAGACGTGCTGACCCGCTACTATCGTATGCAAGCCCTGGCCGAGGCGGCGGCGGCCGATGAATTGGCTGAATTGGCGCAATGCCTGGCCCCGGCCCCACCGGATGACCCGCATTAGCCCACTTCGCGATACCCCCATCGGTGCATTGACAGTCCGCAAGGGCCTCGGTAGCCTTATCGCTATATTCACAAAGATATAGCGACTATCGGCAACAATACATAGCAACAGTGCGGCAGGCCGGTTGTAGCGTAAAGGAACCGGTGGCATGGATTTTGAGACGTACATAATGCCTTTTGTTTTACTGTTCGTTATATCCGCTCATGCATAGCGCAATGAATTTACCATCCAGGAATGGCTTGATGAAACGGTTCAACCTACCCAGCGGCTTCCTTGTCACCCTTACTCTGATCGGGCTGCTGTTCGCCACTCCATCCCATGCCGGCAACCCGCTACGCATCGCAGTGGCAGCCAACTTTGCCACCACCATGGAGCGCCTTGCCCAGGCCTATGAACAGCAACACGGTGTGGCCAGCCAGATCAGCAGCGGCTCCTCCGGCAAGCATTACGCCCAGATCCGACAGGGCGCCCCCTTCGATGTGTTCTTCTCCGCCGACAACCTGCGCACCGCCGATCTGGAGAAGGAGGGGCACGGCGTGCCTGGCTCCCGCCAGGTCTATGCACTGGGACGCCTGGTGTTGTGGAGCCCCAATCCAGACATGATCCCCGCAGATGGCGCCGCCCTGCTTGCCAGCAATCAATATCGCCGCCTGGCGATGGCCAATCCCCGCGTGGCCCCCTATGGGGCCGCCGCCGAGGCACTGTTGGAGGGTTTGGCGCTAACACTGCCACGCGGGCGCGTGGTGATTGGGCAAAGCCTGGGGCAGACCCTGAACTTCGTTACCTCGGGCAATGCCGAGATCGGCTTTGTCGCCCTCTCCCAGGCAAATATCTATGAGCGTGAGCACGGGGCAGGATCACGTTGGCTTCCCCCCGAGGATAGCTACCCGGCGATCATTCAGGAAGCCATTGTACTGAGTGCATCGAATCGGCAGGAGACCGCCCTCCAGTTGCTGGCCTGGATGCGTGATGATCCCGTTGCTCGGGCCATCATCGAGGAAGACGGCTACCACCTGCCTCAATAATCCAATGTTGAACAGGTAGGAGCGGTCCTTGGCCGCGATAGCATGTGATGGCTATTCGCGGCGGGGCGCCGCTCCTACGGTCCAAGGAGCAAGGTGTTTCATCTTTGATTTAGGAATTGGTCGATATGAGCGACTGGCTAAACCCCGACGATCTCACCGCACTATGGCTGACCCTGCGCCTGGCGGCGGTCACCACCATCGTACTGTTGATCCTCGGCACCCCGCTGGCCTGGTGGCTGGCCCGCACCCGCTGCCGCGTCAAGCTGCTGATCGAGTCGGTGGTGGCGCTGCCACTGGTGCTGCCGCCCACCGTGCTGGGCTTTTATGTGTTGCTGATGCTCGGCCCCGACGGGCCAATCCAGGCCCTGGGCGGCCCGGCGCTGGCCTTTACCTTTACCGGCCTGGTGATCGGCTCGGTGTTTTACTCACTGCCCTTTGTGGTGCAACCGCTGCAAAACGCCTTCAGCTCAGTGAGTAATGACCTGCTGGAGGCCGCCGCCGCACTGCGCGCCATGCCCTGGGATCGTTTCACCAGTATCGTGTTGCCGCTCTCGCTGCGCGGCTTTCTCACCGCCACCACCCTGGGTTTCGCCCACACCGTGGGTGAGTTTGGCGTGGTATTGATGATCGGCGGCAATATCCCCGGTGAGACCCAGGTGGTCTCCATTGCCATCTACGATCACGTCGAGGCGGTAGACTACCAATCGGCCCACACCCTCTCGGCGCTGCTGCTCGGCCTCTCCTTCGTGATGCTAATGCTGCTGTATATGGTTAACGGGCGCTTCAAGATGGGGGCTGACAGGTCATGATTGAATTCGATTTTCATCTACAGCGGGAGGCGTTTTCCCTGCAAGTGGCCGGCACCGTGCCGGGGCGAGGGGTCACCGCCCTGTTCGGGCGTTCCGGTTGCGGCAAGACCACCTTGCTGCGCTGCATCGCGGGCTTGGAACGCCAGGTTCGCGGCCACCTGCGTGTGCAGGGCGAGGTGTGGCAGGATGAAAGGCATTTCCGCAAACCGGAACAGCGCCCCATCGGCTACGTATTCCAGGAGGGCCGCCTGTTTCCCCACCTGAATGTGCAGCGCAACCTGGAATACGGCCTGCGGCGCATCCCGGCCAGCGAGCGTCAGATCCGGCCTGCCGAGGTGGTGGAACTGCTCGGCCTGGACGAGCTGACCCAACGCCTGCCCGCCGAGCTTTCCGGTGGCCAGCGCCAGCGTGTGGCGATCGGGCGTGCGCTGCTCACCAGCCCCAAGGTGTTGTTGATGGACGAGCCGTTGGCCGCACTGGATGCGATCAGCAAGGCGGAGATCATGCCCTATCTGGAGCGCCTGCATGGCGAGCTGGCGATCCCGGTGCTGCTGGTGAGCCACAGCCTGGAAGAGGTCAGTCGTCTGGCCGACCACATGCTGTTGCTGGATGGCGGTCGCTTGCAGGCCGAAGGGCCGCTACAGGAGATGCTGACCCGTACCGACCTGCCGCTGGCCCACAGCACCAATGCCTCGGCGGTACTGGAGGCCACCGTGATCGAACACGGCGAGGATCACATGAGCGTACTGGCCTGTGAAGGCAAATACCAACTGCTGATCTCCCGTGAGGATGTTGAGCCTGGTCAACCTGTACGGGCACGCATTCAGGCACGCGATGTCGCCATCGCCCTTGAGCCACCGCAGCAATCCAGCGTGAATAACTGTCTACCAGTAAGTATTATCGAGATCAGCGATGACCCACACCCCGGCCATCTCCTGTTGCGTCTCGATCTGGATGGTCAGATACTGCTCTCACGTATCACCCGCCGCTCCTGTGAACGACTGGCACTCACACAGGGTAAGGCCGTTTATGCCCTAATCAAAGGGATCACCCTGGACTGATGAGGTATCACTTCTTTCCCAACAATCCCCGCCTCTTCCCCGGCCAACGCGGGATCAACATCCTGCTGCGCGCCGCACATCTGGTCGGCGTGGCCGGGATCGGCGGTGGCTTTCTGTTCAGCTTGGACGAGGCCCTGTGGCGCCCCTGGTGGTGGCTGACCCTGAGCAGTGGTGTATTGCTTACCCTGCTCTACCTCTACAGCGATGGTCGCTGGCTGTTGCAACTCAAGGGGCAGGTCATCCTGCTTAAGCTCATGCTGCTGGCCCTGGCCATTATCGTGCCGACCTGGCAGGCGGAACTGTTTGTACTGGTGATTATCCTCTCCGCCCTGATCGCTCATGCCCCCGGCACAGTACGTAACCACCGATGGTAAGGCGAACTTCCCTGAGCAGCACCTGTCCACCCATAAATACCATAGCGGGATCGATATCATGCACCGAGTTTTTCTCTGGTTTGTCATATTTTTTGCGATCACCACTCTGTCGGCCCATGCCGAAACACAAACCCTTGCCAAATTGTTGCAGCCGATTCAGGTCGCGAATGGTGTTTACTATTTCAAGGGCTCACTCAACAGCCGCAGCTATGATAACCAGGCCTTCAATCTCAATACCGGCTTTGTCGTCACCGATGAGGGAGTCGTGGTTATTGATGCCGGCGCCTCCCGCCAGGTGGGTGCCGCGATCGAACAGGCCATTGCCACGGTCACCGATGCACCCATCGTGGCGGTGATCAATACCGGCAGCCAGGATCACCGCTGGCTGGGCAACGGCCACTTTGCCGGGAAAGGGATCCCGATCATCGCCCTGGCGCGTACCGTGCAGACACAACAGGCCTTTGCCGAACAGCATCTGGCCCGCTTGAGTGAGTTACTCAGGGATCGCCTCGAAGGTACCGAGGCAGTAACCAGCCAGGCACCCATCATGACTGATCACCACACCATTACCTTTGGCAATACACGCTTTGAATTGATCTGGGGGGGCAACGCCCACTTTCCCGGCGATATCATGGTCTGGCTGCCGGAGCAACAGATTGTTTTCAGCGGCGATATCGTCTACACCGAGCGTCTGACCGGGATCCATCCGTGGAGCAGCATCACCGGACTGCGACAGGCCTTTGCCACACTGGAGGCACTGCAACCTCGCATTGTGATCCCCGGCCACGGCGCAGCCGGCCCACTGGCAAAGGCACGGGCACAAAGCGGAGACTATTATGATTTTCTGTTCACCGAGATCCGCTTGGCAATCGACAACTGGGATGAACTGGATGCAACCACCAACCGGCTGGCCAACGCCCCGGCATTTCGCCATCTGCGCCACTTCGATGCCTGGCATCGGGTCAATATCAACCGTGTCTGGTTGCAATTGGAAGCACAATAGGCCTGTATTAAAGTATCCTTCATTCTCATTATGACCGCACAGGGATCTATCCATGCGCACGCTGCTTGTTTTGCTAGTGCTGTTTAGCCTGAATTCCCAGGCCGAGGAGACAACCACCCCTTCCGCCATCGATGAGCGCCTGGCATTGGAGTGGCACACCCATGACAACCCATTCTCGATCACCCCGCATCGCCCCAGCTACATCCTGCCGCTGACTTACAGCAATCGGGTCAATACCGCCCCCTATCTGGAGAGCGACAAGGATCTGGTGCCCAAGCACAACGAGGTCAAGTTCCAGTTCAGCTTCAAGGTGCCGCTGATCAAGGGGATCCTGAATCAGGGAATGTTGTCGTTCGCCTACACCAACCAGTCCTACTGGCAGGCCTACACCCGCGATCACTCCTCACCGTTTCGCGAAACCAACCATGAACCGGAACTGCTCTTGACCTTTCCGGTAAATTATCGCGTGCTGGGGATGCAGGGGCGCTTGATCACCTTCTCGCTCAACCATCAGTCCAACGGCCGCTCCGAGCCGCTGTCACGTAGCTGGAACCGCGTGATGGTCGATTTCCTCATGGAACGGGACGACTGGTACCTGAGCCTCAAGCCGTGGTGGCGCATCCCGGAAGTCGATCATGACGATAACCCTGATATCACAGACTACCTGGGCCACTTTGAATTGCGCTTGTTGCGCAAGTTCGGCAACCACTCCACCGGCCTGATGTGGCGCAACAACCTGCTGGCAGACAATCGCGGCGCCCTGCAACTGGATTACACCTTCCCCATCAACCAGCGCCTGCGCGGTTATCTGCAACTCTTTAGTGGTTATGGCGAATCACTGATCGATTACGATCACTACAACAACCGTATCGGTGTCGGGGTGATGCTGACCGACTGGCTCTGATCAGCCGTCCCGGTTTGCCAGCGGGATCAGCAGTTCTACCCGCAGACCGCCTAAATTATCCGAACGGGAAAAGGTCAGTGTGCCGCGATATTGCTCAACAATATCCTGCACGATACTCAACCCCAGCCCGTGCCCCGGACGGCTTTCATCCAGACGCTGCCCGGGCCGGGTTAGTTTATCCCATGCCTCCGCCGCCACTCCCGGCCCGTCATCCTCGATCTGTGCCCGCAGGCCATCCGACCCCTGCTGCACCGTGACCTGCACTCGCTCCCTGGCCCACTTGCAGGCGTTATCCAGCAGATTGCCGAACAACTCCAGCATGTCATCGGCATCCAGTGCGCAGGCTTCACCGCTAATCGACAGCTCGATCTGCACCCGGCCATGATGCAGTTGCATCAGGGCCTCGCTCAGTGCCACCAATTCCTCTCGGGCATCAAAGCGCGCCCCAGGTGAGCCGCTACCGGCCAAGCGCGCACGGTGCAATTCGCGGCCAATGGTCTGCTCCATTGCGCCAAGCTGCTGCCGCATCGCCTCCGCTTCCGTTATTTCGCCACGTCGTTCCATCTCGTCGGCCTGTTGTTGCAACACCGCCAGCGGGGTTTTCAGCGCATGGCTGACATTGCCCAGGGCGCGACGGCTACGCGCCAGGCGCAGGCCGTGATGTCGACTCAATCGGTTGATCGCCTGCAACAGTGGCCGCAGTTCACGCGGCCCCTGCTCGTCCATCTCATGGGCCTGCCCGCTCTCCAGCAGACCACAGGCCTTCACCGCCTCATCCAGCGGACGCAATGCACGGCGCAGGATCCATACCTGCATCGCCAATACCAGCAACAGCGCAAACAGGCTTAGTAACAACAACTGTTGCTCAAGGCTGCTGACGGTACGCTCCATCGCCGCCACATCTTCAGCCACGCTGATGGTCAACATCTGCCCCCGCACCTCATAGCGCTGGCTATAATTCAGCAGTTGCTGACCGGCCGGTCCAGCGACACGGCTAACCGAACTTTTTGCTTCGCTCAACGCCGGTAACGGCAGATCAACATCCCACAGGGAACGCGAACGAATGATATGGCTCCCCGCATCAATACGAAAATAGTGGCCGGAGAGCGGGGTATCGTAGATCGTACCCAGGGTTGGGGTGATCTGTTCGGGCAGCGCAGGCTGAAGCAACAGGCGGGCGTAGAGGGTATCGGCATCGTGCTCAAGGCGGGTCAGTACATAGTCTTCCACCAGGGCCTGCAGGATCAGTCTGAGTCCAAGCATTTGTACCACCAATAGCAGCGCCAGCCCGGCCAGCAACAACAAATGCAGGCGCAGACGCAGAGAGTTCACACATCCCCCTGTGGATGCAGGATATAGCCCTGACCGCGACGGGTCTCGATATAACCGGCACCCAGTTTTTCGCGCAAGCGACGGATGTAGACCTCCAGCACATTGCTCTCCCGCTCAGAGGCGTATTCATACAGATGTTCGGCCAACTGGATCTTCGACAACAGCTCGCCGGGGTGGCGCAACATATAGCGCAACAGACGAAACTCCGTCGCGGTCAGGGCCAGCTCCTGCTCTCCGTCCAGCAAACACTGGCGGCTCTCATCCAGCTGCCACGGGCCAACACGAAGTTGCAAGGCCTGTTGTGGCGCGGCACGACGCAACAGGGCATGGATACGCGCCAACAGTTCCTCGCCATGAAAGGGTTTACCCAGATAATCGTCGGCACCGGCACGCAGACCCTCGACCCGCTCCCGCCAGCCGTCACGGGCCGTCAGGATCAATACCGGCATATCACGCCCGGCCTTGCGCCAAGCCTGTAACACCGACAAACCGGAGCGGCCGGGCAGCCCCAGATCGAGTACCACCAAATCATAATCCTCGGTCTCGCCCAGATGCTGCCCGTCCACCCCGTCATGGGCCAGATCGACAACCAGCCCTTCACGGGCCAGTTGCTGTTGCAGTCGTTCGGCCAGCTGCCGATCATCCTCGACAATCAGCAGCCGCATCGCTTAATCCCTGTCTTTGCTCTTGCTCTTGCGCTTGAGTACATCACCGCTCTGTGCATCCAGTTCCAGCTTATGGATACGACCATCCGCATCGATGATCTTCAGCTCGTAGACATACTGCCCATCTTCACGCTCCAGTTCGGCCTCAATCAACTGGCCGGGCTGAATGGTACGGGCATGTTTCAAGACATCCTCCATCGACATAATCTGCCCGCTTTCACGTAGCTGATAGATCTCGTTGTGGTTCAGTCTATCGCTGGCAAAGGCACTACCAGCAAGCAACAGGCCCGCCAACAGGGTCGTAGTAATCAGGTTTGAACGTTTCATGGTCATCATCTCCAAGGGTTAATCTACTACTTAGGGTAAAAAGGGCAAGCCATTATTGTGATTCACCATCACGCAGGGGCTTGTCCCCGGTAATCATCGCCCGTACCAGATTTTCCCGGTGGACGACACTTTCAAACAACACGCCAATCAGGTGACCGAACACCAACAGCAGGGTGAAGTTGGCAAAGAACTCGTGGATCTCCTCCACCGCCTCACCGACGGCATGGGACGCACTACCCATCACCCCGGCCAGTGGCCCGGCACCCTCTTCCGCACCCAGCGTGGCGATACCGGAAAGGGTGGTAATCAGCAGCGACAACAACAGCGCCACGATCATCAGACCGCCCGCCGGGTTGTGGCCCAGGTAGCGCTTCGCCTTGCCCAAAAAGGATTCCTTGACGTAATCGATGGCCTCACCGGGTGGGCGCACGAAGTCAGTAAAACGGGCGTGGCGGGTGCCGACAAAACCCCAGATCAGGCGCAAGGCCACCAGGGTGAGTACGGTGTAACCGGCGAAGGTGTGGATATCGAGAAAATCGTCCTCACTGACGTAGGCCACAATAAAGGCCCCGGCCAGCGACCAGTGGAAGACCCGTACAAAGGGATCCCAAATCCGAACAGTGTTTGTAGCCATGGTTTTCGCTCCATCAGTGGGTTGATGGGGCTCAGTATTTCAAACCAAGCTGAATTGACGCTGAAAAAGAGAAAGTCTTATCACAGACGATGCTGGGAACGTGATCACCACGCACTCTATGAGTTGAGTGAATGGGCGGAATTATGATGGCGTCTTGATATTCTGGAGAAAATCCACCAGCAGATGGACACGGGTCGATGGATTATCGGTACTATTCAATTCTGCGACCCGCAGGCCACGGGCCGCATTGGCTTTGGCAAAAGCCAGCAGATCGATCAGCGACAAGAAGACCGTGTCCGAGCCCTTTTCATATTCGGGCAGATTATTTTTCAACTCCGCCAGCACCTGATTACACGCACTATTGCCCGGCAAGGCGTTATATGGCCGTGTAGTGGGGACGAAATGCAGCAACAGCCAATACTCGAAACAGGGCACTGATGTGATCGCAAAATAGGTCTCCTTCGGTGTCATGCGCCGTATCGCGTCAAGCGCTTGAGCGTAGTCGGCATGGGTGTCCTTGTCGAACACGCAATAGACCCTATCAAAGGCATCTCCGGCGTCTTTCTCCTCCCTGTAACGCTGTTTGGCGTAACGGAAGAGACTCATGGGATTCGAGTCGCATTCGCCGCAGACCTCCACATTGGCGGTATTCAGCCCGTAGTAATCCCGCAGGCCCTGAAAGTAGTTGGGCTCGGTTTTTTCCCCTTCGCAAACGATCAACACCTTGGCATAGGGGGGCACGCTGAAGCTCTCGCCGCTTGAGTGCTGCCGTTGTTTTCGCCTTGCGCTTGTGGAAAAGGTTTTCCGTACCCATCAGGCCCTCTTTTTCAGTGGCCGGATGTAGGGCATCGCACCATAGCGCCCCGAAAGGTAGGCCAACTCCAGGTTTTCCCGTCCCTTGCGCGGACTGAAATCCGTCAGCGGATAGAGACTGGTGGCCTGCTTGCCAGTTTTCTCGCAAAACCAGATCTGATCGCGGCGAAAGACATCTTGATCGAGGATCGAGGTTTCATGGGTGGTAAAGACCAACTGCGCGTTGTGCCGGTTGGTTTCCCGGTTATGAAACAACTGCACCAAAAACTGCACCAAACGGGGATGCAGATTGTCGTGCAGTTCGTCGATAAACAGCACATAGCCATTGGCCAGAGCATCGATCCACGGGCCGGCAAAGGCAAAGAGCTTTTGGGTGCCATCGGACTCATCGACAAGGTCAAAGACAACCGCCTCCCCATCACTGCCCTTGTGCACCGTTTTCACCCTGACGACCTGCTTATCTTTCATGTCACTGGCAATGGCAACCCGCAAAGACTCCGGCATGTCATCGGGCAGGGCCTGCGCATCGAAGGCCTGTTTTTCCACCTGGATATCGTCGATATTCAGATCGGCGGCACGCAAAAAGTCCATCACCTGCTGCTTTTCGCTCTGTTCGCACAGCGACGCGCTAAAGGTGGGGGACCAGCCGCCTAGCTGTGTGGTGCGCAAGGTTCTCTTGAACCAGTCGTAAATCGGCTGCAACTGTTCGCTGTTCAACTGCACGGCGGTGGAGAGAAACAAGGCATTGTCTCGGGTTGATTTTTGCCACAACTGTTTCTCGCCGCTGAGGTTGTTGCCAATCTCCCAGTCGTAGCCACCACGCTGCGCATCCCATGCCCGCCCAAACCAGCGCTGGGGCCGCCCCTTGGGGTAAGCCAACAGCCACTCCTCGTGGATACGCTCCGCTGAAGCCGAGAAACCATACTGATAGCGCACCTGGTCAACAATAAAGCTGACCTCGAACTCGCTGGGTTGCCCAACCGTAACGGGATCCAGGCGAAACGGGGTGACCGGCAGCGGATCGCCTCGCTGCAAGCCAGTGGCCGACTCCAGCACCACCTTGCGCATGGTGCGCAGGGCCAACAGGAAATTCGACTTGCCACTGGCATTGGGGCCATAGATGGCGGCGGATCGCAGCAACTCAAAGCGATTGAAGGCCGTAGCGCCAAAGGTGTTGGACTCCAGCAGCTCATCGCCCTTGCCCTTGGTCAGGCTGAAGGTCTGTGTCTCCCGCAGTGAGCGAAAATTGGCCACACTGAACTCGATTAGCATCGATTTACACCATGATTAAGTGACTATTTTTGGATTTATTTGTCAAAAATAACACATTAACTATATCATAACACCTGTTAAATCCCATTCGTATCTTGTTATCTACCGGTTTACTACGTCGCAATCCCGCTATGGCGCAGCAGGGCGTCGATGCTCGGCTCGCGCCCGCGAAATTCAATGAACAGCTCCATCGGGTCGCGGCTGCCGCCCTGTTCCAGCACCGCTTCGAGAAAGGCCAGCCCGGTGGCCGGGTTGAAGATCCCCTCCTCCTCGAAGCGCGAGAAGGCATCGGCGGAGAGCACCTCGGCCCACTTGTAGCTGTAGTAGCCCGCCGCGTAGCCCCCGGCGAAGATGTGCGAGAAACCGTGCTGGAAGCGGTTGTACTCGGGCGGGTGGACCACCGCCACCTCGGCACGCACCTCATCCAGGATCTGCTGGATGCGTCCGCCCTGATCCGGCTGGTACTCCAGGTGCAGGCGAAAATCGAACAGCGAAAACTCCAGCTGGCGCACCATCTGCATCCCGGCCTGAAAATTCTTCGCCGCGATCATCTTTTGATACAGCGCATCGGGGATCTGCTTGCCGCTCTGGTAGTGGGCGGCAAAGAGATCCAGCGCCTCGCGCTCCCAGCACCAGTTTTCCATGAACTGGCTCGGCAACTCGACCGCATCCCACGGCACGCCGTTGATGCCGGAGACCCCGGCAGTGTCGATGCGGGTCATCATGTGGTGCAGGCCGTGGCCGAACTCGTGGAACAGGGTCTGCACCTCGTCGTGGGTGAACAGCGCCGGGGTGTCGCCCACCGGCGGGGCGAAGTTGCACACCAGGTAGGCGGTGGGGGTCTGCACGCTGCCGTCCTCGCGCACTCGGCGCACCATGCACTCGTCCATCCACGCGCCGCCGCGTTTGTGCTGGCGGGCGTAGAGGGCCAGATAGAAGCGCCCGCGTAACTGATTGAGGCGATCGTAGATCTCGAAGAAGCGCACATCCGGATGCCAGAAGCTGACATCCTGGCGCTCGCGGATCGCCAGCCCGTAGAGGCGCTGCACTACCGCGAACAGGCCGCTGAGCACCTGGTCTTCGGGGAAGTAGGGCTTGAGGTCTTCCTGGGAGATGGCGTACTTGTCCTGGCGAAGCTTCTCGCTGTAGTAGCTGATGTCCCAGGGCTTCATCTCATCCAAACCGTGCTGCTCGCGGGCGTAGGCGTGCAGCTCGTCCAGATCGCGGCGCGCCAGTTCCATGGATTTGCTGGCCAGATTACGCAGGAAGTCGAGCACCTGTTGCGGATCTTGCGCCATCTTGGTGGCCAGCGAGCGCTCGGCGTAGTTCTGAAATCCCAGCAACTGCGCCAGTTCGTGGCGGATGGCGAGGATCCGCTCCATCACCGGGGTATTGTCCCATTGCCCGGCATGGGGGCCTTGATCCGAGGCACGGGTGACATAGGCCTGATAGAGTTCTTCACGCAGGGCGCGATCATCGGCATAGGTCATCACCGCAAAGTAGCTGGGGAATTCCAGGGTGATACGGTAGCCCGCTTCCCCCTCCCGCTCGGCGGCTTGCTTGAGCATGCCCTTGCTGGAATCCGGCAGACCGGCCACGCCCGCCTCGTCCACGGTCTTGTGCCAGGCATTGGTGGCATCGAGCAGGTTGTTGCTAAAGGTGGTGGTGAGCTGGGATAGCTCGGACTTGAGTGTCTTGTAGCGCGCCTTCTGCTCCGCAGGCAAGGCCACCCCGGAGAGGCGAAAATCGCGCAGGGTATGTTCGATGACGGTTTGCTGGGCCTGGTTCAGCCGTTTGAATTCCGGCCCCTCGTGCAGGGCGGCATAGGCCAGATAGAGGGTCTCGTTCTGGCCCATCTCGGTGGCGTAGTCGGAGAGCTTGGGCAGGCAGGCCTCGTAGGCGGCGCGCAGCTCGGGGTTGTTGACCACCGAATTCATGTGGCTGACTGGCGACCAGACGCGATTCAGGCGATCGTCGAGCGCCTCCAGCGGCGCGACCAGGGTCTCCCAGGTATAGGGGCCACCGCGTTCCAGCAAGGCCGCCACCGCCGCGCGGTTTTCCGCCAGCAGGGTATCGATCGCCGGCTCCACGTGCTCGGGCTTGATTGCCCCAAAGGGCGGCAGGTCATTCATTTCCAACAGCGGGTTAGCCATCATGTACAATCCTTTTTTGAATTGGATAAACACATTGCAACACAGAGGGCACAGAGTACACAGAGAAGGTATTCGTGATGGGGCTATTCGCCGCTGATCGCGAGCAAGCTGTCCATCTTACGTTCTGCTTGATGCGGGCAAGGGGCTAGCTAACCCATTCATCCTCTGTGGCCTCTGTGTTGAAAAAATCTTTTCCCACAGGAGCCCAATGTGAGCACCAGCCATCCGTATGATGCCTTGACCCCGGACACCGTACTGGATGCGGTGGAATCGGCTGGCTTTATGCCGACCGGCTCCCTGTTGGCTTTAAATAGTTACGAGAACCGGGTTTATCAAATCGGCGAGGAGGAAAACGGCTTCCTGGTGGGGAAATTCTATCGCCCCGGGCGCTGGTCCGATGCGCAGATCCTGGAGGAACACGCCTTCTCGCTGCAACTGGCCGAGCTGGAGATCCCGGTGATCGCCCCTATCGCCAATAGTGAAGGGCATACCCTACAACACTTTGCCGGGTTTCGCTTCGCGCTGTTCCCGCGCCGCGGTGGGCGCAGCCCGGAGCTGGACGACCCCGATACCCTGTATCGCCTCGGCCAGTTCCTGGGCCGCATCCATGCAGTCGGCGCCAGCCGCCCGTTTGCCGAGCGCCCCACACTGGACATCGACAGCTTTGGCCGACAATCCCTGCGCTACCTGCTGGACAACGACTGCCTGCCGACGCACTACCGGGGTGAATACCAGGCCCTGGCCGATGACATCCTGGCCACCGTCACCCAGCGCTTTACCGCAGTGGACTATACCCCCATCCGCCTGCACGGCGACTTTCACCCCGGCAACATCCTGTGGACCGAGCACGGCGCCCATCTGGTGGATCTGGACGATGCCCGTATGGGCCCGGCGGTACAGGATCTGTGGATGCTGCTCTCCGGCGAGGCCCCGCAAATGACTATGCAACTGGACGAGATCATGGCAGGTTATGAGGAGTTCTTTGAGTTCGACCCCGCCCAACTCAGCCTGATCGAAGCGCTACGCGCATTGCGCCTGCTGCACTACGCCGCCTGGCTGGCGCGCCGCTGGCAAGACCCGGCCTTTCCCCAGGCCTTTCCCTGGTTTGGCAGTGAGAAGTACTGGGAAGAACAGGTGCTGATCCTGCGTGAGCAGCAGTTTCGCTTGGCACAGCCAGTATTAAGGCTTGGGGTATAACGCCCAAATCAGCCGCGCGTTTTATGCGTCGGCTGCATTTGCTTGTTAGCCGTGAGGTCTTGGAGAGAGCCTGAAATATACTTATGAATGATACTCGACACCAAAGTCTGGTACGGAATACCCTCCTCAGACGCTCTTGACTGGACGGCTACTAAATCTCGATTAGAAATTCTGACGTTGATTCTTTTATCTTTTTTAAAGGTATTGCTAGCAATGGCTTCCAGTTCTTTTTTGCGAGCATCTGTCAAAACAGATTCAAACTCACCTGCCTCCACAGCATTCAGGAGATCCTTTTCCTCTTTTGAAAGTTTCGTCTTACTCATGATCCGCCTCCAAGATATTTCTTGGTGAATTTCCTGCTTGGAATAATGTTTTTTAGAAACACCTCACCATCACTTTCTACATACGGGACGAGATAAGCGTATTCTTTAATGCAAACGATGAAAATCCGCTGATTGGGGTAGTCCAGGGCGTTCGGATGCACAATTTCATCAAGCAAACCACCACGCTCAATATGAAAGATCGCCTCTTCAAAAGAAACACCTCTCTCAAGCATAAGCTCCTGATTTTTATCTGGATTCCAATTATAAATTTTCATTGGCGGAGTGTAGCACAAGGTGTGCGTTTTGTCATCAGCTAGCGGATTGGACAGCTAATGTCTAAGCATACACTCCACACGTCATTTACTACTCTGACGTGTTATACGGATTCCATGCCAAGTGGCAAAAGGTGGACGGGGATGTTGTTACTTTGTGACTACCACATCAAATCATCCGGCACCTGGAACTCGGCGTAGGGGTCGTCCTCTTCCACCGCCGGGGCGTCCTGCTGGCCCTTGTTGCTGTAGATCAAATAGCTGTCGTCGCGCAGGGCGATCTTGTCGCTGACGCTGCCGGGGACGATCTCGTATTGCCCATCCAGCATGACGATGGCGAGCAGGCCGTTGGCGAGCTGGCGTTGCTGGCGTTCATCGACGTAGATGTGTGCGACCTTGTTGTGGTCGGTGAAGTGGTAGGCGATCTCGCCCTGGCCCTTGGGCTGGCGGTTCATCTCGATCAGCTGGCGGATCTGTGCGGTGATGGCGTGCTGCTCGGCCTCCTGCTTGCGTTGCAGGTTGAGCTGGCGATCGCGTTCGACCTTTTCGGCACGGGCCTTGTTGGCTGCACGGCGGGCCTCGTTGTCGATATCGATCTTGTTCTTTTGCTTGAGCTTTTGCTGTTTGCTCTTTTCCTGCTGGATCTGTTTGGCCTTTTTCTTGTCGGCCAGGCCGGCCTTGAGCAGTTGATCTTGTAGTGACATGGTAACTCCATTGTCGCGATGGAAGAGGATTTGGCTTGCTACTTCCTCAGGCTGATCATACTCCTACAGCAGCAGCGGGGTAGGGCAGCGATGAAATCAGGGATGATAAGCAATAAGCAAGTTGCATTCTCTTAGCCTACGGTTTTTTTTGACCACGGGCCACCCTGACCAGCGCGCCAAACAGCCCGAGGTGGCGTGGCAGATAGGGTAGAAACTCGGGATGCCACTGCACGCCGAGCAGGAAGGGATGGCGCGGGTCTTCCACGGCCTGCACAATGCCATCCCGATCGCAGGCGGCCACCACCAGACCCTCGCCCAGACGGTCGATGGCCTGATCGTGCAGGCTGTTGATATGGCATTGTCGGCAGTTCATCCAACTGGCCAGCCTGCTGTGCGGCTCCAGCAGCAGGGTCTTGACCGGCAGGATGGTGCGCCGGTGCGAGGTTTCGCGGCGATGCGGGCGCAGATCCTGAAACAGGCTGCCGCCGCGGATCACATTCAGGAGTTGCGCGCCCCGGCAGATCCCCAGCAGCGGCAGGTGATGCTTGAGGGCGTAGGCGATGGCCGCACTTTCAAAGCGGTCGCGCTCCTTGTCGTGGTGCGGGTGAACCTCGGGCTCGGCGGCGTAGAGCACCGGATCGATATCGTGCCCACCGGTAATCACGATCCCCTGTAGCGGGAAGTCTTCCACCTGCTGGCCGGGGTGCAATTGCAGCGGCCTGCCGCCATATAATCGAATCGCCATTGCTACCAGGCTGCGCGGGCCAATGGCCTGCCGGGTGGGGCCTGTTATCCCGATCAGTGGTCGAGCCATCGGCTTTCCACCTCACTGGCCCAGTCGCCAAACCAGTGCTCCAGCGGATCATCAAGATAGTGGGCATAGGCCACGCAACATTTTTGCAACCGTTCACGATCGGCGGCCAGCCGTTCTACCTCCACCCAGTCATTCCAGGCGGTATACAGCCCCCAGTCGGGTAGATGCAGTTCGCTGTTGGGCAAGCGGTAGTGAAAGGTGGGGCGTGCCTTGATCAGGGGATTGTCGGTTACCCGGCGTACCCGCTCGGCATCCAGCCAGGCAAACAGCGGTAGGAGATCCAGGGCACGGTTGCGGGTTGGGTTATCGTGCAGATAATCATCGACCAAGGTGGCTTGATCCGGCCAGTAATCCTCGGTCACCACCTTGCGCACGTAGTCACCGGGATAGGGATCGATATAGGCGGTAAGCTGGCGGGTCAGATTGATGTGGGCACGCCGCCACAGCCACGGGTAGAGACACATGAAGGCCTTGAGCACGGCAGTGAGGATAGCGGTCTGTTCGCTGGGGATCTCCGGGTTGAACTGCAAGGCAAAGGCATTGATCAAGCCATCCGAGCTGCCTTTGGCGCCGGCCCGGCGCAAGACCTCGATCAGCGATTCGATCTCGGGAAGGCGTGCGAGCGGCAGTGGCGGGCTGACCAATTCCACCGGTACGATCTCCTCGGCCAGCCAGGCCAGCGTCTGTTCGAGCGTATCGGCCAATTCATCCGCCAGCCGTTCCAGATGGCGCGGCTCGCGGCCCATTTCCTTGAGCAGGCGAAAGTCCAGTTCAACGCCCCAGTCACCGGCGCTGTCTCCCTTCAGCACCCGCTCATAGCGCCCGGCGCTCTCGATACGCAGATCCAGGCAAGCGGCCACCAGCTCGGCCACCCTCTCCAGTGGCAGGCCGTTCATCTCGATCTCTACCCCGACCCGGCGGGGTTTGCCCTGTGGGTTTTGCTCCCAGGGCGGGGTATGCAGGCGGGAGGAGGGGATCATCATCACTAC
>OBJA01000760.1_pt1 | contig 26257 bp, 27 predicted proteins | sample 1519751 | NCBI WGS metagenome assembly OBJA01 (sample SAMEA3881238, study PRJEB22517) | soil metagenome | biome: lake sediment; feature: soda lake sediment; material: sediment, water from around vicinity | place: India | collected 2013-12-23 | depth 3 m
CTGAACTATTTAGGTATATTTGCCCCGCTTTATTTAAAAAGGAATGAGATTTAAAATGCAAATAACGAGAAGGTTGGTTTTTCAGTTTCTGCTTTTTACAGCACTGACTGGCATTGCCAAACTTGCCGATTATTATTTTGAAAATCATCGCGGCACTTTCAAAGAGTTTCAAACCAGCAATGAAGAACCTGAAAAAGAGCAGGGAGTTGTTTACTTATTTTCACAAACAAGCAACTTTAATGCAAAATCTCCGGTACAGAAATTACCAATCCGGAAATTAATTGCCCAGGCACACGATAAATACCTGCAGAAGTGCCATCAGCTGCGAAATCATCAGGCATTCAAAACTGAAAATAAGGTGCCCCGTACCCCATTTTACCTTTCATGTCACAATCTTATTTTCAGGCAGAATTACTTTGCCCGCCCCGATGACGAACCGCTGGCCTGTTAATTTTTTCTTCCGGATCACAGGTGGAAAGGCAAAAGTATATTCTTTCTCTGCCTTTAATATTCGATTTTTAAAATACAAATAACAATTTATTTAAAACTATAATCACATGCAAAACAAAGGTGCAATTTTAACATTTGCCATCCTGCTTGCTGCTGTTTGTTTGTACCAGCTTTCCTTTACATTCAAGGCACGACAGGTGGAAAATGCTGCTGAGCGGTATGCTCAGGGCGATCCCGACAGGGAGTTTTATTACCTGGATTCCATTTCGGGAGAAGTGGTTTACAATTTTCTGGGTCTTAAAAAATTTACATATAAAGAGGTAAAGGGACAGGAAATAAACCTGGGGCTTGACCTCAAGGGTGGGATGAACGTTACCCTGGAGGTACAGGTAGAAGAACTGATCCGTGCTTTATCGAATTACAACAACGACTCTACATTCAATGCAGCCCTGGCCAGGGCTAAAGTGCTGCAAAAAGGCAGTCAGGAAGATTTTGTGACCCTTTTCGGTCGTGCATTCGAGGAAATCGATCCCAATGCCCGGCTGGCATCTATTTTCCTGACACTTGATTTGCGAAACCGCATTAACACCAACTCTTCGAATTCCGATGTGCTGAATGTAATCCGCGCTGAAACAGATGCTGCAATAAATAATGCTTTCAACATTATCCGCACGCGTATCGACCGGTTCGGTGTTGCACAGCCCAATATCCAGCAACTGCAAACAAAGGGACGAATTCTTGTAGAACTACCCGGGGTAAAAGACCAGAGCAGGGTTCGCACACTGCTGCAGGGAACAGCAATGCTTGAATTCTGGGAGACCTATGAAAACCAGGAAATTTATCCCTTCCTGCTACAGGCTAACCAGCGGCTTGTGGAATTACAGGCTGCTGCAGGAAATGCAAAACCTGCCGACACCACCGAACAAACTGCAGGCGAAGAAGCCGCCGATGCAGATACAACTTCGGCGGATGTTTCTGCCGAGGAGGTAAGTTCGCTTTTAGCGGAAATCGAAGCCGGCGCTGCAGGGGATACAACAGATGCAGGTTTTGATAACCTTGCCGATTTCAGTAAAGAATACCCGCTTTTTGCTGTTTTAAACCCAAGTACCGACCCGTCCGGTCAATTGTACCAGGGACCTGTTGTAGGGATATCCCACTCAAGAGATACTGCCCGGGTAAATGAGTACCTGAACAGGGAACAGATCCGTAACATTTTCCCACGCAACATCAAATTTCGCTGGACAGCCAGTTCAATGGATGATGCAGGGAATTACTTCAGGCTGATTGCACTTAAAGCCGGCACCCGTGACGGACGTGCTCCTCTGGATGGCGATGTAATTACAGATGCCCGTCAGGACTTCGATCAGTTTGGGTCTAATCCTGAAGTATCAATGACAATGAACAGTGAAGGAGCTAAAACATGGCAGCGACTTACAAAAGAAAATATCGGTAAATCAATTGCTATTGTTCTGGATGGTTATGTCAGGTCGTTTCCTACAGTACAGAATGAAATTTCAGGAGGCCGTTCAAGCATTACCGGGTTGGGTAGTATTGAAGAGGCAAAAGACCTTGCCAATATTTTGAAATCGGGTAAAATGCCTGCTCCTGCGCACATCATTCAGGAAGAAATTGTAGGCCCGTCACTGGGCCAGGAAGCAATCAACAGCGGTTTCTATTCGTTCCTGATTGCGTTTGCACTGGTGTTGATCTACATGCTGTTTTTCTACAGCCGCAATGCAGGGCTCTCGGCCAATGTGGCGCTTATAACAAATATGTTTTTCATAATCGGGATTCTTGCTTCTTTGGGAGCAACCCTTACCCTGCCTGGTATCGCAGGTATCGTTCTTACAATTGGTATGTCGGTCGATGCCAACGTGCTGATTTATGAAAGGGTTCAGGAAGAACTAAGAGCCGGAAAAGGAATTAAGCTTGCCATTTCGGATGGTTATAAAAATGCCTATTCAGCCATCATCGACGGCCAGGTAACTACCTTGCTCACCGGTATCGTGCTGTATGTATTTGGTTCAGGCCCCATCAAAGGGTTTGCAACTACTTTGATAATCGGTATTTTAACCTCGTTGTTCAGTGCAATCTTTATAACCCGTTTAATTTTCGAATGGAAACTTAAGCGCACCAAGATTATTCACTTCACAACAAAATTTACCGAAAACTGGCTGCAGCATACCAATATTAAATTCCTTGAAAAAAGAAAAATTGCCTACATCATCTCGGGAACCCTTATTGTGCTGTCAATTGGTTCGCTTACTTTCCGCGGCTTGAGTTATGGAATCGACTTCAGGGGAGGCCGCACCTATGTAGTGCGTTTAGCCCAGGATGTGCAGGTTGCTGAGGTTCAGTCGGCTTTGGCTGCATCCTTTGGCGAAACTCCCGAAGTTAAAACCTTTGGAAGCAACAACCAGATTCGTATTACTACGACCTACAAAATAGAAGACGACAGCCAGAATGTTGATGACGAAGTGGAACAATTGCTTATGCAGGGCCTCAAAGATGCCAATGTGCTTGACCAGAATGTATCGCTTGAGGATTTTACTACCAATTACCAGCTGAGTTCTCAAAAGGTAGGTCCTACAATTTCCGACGATATCCGTAAGGATTCGGTAATTGCAATCGGTTTTGCACTTATTATCATTTTCCTATATATACTTGTCAGGTTTACAAACTGGCAGTATGGTCTGGGTGCAGTTGCTGCCATTGTGCACGATGCCCTTATTGTATTGGGGATATTCTCGTTGCTGTACAATGTTTTGCCGTTCTCACTCGACATCGACCAGGCATTCATAGCAGCCATCCTCACTGTACTGGGTTACTCGATAAATGATACAGTAGTTGTTTTCGACCGTATCCGTGAGTATCTCAAAATTCATCCCAAGCGCAAACGGGAACAAAATGTGGACGAGGCGGTAAACAGTACCCTTCGCCGTACATTCAGCACCTCAATTTCGACATTTGTGGTACTGCTTGCAATCTTCCTGTTTGGGGGTGCTACAATCCGTGGATTCACCTTTGCCCTGCTTATTGGTGTGGTAGTAGGTACTTATTCCTCAATTTTTGTTGCTACCCCAATAGCCTACGATTTCCAGAAAAGACTGGCAAAAGTAGTTGCTAAAAAGAAAAGCTAATGAGGGGAAGTATTCGTTAAAAAATATAAAACCTACACCCGGAAGCCTTGCCAATGCAAGGCTTCTGTTTTTTTATTAAACCATACAGTATAATTGATTGCCTCAATTTGTATATTTGTGAATTAATTTTTAAAAACAATGATCAACAATTTAATATTCATTAGCGGAGGAGAACTTGTATTGGTGATGTTGTTGGCCTTGCTTTTTTTTGGATCGAAAGCCATTCCCGATATCGCAAAAACCTTGGGGAAGGGAATGCGGGAATTCAAAAAAGCCACAAATGAGATTCAGCGTGAATTAAATGAACACACTTCCGATATAAAGAGAGACATTCATGACATAAAATCGACAGTTAACAGGGAAACCAACAAAATCAAGCACGATCTGGATAATGTTTCCACAACAGTCGAAAAGGAGACAACAAAAATCAGGCAGGACCTCAATGAAGTAACCTCGCTTGAAACCAAAAAATCAGAGCTCGGCAGGAAAGGGAACGCCACTCCACCCAAAGACAATACACCCGCAGATTGATTAAAACAGAGAACATAAAAAAGTCGTTCGGACAGCTGCAGGTCCTGAAAGGAATCGACCTTGAAATCCCTTCCGGAAAAATTTATTCTATTGTAGGTGCAAGCGGAGCAGGAAAAACAACGCTTCTGCAGATTATTGGAACCCTGAGTAAACCGGATGAGGGTGAATTGTATTATAACGGCAAAAATATATCTACCCTTTCCGAAAAGAAACTGGCGGAATTCAGAAACCGCGAAATAGGATTTGTTTTTCAATTTCATCATCTGCTTCCTGAATTTACTGCCCTTGAGAACGTAGAAATACCGGCATTCATAGCCCGCCGGTCGAAAAAGGAAGCAGAGAAGGAAGCACTGAGGCTGCTCGAATACCTTGGCCTGAACGACCGCATTCATCATAAACCTTCTGAACTCTCGGGCGGGGAAAAACAACGCGTGGCTGTTGCCCGTGCCCTTATCAATAATCCATCGGTGGTTCTGGCAGATGAACCTTCAGGCAACCTGGATTCGGCAAACCGGGAAGAACTGCACGATTTATTGTTCCAGCTGCGTGATGACATGGGGCAAACATTTGTTATTGTCACACACGACGATCATTTTGCCGACCGTTCGGATAAGATAATTCATATAAAAGACGGGATTATTGATAAAGCCTGAAAATATGGGCCCGTTAACTCTTCCTGAAATCAAATCCTTCCTTGACGAAAAGGCAGAAAAATACAACAATCCCCATTTTATCGAAACCGACCCGGTTCAAATACCGCGGCAGTTTTCAATAAAAGAAGATATTGAAATTTCAGCATTTCTTACTGCACTCATCTCCTGGGGGAATCGTACTTCTATTATAAAAAATGCGATGCACCTGATGCAGCTCATGGAATTCCGGCCGTATGAATTTATTTCAGGCGCCTCCTATTCTGAATATAAAAAACTCAAACCCTTTACACACCGTACATTCAATGGAAACGACTGCATCTATCTTGTTAATTCCCTCAGGAATATCTATAAAAGTTACGGAGGGCTTCAGAAAATAATTGAAATGGGGTTTTTAAAAGAGGGCTCAATTAAAATGGCCTTGACAGATCTGCATTCTAAAATGTTTGAAATTCCAGGGGAACGAACCCGTAAACACATAGCTAATGTGGAGCGGGGAGCTTCAGCCAAAAGATTAAATATGTTTCTGCGCTGGATGGTACGCAACGATAACCGGGGGGTCGATTTCGGGCTCTGGCCATCCATACCGCCATCGGCTTTGATGTTGCCACTCGATGTCCATACCGGCAATGTTGCCCGTAAGCTGGGAATATTAACCCGAAAACAAAACGATTGGAAAGCTGTGGAAGAGGTAACACAAACACTTCGTAAATTTGATCCCGCTGATCCGGTAAAATACGATTTTGCACTTTTTGGATTGGGAATCTTTGAACGATTTTAAATGGGCAGAAATAATTACTTCCGGTTTAAAAAATTTACAATAATCCAGGAGCAGACAGCAATGAAGGTAGGCACCGACGGGGTATTGCTGGGAGCATGGGTAAATGTTGCTTCTGCAGCATCGGTTTTGGATGTTGGTACAGGAACAGGTTTGATTGCTCTTATGATGGCTCAGCGGTCGGAAGCATCAATAAAAGGCATTGAGATTGAAAGAAAGGCCGCAGAAGAAGCCACCATGAATGTACTAAATTCGCCGTGGCATGAAAGAATCCAAATTATAAACACATCCTTTCAGGATTTTGTAAAAGGAAACCCCTCTTCATTTGATTTAATTGTATCCAATCCTCCATTTTTCACGAACAGTAAAAAATCGAAGTGCGAACTGCTTGCAATGGCAAAACATAATTACATGCTGCCCACTGCTGATCTGGTAAAAGGGGCCGCACAACTGTTAAAGACTGATGGAAAACTTGCAGTAATAATTCCTGCCGGTTCTGCCAGAACCTTCGAAGAGTTAGCTGTAAAAGAACAACTGCATATTGTACGAAAAACAGAAGTCAGGCCCAATAGTTGGAAGGAACCCCACCGCCACCTCCTGGAATTCGGCAGGATGGGGGGCACAACACCTGAAACGGATACTATATCCATTCATAATGACGATGGTTGCGATTTCACGCCCCAATATAAAACCCTTACCCGAGAGTTTTATCTGAATTTTTAAGCCAGGAAAAGAAAAGGATTAAAAATGCGATCCATGCGTCTTGAAAATTCCTGAACTGCCCGATAATCTGCATTCCCATTGTTTTTCCCTGATCCGGATCCTTTTCTGACAATCAGCTTTCTTAAAAAATTCATAGGATTTGAGTCGTACATCCCACTGAAAACAGCAGTTGATTTGGCAGCTACCCTTAACTCCTCCGGAAAGGCATCGGTTAGTTGCCAATTGGCTGCCTCACCTTTCCCGGTGCAGGCCACAAATAATCCAAGTTCTTTCTCCTGCAGTTCTTCTATGTTTCCCGAACAAAATGCAGCCACTTTTTTATTGATTTGTCCTGCAAAAACAGATCCTCCTATAATAATACGCTGAAAGTCTTTTACCGATGGATTGGGTTGCTTATTCAGATTAACATGAATTGTGTTTTCACCAAGGGCTTCTTTCATTTTCATTACTATGCTACCCATACTATTGCGGTTGGAAGCATACACTATAAGTGTTTTCATTATTTAATTATTTTCTGGCTTAATAAAAATTATTTGTCTTCAAGAATTTCAGTTCGTGAATAAAATTACCTCTTAGTTCCGAACAATTGTGTTAAAAATCGGTTAAATCTCTAAAAAAACCGGCGAAATAAGATACCTAAATGTCTTTTATTTATTTTTGAAGCTAATTTTGAATAATTATTATTTACATAACACCATGACAATAGAAATGAAACCTGAGGTACAATTAAATACCAATTACTACAAGGTACAAAAGATAAGGAATTTAACCGATAGCACGTTTGTACTGCAACTACCTAAGAATAGATTTAAATTTGAAGCAGGCCAGCATATATCCCTATCCATAGCAGGCGATTACCAAAGCCGTGAGTATTCCATCTACAGTGCTGAAGATTCAGCCAATCTGGAACTTCTGGTTAAAGAGGTTGAAGGAGGCTATTTTTCTCCGAAGCTGAAACATTTGAAAATTGGGGATCAGGTTGAAATCCACGGCCCTTTTGGCAGGTTCTGCCTCGACACAAAAAAACGGAATACCCATCAGCATGTATTTATAGCAAGTGGAACGGGCATTGCTCCTTTCCACAGCATGGTTAAAACCCACCCCGGTTTAAATTACCGGATAATACATGGTGTCCGGATTGCTGAAGAGGCATATGACCGGCAGGAATATGAAGCCGGAAGGTATTTTCTGTGTACTTCCCGCGATTCGTCGGGTGATTACAACGGGCGGCTGACCGGTTACCTGCAGGAGACTGAATTTGAAAAAAATACCTGTTTCTATTTATGTGGCAACAGCGATATGATTTTTGATGCCATGGAAATCTTAAAGGAAAAAGGATTCAGCCGCGATGATATTACAGTGGAAGTTTATTTCTGATTCATTTTTGAATCCACTTTTTCACCATAGGCCAGGTCTCCTGCGTCACCAAGTCCCGGAGTGATATATGACTTGGGAGTCATCCCATCGTCGATGGCTCCCAACCATAAAGTAACATTTTCAGCTGTTATAGCTTTAGAAATATAATCGACCCCTTGTTTACTTGCAATTATCGACACCAGGTGCACATGCGATGGTGTCCCTTTACTAAACAGGGCTTCATAGCCAATCTCCATCGATTTGCCTGATGCCAGCATAGGGTCTGAGAGAATAACTACCTTATCGTCGAGAAGTGGCGAAGCCATATATTCAAATTCTATCTCAAATTCTCCGCTTTCGTTGTATTTGCGATAGGCAGAAATAAAACAATTTTCGGCACGATCCAGAATTTTAAGCAACCCGTTGTGCATTGCTAGTCCAGCTCTTAGAATTGTAGCCAGAACAGGCTGTTTTTCAAGCACCGGGACTTTTGCTATGCCAAGTGGTGTAGTAATATCCTTTACTTCAAAATCAAGCTCTTTACTGATCTCATAGGCAAACAATTCGCCTATACGGTACATATTCTCTCTGAACCTGAGCGGATCTTTCTGGACATTAACATCCCTGATTTCAGCCAGGTATTGGTCGATAATGGAATGATTATTTCCTAAAACTTTGATTTCCATTTTTTGAAAAATTGTTATCTTTTTAATTCCTGTCCAGTAATGCCAGCCTCGAACAGAAGAATTTATACAATCACTGCAAATTAGGCCTTGTAATTTTGCCGTGCAAAAATGGGAAATTTCAGTTAAAAATAAGCAATGATAGCTCCTTTGATTTTAATTGATAAAAAAGAGTTCACCTCATCAATTTCTTAACGGTTGTATTTTAAAAAATCATGATTATTTTTAAGGTTATTATAATAGGCAGGCCAATATCCCACAATTAAGAAATGAGACTATCAAACCGGGCTATTCTTTTATTCATTATTAGTGTCGCTATTATTCTTCGCTTTTATCAGTTCCTGGAAATACCTTTTATGCACGACGAATTCAGTGCTGTCTTTCGCACTGATTTTCGTTCATTTCAGGAGTTAATAGAAAAAGGAATAAAACCCGATGGCCATCCGGCAGGTATTCAGGTTTTTCTATTTTATTGGATAAAACTCTTTGGAAGTACCGAGTGGGTGGTAAAATTGCCTTTTGCAATAATGGGTGTATTATCTATACTCTTAATCTTTCTTATTGCAAAAAGGTGGTACAATGAAACAGTTGGACTTATTTCTGCCGCCTTTTTCACCAGCCTTCAGTATACGGTTATGTACAGCCAGATTGCCAGGCCATACATCAGTGGACTGTTTTTTTCGTTGCTGATGGTTTATTACTGGTCAATAATAATAGACCCCAACGTAAAAAACTTCTGGAAAAATGCCTCATTATATGTCTTAGCATCGGCTTTATGTGCCTATAATCATCATTTCAGCCTGCTGTTCGCTGCCATTGTTGGATTAAGCGGCATCCTTTTTATTCCCCGGAAGTTTATGTTTCGTTACATTTTATGCGGAATAATGATTTTTATCCTGTACATCCCCCACCTTGGCATTTTTATGAATCAATTTAAAACTGGGGGTGTGGGAGGATGGCTTGCCAAACCTGAACACTTATTTTTGCTGGATTACATGTATTATATTTTTAATTATTCTTTTTTTTCTGTATTCCTTGCAATTGGATTGATCTTTTTTGGCTTGCTAAATTTAAAAAAAGCCAGCTTCAGACTTTCTAATTTTCTATTGCTAATTTCATGGTTTCTGATACCTTTTTTAATCGGCTACCTATATTCACTTAAGGTCAATGCAGTTCTGCAATTCTCTGTCTTAATATTTTCATTTTACACTTTGCTGTTTATTATATTCAGCCATATTTCAAAACAAAACACTAAGATTAACCTGATACTGGTACTGGTGATACTTGCAGTAAATTCCTACTCATTAATTTATGAAAGGAAACACTACAGCATTTTCTATAATTCATCCTTCGAACGAATTGTTACTGATTTTATAAGAACAGGGGAAAACTATAACAACGTTGCACAGGTAATTCATTCCCATAAGAAAATTACGAACTATTATCTTAAAAAATATAATGCCGATTCCACTTTTATCTGGTTCGATTCATTTATGGATGAAGCTGAATTCATAAGCTTTCTCGAAAACAAAAGTAAGACAGCCAACTGTTTATATTTGGGAGCACTGTCTTCAATAAAACCTAATACTATTCCAATTATCAAGCACTACTTCCCGGTTATCGAAATGCAGAATAACTATTTTCTTGGCTCTACATACTTGTTTTCTAAATCGGGACACCAACGATCTGAATTTGTAACAAACTATGGATTTGACACACCGGCACCGGAAGGCTGGGGTGTGGTAAATCATGAAAAGATAATCAAAAATGAAGGATCTAACAATTCCTATTCCTATCTGATGGATTCCCTGACAGAATGGTCGCCAACATTTGCCACTCCGGTAGGCAGGCTGATTACACATGAGAACAATTTCATCGATGTATCGGTAAGTCTAAAACCCGGAGGTGAAATGGCTGAAGTCCTGCTTATAACCACCTTGGAATCGAAAGATGGAATACAACATTTCAGCGGGGCAGATTTTAATGATTTTATTACTTCACCAATAAACACCGGTGAATGGAAAACAGTATATCATTCGATGAAGCTATCCGATATAAATCTGAATTACAGCAAATTGATTCTAAATGTTTATGTCTGGAATAAAGGCAAAAAATCGTTTCTGATTGATGACTTCAGAATTAGTATTCGTGAAGGAAACCCCCTAATCTACAGTTTATATGAAAAAATTCCATAATCAGGTGAATACAACATCTCCTTCACCATCCTGAAAAGATTTTCCTCCTGAAAAAAATTTTTTCAATTCATTTGAATATCCGAAGTGCCGGATAATTTTTAACCTGTAAATTGAGGGGATTCCAAGTTTGTCAAATTCTTTTAATACCTCTTTATTTGAAACTACCAGGCTGCAAACCTTCATCTGAAACAGGAAAACAAGCATATGCCTTAAAATTTGCTCCAGGTAATTTTCATTGTAATAGATATAAGGTACCGAAGCATGGTTGTTGCGAATTGAAAGCAATATAACAGCAACAGGCATTTCATCTTTTCTGACAACAAGCAACTCCTGTTTAAAATGTTTGGCAACATGAGAAAATGGATAGGAAACAGTATCTGATTTTTCACCTGTTATTATCCAGGGATTCTGAATTATCCAGTTTAGTTTTTCTCCCCCTTGTTTTAAATAATAATTGGATGAATGCCTCCTTATAAATTCTTCCAGCTCCCCCTCGATTTTTTTTACAACCTGGATTGAATAACCCGGGAGTGCATTTTTTTTAATCCATGCCTCAATACGGAACGAATACAAAAAATTTAAAAGAGCATCGGCGGCAGAAAAACATCCTGCGAAAAAACGATTTAACCCCTTTTTGTGCAACAATTCACCCGAATAAAACTGCATAATAAAACGCAAGCCTTCGGCGGGTTTTTGAAAAGTAAACATGCCTGTTCTTTCGAGAATGTGCTTTGTATGCGCCGAACAATCAGTAAAAAACATTCTGCGCCGGCACAGCTGAAAGACTTTTAGAAATACCGGCAATCCATATTTCCGGCCAGCTTCAGGATGCACCCACCACCCTGAATTAGAAAATACGGACTCCGGTTCTCCATAAATATCATCGGGTAAGCTTCCGGCAAAAGCAAGTAGCTTACTGTTTTCTGAAACATAAACCAGCGCTGTATCCTCAGGCCGGGCAGATGGATTCCCGGCCTGCGATCGTGCCCGTTCAGGTGTAATCGGTTTGGGATCCAGATTTAAATATTGCTCACTGTTAACAAAATCAATTAAACCTCCAACCTTTACTTCATGAAAAGTCATAACTCTACTTTGGTGTATATATAATCCACCAGGCCCTGGACATCCCGAATTTCTATTATTTCGAACAGGTCGAATTTTATGCCGAACGCATTTTCCAGTTCCTGAATCAGTACAATATGATTGAGTGAGTCCCATTTATCAATGGTATCGGCGCTGGCATGTTCATTTACCGGCTGTGATTCTCCAAAGACATGTTTAAATACATCAAGCGTTTTATCCTGTATCTGTTGTCGGTTCATCTTATTGTTTCCAAAATATTATTAGTTCTCCCTGGGATGAAAACCCCATACGGGAATATAAAGTTACAGCTTTTGGCAAAGCCTGCAACACCACCTTTTCAACCCCCTTACTAAAAAGCGATTCTACAGCAAAACCAATTGTACCGGCTGCCAATCCTTTTCCACGGCAATCCAGTCGGGTAGCTATAAAATACAACCCTGCCACTTTGTTTTCTCCGGTATACGACAGAAGGCCGCTCACCACTTCTCCTCCGCTATACAAGCCATAAATATCAATTCCTGCCTGACCGGCAAGCTCCTGTAACATACCGATGTTCATTTTCTGGCTGCTCATGAGAGAAGTATTTACAAGACAACCAAACTCATCGATCTCTCCAGGCTTTTTTAAACTTCTAATTTCATAATCAGCCGGTACGAATTTCTTCAGATCATCACTGGAACCCATTTCCATCAATGTCCAGCGATCTGCCGGAAAGATTCCATTACCTCTCAGCAATTCCTGGTCACTGGTTGTATATTGCTCCCTGTTACTTGCAGCAAACCTTACTTGAACCATTTCAGCAGCATCTGAAAACACCTCATTGAGTACTGATCCTGCATTCTTATCCACCTTGACATCAAAAATCATCTGAGGCCAGCTTCCCTCACTTCCCGAAACAACAGTATAATTTCGTCCTTTGGTAACCGAAGCAAATTTTCCCCCACCTACCAGGCGGTAAAGGTCATAAAGGTTATATTCACTGCTGCTCATCCTCATTCAAGAGATTTTAAATAATTCCTGACAAGCGTCTTCTTATCTGTTTTGCCTGATGTAGAAATCGGAAAATTAAAAACACCAACTATTTTTTCAGGTATTTTATAAGCAGGAAATACATGACGCATCTGATCTGTTATTTCTTTTCCTGATCCGCTATAATTTTCAACAAATGCAACCAGCTGAAAAACTCCAGCAGAACGTTCCACCGCAACAGCAGCAACATTTCCCACCTGGGGGAGCAGTCTGCGGATCTGGTTTTCCACTTCAATTAAATCAACCCGGTACCCGCTTATCTTCACCTGTTCATCTCTTCTGCCTAAATAATATAAATAACATTCTTTATCCATTTCAACAAAATCACCGGTGGGATAATACACAACTGCATCATCGGAAACTTCCCTGAAGGATTGGATTGTTGAAAACAAATAGGATTTCATTACCTGATCACCGGCAATTAGCAATTCTCCCTCATCAGAACCGGGATCTTTCTGAATAAAAACCTTCACTTTCTTTAATGGTTTGCCGATACTCACAATATTTCTTCTTGCCTTCAATTTTTCTCCCGGCATACACTTATAGATGGTTGCAGTAACCGTAGTTTCTGTGGGCCCGTATACATTTGATATTTCCGCGTTTGGAACATGCTGCCGCCATTCCTCTGCCAGGTCGGCAGGCAATGCTTCCCCGCCAAAATGAAAATGCCTGATGCCCGGAAGGTTGAAAGAATGAAAAAATGGATGCAAACATGCCAGTAAAGATGGAGTTACCTGCACCCATGATATAGGTTTTTCAGAAAGTACCTTAGCTACAGCAAAAGGTTTAAAGGCTCCGGGCGGCACTGTAAAAACTGTTGCTCCCAACAAAAAAGGGATCAGGTATCCGGTAAAGGCAGCATCGGCAGTCAGATCATATGTCTGCAGGAAATTATCATCCGGACTCAACTCAGGATACAATTCAAGAAAGCCTTCGACAAAGGCCTCCAAATTTTTAAGGCTTATTGGCACCGACTTAGGAGTCCCCGTACTCCCCGATGTTGTTAATATATACACCGTATGTTCAGGGTTCCAGTCATAAACGGGAAGACTTCTGTCGGAAGTAATTTGTGCAGTTTGTAAAATTTTTACATCTTCCTTATTCACACCGGCAGGAGCCTCTCCCGGTGAAATAACCAGCTGTAAGTTGTATTTTCTTATTAGCTCATTATTAACCGATGGGGGCAATGCAGGATTCAACGGCACAAAAATTCCACCTGAAAACCAGATGGCGAAAACTGCCGCATAAGTCTCTGCCTTTTCATTGCAAAAAACACCAACAGGTTGTTGGGGAAAAAAATCAGGCTGGCTTTCAAGCAATAACCGGCTTCCGTTCACCAAAGCTGAAAACCGGTCATAGGTAAATTCTTCCCTGTTTAATTCAAAAGCTATAAGCTGGCTGTAGGTTTTAAAGCCATTAAAAAATCTCTGAATAAGGTTCATTTTCTTTTGACAACGTTTTTACCAACAGGCGCCTTGCCAAGATAATAAAAATACTCAGACCGAATGATTGATTCTGCACCTTCGAACCCGTTCATTTCCATCGGAATCCGGTGTATGTGCCCCGGAGCATTGTCATATTTGATGCCCGAAGTACCAAAGCTGGCCTTCACACCTGCTTCTTTCCGAAGAAATTCAAAAAAGGATAGCGGCACTCCAATATCATGAAAAGGAAAAGAAAAAATAGAATCATTAATTCTCAACTCTTGCTTCAGAAACTGAAAGCTGTCAATTACCTGTTCCTTCATTTTTTCTTGAGAAAGCAGACTGAATTCAGGATGATCATAACTGTGTGACCCTATATGGAATCCTGCATGTTTTAATTCCCTGAGTTGAGAAGTATTCATATAAGGTTTGAAATGCTGCAACGCATATTTGAAATCAATATTAAAAACCGTTGCAATTTGATTTAGCATTACGGAATCAGCTATTGTGAATTTTTTAATAAACCCAATTAATTCAGCTTGATGCTGAAACTTTTTTCCTGTGATGTGCTCTGCTTCTTTAATTAATTCTGCTTTGGTACAATTAAACAAATAATCAATTATCAGGCTAATTCTCTGCCGGTGCGAAAGATTGTGATTTCCCACAAAAGCAGGATTTATAAAAAATGCTGCCGGCAAGTTTCTTTCTTTCAGAATGGGAAGCACAACATCATAACATTCTGAAAAGCCATCGTCGAAAGTAAGGAAAAATTTAGGCTTGCCTGTATAAGTTTTGTTTTTTGCAAGCTCCAAAACCTCATCGAAAGTTGCAGCACTGAAATATTCAAGTAAAAAGTCGATATCTTTATTAAACTGGTTTACCGAAACAACAGGATAAAGGTGTTTAACCAAGGGGGAGGGTGCATCGGAAACCAAATGGTAAAATGGAAATATAAAATACTGTTTGGTCAGTCGTCGTATCAGTTTAAATGGGAAAGGCTTTGAAACCCGGTATATCAGTTTCCTGTTCAAGACGTAGTTCATGTCTTGTCTTTTTTTAATAAGTTAAACGGGAACGACAATTTGTTAAGGTATAAATGAAAATAAGCTTCTTCAGCAGGATTAAAACTCCTGAAAAAAGCAGCTATACCTTCTACCGACGAGCCTTCAAAGTCGAGAAGCAACCCTGATTTTTCATTTTTACGGATAATTTCGTCAAGGATAACATACATAGCTTTTAACCTTCTGCCCTCCGGAGTTGAAAACGAATTAAGATAAATTAACCGGGTTGCGTATCTTAAAAAAAAGGCAGCTCCACAAACATCATTGGTGGGTGAAATGGCAGCCAGAATCAAGCCGTTGCCTGTGGTTTGCCCCCACGAAATTAATTTGCCCAGCATTTTAAACGATTCACTGCTAACATCCCGCTCCACCTGTTGCTTTTTAAGTTCCACATATTTTCCTGAGTCAAGGGTATTTACAATACGGATGCCTTTTTTATACCCATTTGAAATATGGTACCTGGCGTTTCTTTTATATTGGGAAGCGATTGCAGCATACGGTTCGTGCAACGGCAATATGTAATTTACCCGTTGTTTAAGCTCAAATCGTTTAAATGCATCAGGATTCATCCGGGAGTTTAACTGATACTGCAGATATTTAAACCGGTTGGCAAGTTCATCTGCAAATCGAAGCTGAATTTCAACTGGCGGGGGCGGGAAAATCCCCAACTGCTGGCAGAAATAAGGCTGGTAAATATATCTGATTCCCCATTTTTTTTTGACAGGCAATGGCATGACATACTCATAATTGTTCCATACCAATGCATCCCACAACTCAGCTGTACGGTCAAGATACCCGGAGGTGGCATATACCCGTGAATTGGGGGCATTGCCGATACATTGATCCCATTTCAGAAAATCAATATCGTTGTACTTTAAATAGTGTAAATTATTGTCCTTCATTTGTCAAATTCCACCCTGATTCGTTCATTTTCGTGAATACCTCCCGGTATCCTTCCCACTCCCCCTGATTATTTAAGGTCTCATTGTGCCAGATATAAGAAAATGTGCCTCCTACATTCTTTACCTCCTGCATCAGGTCTGCAATCTCCCGGAAAGCTTCTTCAGGCGTCAGTTTCATATGGACATTCAGTGTTACATCCATTACCTGAAATGGAACAACAATAAGGTTGGTTGCGGTTTCCTTTTTTAGGTCATAAAAAGGGAAAGGAGTACATATACCAGCTCTAAATCCGGTTTTTGAGGGATATCCCATAGTATAATCCTCCAATATTTCTGCTTTCATAAGGTTGCGGTAAGTGCGTGGAAACCGCAATCTTAAAAAATGCTGGCGGCTTTTGATTACCTCCTTGCCTGTAATCTTCTTCAACCGGTTTATCTCTTCGACCAGTTTTTTCCTGTTTTTCCTTTTTGCCGATGAAAATGATGGGTGAATACCTACTTCATACCGGGAAGAGATTCTGCGGATAAGGTTCTGCAGGTGTTTATTTTTCCATGACAGATTCCGGTCGTACAGCTTATAGTTTCCCAGCAGAAAAAAAAATACAACCTTATCTTCGTTTCCTTTAAAAACATTGTCGATAAAATCGTACGTATCGTAGCTATCTTTTTTGCGTCCCATCCAAAATTCCATCCGGGTTTTAATTTCACCGAAACGCCCCTTCAGGGCCGATTTTGTCAGTGCTCCCAGGTTACGTAGCACTCCTTTATGTGCATATGCCCAGGCATTGTCGATGTCGATTGTTGGCAAAAACCGGAATAAGGGTTCCGGAAAACTAAAAGCAGGGGACATCTCTTTAAGCTTTTCGGCAATCATACGTGCCCAGATATTTACTACCGGTTTTTTAAGCAGTCCGTATTTTTCGAGTAGGCATTCCTCAGCGGGGAATCTTTTAAATTTATCTTTTTCAAAGTCAAGGTATTCTTCATACCGGCTGACCAGATAAAAGGATGCGGCAAAGGGATCAAACGGAAAAGTGGAATCGGCTGATGATTCAAAAAAATATTTTTCGCCATTGTACCACACAGGCCTGATATCGGGCTGAATGATTGCCTTACAATGCAGAAACCGGTGTGGCTTTATATAGAATTCGCCGCCAAACCTTTCGTACGAGTAATTGATTTTTGGCAAATCGGCCTTCAGAAACCTGTTTGATTTTGTAGTAAATACTACTTCATTCTGTAATATTGTTGTAAAAATTAACCGGAAAATATATTCAATCCGGGGATTCAATTTATCAGAATAGATCAAGACCATAACTGCCTGTTTAATTCAACAATCCTTCATCGGCAAAGCTAATATAGCGGTTTTGCCCGATAATGATGTGATCGAGTACCGATATATCCATAAAATCGGCTGCCTGTTTAATTTTTCGGGTGATCTTCATGTCGGCATCCGAAGCCTCCATGGTGCCTGAAGGGTGATTGTGGCAGAGAATCAGCGAAACGCCCATTTTCTCAAGTGCATTTTTTAATATCAGCCTGACATCAATAATGGTACCCGATATGCCTCCCTGGCTGATTCTATAGTGATCGATTATTTTATTTCCCCGGTCAAGCAGCATAACCCAAAACTCCTCATGGTTCAGGTCACCCAGCAGGGGCATAAAGAAATCGGCGGCATCGCGCGAACAGGTAATCTTTCGTTTCACAAACACCTCTGCTTCTTTTCGGCGCTTCCCCAGCTCAAGGGCGGCTACAATGGAGATGGCCTTTGCTTCCCCCATGCCATGAAAGTTTCTCAGGTAATCGATGCCCTTGCGGTTTAAGTCATTGAGGTTGTTATTTACCGAATTTAATATCCGCCGGCTGAGTTCAACGGCTGTTTCGCTTGGACTGCCCGAGCGGATTAACAAGGCAATCAACTCGGCATCCGACAAATGGCGCGCCCCCTGGGAAAGCATCTTTTCCCGGGGCCGGTCTTCCACAGCCCATTCCTTAATGTTTAGCTTTTTGTATTGGTTCATAATTCCGGAGTGTTTATAAATATAATCATTTTATCCGAAAAAAACATAAGCCAACAATCAGGCACAAAAAAAGCCCCTCCGAAAATGGAGAGGCTCATTGAATATTATAAAAAATTTTTCTTACAAATTATTAACCTGCAGGGCCAGTTTCGATTTCAGGTTTGCGGCTTTATTCTTATGGATGATATTCCTTTTTGCAAGCTTATCAATCATAGAAGCAACCGAAGGATAACTTTTTACAGCCTCTTCCTTGTCGGTCTGACCACGTAATTCCTTAATCGCATTCCTCGTGGTTTTGGCATAGTACCTGTTGTGTACCCGTTTTTTCTCGTTCTGCCTGATTCTCTTTAATGCTGACTTGTGATTTGCCATTTCTTTCTTTTAATATCTTAAAAAACTTAAGTAGCCCGTAGGGGATTCGAACCCCTGCTACCAGGATGAAAACCTGGCGTCCTAACCCCTAGACGAACGGGCCTTCCTATGTAATCCCTGAATTGGGACTGCAAAAATACTTCAATTTTATTATCCACCAAATTTTCCAATAATTTTTTTTACAGGCTCCGGTTTTTTTAATCTTTGTGAATAATACATACCAATGAACGTCTACCTGAGTTCAAAATTCTGCCCCAGGTATACCCTTCTGACATCCTCATCGTTAGCCAGGTCGTGTGCCGTACCAGCCTTCATAATGGAGCCCTCGAACAACAGGTATGAACGGTCGGTTATCGACAGCGTTTCATGAACGTTGTGATCGGTAATAAGCACCCCTATATTTTTCTCCTTGAGTTTAATAACAATCTGTTGTATGTCCTCAACTGCTATCGGGTCAACCCCCGCAAAAGGTTCATCAAGCAATATGAATTTGGGATCGATTGCAAGTGCCCGGGCGATTTCACATCGCCGCCGCTCACCCCCCGACAGCTGAACCCCCAGGCTCTTACGGATATGCTGAAGCCCGAATTCTTTTAATAGGGTTTCCACTCTTTCCTTTTGGTATTCCTTGCTGTAATCGGTCATCTCAAGTACAGCTTTCAGGTTATCCTCTATACTCAGCTTCCTGAAGACCGAAGCTTCCTGGGCCAGGTAACCGATTCCTTTCTGGGCTCGTTTGTAAACCGGTAACCGGGTAATGTTTTCATTATCCATGAAAATCTTACCCGTCAAAGGCCTTATAAGGCCAACAATCATGTAAAATGAAGTTGTTTTACCGGCACCGTTAGGCCCCAGCAGCCCCACGATCTCGCCTTGCCTGACTTCAAAACTTACCCCTTTCACAACCGTCCGCTTGCGGTATTTCTTAACTATATTTTCTGCCCGAAGAATCATGAAGACAAATATCTCTATTTATATGCGGTTTTATAACTCATCCAGTTCTTTTTCACGTTTTTTAACGATACGCCGTGAAATAAATATGCTCACTTCGTAAAGAAAAAACAAGGGTATAAATACCATTATCTGGCTGAAAATATCGGGTGGGGTTATGATTGCCGATAGCAGGAGCATCACAACATAGGCATGCTTCCTGTAGGTTTTCATAAATTCAGGGGTCAAAATACCTACCTTACTTAAAAAGTATGTAAATATGGGCAACAAAAAAACAACACCTGCTGCCAGGGAAATTGATGTTACCGACCCAATATAAGACCGCAGGTTAATCTGGTTGGTTACTTCTCCACTCACGTTGTAACTCCCCAAAAAATGAACCGACAGGGGTACAATTAAAAAATAACCAAACAAAATGCCCAGCATAAACAAAATGGATGTAAAAAAAACGGCTCCCCCCGCATATTTCTTTTCATTATCATACAAAGCTGGTTTTATAAACTTCCAGAACTCAAAAAAAACAACCGGGGCAGCAATTATAAATCCTGCAATAATCGAAACCCATATATGTGTAAGAAACTGCCCTGCAATCTGAATGCTTATCAATTCAAGCGGTTTTTGGTTGATCCTGAGGGCATCGGTGCCCACCATATCGGCAAGACGGGCAAACATGCGGTTGGTCCAGAATTCGGGTGTCCTGGGATTTAAGATTATTGTATTGAATATGAAGTCTTTCATTACAAAAGCCACTACAGCAAAAATCATTACAGCAAATACCGACCGGATGATGTGCCACCTCAACTCCTCAAGATGTTCAAGAAACGACATCTCGGTGTAGGTGGCATCTTCCCTCTTTTTGTTTTTTCTCCAGCCCATCCTCCCTTTCTTAGCTTCTTTTTTGGTTTCTTCGCTCATTGAATCCTGTTTTTTTTAAAACTTCACAAATATATATACTTCCTGTAATTCAAAACCTTTTTAAATCTGTCAATATTTAAATGATCGCTATTAAATCATAAAAAACAAAAAAAGTATTGTCATTTTTCTTACTTTTAATAATTTAGAATTCGATTAAAAAAACACGAAGAAGGAAAAGAGGGGATTTTTTAATATGAACAACGAATTATCGCTTACACAGTACCTACATCAATATTTTGGATTTAACAGGTTTAAAGGGCAACAGGAAGAAGCCATAAAAAGTGTATTGGAAGGAAAAAACACATTTGTTCTTATGCCAACGGGGGGTGGCAAGTCGTTAATTTATCAGCTGCCTGCCCTGCTGCTTGAAGGGACCGCAATTGTTATTTCACCGCTGATAGCCCTGATGAAAAACCAGGTGGATTCAATCCGAGGAATGCAGACCGAAGACTATGTGGCGCACTTTCTGAATTCTTCATTGTCGAAGGCTGCCATCCAGGAAGTAAAATCAGACGTACAGGCCGGAAGGACCAAACTGCTGTATGTGGCGCCTCAGTCACTTACAAAGGAAGAAAACATTGAGTTTCTCAAAAATGTAAAAATATCGTTTTATGCAATCGACGAAGCCCATTGTATTTCGGAATGGGGCCACGATTTCCGCCCCGAGTACAGGCGCATACGGCCTATTGTAGAAGAAATAGGCCCCGCTCCTATCATTGCCCTTACAGCAACTGCCACGGCTAAAGTGCAGCACGATATACAAAAAAACCTGGGTATCATCGATTCCACAGTGTTTAAAGCATCTTTTAACCGGGCAAACCTGTATTATGAGGTCAAACCCAAAGTAAAACCCGAAGCACAAATTATCCGGTTTATTAAACAAAACGAAGGCAAATCGGGAATTATCTATTGCCTGAGCCGTAAAAAAGTGGAAGAAATTGCCGAAACCCTTCAGGTAAACGGCATTAAAGCCCTGGCCTATCATGCAGGAATGGATGCCGCCACCCGCTCGGGAAACCAGGATAAATTCCTGATGGAAGAGGTGGATGTGATTGTAGCAACAATCGCCTTTGGAATGGGCATCGATAAACCCGATGTGCGCTTTGTCATCCATTACGACATACCCAAAAGCCTTGAAGGATACTACCAGGAAACCGGACGGGCAGGCCGCGACGGTGGCGAAGGGCAATGCATTACTTTCTACAGCTATAAGGACATTCAAAAGCTTGAAAAATTCATGCACGGCAAACCCGTGGCCGAACAGGAAATTGGAAAACAACTCCTGCTTGATACGGTTTCCTATGCCGAATCGGCAATATGCCGCCGCGTCATCCTGCTCCACTATTTCGGAGAAACTTATACCCCTGATAACTGCGGCAACTGCGACAACTGCCTGAACCCAAAAGAACAACTGGAAGCCTCCGATGAAATTACAAGGGCGCTGAAAGCAATTCTTGAGGTGAACGAAAAATACAAGGGCGAACACATTGCCAATATCCTGATCGGCAACAAAACAGCCGCTGTTAAATCATTTAAACATTACACCCTCAAATCATTTGGCTCGGGCACCGATCATGATGAACGGTTCTGGAATGCGGTCTTCCGGCAATCGATGGTAAAAGGGCTGATCAGCAAGGATATCGAAAACTACGGCCTACTGAAAGTAACACCCGAAGGCCATGAATTTTTAAAAAATCCTACAAGCTTTATGCTTGTGAGAAACCATGAATACGAAGAAGACACCGACACAACGGGCGGCGGCGCCCCGGCGGCAGCCAACAGCGGAGACCCTGCCCTTTTTGCAATGCTTAAAGATTTAAGAAAAAAAATTGCCAAACGACAGAACCTCCCCCCATTTGTCATTTTCCAGGACCCTTCACTTGCCGATATGTCAATACAATACCCGGTAGACCTTGAAGAACTGCAAAAAATTCAGGGCGTAGGGCAAGGTAAAGCCCGCAGGTACGGAAAAGATTTTGTTGATCTGATAAAAAAATACGTCGAAGAGAATGAAATCGAACGCCCTGAAGATTTTATTGTGCGATCGGTTGCCAATAAATCAAAAATGAAGGTGTTCATCATACAAAGCATCGACCGCAAGCTTTCATTCGACGACATCGCAAATTCAAAAGGCGTTGAGGTGAAAGACATTATCTCCGAAGTAGAGGCTATTGTTAATTCCGGAACCAAACTGAACATCGACTACTATGTAAACGATGTCATCGATGAAGATCACCAGGAAGAGGTATTTGACTATTTCAGGGAAGCAGAGGACGATTCTGTCCAGAAAGCCCTGCAGGAACTGGGTGAGGATGAGTACTCGGAAGAAGATATACGGCTGATGCGCATCAAGTTTTTATCGGACATGGGAAACTGACCGGGGGTATCCCGTATAAATCGTCAAAACCTATTTCTACCGAAATTGTTACCTTTGCACCGCTTTTATAAAAATTAATAAATTGATGAAAAAATGAGCATTGCTGTAGAAAAACAAATGAAATATAAAGTAGCCGACATTAACCTGGCTGAATATGGCCGGAAAGAAATTGATATCGCAGAAAAAGAAATGCCAGGGCTGATGGCGATCAGGAAAAAGTTTGGTCCCTCCAAGCCACTCAGGGGTGCACGGGTAACTGGAAGCCTGCATATGACAATCCAGACAGCTGTTTTAATTGAAACCCTTGTTGAACTGGGGGCCGAAGTTCGCTGGGCCAGCTGTAATATCTTTTCCACACAGGATCATGCAGCCGCAGCAATTGCTGCTGCCGGAATACCGGTATTCGCATGGAAAGGGGAAACCCTTGAAGAATACTGGTGGTGTACCGACCGGGCACTTGACTTTGGCAACGGAAAAGGGCCGCACCTGATCGTTGACGACGGCGGAGATGCTACCCTGATGATCCATCGTGGCTACGAAGCCGAAGATGATCCCTACCTGTTGGAATACCTGGCCGAAGGAGAGGATGAAATGGAGCTCAACAAGCTGCTTAAAAAAATCCTTGTTGAAACTCCCGATCGCTGGCATAAAGCTGCAAAAGAATTCAAGGGGGTTTCGGAAGAAACCACAACAGGCGTGCACCGCCTATACCATATGAAGGAACAAGGCAAACTGCTTTTCCCTGCCATAAATGTAAACGATTCGGTTACCAAATCGAAATTCGACAACCTTTACGGCTGCCGCGAATCGCTGGCCGACGGCATCAAACGCGCCACCGATGTAATGATTGCCGGAAAGGTGGTTGTTATTGCCGGATATGGCGATGTTGGCAAGGGATGCGCAAAATCGATGCGTGGGTACGGGGCACGGGTAATTGTTACCGAAATCGACCCCATTTGCGCCCTCCAGGCTGCCATGGAAGGATTCGAGGTGAAAACAATGGAAGAGGCCCTGGATGAAGGAAATATTTTTGTTACAACAACCGGAAACAAAGATGTAATTACCGTGAAACATATGGCCAGCATGAAAGACCAGGCCATCGTTTGCAACATCGGACATTTTGATAACGAAATACAGGTGGCTCAGCTGCATAAATACCCCGGAATTAAAAAGCTGAATATTAAACCCCAGGTCGACAAGTTCACATTTGAAACCGGGAACAGCATCTTCCTGCTTGCTGAGGGCCGCCTTGTGAACCTGGGTTGTGCTACCGGACACCCGTCGTTTGTAATGAGCAACTCCTTTACCAACCAGTCGCTGGCACAGATCGAACTGTGGCAAAACGATTACAGGATCGACGTGTACCGCCTTCCTAAAAAACTTGACGAGGAAGTGGCCCGGCTGCACCTTGAACAGCTGGGTGTCAGGCTGACTTCGCTGACCGATGAACAGGCAAAATACATCGGTATTCCAAAGGAAGGCCCCTTTAAGCCCGATTATTACAGGTATTAATAACAATACTGACTGAAACGGAGCTTTTACGGCTCCGTTTTTTTTTAATTGTATATCCGCAACAGGGAGTTGTTTATAAGAGAAACATTGTATTGCTTCAGAGGCAGTGTGGCCGGGGGTTTTGTTGGATTACCCCCCCCTATTAAAACAAATTGAGACCCGCAACAGGGACAATCGGCTAAAACTTCATCGTTTTGGACGATGCAATTCTGACTTGCTTCTTCGGTGCAGGCAGCATCGAAAGCATACCACGAACCGGGTGATTCACAAGTTACAATTACACCCCCGAATCCTACCCCTGGAAAATATACCGAATTCCCGGGTACATTCAGCTCATTTACAATAAACAAATTTACTGTAAACGACACGTATACATCGGGAATGGGCGATTGATTCACCTTATCGCACGAAGGAAATGAAAAAACCAGAAAAAGAAATAATAGGAAATACTTACTATGATGTAAAATCAACTGCCTCATTTTTACTATTTTTACTACAACTTAAAAGATAATATATTTATTGCCACAAAATTGCAAAAATTATGGACGACATCATCGTACTAATATTAACCCTTCTGTTTATTGTTGCCGGAATCTTCGGGCAAATGAAAAAAAGGCAACTCCCCCCGGGTGAAGTTCCCGATCCAGAACCCTTACAGTATAACCCCTGGGAAAATATGGAGGAAGAACATGAACGGCCCATCGGGGTTACCGAACATCTTCAGCCCGTTGTTGAAGTTGCAAAAGAAGACCGGTTTCACACTGCCGGGAACCAGATGAGAAGAACTTTCACAAGCCTTCCGCAAAAAGAAATTCCTGAAAAACAACAAACAAAAATTGTGGAACTGGAAAAATTCCCCTTGAAAAAGGCCGTTATTTACAGCGAAATCCTAAACCGTAAATATTTTTAACTTTTGTTAAGGTCTTCATTTTGAAGAATCCTAACAAAAGTAGTTTTTAATATGCGGGAAATTATTTACATTTGCCAAAGGAAGAGTTCCGGATGGCCGGAATTCTTTCATTTTTTTTATAGCTCACAGTTAACGAGGAGGAACTAATAATGTCGCAGGTTACATATTTAACAAAAGAAGGGTTACAAAAACTTAGGAAAGAGCTGGACAGGCTTGTAAATGTTGAACGTCCGGCCATATCAAAATTAATTGGCGAAGCCATTGAAAAAGGTGACATTTCGGAAAATGCCGAATACGATGCTGCCAAGGATGCCCAGGGAATGCTCGAGGCAAAAATTGCAGAATTGCAGGGAAAAGTTGCAAATGCCCGTATTCTCGATGAGTCGAGAATCAATACTTCTGAAGTACAGATATTGAACAAGGTGACAATCAAAAATAAACGCAATAATTCCACCATGCAATATACAATTGTACCTGAAGGGGAAGCCGATCTGAAACAGGGTAAAATATCTGCCACCACTCCCATTGCCAAAGGGTTAATGGGTAAAAAGGTAGGCGAAACGGTAGAAATTAAAGTTCCTTCCGGAATGATCCCCTTCGAAATTGTTGAAATCTCAATCTGATACAAATGCCAAGCATCTTTACCAAAATTATTAAAGGTGAAATCCCCGCATATAAAATTGCTGAGGATGAAAACTACCTGGCTTTTCTCGATATCTCACCCGTTGCCAGGGGCCATACCCTTGTGATCCCCAAAAAAGAGGTGGATTACCTCTTCGACCTCGACGACCAACTGTACGCCGGCCTGCAGCTGTTTGCCAAAAAAGTGGCAACAGGCCTGAAAAAAGCAGTGCCCTGCAAAAAAGTGGGGGTACTTGTTTTAGGGCTCGAAGTTCCGCATGCTCATATTCACCTCATCCCAATGCAGGACGAAACCGATGTATTGAATTTTGGTGAAAAAATAAAAATGGAAAAACAGGAATTTGAAAACCTGCGCAAAGAAATTGCTCAAAAAATATAAAACCAGACAGGTTACTACAAGAAAAGCCGTAGTGGATTCATAACCCACTACGGCTTTTTTAGTTTGCATTTTTTCTGCCTACTCCATTTCCACAAGGGCAAAAAATTAACTGTATGTATTCGTCCGAGCAACCAGGTCTTGCTAAATCCTTATCTATTTTTATAATACCA
>OBJA01000761.1_pt1 | contig 26229 bp, 27 predicted proteins | sample 1519751 | NCBI WGS metagenome assembly OBJA01 (sample SAMEA3881238, study PRJEB22517) | soil metagenome | biome: lake sediment; feature: soda lake sediment; material: sediment, water from around vicinity | place: India | collected 2013-12-23 | depth 3 m
AACCAAAACGTGGTATTGGTGATAAGACGATTCAGGTTATTCAGGAAACAGCGAATGAACTCAATATTTCCCTTTATGAAGCTGCAAAAAAGACTTCAATGTTATCTCGTGGTGCTTCACAAAAAGTATCAAGTTTTTTAGATATGATTGAGTATTTTAAAGAAAAATATGAGTCAATGCCAATTAATGAATTAATTCAAGAAGTATTAGAGAAAACAGGTATGAGACAACTGCTTGTAAAAGATAAAGAAACAGATCGATTAGAAAATATTAAAGAGTTAATCAATGATGCCAATGATTTTATGACTCGATATCCTGAGGCTGATATCATTGAGTACTTACAGATGGTTTCACTCTATGGTGATAAAGCGGAGCTAATGCAATCTGATTATGTCCAGCTTATGACAGTGCATGCTGCTAAAGGGTTGGAGTTTGATGTTGTGTTTTTAATGGCCATGAGTGAAGGTATCTTTCCAAATGAACGTAGTATGTCTGAAGGTAAACTTGGATTAGAAGAAGAACGCCGGTTAGCCTATGTAGCAATGACACGCGCAAAAAAACAGCTGTATTTATCTGAAAGCATGGGTTTTAGCTATGTGATGGGCCGACCCAAAACACCATCTCGTTTTATCAAAGAAATCGATGAGGATGTGATTGAACATCATATTGCTTCTCAGTACAAAAATGTTAAGGTAAAAGGATTATATACACCAAAGGAAGACTTCTCATCTCCAACAAATGTAAAATATGCAAAAGGAGAGTTGTTAACTCATACCACATTTGGTGATGGTGTCGTCATTGATATTCAAGGTCAGCTTGTTGTCGTTGCATTTGATTATCCTCATGGTGTTAAAAGCATATTGGCTAGTCATTCATCATTGCAGAAAAAGGAAAGGACGTTTTCATGAGTAAAGAAAGAATCGATCAGTTGCGGCAACTATTACATCAATACAACATCGAGTATCACGGCTATGATAACCCGTCTGTTTCTGATGAAGTGTATGATAATTTGATGCAAGAGCTGATTGCTTTAGAGAATTTACATCCGGAGTATTTTGATCCAACATCACCAACTCAACGTGTCGGTGGAATTATTTTGGATCGCTTTGTAAAGGTTGCTCATAAAAAGAGCATGCTATCATTGGGGAATGTGTATTCAAATCAAGAGTTGCTGGCATTTCATCAACGGATGCTTAAAGAGACATCCAACCCTGAGTATGCATTGGAATGTAAAATTGATGGTTTAGCCATCTCATTGCATTATGAACAAGGAAATCTTGTGTTAGCTCTTACACGTGGGGATGGTGAAGTTGGTGAGGATGTAACGAACAATGTTAGAACCATTCAATCCGTTCCACTTGTGTTAACACAGCCTCTAACATGTGAAATACGTGGTGAAATTTATATGCCAAAACATGTGTTTGAGACTTTGAATAAACAACGTATAGAAGAGGGGTTAGCTCCATTTGCCAACCCAAGAAATGCAGCGGCAGGTACGATTCGACAGCTAGATTCTTCAATGGTCTCCAAACGAAAGTTGGCAATGTATGCGTATTATTGGGCTGATGCAAGTGATCATGGCATGCACACACATACGCAATCCTTAGAACAACTTTCAATGTTAGGATTTAAAATCAATGACCTGACAAAATCATTTGAAGATATAAACCGTGTTATTGAGTATATTGATAACATCTATAAACAGCGTCAAAAGTTGGCTTATGAAATCGACGGTGTTGTCATTAAGATTAATGATTTAAAACTTCAAGAAAAAATTGGATATACATCAAAAACACCAAAATGGGCAGTTGCTTACAAGTTTGTTGCGCAACAAGCAATGACCGTTGTTGAGGATATCTTTTTGACAGTAGGTCGGACTGGAAAAATAACACCTAATGCTAAATTAACACCAGTTGTGTTAGCACAGACGCAGGTAGGATTTGCACAACTGCATAATTTCGATTATATCTCGAAGAAAGATATACGGATAACCGATGTGGTGCTTGTTCAAAAAGCAGGAGATATTATACCTGAGGTTGTTGAGGTCATTCTTGAGAAGCGACCAAGCCAGAGTCAACCTTATCATTATGATTGGTTATGTCCAGTATGTAATGAACCAACAATACAGCTTGAAGGTGAAGTTGATGTATACTGTGTTAATCCAAACTGTCAAGGGCGAATCATTGAATCATTAATCCATTTTGCTTCACGTGATGCATTAAATATTGAAGGTTTGGGTGAACGACGAGTAGAACAGCTTTACCATGCACAACTGCTCACATCAATTGAAGATATTTATTCATTAAGTGAGAAGCGAGAGGATCTGCTTAGTTTAGAGAAGTTTGCAGATAAATCTGTTGATCAACTATTGGATGCGATTGAAAAAAGTAAGACATCAGGTTTTCATCGCTTTATTTATGGTTTAGGTATTCGTCATATTGGCCAAAAAGCATCGATGTTGTTGGCACAAAACTTTTTAACCATTGAAAGACTGATGAATGCCAGTTATGATGACCTTATGGCTATTTACGAGGTTGGACCTGCCATGGCTCAATCAGTGGTATCCTACTTCAAACAAGAGGAAAATCGGCGTCTAATTGACCATCTGGTGGCGATTGGATGTCAGCTAAGTCAGCAAGAACAAGGTAAAGCCTTGACAAACATCTTTAAAGATAAAACAATTGTATTAACTGGTTCACTAAGTGTCTACACACGAAACCAAGCAAAAGAGTTACTTATGAAATATGGGGCAAATGTTACATCCTCTGTTTCTAAATCAACGGATATCTTAATTGCAGGTGAAGAAGCTGGATCAAAGTTACAAAAAGCGCAAACACTTGATATCCCAATATGGGATGAAGCGCGATTGATTGAGGAGGTAAGCAAACTTGAGAAATAAATGGTATTTAATACTTGTGGCGATTCTTTTTTTAGCTGCATGTTCTCCTTCTAGTACAGAAGACCCTGACAACACAGTGATTCTACCTGGAGTTACGGGAAGTTATCCTGTTGTTGTTGATTTTACTCCTTCATCCGTCCGCAACTATCATGGTACTTATTTAGGCTCATTTGATATACTCGAAATAGGAAGTCAACTGATCGAAAAATCGAAATCGCATTTCTCGATTAATGACTATATCTTACAAGAAGGACAAATCATCAATAATGATCGATTACTATCGTTAGTACGCAGAGAATCACCGACTAATCCTCAAGGGTTAAATCCACCATCAGGAAGTCAGTTTGATATTGGCAATCAGATTGTTTTGGAAGATCCTATATTAGTTGCTGATGTTGTTGAAATAAACTTCATGCAAGCTCAAAGCAGCGGCTTAGTATTAGGTGGTATTGCTGTTGCAATCGTTCTTAATCAAGTTCAACGTATTGAAACAGCTACTAGTGTTACCACATATGAAATTGATGAGACACGTTTATATGAGTATGCAAGTGATGTTGGTCGCAAGTTAGAAAGCTATTTGCGAACATTGAACACAGTTGGAGAGATTCCAATTTATATCGGTTTGTATACAACTAAGCGAGTAGATTCCATGGTTGCTGGAGGATTTATTGGAGATGGCTTTTTTGTTTCTAGAAGCGGACAGTTTCAAAGAAACAATGAACGATGGTTAATCTTTCCAAGTAATGAGGTAAGTAGTCTAGATCCAATCATGAGTAGTTCATTTAATGGGTTGAAGCAATCACTGCAGCAACTTTTGCCAGAATCAATAGGTGTTATTGGCAAAGGTAGATATATTGATGATAATCTAGATTATTTAAAAATTGATGTCCAGTTGGTTGCGAAAACATTTATGGAAGTAAAAGCTACAACACAATTAGCTGCATCAATTATCGAAGGATTTGAAAATCCTCGAGTTCATATCTTAGTTGAAGTCATGTCTTTAAATAAAACGCTGGCTATTATTGAGCGATTACCAAATCAAAGTCGTCCAGTTATTACATACATACAATCATAGAGAGGGAAGTTGTTTATGGAGAAAGTAAACAGTGCGTTAGTGAAAGAACTTGCAGATGAGCTTAATTTCACATTAAGTGAACAAGAAGTTCAAGAGATTTCTGAAGAATTTAATGTGTTGATGGAGCAAATTGCTTTATTAAACGAAGTTGATACACAGGATGTTGAACCGATGGTGTATCCTTTTGAAGTACCAACTGCTTATTATAGAGAAGATGTGGTCAGTCATACGTTACCAGTCGAAAAAGCTTTAGAAAATGTACCAACCAAAAAAGATGGGTATGTAATTGTACCAAAGGTGATCAAATGAGTGAACTAATCGTAAAAACACTGAAAGAGCTTCATCGCATTCAACCAGTCACAAATGCAAGCATCACCATCATTGATGATGTTACAGCTTCAAATCATGATGGTCCATTGAGTGAGTGGGTAATAGCTGCAAAGGATAATTTTGTCACTGACGGGATACTTACAACAGCGGGTTCAAAAATATTATCAAATTATATAGGCGTTTATGATGCAACAGCCATTAAAAAAATAAAAGAAGCAGGTGGTGTCATCGTTGCGAAAACTGCTTTGGATGAATTGGGTATGGGTGGCACTGGATTGACTTGTTTTACAGGGCCGGTACGCAATCCTTATAATCAAAATCATCAAGCAGGGGGTTCTTCATCAGGGTCTGCAGTTGTTGTTGCTGCAGGAGCTGTTCGCATGGCATTAGGTAGTGACACAGGTGATAGTGTTCGTAAACCAGCTTCATTTTGTGGTGTCGTCGGTGTCAAGCCAACCTATGGTAGGATTTCTCGCTATGGTGTTATTCCTTATGCATCATCACTTGATCATGTGGGTTACTTTACACAAAATGTTTTAGATGCAGCCGTGACTTTGGAAGTGTTATCTGGATTTGATCCTTTAGATCCGACAACTATTATTGAACCTCTACTTCCGTTTGCACAATCATTAACAGGAGATTTAAAGGGTAAAAAAATCGGAATTCTTAAAAATGTTATTGAACACATAGACCACGTTGAGACATGTGATTTGTTTAATGAACTAGTTTCTAAGTTAGAAGATAGTGGCGCAGAGGTTATTGAAGTTAGAATTGATGAGCAACTTCTAAAAACAGCATTGCCAACCTACTATATTATTGCAAACTGTGAGGCAACAGCAAATCATGCAAATCTAACTACTGTTAACTTTGGTTTGAGACAACCAGGATCGGATTTAAAAGAGATTATGAACGCTTCTCGTACAGAAGGGTTTAACTCACTATTGAGAAAACGTTTTGTTATTGGAAGTTATGGTCTAAAAGATGAGAATCAAGAGTTTATTTTTAAAAAAGCACAAAAAGTAAGAAGACTTTTAGTAGAAGAACTTAAGCAAGCACTTAATGATGTGGATGCATTAATTGCACCTGCAAGTTCAACGATTGCACCTAAGATTGGTGAAGATAACATTGACAAATTATCCAATAAGCACTTAATTAGTGAAAACTACATGGTATTAGGGAACTTCTCTGGATATCCAAGTATGACTATTCCAATGGGATACATTCATGAAATGCCAATTGGTGTCAACATCACAACTAAGGCAAACACTGAACCTCTTATGTTTGATGTTGCACTTGCAATTGAAACATTGACGGGACTAAAAGATCAAGTAAAGAAGGTGATTGTATGACACGAGATGTTGTGATTGGTATCGAAATACATTGCGAATTAAAGACAAATACAAAGATGTTCTCTGGTGCGCCAGTCATGTTTGCTGAGTTACCAAATACTTGTGTTAATGAAATTGATTTAGGTCATCCTGGGACTTTACCTGCGCTAAACAAGCAAGCTGTAAAGCTTTCTATCATGGCATGCTTTATTTGTGATTGTAGTATTGATCGATTGATTCGGTTTGATCGAAAAAACTATACTTACTCTGATTTACCAAAAGGTTATCAAATCACGCAGCAGTTTTACCCACTAGGAAAAGACGGGAAGATAACAATCGAAACTGCCAATGGGAAAAAAGATATTGGAATAGAGCGAATACACATGGAGGAGGACACAGCAAAACAGTTTCATGATGAGGATGTCACTAGAATTGATTACAATCGTGCAGGGACACCATTGATTGAAATTGTGAGTAAGCCTGATATCCAAAGTGGTGAAGAAGCTAAAGCTTACGTTGAAACATTACGAAACATGTTGTTGTATGCGAATATCTCAGATGTGAAAATGGAAGAAGGTTCACTTCGATGTGATGTGAATATTTCATTAAAAGATAAAGACAGTGATGTCTTAGGAACAAAAGTTGAAATCAAAAATTTGAATTCTACCGCAAATATTCAACGAGCTATTGAAGCTGAGATTAAGCGCCAAAGCGAAATTCTTGATCGTGGTGAAGTGGTAACTCAACAAACAAGACGTTATGATGAGATTACAAGAAACACAGTTGAAATGCGAGACAAGGAGAAAGCGATGGATTATCGTTATTTTCCAGAACCTAATATTTTTCCTACCTATATTACAGATGCGTTTTATCAAGAAGCAATTGCATCGATTCCACTTATGCCAATGTATAAAAAACAACAACTCATCGATGATTTTGGACTTAGCGAACAAGATGCTGTTGTATTAATTAATAATAAACAACTTCTGGATTACTTTGATGAAATCATGAAAGAGAGCGAACATGCAAAGCTAGTTTGTAATTGGTTAATTAGCGAGGTGTTAGCCATAGATTTCAAACATGAAACCTATGAGCAATTGATTCCTGTTCCATACTTTGTAAGATTCATAGAACTAATTGCGCTAAAGAAAATTAACTCAAAACAAGCAAAAGAGGTATTTGTCCATTTACTTAAACACAAAGACCCAGACGATGTCATAAAATCATTAGACATGACTGTTGTGGATGATGATTCACAACTATTGCAGTGGATTCAAGAAGCTATCCAAGAACATCCGCAATCTGTCATTGACTTTAAAAATGGTAAAGATCGTGCAGTCGGTTTTTTAGTAGGACAAGTGATGAAACGTTCTAAAGGAAAAGCAAATCCTGCAAAAACCAGTGAGATTGTTCGTGAACAGCTTATAAAGATGTAGTTGGTTTTTTGATCGAATTAAGGTAAACTATATACGTTAGGAGAGACTCCATGACTTTAAAACCTAGAAAAAAAACAAGTAAGACAACAATTCATTGGCCAACAGTTGTGCTAATGATAGGTATTGTTGTGCTATTAATTCCATCCGTTGCCATTGGTATGGTGCTTTTGGATGCATTTGAAAGCACTGGAAGCCCTTTATATGGGAATCGCTTTACCACAGAAATTAGAAATGAGCTTACAACAACGCAACTCGATGAGATTGAATCATCTGTAAGTAATCAACCTAATGTAACGCGTGTGACGGTTAACTTAAGAAGTGCAACATTAAGAGTCAATGTACTTGTTAGCAATGATATAGATGAAGAAGCAGTAAGCGATTTGACTGTTGCTATTAAGGAACTGATTTTTGAAATCGCACCGATGGAAGACTATTTCCAAATGGCATCCATGTATAAACAGTATGATTTAGAACTGCATGTTTACAATGATCGCACTGTTGTTGATTTTGATGATTATATTTATATCATCATGCACATCAATTCTGTGATGGAAGAACCTTATATTCAAATGGTTAGCGAACCTAAAAATCCAACGTTTGTTGCACTATTGTATGAACGTTTATTTGGTGATGAAAGTGATGATGAAGATGACGATGGAGAATAAGTTAGAGGAGCAACGCTCCTTTTTGTTTCAAAAGAACCAAGAGTTAACACTAACAACTGTTGACATGAATCATCAAGGCTATGGCGTGGCTAAAGTTGATGGTTTTGTTGTGTTCGTCAAAGGGTTGATTGTTGAAGAAACAGCTCGAGTTAAGATTGTGAAGGTCTTTAAAAACTATGCCTATGCAATCGTATTGGAGTTGTTAAATGAAAGCAAGCATCGTGTTAAACCAGTTTGCTCGGTGTATCAAACTTGTGGTGGTTGTGATTTAATGCATGTAAGTGCAGACTTTCAAAAAACTATTAAGTATAAAATTGTAACTGAGCAGTTTGCACGACAAGGGTTAGAGACAGATGTTGTTTCTCAAACAATGGCTATGGAAACTCCTCTTCAATACCGCAACAAAGTTATCTTACCCGTATCTTATGTTAATGGAAGAGTTAAGATTGGGTTTTATCGACAAAATTCACATGATATTGTCGAGTTTGATACATGTCATGTTCAATCCACATTACAAAATGAAATCATTAGTAAACTAAAGAAAATACTTGATAATAGTCCGATTCTAGAGCTTAGAAATATTGTGATTCGTGAGTCATACAGCAATCATGACATCATGATTGGCTTAGTTGTATCAAGCGTGGATAACCCACAGTTATCGAAGCTAACGTATGAACTCGTTAAATCTTTTTCAGAGATCAAAAGTATCATACTAAATTTGAATGACAAAAAAACCAACACAATTTTTGGTGTTAAGGATAAAGTATTGTTTGGGGAGTCGTTTTTAATCGATGAGTGTTTGGGACTGAAATTTAAAATATCCTTACGGTCATTCTATCAAATCAATTCTGAAATGATGGCTGTATTGTACAAGCAAACTTTACTAGCTGCTAACATTCAAAAACATGAAGTTGTGCTTGATCTTTATTGTGGCATTGGCACAATAGCACTTCTTGCTAGCCAATATGCAAAGAAAGTTTATGGTGTAGAGCAAAACCCACAAGCAATTGTCGATGCAAAAAGAAATGCAAAATTAAATGATGTATATAATACTGAGTTTATTTGTGGTGATGCTAAAGATATCATTGATCATTTTGTCAAACATAATATTAAGTTGGATACCATTATTGTTGATCCACCAAGAGCAGGATTACACGAACATGTTATTGATATCATAAAAACAAGTGGTGCACATAAACTTGTGTATGTGTCATGCAACCCACTAACCTTAGCGGCAAATCTAAAGAGTTTGAGTGATACTTTTGCTATTGAATCAGTACAACCAGTTGATATGTTTGGACAGACAAAACATGTGGAGACTGTTGTATTGATGTCAAGGGTTTAAAAGAGTGTATTTACGGAGTTTTAAGACATTCCAATCTACTTTTTTTGGTTAAAAAAAAGATGATAATCGATGGGGTTTTGCTTTGTGGATATTCATTCCAAAAAACTTATGGTTTCCTGAAGAACGGATTAGATGACAGAGGTTCCTTAAAGAGCAGATTGGCTGTTTTATAAATTTTGATGCCAAGTAGTCATGTTTGATGCAATAGGCTAAATGGGTAATTTGCGGAGAAGAAAGAATACTTATATAATGGAAGAGTTATCTGATAAAGTTTAATAGTGGAGAAAAAATATGAAGGAAGCATTAAAGATATTCTGGAAGCATGAAAACAATTGTATTAAACTCGCATCTATCAACCGCAGTGAGGTAGATAAATATAACAAGCAAGCGTTGTCAACGCTTCTGCTTTTGGGATGGATACTTGTTTTAGTACCATTGGTTGCTGTGCCTTTTAGTAATACAAAAGCAGCTGCTGTTCCGGCTTATCTATTATCATTTTCGTCTTTCTTTGTACTATTCTTATTGTTTAAAACTCCTATTGTAAAAAAGCACACACTTATTGGGTTGTATGCTGGGTTTTCCGTACTGTTTTTGTTAGGGATATATCTTAGTGTCATTCATTCACCTTATATGCGAGCAACTATCTTACTTGGAGGTTTTGTGATTTTACCGCTTAGTTTCATAGATTCCCCCCGTCGAAGTGTACTGGTTTTGGCCTTTTGGTTTATAATACACGCAGTGTTGGCATACAATTATAAACCACCACAATATGCACTTGACGATACCATCAATTGTCTTGTCGCAGCTGTTTTGGGAATCTATCTTGGGCAAATGATGGTTAAGGTTCGTTTAGAAAGCTTTGAAGCACAACGCCTTTTGACTATTGAAAAAGAGACTGATGTGCTAACAGGGCTTTATAACCGCCGCAAACTATTTGAAAAACTTGCATTGTTAGAAACAAAAGATGCAGAAAAACCTTCTGGCATCTTGATGATTGATATAGATTACTTCAAAGAATTCAATGATAATTATGGCCATGCTGCCGGTGACAAATGTTTGAGATATTTTGGAGAAACTCTGAACAGATTTGCTCAGCATTTTAAGCTAGAATTTTATCGCTATGGAGGTGAGGAGTTCGTAGCAATCGCTTATCGGTATAATGAAAAAGAACTGTTCTCAATTGCGGAAAGTTTACGAATTGCCGTGCAAAGTACAGATATTGAAGGAGGCCATATAACCGTCAGTATTGGCGTAGCATATTGCGATGAAGAGCAAATCCTAAATTATGAAAAGGTAATTGATAGGGCAGATCAAGCAGTCTATTTTGCGAAACGTGAGGGACGAAACAAAGTGTGCATGGAGCAAAATGGAAAGTAAAATAGGGCTTTAGGAAATCAGATTAGTATTTAGCATGTCTAATCGAACTCTTTAATAAGCAAAAAAAGACATAGCATCCTGTTTTATTACAATATTTGAAGTTTATAGGGTATAGCCGAACCTATAAAGTATATTGTTGTAATCAATGTTAAAAATCTACCGTGATAAAATGAGTTTAGACAAACCATTTATACAAGAAGAGACTAACCTTTTACTATGATGCTAGCATAGAAAACGGATAGGCTAAACATAGAGTCCCAAAAGATGTAAAATAAAAGAGAAGGAGAACTCTATGGCAAAGCAATACGATAAGAAGTTCAAAGAAGATGCATTGCAATATCGAAAAGATCATCTTGATCTTCCAATAGCAGCAGTTTGTCGAAACCTAGGAATCAGTCAACCCACATTCTATAATTGGCAAAAACAAGCAAGAGAGAATGATGGAGAAATTGAACATATTGGTTCAGGCAACTATGCAAGTGAAGAAGCAAAGGAGATTGCTCGTCTTAAAAGAGAACTTAAGAATAAAGATGATGCACTACAAATCTTAAAAAAAGCAATGGGTATTCTGGCAAAAGAAGAACAATAGTTGTCTATGAATGCATTCACGAAGTTGAATCTAGAATATCCGTTAAAGGGGTTCTAAATGAACTCAAAGCTTCAACTTCAGGGTATTATGATTGGAAGAAAAGAAAGCCTTCGCGCCAAGCAATCTATCAAGCAAGAATGAAAGAACAGATCATCGAAATCCACGAAGAATCGTATCAAATCTATGGTGCACCAAAAATTACAAAGATTCTTTTAAACAGTGGACATAAGATATCACAAAGAACGGTTAGTAAGTACATGAAGGAAGAAGGCATCAAAGCTCACTATATCAAGCCTTATACGATTACAACAAGAGACAGTGATTTTTCAAGTAGGTTGAAGAATGTATTGAAACGAGACTTCACTTCAGCAAAACCAGATGCAGCGTGGTGCAGTGATATTACTTACATTTGGACTCAAACTGGTTTCGTTTATCTTACAAGTATTATGGATCTTTTTTCAAGAAAAATAATTGCTTGGGAATTAAATGAAACTCTAAGTGTTGAAGGAATACTCTCGTGTATTAATAAGACCAAACGGACAAGGAACTTCAGCAATCCAGTAATCATTCACAGTGATCGAGGAACACAGTATGTGTCCAACGATTATAAGAGTAACTTAGGGTATGGATTCGTTCTAAGCTATTCTAACAAAGGCAATCCCTGGGACAACGCATGTATTGAATCGTTCCATGCTTTAATCAAAAGAGAGTGGCTCAGTAAGTATTACTTTAAAAACATTAATAGTGTAAGAAGAGCTGTATTTGAATATATTGACGTGTTCTACAATCGCAAAAGAATCCACAGTACCCTTGGTTATCAAACACCAATTCAATACGAAATCAGTTACAACTTAAGCAGTAAATCGAAAACTCTAAGTTTAAACTGTCCGATTTCTTGACATAGTACCACTAGTGTTATTCTAACTTTGCTTAACCAATTGAGAGGAACTCTAATTTCATCAGTCTTCTTTACTATTTTTATTTATACACCTTTTTAATTCTGAAATTAACCTTATGGCTGCCAGTTTTTGCAAAAGGGATGTATTGTTATACCCCTAGTTTTATTAATAAGCCTAGCCATTATTTTCAATATAAAAAAAAGAGGTGAAAAATTAAGCTGTGTTCAAATGAGTTAAAACTACTGGAATCAAAATCATTTGATGAGTTGATACTAGTAGTTTTTTTATGTTTTAAAAAATAAAAAGTATCATTGACAGATACATCATTAAATGATATATTAATTACAGATATATCATTTAATGATGTTAATAACTTCTCAAAATTATTGGAAGGAGGGTGTGAAGCTATTATGGCTAGAACAAATACTTTAAACACAGGTGAACTTACCGATACAATGTATTATATTTTGCTTAACCTTATGGAACCAAGTCATGGTTATATGATTATGCAAAATGTAGAAGAACTTACTCAAGGGACCTTTGTAATAGGTGCAGGATCATTGTATACAACTTTAAAAAAGTTACTTGATGCAGAGTTGATTCAAATGATTAAAGATCAAGAAGGCAATAAAAAGACCTATGTCATTACGGACAAAGGCCTTAGGATGGTCAAAGATGAAGTGGATCGAAAAAAAGAAATGGTAGAGCATGCAGAAAATATACTAAGAGAAAGAGAGAGATTGAAGTGAAAAATAAAAAATATGTGATGATGGGTGGATTTGCTTTTTCAGATAAGACGGACATGAAAAAACTAAAAAAACTTGCGAAGAAAGGATGGTTGCTAAAAGGGTCTAAATATCTGAGTTATGAGTTAGAAAAAGGGGAGCCACAGGATTTGGACTTTGCTGTAGATTATAGAGACGAACTCGATGAAGATTATCTTATGACATTTGAAAAATCAGGTTGGAAGCTTGAACTTAGCATCGAAAATGTTCATGTTTTCTCAGCTAAAGAGGGCACGCCACCGATTTATACGGATATTGACTCGGAAATTGAAAAATTAAGATATCAAGAACTTGCTTTTAAAAAACCAGCAATGATTTCTGCATTACTTCTTGTAGCCTTCTTAGTTTTAGACGTACTCATTATACCGGATAGAGGGCTCATACATTTTCTTTGGATAATTGGCATTATAGGATTAATCATTGCCACAGTTTTCACGGTGATGCCTTACTTTGGTTACAAGATTAGAAAGAGACTCTTGAAAAAGAGAAATGCTCGAAGATAGAATGAAGCGGCTGTTATGAAAACAACTTTTAAGGTGAATTTTCAAGAGGATGTATATGAGCTAAAGGGAAATAGCTGGGGCAAGGAAGTTCTTTATCGTAATAATGAAATCCTATTATCAAAAAGGAATATTTTTAAACCTGGGAATGAGTATGAGTTTGATTGCCCTAAAAATGGGCGATTAAAGCTCATATTCAATATGGACATGAATACAAGAGTTATAAACATTAGAATCACAAAAGAAGAAAAATTACTAGCAGAGTATGTTAAATCAATGGACCATCTTGTGCCTGAATGGGTAAAAAAGATCGATCAATTAGAAGAGGATAGCGGAGAGGATGAGGCACCAGAGAATTCTAAGAAGAAGGTTCTTTATGGCCTAATTTCTTTAGCAGCAGCCATGCTGATTTGGAGTTTCATGTTTTCATGGGTCTATGCCCTCGTACTTATAATAGTGTTACTTATACATGAGTTGGGTCATTATACTGCTATGGCGATTTTGGGCTATAAAAAGAAAGGCATTTTATTTGCGCCCCCCTTAGGTGCTGTTGCCTATGGCGTTAAAAAGAATGAGATCGAAAAGGAAAAACTCATTGTGCTTCTATCAGGTCCTTTACCAGGTATATTGATTGGTCTTGTGTTGTTCTTCTCAAATATTCCATTGTTTTCAGAACAACTTACTAAGGGTCTTGCACTACAGTTTTTGATTATTAACTATATTAATTTATTACCTATAAGTCCCTTAGATGGTGGCAAAATTGTTGAAATCGTTTTCCTTCATAAGTTTCCAAAAGTTCAGTTGCTACTAGCTGGATTGGGGTTACTGTTTATTGGTGGTTACGGAATAATCAGCGGTTCATTTATCATGATTCTTGTGGCATTAATTTTCGCCTTTTTATTATATGGCAGGATTCATGAGCTTAAAAATGAAGAAAAGGCAAAAGATAAAATTGAAGCAACAAATCTCTCAACTTCTGCTCGAGTGGTAGTGGGATTAATCTACCTAGCTTTATTGATTCTGTTGCTATTTTTATTAAACATATAATGCTTTCTAAAGCACTAAATACACTCGACATGTTCCCCCATACGACACTTTATCAAAAAAAAGCAAAAAACCAGTCGATATATTCCTCCATACGCTGGGGTCAAAAATCGCCTTCTGATATCAATAACATCACCTCGGGCTATGTGGAGACGGTTCTAAGTTTGGTTGGAATGAAATAGAAAAGTTAAATAATCTAAACAAGCGTGTACACATCGTATGAATATGCATTAAGTCGTTATTTTCTCAAATCATAAATGTATTCTTCGAAATTGATAAGTGTCATTCCAGACTCTCTTTGTAAATGAAAGGATCTTATACCACAAACTCTAGCCATAGCTACATTTTCAAATCTGTCATCTACAAAAATGCAGTTATCGGTTATATCACCAATGATATCAAGAGTATGTTTATAGATTCTCCAATCTGGCTTTTCATAACCAACATAAGATGAAATTATTATGTCTTCAAAGAACTTTCTAATATCTAAGTAATCAAAAGCCCAATCTAAAGTTGCGGTCGCATTAGAAAGTACGTATAAATTATGAGAATCAGATAGATTGCTCAATACAGAAATTGTTTCATCATAAAGTCTATACTGAAACGAATCAAATGAAATCATGAATAACTTGTCTTTTAACTCATTGTTATCTGTATGTGGGTCTATGATAGAAAATATTATGTCAATCCTAGCTTTTAACCATTTTTTTTCATCCCACCAATTTGATAGTTTGTTCTTCCCAAAGTATTCTTTGTCAAATTTTTCAACTTCAGTTAATGCGAACTCAATTTGATTAGAAGAATAACCTGATGAAGAGAGAACTCTGTGGATAATATTGTTTCTAAACTCAACAATGTAAAAAAGAACACCACCTGCATCGAAAATAATATTCATATTAAAAATTATCCTTTCATAAAAACTAAAATTGGTTTGATTATTCACAATAATAATCATTCAACTGATTCAGAACATATAGTTCTCTATCAACCCATAGATTTTTATCTTTTGCTGCTATTTGATTGCGCTTTATTGCCTCATCTATCGTTATCCATTTTGGGATAAACTCCATTTCTTGTTCGTAAGCATCTAGTGATTGTTTTTGGAAATCTTCAGTTACATTACAGAGATAATAATGTGATTTCATTTCAAAAACTGTGTCATTATCAAACAGATCAATTCGTCGTTCTATAACCGTTCCAATTTTATCGCCAATAGAAGAAACAGTATATCCTGTTTCTTCTCTAACTTCTCTTTTTAATGCTTCTTCTAGGTCTTCATTACACTCAACTCCACCACCTGGAAACTTAGTATCTCCCTTATTATTTGAGACCAATAGTATTTCATTTCCTTTTTTAATCACTGCTCTAACGGCAGTTCTATTAATAGTGTTTTGATTTGCTTCAATTTTTATGCATCCGATTAAATGATTAAATCTCATAGGGCACCTCGTTAGTATGAGTAAATCTAATTTCAGTAATTCAGAAAAATTATAACATAAGACATTGATAACACATATTAATGTTAAAACGACCTAATGATTAATTAATTGATGTAAAAATCTCTAACCTTAAGCATTGTGACTTATAAGAGCAATTAAGAGGTAGATAGAGGTCATAGAGTTATAATAATAAAAAGCTTTAATACAGATGATTTTTGATTTTTACTGTTAAATAACATAATTAAAGTATCTGAACTGATCGGTTCATGATAAATTGGACAAGGACTATATCGGTAATAGAAAGATATAGATGTTGATGCTTAGCGGCAATCGTTTTGAATTTTTTTATGTTTATTAATGATTGTATAGTTAGGTTGGATACTGTTATTATTAAGTTGCTTATAGGCTAATAAGTATATTCGACATGTATTATTTAATTCTTCACTTGGGTTGAAGGTTAAAACAAAATGTTCAGGAGAGTGTGATACAAACAATGCAACAACATAAGTTCATTTCTAAAGAACGAATTAATAAAGGTATGTCGTGGGATAAAAAATACTGTGTTACAGCAGAAGATGGTGCCCAATACCTTTTGAGGGTTTTCCCACAAAAAAATAGCAATAAACTCGAAGACATTTTTCGTATACATCAACGGGTAGCAGCACTCAATGTTTCTATGTGTAAACCGGTAGCGTATGGTATGTGTAATGATGGTGGTTACACCGTTCAGACTTGGGTAAATGGAATTGATGCTAAAGAAATTATTCCTTATCTTGTCGATACAGAACAGTATGCTTATGGTCTTGAGGCAGGTAGAATACTTAGAAAATTTCATTCGATTCCTGCACCAGAGAATCAGCCTGATTGGGAAACTCGATTCAATGCAAAAATGGATCATAAAATCCAAATGTATCATGAGTGCCCCATTAAGTTTGATGGAGCAGATGACATGATTGCTTATATGGAATCTAACCGTCATTTACTTGCAAACAGGCCCCAAACCTTTCAGCATGGAGATTATCATATTGGTAATATGATGATTGAAGAAAGTAAGTTGGTCATTATTGATTTTGATCGTTATGATTTTGGTGATCCTTGGGAAGAGTTTAATCGTATTGTGTGGTGTGCTCAAATTGCTCCAATATTCGCATCAGGCATCATAAATGGATATTTTGAAAATGAGGTACCACTAGAATTTTGGAAGTTGCTTGCACTGTATATTAGTAGTAATATGCTTTCTTCCATACCGTGGGCTATTCCATATGGAGAAGATGAAGTAAAAACAATGCTTAATCTAGCAAAGGATGTGTTGAGTTGGTATAAGAACATGCAAAAGCTAGTCCCTACATGGTATGTCAATCTGTAAAACATTAGCAGAGTATCGTCTTATTGTTGAGTACATCGTATTGTAAATAAGATGTGGTAAGTAAAGCGACCAATAAGTACAAAACTTATGATAGAAGATAAGGTAACCCAGAGACATAAAAATCAAGATTTAATCATGGGTGAAGATGCAGAAGGATATTAGTAAATGAGTTATGTTAAATGGAACGGCTATGTTAAATGGCATTGCTATCTATTCAAACAAGTATTTTTCGAGAAACCTTGGAGAGTTAACTATGAAAAAAGACAAGATAGAGTTAAAAAATTGGTAAAACAAGCAGAATATTTTTAGAAAAATACCGGTTAACTAGAATCTTAGAATCTTGGGTGGACATTAATACAACTGTTGATGCATCTTGGGATGCACTTGTAGATTTTGAGTCTTGGACAAAATGGAATTCCTTTATTTTTGAAGTAAAGGGGGATTTTAAAGTCGGAAATGTAATGATGATCAAAGTACTTTCTCCAGGGCTTAAGGAAATGAGTTTTAAACCAACTGTTTTTAAGATAGAAAGTGGTAAAAAATAGTGTGGGGTGGTGGTGCTTGGTATATTGGATACAAAGGTGTTCATGAGTTCATCATTGAATCTATCGATGAGAACTTGATTAGGTTTAAGCAAATAGAAAAGTTTGAAGGTCCAATTGTATTGTTAATGAGTAAAATGATAAATAAGACAGCTATTGGATATGTAAATATGAATGAAGAGTTCAAAGATTATTTAGAAAAATGTTAGATTACACGTGTTCGAAAACTATCGATAAACAGGATCAACCATGAAAAAAGAAATACTTGTTTTAAGGCTATGTGTAATTCTAGTTGGCACTATTTTAGGTTTTTTTGCAGTCTTTATAATTCCAAAGTTCCTTCAGTTTTATCCCCAACTTGAGCCAACTATATTATACTTTCGCTATCCTTTTGTTTTTGGTCTGTACATGCAAACAATACTTGTTTATTTTGTGTTATTTCATGTTTGGAAAGTATTGAACTTAATAACATTTCATGAGATATACACGAAAAAGACGATTCAGTCACTAAAGAAGATTACATTGTCTTTTAAACTGATTAGTGGATGTTTTATTTTTGTAATTCCAATGTTTGTTTATGTTGCTGAAGTTGATGATGCACCTGGTTTAATTCTAATCGGGTTACTTTTTGTAGGTGTATCATATGCTATGGTAGCTTTGGCGTCATTATCCAGGAAAATTTTGGTTCAGACTTGTAAACGATTAGATGTTGATTTGTAGCAAAAATACATATTTTTTTAGAGAATTTTATTTGAGTTAGTTAGTGATCACTTCGGCAATTGCTAAAAAAAGCTGTCAAAATAAGATTATTCTGTTTCTTACTTGATACATATGTAAGTCATTTAAAACTTCTATACTTATTTTGGACTCTTAAGTATAATGAAAATGGATTAATTATTTGAGGAGGAAAACCAAATGGGGAAGAAAATTAATCAATCCTTTATTTCAGAGTTAACAAAAAACATGTTGAAAAACAAGCATGTGCATGGAGCAGTATTTTGTGTTGAGAATCATGATGCAACAGTTTCTTATCTTGCAAGTGCGGGTGATTTACAACCTGATAGTGAGTATTTTGTGGCAAGTGTCACGAAACTATACATCACAGCACTAATGATTATACTAAGAAATGAGAATAAACTCAGTTTTGATGATAAAATTCACAAATATTTCGATGATGGTTTTATAGACAAAATCCATGTTCTAGATGGCATTGATTACTCAAATGAAATTACAATTGAACATTTGCTGAGTAATGCATCAGGATTACCTGATTACTTCTTTTATGAAAAAGTAAAAAGTGATGCTGCAGATAAGATTTCTTTTGGTAATGATGAACCTTGGCCACTTGAGAAAGTAGTACAAAGAGTAAAAACATTAAAACCAAAATTTAAACCTGGACAAAAAGGTAAAGTCAACTACTCCGATACGAATTACCAATTAATGGGGGCCATTATTGAAAAGGTAACCGGTCTATTAATTGGTGATGTGATGGATGAGTATTTGATAAAACCTTTGAAGCTTGAACACACCTATGCATATAAAAACGAAGATCATCAAAGGCCTGTTCTTTTTTATCACAAAGATCAACAAGTTTATGCACCGAATTATATAGCTTCTATAACAGCCGAAGGCGGAATTGTGTCGACTGCTCGAGATTCAATGGTGTTTCTTAAAGCTTTTTTTAATGGTTTTTACTTCTCAAAGGAAACAATCGATGAGTTAAAAGTGAATTGGCGAATGATTTATTTCCCGGGTCAATTTTTCTTTGGATTAGGGATTGAGAAACTCTGGGTACCTTTCTTTTTATCTCCTTTTAAACCGATTAAAGAAATCCTTGGTTTTTGGGGACAAACAGGAGCATTTGCGTTTTATAATCCAGAAACAGAACTTAACTTTACGGGTACCATTAACCAAGTAAGTGGATTGGGTCACGGGGCTGCTTTTAACGCAGTAATTAAGACAATTAAAGCAATGATGTAGTCAAAATATAGCGATTCATCTAGTTAGGTTTAGGATCTTAATGATAAAAAATCAAAGGAAACGTAAAATTATTAGGCTTTTTTTAGTTGTTTTTGGAGTGTTTTTAATGATATCTATTGGATTATTTGTATTTATTAATTATCAAATGAGTCTGATCCCAGGTATGTCTTTTATGGATATGATTACTTATACTACAAAGGATCAAAAGGATGTTGAAATAGCAATTGGTATTATTCGAGATGGTGAAATTGAAATTCGTGTTTACGGAGAAAATGGTGAGCTTATATCTAATGAAGCAACAACATTTGAGGTAGGTTCTCTTACAAAAACATTTACTTCTGCGTTGCTATGTAAAATAAGCTATGAAAATGATTTAGATTTGGATCAGCCAATCAGTACATGGCTTGATTTACCAAATGAAAATCATTACCCATCAATCAAGCAACTTCTCTCTCACACATCAGGTTATCGAAACTTTTATTTTGAATCACCTATGATTTCGAACTTTTTTAACGAAGATAATGATTTTTATAATATCGACAAGCAAAGTGTCTATGAACGTATGTCCAAGATAGAGTTAAGAGACAGAGATTATGATTTTAAATACTCAAATTTTGGTATGGCAGTCAGTGGACTTGTTATTGAAGCGTTGTATGATCAAACGTATCAAGAAACTATTGAGTATTATCTTGAACATGAGCTAAGATTAGAGAACACTTATCTAAATATTGGACAACCAACAAGCAGTCAATACTGGAACTGGAAATCGACAGATGCTTATGTTCCTGCAGGCGCATTGTTGTCAACAATCGATGATATGGTCCACTATGCAAGTATTCATTTACACGATGATAGCTATTTATCTGACTGTCATCAGAAAGTTCATGAAGTTCAAAATCAATCATCAAGGCATCTAAAAATGGGGATTAGAGTTGATGGTGTTAGTGTTGGTTGGATGATTGATGAGATCGATGATATCATTTGGCATAATGGAGCAACAACAAACTACAATAGCTATCTCGGTTTTCATAAGGATTCACAGACTGCGGTAGTTGTGTTGTCGAACTTAGGACCAAACAAACGTATTCCAGCAACCGTGATTGGTATAAGACTACTAAAAGATTTATTACATGATTAAATGTCATTGGCTTTTATTCACGTCATTATTGAGACAGTTGAACTAAAACTTGATCATTTTTATAGAAAGGTTTGTGTGTTTACAGTATGGAGTTATTAAAGAAAACGACCAAAAATAATCGCCTCAACGTTTGGTTGAGCATTCTAGCATTAATGATTGTAGGATTTCTTCTAGGTGTCTTTGCCAAATATTTAGATAATCTTCCACTCAATAATGCATACATTCTACATCGATTATTTGGTTTTCTAGATTTAAGAAATGTTTTTTCACGTCTATCAATTTGGGCGATTATTGCACTAATCATTGCGGTAAAAAGCACAAAAGCATGGTTAGCTGCTGTTCATGTCTATAGTTTCTTTATAGGCATGATCGTTGGTTATTACTTCATCACTATCAATGTATCAGGATTTTATCCACAAGCTGAAATGATACGTTGGGCTATTATCACACAGGTTACACCTATCATTGCTTGGTTTGTTTGGCATATAAATTCTAAGAATCAGTTTTCAATGGTTATGTCATCATTGGTTATTGCCTTCTTTATTTCACAAGCATTTAGTCTTGGATTTTGGTATATTGATATTAGTTATTTTGTAGAGGTGATTATTCTCTTGATTAGTTTATTGGTTGTGTTTAAAAAGGAACGTCAAATACTATTAACATCATTGATTGCATTTGCGCTTGCACCCATGATTCAATGGGTTATTCCTCGAATGCTTGGTGGTTTCTGAACGTTTTAGTGTAAAGAGGTGTATGATGAATATTCGTTTAAGCGAAAAATTTAAAGGTGTAGTATCCATTTCTATTGATAATCATGTAGTTTATTCAAAAGCCACGGGGTATCAAGATTTTGAAAACCAAGTGAGCAATCAGTTGAAGACAAGATTTGCTACTGCATCTGCAGGAAAAGTATTTATTGCTGTTGCGATCCTTCAGCTTATAGAGCAAGGATTAATTAGTTTTGAACATGAAATTGGAGAGATAATACCTATTGATTGGAAAGCAATTGATCCAACAATTACAATATTTGAGTTATTAGTTCATACATCAGGAATTCCGGATTACTTTGATGAGTCCATCATGAGTGAATATAGTGAGCTATGGCATGATATACCTAACTATCGAATTAGAAAGTCTCTAGATTTATTTCCATTGTTTATAGACAAACCAATGATGTATCCTAAAGGTACACGCTTCCAATATAACAACACTGGATTTGTTGTTTTAGGTCACATCATAGAAGTCATCACCAAGCATTCTTTTGATGAGTATTTAAAAGAACATGTTTTTAAACTAGCTACTATGAATGACACAGGATATTTTGAACTTGATCGATTACCAAAACGTTGTGCTAACCATTATATATGGGATGAAACTAAGCAACAATATTACACGAATATTTATAGCGTGGATGCGAAAGGTTCTGGTGCTGGAGGTGCATACACGACTGCAAATGACATAAAAAACTTTTGGCAAGCACTTCTGAGTTATAAATTGTTAAGTCCAGCAATAACAGAAAAAATGCTTTCTGTGCATGTTCATAATGAAACAGGGAATCACTACGGTTTAGGTGTGTGGTTTAATCATGAATCAGAAGACTCTCAGAAACCTTTTTTTACTGGTTTTGATCCAGGAGTTTCGTTTGTAAGTGAATTCAATCGTGAGATCAATCAGTTGATTACAATTTTTAGTAATTATGGTGATAATGTTTGGTCTGAACTATCATCAATCAAAAAACAGCTTCATGATGAAATATATTAGGTGAGATATGACTGATAAATACTCTTTTGATTTTAAAAATGCATTGATGAATCATCATCTTGAAGAACTTAAACGTGTTCCTAAGGCAGATTTGCATAATCATTTTGCATTAGGAGGTAATCGAGAATATATCTTTGATAAAACAGGAATTTGGATTAATGCTTGTGATGATACGTTGATGTCTATGGACGAGATGCATCGCTGGAGCAAAGAGAATCTAGCGAATCATTTTTCGACACAACAAATGAGAAAACTCATGATTGAAGCAACATTTATCCAAGCTAAGCAAGATGGTGTTAGTATTCTTGAAATAGGTGAAGATGTGTGGGGGCTAAAGGAATACTTTAATGATGACGTGGGGTATCTTGTTGGAACATTTGAAGAGATTCAGCAACGTGTTGCTCCTGATATTGAATTGAGGTTACAAATTGGTCTTTCTAGGCATTGTGCTGTTGATTACTTAGCTGAACGAGTAGACAAGTTTTTAAAAGGTGGGCGATTTTATTCCATTGATTTATATGGTGATGAGTTTGCTCAACCCATTGAACGTTTTACTTCTATATATGAAAAGGCAAAAAATCATGGTTTATATTGTAAAGCACATGTGGGTGAATGGGGAAGTGCACAAGATGTTAAACAGGCTGTTGAAGTTTTACATTTAGATGAAGTTCAGCATGGTATTGCAGCTGTCACTTCACAAGATGTGATGTTGTTTTTAAAGGAAAACAACATCCGATTAAACATAACACCAACAAGTAATATTAAACTTAACCGCATTCAATCATATCAAAATCATCCAATCCAATTACTGCATCGATTTGGAATAAATGTGACAATTGGATCAGACGATGTCTTAATATTTGACAGTGATGTTTCAAAAGAGTATTTACGTTTGTATCAAAACAGTTGTTTAACGGCAGAAGAGTTGGATAACATAAGGTTAAATGGTTTGAAATCGTTATGATTAACTTGTAGCTAGATGTTTACCACATGTATTGAAAATAATAAACTTGATAAAGTTATAGGAGGTTCATCGTGTTTGATAAAAAAACATATGCTAATGGTCAGAAGACATATGATTTTAAAGACAATGTATTAACTGTTTATTTTAAAAATGGAAACGTTAAAGCAACCGGAAAACATATTGATGGGATGATGGAAGGAGAATGGATGTTTTATCGTGAAGATGGTTCATTATGGCAAATCGGTAACTTAAAAAGTAACGAAAAGCATGGTCGATGGGTTCGATATGACAAAAACAATGAAATTGAATATGATGAATTATTTGATAACGGTAAAAAACTAAAAAAGAGTAACTATGAACTCCAATAAAGATATTAAACTAGCAAAATCATTATCGGCAGACAATTTAGAAATTATCGACTACATACCTTATTTATTGCAAGATATTATTGAACTGGGAGCCATAGCTAAGGATGTCTTGAAAATAATCAATCAAATTATTCCTATATCAACATCTATTCGAGTACTTGATTTGGGTTGTGGAAAAGGGGCAGTATCTCACCTTATAGCACAACATTACGAAGGCGAAGTCATCGGTGTTGATTTAATGGAAGCGTTTATTGATGAGGCTAAAGAGAGAGCTAAATCACTCAATGTTAAGCAATATTGTAGATTTGAAGTGATGGATATTCGACAGGCAATTGGTGTTTATGATGGGTTTGATGTTGTCATTTTTGCTTCTGTTGGAAATATTTTTGATGACTTATCACAAATGTTAAATCAATTAAAGAAAGTAGTTAAACCAAACGGGTTCATTATTATTGATGATGCAATTAGCAAATATGATGATCATTCTGAGCATGAGACGATGCAATCATGGAAAGATGCTATAGAACAGAGCAATTTAAGAATGATAGACCATGAGTATACAAATGAAAATCAGTTGAAGCAAATAAATGCATTCAACCAAGCAAAGATCATCAAACGAGCTAATGAGCTAAAGCAAAGACACCCACAGTTAGCACAGTTGCTTGATAATTATGTGAAATCACAAGAAGATGAAATAGACGACTTAGAGAACAACTTAATTAGCATAACATGGGTTTTGCAAAGAAAAGATGATGATAGAGAATAAAAGATGTTGTGTGGTTATGTTTTCTTTTTAAAAAAATAGTGAAAATGTTTAACCACATGTAACTTCTTGTAGAAAGGTTAAAATTTGATGTGATTCTCAGAAATTAAAGGGTTTATGTGGTATGTTTATAGAAAATACCAATCGTATTAAAAATCGTGAAATCAATTGAGAAATGTTCAGATAACTAAGAATCAATGATGAATAATTTACTCTTATCAAAAAAAGCTATAGGCACGCAACGATTGCAAAATAATCAATCATTTTTAATGTGTCCAGTCTGTCAATCTTCAATGTCTGTTAGTCAATCAAAAGTAACATGTTATCAAAACCATCATTTTGATATAACAAAAAAAGGATATGTCAATCTTTCGTTAGCGAAAGGTGATAAAAGTTATAACCATGAACTGTTTGATGCTAGAAAAATGATGATAAAAGCTGGAATATTTGATGAGTTGATTAATCAAATCATACAGATTATTAACATAAAGCACACTCACTCATCATCTTATAGCATTCTTGATGCTGGTTGTGGTGAAGGTCATTTCTTGACAAAACTCCTTCAAGGTTTAAACCAATCAGCCATCAGTGCTTTTGGTGTTGACTTAGCAAAAGATGCGATTGCCCTTGCAACAAATGAAGACTCTGATGTTAATTGGATAGTGGCAGATTTAGCGAAGCTACCAATTCAATCAAACAGTCTAGATATAGTCATGAACATCCTTTCTCCTGCAAATTATGATCAGTTTAAACGAGTATTGAAAGAAGAGGGAATGCTCATTAAGGTTGTACCAAATTCAGAACATTTCAAACAGTTAAGAAAAGCTCGTGGAATGCCTTACTTAGAAGCGGATTATGCAAAACAAACCATTATGCATTTAAAAGAAAATATGAGTTGGAAGCATGAAGTCCCATTACGTTACGATTTTGCTATAGAAGAACATCAACAAGAAGTGATTCAATTGATGTCTCCTTTGTCTAAGCATCCTTTAAAGAATAGTTTAGTCTCAATATCACACATCACCATTGATGTTGTAATATTGGTTGCACACCCATGAGGTAAAGAAAATGAAAAAAATATTTAAGTTACTACATCGACCAGAACCATTTGAACCATCATCAGAGAATATGTGGAATCATCCATACATCTCAAAACAAATGTTAGCTGCACATTTGGATGCTGATTCTGAAGGTGCAAGTCGTCCCCATGAAATAATTGATCAATCAGTTGATTGGATTGATCGACAGATTTTAGAGAAACCGGCGAACATCCTTGATTTAGGGTGTGGTCCTGGACTATACAGCATGCGTTTGAGTCAAAAAGGACATCATGTCACTGGTATCGATTTTTCTGAAAATTCGATTGAATACGCAAAAAATGAAGCATTAACTCAAAAACAAAACATTAACTATGTGTATGATAATTATTTATATCTTAATGATAAAGAAATATATGATGTCATCATTATGATATATTATGATTTTGGTGTTCTTTCGATCGAGAATCAAAAACTTTTATTAGATCGTGTTTTTCAAGCATTGAAACCAGGTGGCCGCTTCATTTTTGATGTTTTGTCTCATAATCATCATCGAGGTAACAGAGAAACATCATCTTGGGAATATCTAACACGAAATG
>OBJA01000762.1_pt1 | contig 26188 bp, 21 predicted proteins | sample 1519751 | NCBI WGS metagenome assembly OBJA01 (sample SAMEA3881238, study PRJEB22517) | soil metagenome | biome: lake sediment; feature: soda lake sediment; material: sediment, water from around vicinity | place: India | collected 2013-12-23 | depth 3 m
CGATTCCCCTCCTGTGGAGGGGTGGCAGGCGTAGCCTGACGGGGTGGTCGGTTTCCTCCTGTGGAGGTGGCGCATAGCGTCGGGGTGGTCGGTTTGTTCCTGTGGGAGCGGCTTTCAGCCGCGATTAAACATCCTCAGAAAAGGTTCAACGTCAATGAAAACCCCAAGGCCCACATATCGCTTATTCTGCCTGCTGATCCCTCTGATGTTCTTCTGGGCCTCCGTTGCCGCAGCGTCATTTGCCATCCAAACCCAAACTGCCGTCGATCTCACCCTGACCGGTTTTGACGGTTTCAACGATTTCCCTGTCTTTCAAGGCCAGGTCTCCGCAGAAATCCCGCAGGACATCAACACCCCCTATCGCGGCCTGGCATTGCTGAGCTTTGCTGGTGGCCAAAGCTACCCGCTGGTTATTGGCGAGGACCCCTTCGTTCTGCAGATCACCGCCCCCGGGCAACCGCCATCCTTCAGTGGTAGCGGGGAAAACGAATTTTTATACCGATTTTTGACGGGCAACCAAGCCGTTGCAACCGAAACATATCCCTTCACCGAGATGCTATTGCAAGCCAGAAGCCTGCTGGAATCAACCTACACCATCAGCACCCTGGAGCAACTGACCGCGAAAAAAGAAGAACTGACCGAGTTCGTCAGCCAAAACTATCAAAACCTCAGACACAGCGACATGGTGCAGCGGCTCGTGGCCCAATCCTTCATGATGCATGAGTACGTCAACTATCGCCGGGAGGGAGAACCGGCCACTGCCGTCCAGCAGAGCTACCAGGCGGAAGTTCTTGGCAACGTCAGCAACTGGCTCAACGCCTTCTCCCCCAACATCCCCGAAAGCGATATCATCAATTTTTGCGTCGCCTTCTACTACAATCGCAGCATGGTGACCATGGCTTTTCTGATTATCGACAGGTTCCCCGATGTCGCCATCTGTCCGGGAGAAACTGACCTATCTTTCCCCCTGCAAGACGACCTGAGAGTGACGAATGCCAATGGAAAACCGCACGGGACGCTGGCCGCTATCAAGAGCAGCAAAACCATCGCCCTGGTCGCCGACGACTGCCCGGTCTCCATGACCGTAGCGGTAGCAACAGCACGGAAATTCGGCCGCCAACCTGCCGCCACTTCGCTGATCGTCGCACCCCTTGAGCCGCTCTCAAACAACCACCTGGCCATGGCAAAGCTGATCCGTGACGAGAAGATCCTGTTTATTGATGACGAGAAATGGTTAAAAGAACAACCGGCAACCCGACCACAGCTACCGCTGATGATTGAAATGGAGTGAGAACGAAACCACCACCCCGAAATTGCATGGGAGGGCGTTAGCCGATAATAGGAACCTTTGCTTAGAATGCCGGAGAAGCAGGACGGACGGCAATATCCCAGCGCTGCATCTTGAGTGATCGCAATATCATCAACTACATCTCCCCCGCTTAACAATGAATATTTATTTTACCAGCTGTTGCAGCTGTTCAACGATCTGAAGTTCAGGGGGGAATTCTCCCGTTGCCTTTTTCGAGTAGATCAGGGTGTCGTTGACAGTAATTTCAAAAACTCCGCCGCTGGAAGGAATCAGTTGTACCTGCACGGGAAGGGCGGTCTCGATTCTTGCTGCCAAACTGGCAGCGCGTGGGCGGTAGTTTCAGGAATTGCAATATTCGATCGTGATTTCCATTCTGTGTACTCCTTATCCAAACAGGTTTCCGGTGGTGTCAAGTTGCTGGTGACGGGCGTCATTGGCGGCTTTGCGTAACAGTGCATCGACCTGTTCTTTGCCGGTAGCGCAGACTTTTTTCAGCAGCTCAAAGGGAACAAAAGTAAAATCGTACATCTGAGCGACATCGTGATTAATGGCCAGCCACAACTGTGCCGTCATCTCGGCGTCGGCCAGAGCGCGGTGGAAGGTTGCTGAGGGTTTGAGGTTTTTATACTGGACCAGGGTTGCCAGTTTGTAGTTGATGGGATCAGCATAGAGCCGTCGGGCCAACTGCAGGGTACAGTTGAAACTGGTGGGGCGTGTTTTCCCGAACAGGGCTAATTCGGCGTCAATAAATTTCTGATCAAAGGCGGCATTGTGGGCAACGAAGGGGTGGTAGCCGACAAAATCGACGAAATCAGCCATCACCCGGTGGCTTTCCGGGGCCTCCTGGAGCATGCTGTTGCTGATCCCGGTGAGGGCTTCGATTTCGCGTGAAACCAGAAAATCTGGACGTATCAGGCTTTCGAAACGTTCGACCACGTGCTGACCGCGCATTTTCAGGGCACCGATTTCAATGACTCGATCACCTTTTTCCGGCAGCATGCCGGTGGTTTCGACATCGATAACGATAATTGTTTCATGTTGATCGGATGTTGGCATGGGATCATCCCTCGGTTGTAATTTGATGGAGTTTAGACCTCGATTGTTGCTGAGTCAGGCTGATTTTGTCAAACCTGGCCTGGATATTTTGCCTTTTTACTTGTCCTTGATCAGTGATTTTTTTACTGTGTTGGCACAGGAACAGACAGGCATCAAACAGCGGGAGATCTGCATGGATGCACCTCGACAACGTGGACGTAGACCCAAAAAATACAGCCAGGCGGCTCGACTGCATGACCTGATCCGCATTCTGGAAATGCGCTATGGGGTTACGGTTGCCGAACTGGTCGAAGAATGCCAGGTAACCCGGCGGACCATTTATCGTGATCTGCAGGCATTGATGGATGCCGGCTATCCATTGGTGAACGAACGTCTGCCCGACGGCCAGGTTGGTTATCGCTTTGTTTCCGGTTACAGCAAGATTCCTCCTCTGACGCTGTCTCTGGACGAACTGATGACCCTGTATCTGTGTCGTGGACAGTTGGACTTTCTGGCCGGGACACCTTTTCAGGACGATCTGGAGGCAATTTTTACCCGTTTGCGCTCCATGCTTCCCCCCCGCAGTGTCGCCCATCTGGAGCGGATTGCCGAAGCTTTCTCACCGCGCTTTCAGGGGTATAAGGATTACTCGAGTCAACGTCAGATCCTCATCGATCTGCGTCAGGCGCTGCTCAAACAGCAGCACTGCCAGATTCGCTATCGTCCGGCCCAGCGCCCCAGTGCCGATTATCTGATTGATCCCTATACCCTGCTTTTTTATAACCATGCTCTTTATGTGGGGGCCTATGCCCATAACCGCAAGGCTATTCGCCTGTTTGCGCTGGACCGCATTGAACAGGTTGTGTTGCAATCTCAGCGCTTTGAGGTGCCGGGAGATTATCATCCGCAACAATTGACCGGAACGGCCTTTGGTCTGATTGCCGAAGGGGTTGTGCATGAGCTGGAACTGCATTTTGACGCCCGGATTGCACATTTGATCCGTGAGCGGATCTGGCAGCCTCAGCAGGAGATTGATGAGCAGGAGGACGGTTCACTGATTTTGCGTTTTTGTGCCAGTGGGGACAAGGAGATTCTGGCCTGGCTTTATGGGTTTATTCCCCATGTCAGAATTCTGCAGCCGGAATCGTTGCGTCGCCGATTTGTCGAGGGCTTGCAGGAAGCGCTGGTGACACAATTAAATACCTGATGCACTTGTGACATATAGTGACATTGTGGTTTGCTACAAAGTTGGTAACCTATTAATCATGTCAAGGAGAGATGAATATGATCTGGTTATCAACAAATCACGGACAAGAGCACGTCAGTTATTATTTCTCACCACAGTCGTCACTTTTTTCCTGTTCCGGAGGAGTGTCCAGAGGGATCATCAAGGGCATTTTGGGTGATGGCGTCAACGAGGTCCTAACCGAAATCTCTTTGGGAGCGCAGGAGTCTGTTTGCTTTGTGCCGTTGTGGAATGAGGGAGACGGGGTTGCCTCGTTTCCGCCACCTGGAGCAGATCGGGTATTGGAGTTGCTGTTGCTGGATGAGATCAAGCGGCGTATTGATATTGATGTAATTCATCTAAGTGGTGAGCCGTCTGTCGACTGTGGATTGCAGTCACCACAGGAATCAAATTCAGCCTTGGCCATGGCGGCCTGAAATATGCAAAACTGACGGGGCGGGCTGGCCGGAAAGAACAGAAGGAAGTCTTCATGAGAAAAATTGTCCTGGCTTCAACCAGTCCGTATCGACAGCAGTTGCTGAAGCAATTGCAGATCCCGTTCGTGACCGCAGCGCCCGAATATGATGAAGTCATCGACCCACATGTAGCCCCGGCGCTTCAGGTCCGTCACCTGGCGGTTGGCAAGGCACAGAGCCTGGCCCAGCACTATCCCGATGCCCTGATTATCGGCTCTGATCAGCTTTTTGTGGATCAGCGTGGCAGAACGCTGGGAAAGGCGGGAGATGAACGTGGAGCCTTTCAGCAATTGCGCCAGATGGCAGGAAGGACACATTGTTTCTATACCGGCTTGGCACTGCTGGACACCCGCACAAACACGATTCAGACTGATCATGCTATTTTCTCTGTAACGTTAAGAGCTCTTACCGATACGCAGATCAGTGATTATCTCAAGCGTGAGCGTCCGTATGACTGTGCCGGCTCTTTCAAGGTTGAAGGGCTGGGCATTGCCCTGATTGAAAAAATGGAAGGGGAAGATTTTAACGCCCTGATCGGATTGCCGCTGATCAAGCTGGTAACCATGCTGGATCAGGCCGGAATCCAGATATTGAAAAAAACGCACTAAAATTGGAGGACTCTCATTTTGTAGTTGATTTGTGTTTCTTTATTTGCTACAGTGCAAAGCAAAATGTATACAGCAGCATGCTGTCTACCGAAAGGGCAAAACCAGAGTAATCTGGTGACGCAAAGCCACGGATCCCCTTACACGGGACCGCCGGGTTGCCGAAGCGGACGCGACGCTTTCCCGCCCTTTTTTGATTTCGGTAGGAAAACGCCCCTTCGGTTGAGAAGTGGGCGTTTTTTTATGCTTTCGAAAACTCCGCCTCTTGCATGTGTCAATGTGTTCACTATTATTTTGACCGGCTTCTCGGTTTTTGTCCTGTTTTTAGGGTAAAATTCTTAATGGACATGGCTTGATCGTCCTGCCAACGAGTTTGCATGGTTCGTTGCTCAGATTGTGCAGCGGACAGAGGCTCTGGAGGTTGTAAATGAAAAAGATATTGGGTCTGTTGTTGATGTTTTTGCTGGTTCTCGGTTCGGGACTGGCTTCAGCCGTTCAAGCTAAAACCGTTTCCCTGGCGTGGGAGGCCAGCCCCAGTGAGGTTGTTGGCTACAAGATTTACTACAGAACGGGCACGCCCGATCTTGGTGGGGCCGGTACTCTGGTCATCGATGTCGGCAACGTCCTGACGTACAGTCTGTCATCCCTTGACCCGACGCTGGATTATTATTTTGCTGTCACTGCTTATAATGCCTCTGGTCAGGAGAGTGATTTTTCCAATCACGTTCACAGTCCGGGGGCAGTAATCACCAATACTCCACCTGCTCTTGATCCCATTGGAGATAAGACTGTTCTTGAAGGGGCGTTGTTAAGTTTCGTCGTTTCCGCCACTGATGCCGATGGTGATGTTCTGACCTTTAATGCGTCGAATCTTCCAGTCGGAGCGCAGTTCAATGCAGCAAATCAAATTTTTTCGTGGGCTCCTGGGATGGACCAGGCCGGGATTTATCCAGTTACCTTTGCGGTCAGTGACGGTCAGGAGAGTGCCAGTGAAACCATCAGCATTACGGTTGTCAATGTCAATCAACCACCGGTTCTCCAGCCTATTGGCGCTAAAACCGTCAACGAGGGGGAGTTGCTTGCCTTTACCGTTTCAGCAACAGACGCTGATGGCGACGAGTTAACCTATGGTGCTTCAAACTTGCCGACGGGTGCGACATTTGACTCGACCTCTCGCCAGTTCACCTGGGTTCCAGATTACAGCGGTTCGAGCAATATTCGCCTTTTTTCTGTAACCTTCAGTGTGAGTGATGGCCTTGCCGTCGATTCAGAACTGGTGACCATCAATGTCAATCCGGTTAATCAGCCTCCGGTGCTGGCACCGATCGGTGCGCAGGAACTTGTTGCCGGTGATGATTTCAATCTGATTATCTCTGCCAGCGATCTTAATGATCCTCTGGGAGAAAACCTGACCTACAGCGCTCAAAATCTGCCCAGTGGATCAGTGTTCTTTCCAGCAACACGCTCATTCAGCTGGAATCCCAGCAATCAACAGGCTGGAACATACAACGTCACCTTCGTTGTCAGTGATGGCGAACTGCACGATAGCGAACTTGTTGTTTTTACTGTCATTCGTGCCAATGATCCGCCGGTTCTTAACCCCATCGGAGGTCAATCTGTCAATGAGGGTGATCTCCTTCAATTCGGGGTTTCGGCTACCACGGAAAGTGATAACTTTAGTTTTAGTGCTTCAGGTTTGCCGCCTGGAGCCGGTTTTGACCCTGGTTCCAGATTGTTCAACTGGACCCCGGATTACGATCAGGCCGGTACCTTTATCGTCACTTTTGCTGTTACCGACGGTACTGATTCTGATTCACAGGCAGTCACTATCACCGTCCATAACAGCAACCGGCCACCGGTGATTTCCGGTCATCCTGATGTCAGCGTTAGCGTCGGCCAGACGTATCTCTTTGCGCCAACTGCCAGTGATCCCGATGGCGATACTCTGGTTTACTCCGTCAGCGACCTGCCATTATGGGCCAGCTTCAGTTCACAGACCGGTGTGCTCAGTGGTACGCCGATTTCCAGTGATGTCGGGGTCAGCGCGAACATCATTATCACCGTCAGTGACGGATCCCTGAGCGCTTCTTTGCCGGCATTCTCCATTGACGTCTTGCCTGGGACGCATGACCCTGAGCCGAGCTATGTCGATGGTGAACTCGACTCGGATGGAGACGGCATTCCTGACAGTCGAGATGGCTTTCCTTACGATCCGACCAGATCTGACTGGGTGATTTACGCCAGTGCCGGGACCGGCGGTTTTATTAATCCTGACGGGGAGGTTTCGGTTCTTTACGGGGGCACACAACGCTTTGAAATTGTTCCGGCAGCGGGGTATTACATTAATGACCTGCTCGTTAATGGTGTGTCCGTGGGCTTGGTCGACAGCCATGAGTTCATCGATGTCGATTCACACCATACTATTGATGCCATTTTTGCAGATATTCCCGTTGGCTTGAGCCAGAACCCCCTTGAACCGGGACTGAAGGGCATTGAGCGTAGCGATGGCGGGGATGACAGTAACAATCTGGTCGACGGAAAGCCGCGCTTCGATCTGGACTACCGTTTCCATGTGATGATGCGCGATTCCGGATCAATTGATCAGTATCGTCTGTTCGTGGTGATCAATGGCTACCGTTATCCATTGACACATGATCGTGGCGCTCTTGCCAGTGGTGCGCGCTTCAGTACGGCAACAAGACTTGGGCCTGCTTATTCGCACCGTTACTATTTTGTTGCCGAAAACACCAGTGGAACGCAGATGTGGCGCTACCCGACAACCGGTGATCTGCCCGGGCCGACTGTTGAATTTCTTGCCGGTAACAATATGATTGGATTGGCAGCGAATGTCGACCCGTATGGTTTAACGACAAGGGACTTGCTTGGAGTCAGGCAGGTATATCGCTGGTCACCGACGGCTAAAAAAGACGGTGCTTACGAAATGGTCGATAATGGCGCGCCGGTGGCGGCAGGGGAAGGCTACCAGCTGCGCAGGACGACAAGTAACAGATTGCCGGACCTGCGCCACTATGGAGAAGTGACGAGCACTTATTTCGAATTCGACGTTTCACCAGGATGGAACTTGATTGCCAACCCTTACGGCGGAAATGTCTTGCTCGAAAATATCCAGGTGCGTACAGGGTCATCTGTTCCGGTCGATTGGCTGGAGGCAGCGTCACAACTGGTGGTTGTCGATAGCCTGTTTGCTTACCTTGGTGAAGACTGGGGGGGCGGCAACGAAGTCACCAGTGCCGCAGGCACCAACAAAGCTGTTTTGGTGCCCTGGATCGGCTACTGGATTTACGTTAACCCTGTGAATCAGCCGGTATCACTGCTGATCCCCAGACCTTTACGCTAACAGGAGTTGACGATGAAAATTTCAAGAATATGGAGCTATGCTCTTTCTCTTACACTCATGGTGTTCTTACTGGCGGCTTGTGGCGGTGGTGGCGGCGGTTCCAGTTCCGGCTCTGACTCGTCTTCCTCCGCAACACCACAGGCAACGGCGACAACCTTGAACGGTACGGTGGCAGATGGCTATTTACAAGGAGCACGGGTGTTTCTTGATCGCAACGGTAATCGTCAGTATGACAGCGGCGAACCCATGGCGATATCAGGTGCAGGAGGGGTGTTTGCCTTGTCGATCAATCCGGGTGAAGGTGACAGATATTCAGTGGTTGCCGAGATTATTGCCGGGGAAACGATCGATGAGGATGACGGCTTTCCGGTAACGGACAGCTATCTGCTGGAAGCGCCCCCAGGGCGCTGGCAGTTTGTTTCACCGTTGACGACTCTGGTGAACCTGAAACTGCAAAAAAATCCGACCATGACCATTGGAGAAGCCGAGGTAGCCGTTAAGGAGATACTGTTCGAGGATCCGCCTGCAATTTCTCTTTCTGCTGACTATATCGCCCTTAAAGCAGATGTCGACAAGGGCGAGGAAGCCCGACGTATTCACAAGTCGGCCCAGGTAGTCGCGTCGTTGATGGGCAGTTTGCGTAGCGAAGTGTCTCGTAACCTTGCCGGAACAGAGGTTGCAGATCAGCAACGCCTGACGGCCTATCTGGTCAGCGACGAAGTCTTGCGGCAAGGCAATATGATTGGATCGGCCCTGAATCAGTCAGTCGACGTGCCGACAATAATAACGGCAGTAAAGGAAAAAATTGACCTGCAGAGCCTGAATCGTGACAGGTTGGATGCTTATGCTGCCAGAATTGCCCAAAACCTGGAATCCTGGGATATGGAGCCACCGCAAATAAAGCAAAAGAATGTTGCTGATGGTGCGATTGTCGCCATTGACGCTGTGATTTCGCTGCTGTTTGACAAGGGTCTTGACCCGGCATCAATTTCAACAGATGCCATTTCTGTACGTCGACTTGGTGGTTCTGCCGTGCCTGGTATGATCGATTACAACGCCGAATTAAAGCAGTTGCGCTTTGTTCCCAGCCAGATGCTGTTTCCCTACAGTGATTATGAGGTGGTGGTCAGTGCTCAGCTGGCGGATCAGCTTGGTAATCGCAACAGCAGAGATCAACAGTGGAGATTCTCAACCACCTTTGATCTGATGCCCCCACCACCGGTGGAGATCGGGCCGGAAGACTGAGTTGCCTGTATGTTGGTAGACGGAGGCTGGCGTGGAAGTTCAGCCTCCGTTGGCCTTGTCCTGATCCTGAATCAGTCTGCGTTTGATGCGTCGGGTGATAAACCAGACGCTGGACAACACGATGGGAATGCTCGCCGCTAATAGCAGATTTTTGTTCAAGCCCCAGTCCTCAAGAGGAAAGCCACCGATAAGATAGCCCAGCAATCCAACTGCATAGTAACTGATAGCAGCAATGGATAACCCTTCCACGGTTTCCTGCAGACGGAACTGGAGTTTGCTGCGACGATTCATGGCCGCCAGTTGCAGACGGTTCTGCTCCTGCAGGGTCAGGTTGGCGCGGGTGCGCATCAGCACACTGGCACGTTCGATCCTCTTGGAGAGATCATCCATCCACTCCTTAACCGATTCACAGGTGCGAGAGGCCGGGGTAAGGCGGCGATTGATAAATTCTCCGATTGACAGCTGCCCCTCGATTTTTTCTTCACGCACCCCTTCAAGACGGTCTTTCACCAGCTGATAGTAAGCTTTTGTTGCCGAAAATCGCTGATTTGTTTCGGCTCGATAGGTTTCCAGGGTGGCTTCGACTTGCGTCAGCTTTTCAAGCAGCTCACGTTCACTGCTGGTGGTTTCCTCGTCAGTGACCACCGTGAGTATTTCCCCAAGCTGTTTGTCCATATCAACAAGCTGGGGAGCTATTCTTTTAGCCAGGGGCAGGGCCATCAAGGCCAGCAACCGGTAGGTTTCAAGGTCAGTGATGCGGCGCACCAACTGGCCAAGCGGAACGTCATGGAGGTTGAAATTGTTGATAATAAAACGGGAGAACTCATCACCATGCAACTTGAAGGCGGTATAAACACGAGCATTGCCATCGTAGACACTGCTGATCATGATGGGATGACCCTCGAAATAGCGAGTCAGGGCACTGGACTCATAGTTTAATTGTTGCTGGTCAATCACCAGATGAAATGCCGCAATCATTTGTCCTGGTAACTGTTTCAACCAATCAGCCGGGAGGACTTCAATAGCTGTATGGGCAAAAGGAGCTTCAGGATCGGGGGTTTCTGTTTGCATGATTGTCAGAGAATAAAATTCGGCGTGACGTTCCCAATGGATGACAAAAGAACCAAAATTTTCATGATAGGAAACGGTGCCGGGTTTGGGTTGATTGACATCGTAGCGTCGACATAGATCGCAAAGCAGTTCGAACGCCTGCTCCAGCTCGTCCTGGCGCTCGCAACAGGCAGCCAGATGAGTCATTAGCTGGGGGGATTGCAAGGTATAGAAAGGGCGAATGTGAAGTTCATTGTAAAGGGATTCACGCAGGGGGTGAAATTGATATTCAGTTGAGGGACATACAGGCATGAACGGTTTCCTTTTGGTCAGCTATTGCTGTGGTGGATAAACATTTAAATGGGGCGCGATGAATCGCGCCCCTACACCAACGCAGGATTCAGATATTTATACACCGGATCAGCTACCATATGACCTGACAAACAAGATTCAACCTCAGTAATCAGTCTTGACTAGAGAAGTTAGTGTCGCATCAGGAATAGGTTTGATTTTCCTGTTCCTGGACCCGGATGAATGTGGTGCGCTTGGTTAACTCCCGTAACGCCGAGGCACCGACGTAGGTGCAGGTCGAGCGCACGCCGCCGAGAATGTCCCTGATGCTCTCTTCAACCGGTCCACGATAGGGGACTTCGACGGTTTTACCTTCCGATGCACGATACTCGGCAATACTGCCAACGTATTTCTCCATGGCTGTTGATGAACTCATGCCGTAAAACAGTTTGAACTGGCGGCCATCACGTTCTACCAGCTCTCCGCCACTTTCATCATGTCCGGCAAACATGCCGCCAATCATAACAAAATCAGCGCCACCGCCGAAGGCCTTGGCAACATCACCGGCACAGACACAACCGCCATCAGAGATAATTCTGCCACCAAGACCATGGGCCGCGTCAGCACATTCAATAACGGCAGATAGCTGCGGATAGCCGACGCCGGTCTTTACCCTGGTGGTACAGACGGAGCCGGGTCCGATACCGACCTTGACAATATCTGCTCCTGACAGAATCAATTCTTCGACCATTTCGCCGGTGACCACGTTGCCCGCCGTGATGGTTTTATCGGGAAAGCTGTCGCGACAACGGCGAACAAAATCGACGAAACTTTCAGCATAGCCATTGGCGACATCAATACAGATGAATTTAAGTTGGGGGTGTTGTTTCATGATGATGCGGAGGTGCTCCATATCCTGATCGGAGGTGCCGGTGCTGACCATGATGTGTTCAACAATTGAATCCGCTTGCCGGGCCAGAAAGTCATGCCACTGTTGTGGCTGGTAATGTTTGTGGACAGCGGTCATCAGACCGTGGCGTGCCAGTACGGCAGCCAGTTCAAAGGTGCCGACCGTATCCATGTTGGCGGCGATGATGGGCACCCCAAGCCAGCGATGCCGGCTGTGAAGAAAAGTGAACTCACGCTCAAGACTGACCTGGGCACGACTTTTTATTGTCGAGCGTTTGGGGCGGATCAATACATCTTTAAAGCCGAGCTTAACGTCTGTTTCAATGCGCATGGTGATATCCTCGCTGGCGGTTTTGGTACCTGATAACGCCGGTCACTATAACAGGGATTTCGGGTTGATGTCTGTTGTATTTTTGCTGAGGGATGTGGCAGTCTATCAGCTTCTGATTCTTTTGTGTGGTAGAGCTTTTTCAGGAACAATCGACCATGGAACACTCTAATTTTGTCCATTTGCATCTGCATACCCAGTACAGTCTTCTTGATGGTGCCATCAAACTCGATGAACTGGTCAACAGGGCACGTGAATTAAAAATGCCGGCGGTTGCCATGACCGATCACGGCAACATGTTCGGTGCCATTGAATTTTACAGCAAAGCCATGAATGCCGGAGTCAAGCCGATTGTCGGCTGCGAGGTCTATGTGGCTCCGGGTTCACGTTTCACCAAAGCCAATGCTCGTGGCTCATCTGAAGCCTCCTATCATCTGGTGCTCTTATGCATGAATCTGATCGGTTACAAGAATATCTGCCGCCTGATTTCTGCCGCCTATCGTGAGGGTTTCTATTACAAACCGCGCATTGACTGGGAACTGCTGGCCCAGCACCATCAGGGTTTGATTGCCATGTCGGCCTGTCTTGGCGGCGAATTGCCGACCCTGATCAATCTGAATCAACCGGAAGAGGCTTTGCAGCGTGCCCGTCAGATGGCGGAAGTTTTTGATGACGGGCGTTTTTATATTGAGTTGCAACAGAATTTTCTGCCGGAACAGGATAAGGCCAACAGTGGCTTGATCGCTATCGCCAATGAACTGGATCTGCCGCTGGTGGCGACAAATGACTGCCATTACCTCTCACGTGAAGATGCCTTTGCCCACGAGGTTCTCCTCTGCATTCAGACCGGCAAGAATATGGATGATCCGAGTCGGATGCGTTTTCCCAATGATGAATTCTATTTGAAATCAGCAGAGGAGATGACGGCTCTTTTTCCTGATCATCCACAGGCCATCGCTAACAGTATTCGTATTGCTGAACGCTGCAACCTCGACCTCGACTTTAATACCTACCATTTCCCCCAGTATGAAAAACCGGCAGATAGGACCCTGGACGAGATTCTGGCTGAACAGAGCCGGGCGGGGCTAACCGAGCGCCTTGAAGAGATACGTCAGGTCCGGCCTTTGTCCGATGAGATGGTACGGACCTACGAAGAACGGTTGCAGGTAGAGCTTGATTGTATCAAGCAGATGGGCTTTCCGGGCTACTTCCTTATCGTTGCCGATTTTATCAACTGGGGAAAAGACCATGGCATCCCGGTCGGGCCGGGAAGGGGCTCAGCTGCCGGGAGCCTGGTTGCCTATGCCATCCGCATTACCGATATAGATCCAATCCCCTACAATCTGCTGTTTGAACGTTTTTTGAACCCCGAACGTATTTCCATGCCGGATATCGATGTTGATTTCTGCATTTATGGTCGTGAGCGGGTCATCGATTATGTGCGTGAAAAATACGGTGCTGAAAACGTTGCCCAGATCATTACTTTTGGAACCATGCTGGCCAAGGGTGTGCTGCGTGATGTCGGCAGGGCGCTGAATATTCCCTACGGCGAAGTCGACAAGATCGCCAAAATGGTTCCCACCGTCCTTGGTATTACCCTGAAACAGGCCATTGAGCAGGAACCGCAGTTAAAAGCTCTGGTTGACAAGGATCCTAAAGTCAAGGAGCTGGTCAAGATTGCCCTGGCCCTTGAAGGGCTGACGCGCCATGCCTCAACCCATGCCGCCGGTGTTGTGGTAACTCCACAACCCTTGCCGGAATATCTCCCTCTTTATATCGACCCAAAATCGGGAGGTCAGGTAACCCAGTATCCGATGAGTTATGTTGAAAAGATCGGCCTGGTAAAATTCGATTTTCTTGGCCTTAAGACCCTGACCGTGCTGGAAAATGCGGTGCGTCTGGTCCGTGCCGGCAAGGATCCTGATTTTGATCTGAAGCTGATTCCCGATGATGACAAAAAAACCTTCGATCTCTTGTCACACGGTGAAACAACGGGGGTTTTCCAGCTTGAGTCCAGTGGCATGAAGGAATACCTGGTCAAACTCAAGCCGAGCTGTTTTGAAGACCTGATCGCCATGGTGGCACTCTATCGTCCCGGACCTCTGGGTTCCGGCATGGTCGACTCCTTTATCAAGCGTAAACATGGTCTGGAAAAGTTTGTCTACGACTTTCCCCAACTCGAACCAATTCTCAAGGATACCTACGGAGTCATCGTTTATCAGGAACAGGTCATGCTTATCGCCCAGATTCTGGGCAATTACAGCCTCGGGGCTGCTGATCTGCTGCGCCGGGCCATGGGCAAGAAAAAAGCCGACGAAATGGCGGAGCAGAAAAAGCAGTTTCTGGCTGGAGCGCGGGACAACAAGCTCAATCCTAAAAAAGCCGAGGCCGTATTCGATTTGATGGAGAAGTTTGCCGCCTATGGCTTCAATAAATCCCACTCTGCGGCCTACGCCCTGATTGCTTATCAGACCGCCTATCTCAAGGCGCATTACCCCGTTGAGTTCATGGCGGCATTGCTCACCGAAGATATGGAGAACACTGATAAAGTCATCAAGAATATCAGTGAAGTCCGCAGTATGGGGGTTTCCATTTTGCCGCCTGACATCAATGCATCGGAACGCTCCTTTACGGTGGACAGTGAACAGATGCGCTTTGGCCTCGGAGCGGTCAAAGGTGTTGGTTCCGCTGCGCTGGAGGCAATTTTTCATGTTCGCAAAGAAACTCCTTTCAGTTCACTGCAGGACTTTTGCGAGCGGGTTGATCTGCGCAAGGTCAACAAAAAAGTCGTAGAAGCGCTGATCAAGTGCGGGGCCTTCGATTCCCTCGGCGGCAAAAGATCACAATGCTTGTCCGCTCTTGAGGAGTGCATGGATATTGGGCAGCGCCTGCAACGGGAACTGCAGTCAGGGCAGGATTCTCTTTTTGGAACCAGTGAGATTCGATCGGTCGGCGGTAATAGTTACGGACAACTGCCGGAAATCGAAGAATGGGATGAGAAAACCCTGTTGAGCTATGAAAAGGAGGCCCTGGGTTTTTATGTCAGTGGTCATCCCCTGGCACGCTACAGTGATGCCATCAAGAGCTTTGCCACCTGTGAAATCAGCGCTCTGAGCGAACGTACAGACAAAGAACAGGTGAAAGTCTGCGGCATTGTGTCGGGGGTAAAGGAACTGGTGACCAAGAAAGGCGAGCGCATGGCCTTTGTGACTCTTGAGGATTTGACCGGGTCGATGGAAGTTGTCGTGTTCCCGGAAGTTTATTCTGCGTCCTTGGAGATGATCAAGGGTGAAGAGCCGATTCTGATCAGTGGTGAGCTGGATGTTGGTGAAGAAGCCTGCAAGCTTCTTGCCGCAGAAATTGTCCTGTTGCGAGAGGTACGCAAGACCATGGCGCGTCGTGTGCGTATTCGATTGTCAACACCGGGCTTGCAGGAAATGCAACTGCGGCAGCTCAAAAGTGTTGTCCAGCGCCACCGTGGTGATTGTGAGGTGCTGTTGCAGATTGTTATCCCGAACCGCAGTGAAACACTGATCAGGTTGCCGGATGAACTGAAGATGGCGGCGTCAGAAGAGGCATTGGCTGATGTCGATGCCCTGTTCGGCTATAACGTGATGCACTTTGAGTAATCGTCCGGGGCCGACAGGCTTGTGCTTGACCTGACTCCGTCGCCGTTTTATTATGCAATATTAAGTTTTTACCGAGCAGGGTCTTCCCGGCACGAAGGTCCAATAACAATAACCGTCAATGGTCAGAAGTGACCAGCCTTTACGATAACCGTGTGGGGTGATTTGCAATCATCCGCCGCAGGGAGATATGCATGAGCCAGTACCTCGATTTTGAAAAGCCCCTTGCTGATCTACAAAACAAAATAAGTGAGTTGCGTGATTTCTCAACAGACAACGTTGATTTTACCAGTGAAATACAGAAGTTTGAGAAAAAGGCCGAACGCCTCAAGAAGGAGATTTACTCCAACCTGACGCGTTGGCAGCGTACCCAGTTGGCACGTCACGCCGAGAGACCCTATACCCTGGATTATATCGAACGTATTTTCACTGACTGGTTTGAAGTTCATGGTGACCGCAACTTTCGTGACGATCCGGCCCTGGTCTGTGGATTTGCCCGGATAGATGGCCGCCCCTGTTGTGTTATTGGTCATCAAAAAGGGCGCAACACCAAGGAAAAGGTTCATCGCAATTTTGGCATGCCCAATCCCGAAGGCTATCGCAAGGCGCTGCGTGTTATGCAGATGGCCGAGCAGTTCGGGCTGCCGATCTTTACTTTTGTTGACACCCCCGGGGCTTTTCCGGGAATCGGTGCCGAAGAGCGCGGTCAGGCTGAGGCCATTGCCCGTAATTTGCGCGAGATGGCAACCCTGACGGTTCCGGTGATTGTCACCGTTACTGGAGAGGGTGGCTCAGGGGGTGCTCTGGCGATTGCTGTCGGTAACCGGGTGTTGATGATGCAGTATTCCGTGTACGCGGTTATTTCTCCGGAGGGGTGTGCTGCAATTCTCTGGAGCGATGGCACCAAAGGGCCACAGGCTGCCGAGGCTTTGAAGCTGACCGCTCAGGATGTTGACAGTTTGAAAACCGTTATTGACGATGTGGTTCCGGAACCCCTCGGCGGTGCCCATCAGAATCCGGTCGAGGCGGCGGCAACCCTCAAGCAGTATCTGCTCAAGCATCTGAACGAATTGCTTGAATATTCACCCGAAGGTCTGGTTGAACAGCGCTACCAGCGCTTCCGGGCGATGACTGAGATCGAGGAAGACTGATCTTGAGGGACATAAACCTGATGGTGTCAAGGTTACGCATTGCCTCGTTACTTGTTTCTCTGTTCCTGCTGTTGCTTCTTAGTGCCTGCGGTGGGCGCAGCGCCCCGGTCGTGCGGGTTATTGATACCCCTGAAACCCGTGAACTGCCGGGCTGGAAACGCCCTTATGAAGTTGACGGCATTCGCTATTATCCATTACGGGATTTTCAAGGCTTTCGCGAGCGTGGCATTGCCAGTTGGTATGGTCGCGATTTTCACGGCCTGAGAACCAGCAATGGTGAAATTTATGACATGTACGGCATCAGTGCCGCCCATAAGACCCTGCCCATGGGAACGCTGGTGCAGGTTACCCACCTTGGTAGCGGCAAACAGATTGAGGTGCGCATTAACGACCGCGGACCCTTTGCTCCCGGTCGTATCATCGATCTTTCGTATGGTGCTGCTCGTCAGCTCGGTATTGTTGAGGCCGGCCTGGCACAAGTGGAGATTGTTGCCATCGGGGGAACTTACCAGCCACCACAGCGTTCAGCTAATGCTGTCAACAGTTATGCTGTGCAGATTGCCTCATTTTCTGTGGCTGATAATGCCCATCAGCTGGCCAATCAGATGCGAACACGTTTCGGCGATGCCCAGGTGGCGTCTGCCATGATTAACAATCAGCCGGTACACCGGGTCAGGGTCGGGCAGTTTACCTCCTTTGAGCAGGCCGAACGCATTACCAGCCAGATGATTGCCGAAGGCTATAACGGTAGTTTTGTGGTTGTTTTCGAGTAAGTTGATGGGGTTAACGGACAGTTGCCGACCAAGATTTGATCATCCACAACCTGGCTCCATGGGAACCCATGGAGCTTTTTTTGTCGATCGGGCAGATCGTTGTGCTTTTGTAACAGGATGGGAGTGAACATGTCATGAGTACAGGGGGGCGCTATGGAGCTTTTACATCGTGAACCGATTCTGGGGGTCATTGATACCCTGTCCAGCCGATATCTGCAGGGGAAAGTCAAGGCTATCCGTACGGCGATGATCAGCCTGCTGTCCGAGGGGCATCTGCTGATTGAAGATATCCCCGGCCTGGGCAAAACCAGCCTGGCATTGGGTCTGGCAGCCACTCTCGGCCTGGACTTCGGCCGTATTCAATGTACCGGCGATCTGCTTCCCAGCGATATTACCGGTGTCTCTATTTTCAACCGTGAGGATAACCGTTTCCATTTTATCAAGGGGCCGATTTTCAATCATCTGTTGCTGGTCGATGAGATCAACCGGACATTGCCGAAAACCCAGAGCGCTTTGCTCGAAGCAATGGAGGAGGGCAGGGTGACCCTTGAAGGTGTCACCCATTCGCTGCCGGAGCCCTTCATGGTTATTGCTACCCAGAATCCCCTGGACCATGTCGGCACCTTTGCCTTGCCGGAATCGCAGCTTGATCGCTTTTTGATGACAACGGACATTGGTTATCCGCCGGCCGCTCTGGAGCAACAGATTATCCGTCATGGTAGTGTGCGTGAAGATCTGGATCGCATCACGCCCTTGTTGAGCCGCGACCAGATTCTTGAAGCGCGACGATTTGTGCGCGAAAAAATTGAACTACATGAAAAGGTTGCCGGATACATCTACGAACTGTTGCAGCGCAGCCGTGATCATGCCGGTTTTATCAATGGTATTTCAACGCGAGGCGGGATCGCTCTGGCGGCTGCAGCTCGGGCCCAGGCCTATCTGCAGGGGCGTCTGTTTGTGGTGCCGGAAGATGTTCAGGTTGTGGCTCTGGCAGTTGTGTCTCACCGCCTGGATCTGCGTCCTGAGCAGGATCACCTGGATAAAAAAGAGGTGTTGCGATCATTACTCAGAGATATTCCGGTTCCCGTCGTTTAAAACTGACACGTGCCGGGGCCTTTTACATTGCCTTGACCCTGTTGTTCGGCTTTGCTGCCGTCAATACCGGTAACAACCTGCTGTATCTCGTGGTTTCTGCCCTGCTGGGGTTTATGGCCGTTAGTGGTTGGTGTGGACACACAAACTTGAGCCAACTGGAGTTGCGTCTGCTTCCCTCACCCGAACTGTTCGCCGCAACCCCGGGAGCAGTTCGGGTGAGAATATCCAATCATCGGCGTTTTCCAACCTATCTGCTACGGATCAGGATGGATCATACCGATCTTGCGATAGCGGCAATCCCTGCCGGTGGCAGCGTCGAGGCAGAACTGCCCGTGACACTGCCGCAGCGGGGGTTTTGCAGGGTGCCGCCGGTTCATTTTTCGTCCTGCTTCCCGGTTAATTTCTTTGTCCGCTCCTGTCAACTTGATCTGCACCAATCGCTGCTGGTTTTTCCCCGCCCCATAACAACTCCGATGCCACGACAATATACTCCCTTGGCGGTGTCTGCTGACTACCAGGCGACAGCACCGGGCGGCGAGGGGGATCTGCGCAGCATTGAAGACTACCGTGCCGGTGATCCACCAAAATCCATCCACTGGAAGCTGTCGGCGCGCCATCAGGAGTTGAAAACCAAACTGATGAACCGTCAGGCTGATGAAGCCCGAATCTTTGACCCTGAAATCCTTGACGGCAATCTGGAGGAACGACTGAGTCGCTGCGCCTATCTGATTAATCGTTCTTTCAGTTACAATCAGGCTGTCGGATTGAAGATTTCCGGTCGGCAGATTGCTCCGCAGTCAGGCAATAAACAACGCTTAAGGTTGCTCAAGGAGTTGGCCCTCTATGAGTAACCTGCAGCCGACCCTTCACGGGCTTCTCTATCTGGCGGCCTTGATTGCCGTTGTGCCGGTATTTCCTTTTTTATCCCTGTGGGTCCGTGTTTTTCTTGGTGTTTGCCTGCTTGTCGGTCTGTTGCGTTCTCGGTTCAGATCGGGGCGGACTGTCGGGCGGTTAGCCGTGCTGATCACTGTTATTGCTGTTTATTTCAGTGCCGCACAGTTATCACTGCAGAATGTCGCTTTGCCGCTGGTTCAGGTTCTCTGCTTATTGCTGGCTGCGCGGCTGGCCAGTGAAAAAAACCCGCGCAATATGCTGCAGACCTTCGTTCTTGCGCTGGTCCTGCTGGCCGCATCATCGCTGCTGACACTGGATATGCTGTATCTGGTTTATCTGGTCCTGCTGACAGCGATACTCAGTAGTGCCCTGATTTTGCTCAGCTTTATCCAGGAAGATCCACATATACATCTGCCACAGACAGTCTTGAAACCTCTGGGTTCATTGTTGTTGGCCGTACCGGCAATCACGTTGATAATCATGATGGCCCTGTTTTTTATTTTACCGCGGACACCAACCCCACTGTGGAATGTTGCCGGACAACAGTCAGCAGCATCTGCCGGAATGACAGATCAGGTGCAGCCCGGGAGCTTCGCTGATCTGGCAAGTACCGGTACTATTGCATTTCGTGCCGAAATAGAGGAATTGCCGGCACACATGCTTTACTGGCGTGGGATTGTTTTTGATCGTCTGGATGATCAGGTCTGGCGGCGCAGCAACCATCAAGTTCAGGAGCGGGTCCGCCCCGGGGGATCTGATGCCCGTGACTATGTAATTTATGCAGAACCAAAAAATGATTTGAATCTGGTTACCCTCGATCGTACTGTTCGACTCCAGGGGGTCAGCCACCGGACTGAGAATGATGGGGTTTTCATTCGTCAGCGGCAGGATTACCGGCGCTCTACCTATCGTGGCTTTGCCCATCCGGGTGCTGTTGCCATGCTTGAAGGCAACGTAGAGGGCTACCTTGCCGTTCCCGCATCAATCTCACCACAATTGCAGGATATTGCCAGTCAACTGGGCGGCGCAGGTCGGGATTTTGATGCATTGGTTCAGCAACTTGAGGGTTTCTTTCTCGATCAGCAGCTTATCTATTCGTCTGAAAACCTGCCAGTGACAGAAACGCCCCTGGCGACATTTCTGTTTGAATCACGTCGTGGTTACTGTGAACATTTTGCGTCGGCATTTGCCGTTATGCTGCGCCTTATGGACGTACCGGCGCGTCTTGTCGGAGGCTACCTGGGGGGAACCTACAATCAGTTCGGAAAGTTTTACCTGGTGACGGAAGATCGTGCTCACGTCTGGGTTGAGGCCCTTAATGATGACGGGGTGTGGGTGCGCTTTGACCCCAGTCGCCTGGCCATGAACGCGGAGCAGGCCTTTTCGGCATCCGTTGCGCCTCGTACCTACTTTGAGAGCTTGGCTGATGCGCTGTTTCATTCATGGACCCGGCGGGTGTTGAATTATGATTTGCAGCAGCAGTTTGAACTTTTTCGTGAGGCTTCCGATAAGCTCTCGAAGTTGCGCCGATTTGATCTTTCAGTGCTGCCGGTGGTGCTGATATCTCTGTCGATCACAGGCGTAATTCTGACGGTTTATCTGTTGCTACGCAGGCGCAGCAGAGCCGGACTGGTGAACGTGTATCTGCGCCGTGTCGCTGAATGTGCCGGGCTTGAAAAGGTGCCTGCCGAACTGGGGCTGTACCAGCTTGCAGACTTGAGTGGTCATCCTTTATGTCGAGAGTTTGCCGAACGTTACGGCGCGGCTTTCTACTCCGGCGTTCCTCTGGACACAAAAGAATATCGTCGCCTTGAGCACATTGTGCGGGAACTCAAAGGTAAGCACCTTGTTATAGATGTTGCATTGCCTGAGGGCCTTGGTGATAATAGGCAGTCAACTTCATTGAATGTAATCGATCAGAAAGGAAACCCGTATGCCGTACGTCGAAGTCAATATCACCAAAGGTGCCACCAACGAGCAAAAAGCCCAACTGGTTGAAGGGATTACTGATCTGATGGTCAAGGTTATGAACAAAAACCCCTACTCAACACACGTTATCATCAAGGAAATTGGAACCGAAAGTTGGGGAATATCGGGCAAGTCGGTCAAGCGTCTGCGGGCAGATGGTGACACGGCAAATATTTCCAAAGCCTGATGGGATTTGACCATGTCGCATCCTGGTGAGTTTCTCAAAGCATGTGCCGAAGGTAAGATCTGGGTTTTTTGCGATTGTTGCCAAGTTGCCAAAAACCTCAATCAGGTTGAGCATCTTGACTGTATCGGCAACCAGTCTTACTGGGGGAGCGAGCCCTGGTGGCACGACACGAGAGTCTTCAATTGTCCTGATTGCGGAACAACGCAACAATCGTTGGTTGAGTTTCAGCCTTGACCGGGCTGATGTGCGAACAGTATGAGCTAACAGTCAAAATAGCGCTGTTTTGTTGAAAAAAATTGAGAAACTCTTTAAGTACAAGGATCCAGTCCCGCATCGGTACCCTCTATTGATCTTGGTTTCAAGAGGTACTGACCTCCTGCATTGTTTCAGTTTGGGACGAGGGTGTCCCAAAAGAGCAATCTGTTTTCGGTTTCTGCCCTAAGTGACATACCCGAATTGGATGGAAAACAGTTTGTCGTCGGAGCTTGCTTTCTCCTGAATGATGACCTATGTGACGCTTGCTCTTGTCGTTAGCGAGTCAACGAGACATTAGTGCATCACAACAGGCTGCGACTGATTTTGTGACCAGAGCACCTGCTAATTCACTGTTTTTTGCCTTGAATGCGGAAACGATCAAGCCGTGCTCCGAGGCGGAAACTCTCATGCGACCCTCAACTTCAAGAGACATCAGGTGCAACTGGCTGAATTTGGCCTCCAGATGTTGGATCATCTCGTGAAGTTTATGGTTGTCGGCGGCTTTAAGAAAAATCTCGTGGAACTCATTGCGTTCCTTGAAGTGTTCATTGACGTCACCTTTTGCGGCACTTTGCTGCAGTTTTTCCGCCAGGGTTTCGAGCCTGTTCTGCGCTTTATCGGTCAATAAGAGTGTTGCAACCTGCGCAGCATATCCTTCGAGGACCCCTTTGATAGCAAAATATTCTTTTTTATCGCGTTGAGACAGCTCAGCGACAACAACCCCTTTTCTGGGGACAACCTGAAGATATCCTTCCGACTCCAATTGACGGAACGCCTCACGAATCGGAGTTCTGCTGATGCCGAACTGTTTTGCCAGCTCAGGCTCTCCAACCTTCTCCCCCGGTTTTAACTGTCCGTTGCAAATGGCCTGTCGGATAACGGTAAGAATTTTTTCTCTTAAGGTTTGATATCCTTTGATCTGCTCAATATTCAAGGCAAGCCTGTTGTCGATTTTTACTTCATTTTGTGCCGAACGCATTTTTTGTCGCCTTATCTGATGATGGGCAGGTTTGCTGACCTGCCTTGTTGTCTGGACAGCCAATTTCCTCACGAATCAATTTCAGAAGGTGTGGCAGTTGCCGTTCAAGTGGCGGGGACAGTTTTTGCCCCGGGTCAAATCCGACCGCTTGTATGCCGAAAAAGACAACTTTCGGCAAGGTTCCCATGGCGGCTGCCAGTTGCAGAATCTGTCCAAGGTTGTTGTGGTGCAAAAAACAATCCATCTGGTTTGTCTGTTTTAAAAACTCCTCGTCGGCCAGACGGATAATGCCTCCTGGTGCTTGTTCCATCAGAACGGCATCGACGAGCACGATCTTTTCGATATCCGTCAGCAGTTCCAACAGTGCGAAAGAGTCTGCTCCAAGATCGATCAGATCAATAGTTTCAGGCAGGTTGCACTGTTCCAGTTCTGAAATAACCCGACAGCCGATCGCATCGTCACCGCGTAGGGGGTTGCCTATCCCGACGACTCGATAACTAAGCATAATGAATCTTCAGGGCGTGGGTAGAGCAACTGATACAGGGATCGTAGGAACGGATCAGCATCTGCAGTTGCTGGGCCAGTTCGGCGCGTGGCAGGTCCAGCCTTTGCGGCACCAGGGCCTTAAGGTCGTATTCAATATTGGCCAGGTTCTGGGCGGTTGGAATGATGCAATTTGCACTCATCAGAAGGCCTTTTTCATCGTAGTTGTAATGATGGAACAGGGTGCCGCGTGGAGCTTCAATTGCCGCTGCGCCTTCACCATACTCCTTAACCAGCGGAAGAGATTCCTTATGAAGTCCATCCAGAAGTAATTGGTCGATCAGGTGGATAGCCTCTTCCAGGCAATGGATGACCTCAACAAGGCGGGCGGTCAGACCGGCAAAGGGATTAACGGTATCGGCTCTGAGATTGAGAGCCGATGCAACTTTGGCCGCCATTGGCGACAGATATTCCGTCGCATTTTTAAAGCGTGCCAAAGGTCCAACCATGTAGCTTTCCTGCAGGGCTCGGGAGAATTTTGCGGTTGAATGCGGTACGAGGTATTCTTCAATCAGGCTGTTGTATTCCCCGACGGTTCCGGACAGGCCGGCGCTGGAAAAGATCTCTTCGGAGAACAGTGGATACTCATGCTGACCTGCCAGACTCAGATATTCCGTCGGCCTTTCAAACTGTGGCAGGGCAAATTCGGAGAACAATGAGACCATGTGTTCCATGTCGGGAAGACCCTCGACCAGACGTTTACGTAAGGCTTGCAGCGCAGATGCTTCCGGCAGACTGTAAAAGCCGCCGACACATGGTGTGACGGGATGAACCGGGCGGCCGCCAACCAACTGACACAAATCATTGGCCAGCTTTTTTAACCGCAGTACTCTGGTAACCAGGCTGCGATGGCTCTGTGCCAGTTGAATAATGCTTGGTACTCCCATATAGTCGGGCAGGGCCATGAAAAAAATCTGCAGCAGGTGGCTTTGCAGGGTTTCTCCATAGGCCAGTAGTCGCCGTAATGAACGGGTCTGGGACGACACCTCGATTCCCAAGGCTTTTTCTGTTGCCATCAGGGATACCAGAGTATGAGAGTTGGAACAGATACCGCAAATGCGGGCGACTATCGGCGCTACATCTGAATAGTGACGTCCTTTCAATAAACTTTCGAAAAAACGAGGTGTTTCGACAATTTCCAGGCGACATTCACACAGCTCACCGCTAGTCATGTCAATCACCAGATTGGCATGTCCTTCAATACGGGTCAGTTGCTTGATTTCCAGCTTCATCATCTTTCCTGTCGACAATATTGAAGGTTCTGAATTCTCGAAGAATATCTTCAGGTTGTAGACCATGTTCAATCAGGATATGGCGGAAAGGAGTTGAGCGGGGATTGTCGATTAAACCTCGACAACCCCGACAACGGTCACCAGCAGCGATGCAGATCGCCTTGCATCCGGCTCTGGTGACTGGCCCCAGGCAGATTTCTCCTCGTTCAAAGGTGCAGGCGAGTTCCGCCAGCTTACAGTCAACACAGAGTGAATAGCCCGGCAGTTCAGGCTCCTTGTTCAGCAGTAAAGAGGTGAGTACCGATAAAAACTCTTTACCATCGATGGGACAGCCCGGAACCACATAATCGACAGGTACGATCGCCGAGATTGGTCGTGGTTCCTCTGTTGTCAGCCATTGTTGTGGTTGAATGCCGTAAACTTCTTCCCATAACTGGGCCCCCGGTGTAAGTCGGCGCATGGCGTTAACGCCGGCCATGTCGGCACATGCTCCCAACGCAACCAGGATTTTGCTCTTGCCGCGAATGGCTTTAAGGCGCTTACGTTCACTGGACAGACAGATGCTTCCCTCGATAAAAGCGATGTCCAGAGTTTGTCCGGTTGGTGCGTCCATGATTTCACGGAACTCGACAACAACAACCTGCTCGAGAAGCTCCAGCATCTGGTCCTCCAGATTCAAAACGCTGAGCTGGCACCCTTCACAGCCGGTAAAATCAAAAAAGCCGAGCCGTTTTTTCATCGTTCGATGGCCTCACGCAGGTGACGTATCTGGCTATAAGGGAAGATCGGTCCACATTCACACACTCTGATATCATTGATCTGGCAGCGACCGCATTTGCCCAGACCACATTTCATATGCCGTTCAAGATTGAGATATAATTGTTCATCCGTCAGCCCCAGGCGGAACAGTAGCGGGTTGGTGAACCGGTACATCCCTGATGGACCCGATACCGCAGTCACCGTTCGCTCCGGGTTAATTTCCAATTCCTTAAATAGATGGGTAATATCCCCAATCGGGCCGGTCCAGTCCCCCTGGCCATGTTGAACAATATAGCGACAATCCAGTTCACCGGAGGCGTGCCAGCGGATCAGATCCTCACAGAAGAGTAGGGCGTTGGGATGTTGTGTTCCGTATAGCAGTTGTACCCGTCCGAATTGCTCCCTGTGCTCCAGAATCGTCAATAGCAGGGATCTGAGGGTGATCATTCCCCGGCCTCCGGCGACCAGAAGAATGTCCCGGTTGACAAATTTCTGCAGGGGAAAACCTCGACCGAAGGGTCCGCGTACTCCGACAATATCGCCGACATTCAGGCGGTGCATGGCGCGGGTCAAGCTGCCGGCTGCCCGAACGACGATATCGACGTAGAGGCTGTTGTTTGCTGGTGAAGCAATGGTAAATGGAGCCTCCCCCAAGCCAAAAATCGACAGTTGCAGAAACATCCCGGGTTCGTAGTCAAGGGCTTCCGGTAGGCGCAGGCAAAAGAGTTTATCCTGTGTCGTCAGTTTTTCGACAGCGACAATTTCAGCTAATTGTGGACGGTACTCCTCTCCGGGAGAGTTGTCGGGAATCGGGAAAAAACGATCCTGATGCAACTCATTCAGGGTGTCGACCGGGTCGATTCGACTCAGGCATTCGCGCACACAGCGACCACAT